>Ga0180732_1000038_pt1 | contig 153035 bp, 135 predicted proteins | sample KR11_01MetaG_FD_148674 | JGI IMG/M metagenome (GOLD analysis project Ga0180732, IMG submission 148674) | Groundwater microbial communities from the Olkiluoto Island deep subsurface site, Finland - KR11_0.1 MetaG | ecosystem: Environmental > Aquatic > Deep subsurface > Groundwater | place... | reverse complement strand
CGAACAGGACCGTGAAACAGGACCGCGCCAATGATAGTGGGCTTCGCGCCCGCGAAAGTAGGTCAGCACCAGACTATCCCTACACAACAACGCCCCGCATCGAATGATGTGGGGCGTTTTTGCTATGCAAAGGGTATTTGCATGGGCAATCCGGTAAAATCTGCATCCATGAAAACCACCTTCCTTGATTTCGAGCAACCTGTCGCTGAGCTCGAAGCAAAAATAGAGCAGTTACGTTTCGTTCAGGACGATTCCGCAGTTGATATTTCCGGTGAAATCGCTCGTTTGGAGAGTAAAAGTGCGGCGCTCGTCAAAGACATCTACGGCAAACTGACTCCATGGCAAATCGCGCTCGTGGCGCGACACCCGCAACGACCGTATTCGCTCGACTATATCAGTCTGATGTTTACGGATTTTGTCGAGATGCATGGCGATCGTACGTATGCCGATGACTTGGCAATAGTTGGCGGTATGGCCCGCTTCAACGGCCAGTCCTGTGTCGTAATTGGCCATCAGAAGGGGCGGGATACCAAGGAGAAGATACTGCGGAATTTTGGTATGCCGCGTCCGGAAGGTTACCGGAAAGCTTTGCGCCTGATGAAACTTGCCGAAAAGTTTGGCATGCCCGTGTTTTCCTTCATCGATACACCGGGTGCATACCCCGGTATTGGTGCGGAGGAGCGTGGGCAATCAGAGGCTATCGGCCGCAATCTATATGAAATGGCAGATTTGCAGGTGCCGTTGATCTGTACCGTCATCGGTGAAGGTGGATCGGGCGGAGCATTGGCTATCGCGGCTGGTGACGCACTGCTGATGATGCAATATTCGACCTATTCGGTGATCTCACCCGAAGGCTGCGCGTCTATTCTATGGAAAAGTGCAGAACGCGCCTCCGATGCGGCTGAGACACTCGGTATTACCGCTTCACGGCTTAAAACGCTGGGACTGATTGACCGGGTTGTCAGCGAGCCATTAGGCGGAGCGCACCGCGATCCGCGTACTGCGGCGCAATCTTTGAAAAAGGCCTTACAGGATGCCTTGCGCCAGTTGCAAGGCCTTTCGATGGCTGAGCTTGTCGAGAGGCGTTACACGCGCTTGATGGGGCATGGCAAGTTCAAAGAAGTTACTCAGCATTGAGTCGGCTGGTTTATCTGCCAATGCACTTGTCAAGGCAGTAGCATCCAGCCTGGCGCGCCATGTACTACCTAGACAGCGTGTCGCGGTAGGTCTGTCTGGCGGGATGGACTCGGTTTCCCTGCTGCATGCGCTCTATGCGTTGAATACAGGTCGTGAGGCCTTTAACCTTTCGGCTATCCATGTTCATCACGGAATTAGCCCGCATGCAGATCAATGGGATGTTTTCTGTCGTGAGTATTGCGAGCGACTGCGTGTTCCATACGTCAAAGTACACGTAACTGTTGAACGTTTGTCGAAAGATGGTCTGGAGGGGGCAGCCAGACGCGCCCGTCACGCGGCGTTCGCTGATGTTGATGCCGATTGGCTCATGCTCGCCCATCAGCGCGACGATCAGGCTGAGACGATCCTGTTCAATTTGTTGAGGGGATCAGGTGTTGCCGGCGCTGCAGCGATGCGCGAACGCAGCGGCAAACTTCTGCGTCCCATGCTATCTGTTGGCAGGGATGAAGTTGAGCGCTATGTGCGTCTGCACCAGCTTGAGTGGTGCGAGGATGAGAGCAATACTGACACACGGTATTCCAGAAATCTTTTGCGGCGTGACATCATTCCGGCATTGACCCAACGCTTTCCCGCGACGACAAAAAATCTGGCTGCTGCTGCTGCGCGCTTTGCGGAAGCGCATGAGTTGCTAAATGAGTTGGCCCTTGTCGATCTTGATGGAGCAGCCGCCAGATTTCCATTGGATTTGAAGCAGCTGAATGCCTTGGCCGAACCCCGCGCGCGCAACCTGCTGCGTTATTTACTGACAATCAATCAAGTGCAGATACCGAGCGAGGCGCGCTTGCGCGAGGCGTTGCGCCAGATGCTTGATGCTGAAGCAGACCGACATCCCTCGCTGGTGTTCGGGCAGCATCGCTTGTTGCGACGGCGTGGCTGGGTTTATCTTGAACCTGTGGAGGCATGTGCCGACAAGCGTTGAGCGAGTTCAACGGCTGAACGTACACCCATCTTTTCGAAGATGCGCGACCGATGCACTTCCACGGTACGCATGGCAATCTGTAATTCGTCAGCAATCACCTTATTGAGTTTGCCGGCCAAAACTCCAGCCATCACTTCGCGTTCGCGCTCCGTCAGAGTGGCCAAGTGCGCCGCGACTTCTGCCCGGTCGGCGTCCCGCCAGCGCCGACTTTCTTCGAGTTTCAAAGCCTCGATTACGCGATCAACCAACTCGTTGTCGTTAAGCGGTTTTTCAATAAAATCAAATGCACCGCGCTTGAGCGCCTTTACTGCAAGCGGGACATCGCCGTGACCTGTCAAAAATATCACTGGCATGGCGCAGCCCAGTGCCAGTAGTTGATCGTGAAGCTTGGTACCCGTCATCCCCGTCATGCGGATGTCCAGAATGAGGCAACCGCTCATTTCCGGTTTATAGTCGGCGAGGAATGATTCCGCAGAGTTCCACGCGTTTGATTGGATACCGCGGGAAAGCAGCAACCAGGCCAGCGCATCGCGAATTGCCGCATCGTCATCAACCAGATAGACCAAACCGTGGTTCAAGCTGCTGTTACCGGCAGAGAAATGTGAAAGATGCTGCCACCCGCAGGGTTGGCTTCAAACCAAAGCCTTCCATTGTGCGCCTCAACCACTGAACGGCAAATGTTGAGACCCACGCCCAGCCCTTCGCTCTTGGTTGTATAAAAGGGTTCAAACAGCCTTGTGGAGGCTTCAGCGGATACGCCACAGCCGCTATCGGTAATCGAGATGAATACCTGCTGCTCAACGAGTCGGGCGCTAACTTTAAGGATGCGCACTGATTCTTCGGTTTGGCGCATCGACTCGATACCATTCTTCATCAGATTCAGCAGGGCCTGTCCGAGCAGCACTCGGTCTGCCTGAATGCTGGGCAAGTCCAGCGCAATATCGCGGACAATCCGCGTTTGCTGGCGGCGGGTATCGGCTTCTATCAGGACGATGAGATCGGACAACAGAATCTCCAGGTTGCAGGCCTCGGTTTTCGGCTCATGGCGTCGGACGAACTCGTAGATGCGGCGAATAATCCGGCCGGCGCGCTGTGCCTGCTCTTGGCATTTTGCCAGGGCACCATCAATTTCGCTGCTTGGGGCGCCTGCGGCAATGAGATTGCGGCAACCCGCCGCATAGCCGGAAATGGCCGACAGAGGCTGATTGAGTTCGTGGGCAAGACTCGATGCCATTTCGCCCATGGTGATGAGGCGAGCACTTGCCTGTAAGCGTTCTTCCTGCTGACGAGCCAAGTCGCCGGCACGTACGCGTTCGGTAATATCGACCACGGAACCCATCCAGCCGGTGTGGTGTCCTGCGCTGTCGATGAGTGGTGCTTCATGGATCAATGCATCAAAGATCTCGCCATTGCGTCGTTTCAGTTTTATCTCGAAGCCTTCGCTCGGGGCCTGTCCTGCCATTACCTTGGCATGCATGTTGCGAGTTTCGTTAATGTATTCCTCCGCCCAGTAGGGCATGGGTGGCATCCGGCCGATCAATTCCTCGGCAGACCATCCCACCATGCGGCAAAATGCTGGGTTGATATAGGTAATCTGGCCTTCCAGGCTGCGGGCGCGTAACCCGGTTTGCACAGAATCTTCCATGGCTTTGCGAAACGCGACCTCGGTTTGCAGGGCCGATTCGGCCACCAGCCGATGCTGAACGTGGCGACGCAAAACCCACAAGCTGAACAGTATCAATACTGCCAGTAATGCCAGGGCAGCCGAAATCAGCCTGCCGGCCAATGGTGTGGGTGACTGATAGGGAGTTGCGCGCAAAATCAAGCCATGGCCTGGCGGATCGAAGGGGATCTGATATCCATCCCCCGCGGCATCGGCACCAACCTTGGAGCGCAAACCAATCGTCTGACTGAGTTGATCGATGATCTCGATGCGGTATCGTTCGGCGAGCCACCATGGCGCCGCATTTTCAAGCAGACGACGGATCGAGTAGAGGGCGACCACGGTGCCAGCATGACTGCCGTCAACAAACACCGGGACATGCACGCCGAATTGCCAGTCGCCTTGTTGTGTTTGGTAGGGAGGACTGTAGACGGCATGCCCGAGGGAGCGGGCCATATGGCTCATTGATGATGACGGTATCTGACCTTGGCTTTCCCCATTGGGACGCAAATCAGCCGGGATTGGCTGGAGGGCATGACGCGCCTTGTCGCTCTGGTCGAGCCAGATGACCTGATGAATGCTGGTATCACCGGTCACGAGGTTGCGTGCATGAGCATCGAAAACGCCAGGTTGGTGGATGCGCTGGGCGTCAAAGCGTCCCAATACCTCTTCGTTATGGGTCAGATGGAAACGCAGACTTTGCTCAAGCCAGAGCATGTCGCTGATCAATGTGGCGTGCCGTTCTTCCTGTTCGCTTTTTTCCGAGAACCACAACAGAGCAACGACTGCCGCCACGAAAAGTATCAGGGCGAGTCTGGGCAACCACCACCACCACATGCCGAAATGTGGTTTCTCGGCTGGCGGGATAATCTCAGTTGAAATAAAAGCCTCGCCGTTACTCCCGATTGTCATGGTTTACGCAGATTAATAAGTGGAAGTGGCTAAGTTGGCGCTGGCTGCAGTTGTCAATGTGCGGCGCTAGACATTCAAATGCCAAGATAGCGATGCCAGATGTTGTGATCAGCATCAAGCATAGCCGAACTGCCATGCCAGACGACACGGCCTTTTTCGATAATGGTGTGATGGTCTGCCAGCGTAATCAGGCGTTCGACATATTTATCGATGACCAGAATGGTCTGGCCGGCGTCCCGCAAAACGGCAAGGCAGCGCCAGATTTCTTCGCGGATCAAGGGCGCCAGTCCCTCGGTGGCTTCATCGAGAATCAATAGACGGGGATTGGTGGTCAGTGCACGGCCAATGGCGAGCATCTGCTGTTCGCCTCCCGACAACTGGTTGCCCAGATGTTGCTGGCGCTCGGCTAACTGGGGAAAGAAGGCGAAGACCTTGGCGGCAGTCCATGGATCAGTCGCAGCAAAGCGATTGGCGAAAAAGGCAATCAGATGCTCACGCACCGTCAGATTGGCAAATATCTGGCGCCCTTCCGGTACCAGGGCGATGCCCTGCCGGGCGATCAGGTCAGGGCGCAATCCGGTGAGGTCAAATCCGGAAAGTTCAAGCTTGCCCGCGCAAACTGGTGTCAAGCCACAGATTGATCGGACGGTCGTGGTCTTGCCCATGCCGTTCCTGCCCAACAAGGTGGCGACCTGGCCTTCCTGGATGGTCAGATTGATGTCGAACAGTACTTGGCTTGCGCCATAGGCGGCCTGTAAGGCTTCAATTGCGAGGAGCGGGTTCATGACTGTTCATCCCCCAGATAGGCGCGCCGCACTTCATGGTTTTCGCGCACGGCGGCAGGGGTGCCGCTGGTGATGATGCGACCGGCCACCAACACCGAAATCTGGTCAGCGAGGCGAAACACGATATCCATGTCGTGTTCGACCAGCAGAACGGTTTGCGTGCCCCGTAGCGAGGCGATCAAACGGGTCATGTGTTCAGATTCTTCGGGCCCCATGCCGGCCATTGGCTCATCAAGCAGCAACAGACGTGGGCGGGTGGCCAGTGCCATGGCGAGTTCCAGCGCGCGTCGCTCGCCGTGGGATACGTCACCGGCCAGTTGGCTGACTGCTGCAGCGAGGCCAACGCGGGCAAGCCAATCTTCGGCCTCTTCGATCATCTGCCGGTCGACGCTGGCGGGACGCCAGAAGCGCAAGCTTGAGCCCCAGTCGCGTCGCCGCGACTGTACCGCGAGCCGCACGTTTTCCAGCAAAGTCAGGCGCGGGAAAATTTGCGTGATCTGATAGGAGCGCGTGATGCCGAGTGCAACCCGGTCATGGGTATTGCATTGGGTGATGTCGCTACCGGCAAAATGCAGTGTTCCGGCATCGGGCAACAGCGCGCCGGAAATCAGGTGGATCAGGGTAGTTTTGCCAGCTCCGTTGGGGCCTATCAGCGCGTGAATTTCACCCGCTGTCACCTGCAGGTCAACACCATTGGTCGCCCACAAGCCACCGAAATGACGCTTAAGGCCAGCAGCTTCAAGTAGAACCGTCACTTCTGGCGCCCCCACAGGCCTGCCAGGCCGCGCGGCGCGAACAGCACTACGCCAAGCAGTGCGATTCCGACATAAAAATGACTGTACTCGGTTAAGCGCCCCAGTATTTCTTCTAGACCGAGGAGGGTTATGGCACCCAACATGCCACCAAAACGCTGGCCGACACCACCAAGTATCACCATCACCAACAGCATCCCCGATTGCGTCCAGTAAAGCTGACTGGGACTGGCCATGCCGTTCTGGTTGGCGAGCAGCGCGCCGGCCAGGCCTGCCACAGACGAACCGATGACAAAACAGACGAGTTTGATTTGCTGCACTGGATAACCCAGCGCCTCCATGCGCGTCTCGTTCTGCCGCAAGCCGGTGAGGGCGTGCCCGTAGCGCGAAGCAGCGAGGCGTTTTAGGGCGGCCAGGCAGGCTGCCAGCAGCACCAGCGTCACCCAGTAAAGCGTGGCAGGATCAGCAAGATCAAATGGCACTAGCGTTGAACGCTGTTCAAGAGACAGTCCGTCATCGCCGCCGGCAAATTTCAGCGAGATCACCGAGTAATAGATCATCTGGGCGAAAGCCAGGGTAATCATGATGAAATAGACGCCACGGGTGCGCAGGGAAACCGCTCCGATCAGTAGCGCTGCCAGAGCGGCAGCAGCGACCGCGACCGGCCAAGCGATCCACGCAGTGAAAAGGCCGGCGGCCATCAGCAGCGCGACGGTATATGCGCCGATCCCGAAAAATGCGGCATGGCCGAAGGCCACCATCCCGCCGTAGCCGACGATGAAATTGAGCCCCGTAGCCGCCAACGCAAAAATCAGCAGGCGGGTGGCGAAACCAATGTAGTAATCCTCACCGAACGCTTGCAAGGCGAGAGGCAAAGCAGCAGCGGCGATAAACAGTGCCGCTTCGAGCCGATGACGGGTCTGGCCACTCATGCCCGTGCCGGAAACAGGCCTTGTGGCCGCCAAAACAGCATGCTGGCCATCAAGAGATAAATCATGATCGACGCCAGTGCCGGGCCAAGGTGAGCGGCCACCTCGGGTGTGGTGATGGCGCGCAGCAGTGTCGGCAGGAGTGCCCGTCCCAGTGTATCGACTATGCCGACCAGCAGGCTGCCCATCAATGCACCGCGAATCGAACCGATGCCACCGATGACAATGACCACAAAGGCCAAAATCAGGATGTTCTCACCCATGCCGACCTGCACCGCCAGCAAGGGCCCGAGCAATACCCCTGCCGCTGCGGCGAGTGCTGCGCCGAGTGCAAATATGACCGTGAATAGTTGCCGTACATTGACACCGAGAGCCTCGGCCATCTCGCGGTTAGCCGCACCAGCGCGCACCCACATGCCAGCGCGTGTATGAGTAATCAGCAGGTAAAGAAAAACAGCTACTGCCAGGCCGACCCCGATGATTAGCAAGCGGTAGGCTGGGTAGATGAAACCAAATAGTTCGACCGGTCCGGCCAGCGCTGCCGGTGGATTAAGCAGTAGTGGCTGCGGCCCCCAGATCATGCGCACGACATCATTGGCGATGAGAACCAGCGCGAAGGTTGCCAGCACCTGGGCCAGATGGTCTCGTTGATAAAGCCGCTGCAGCAACAGAATTTCCAGAAGGATTCCTACGGCGGCCATCCCCAGCATCGCTGCCGTCACGCCGATCAAAAAGGAACCCGAGGCTTGGGCTGCCGCTGCGCCAAGATAGGCGCCGCCCATGTAAAGCGAACCATGCGACAAGTTGACCATGTCCATGATGCCGAACACCAGCGTCAACCCGGCGGCCAGCAGAAACAGCATAAGGCCAAATTGCAGGCCGTTAAGTGCTTGCTCGAGAAATAGCTGGGTCATCGGCGGACTCGCCTTGTCGGAGTGCTTTCGGGTGCGGCAGGATCAATCTGGTCCGAAAGCAGAATACATCCGGAAGGGAGCTGGAATCCATGAATCCCATTCCCAAAATTTCCGTCATATCTCAACCGGGAAACCGAGAAGGCTTGACGTATATCCTAAAAGAGGATCAAGCCGGGCGTGGCTTGTTCTGATTGCCAGGCTTGGATTGGGGTGGCCGACCACCGCCACCACCACCACCGCCACCACCACCACCACCACCGGGCTTGTGCTGCCCTTTGCTTTTCGTGCGATTCTTGGACGGGAATTGCGGTTTCCCGGAGTAACCGGAAGGCTGCTGACCGCCAGCCCGGTTGCCGGGTGCGGTCTGAATCTCCAGTTCGTTAAGCTCGTCCCATTCAGCGTCGGTACGATCGCGGTCTGGTATGTTGAGCAGCTCACGTATCCTGCGCCGCGGATCAAACGCGGCCGCGGCGGGAGCCGGAGATGGGTTGACTTCGTTCTCCAATGGATTCCCGTTCAATCAGTCAATTTGAGTAAAGGCAACCTAAGTTCCTCAGTGGGCCGGCAATCAATCTGAATGCAGGCGCCGACTCTCTTTTGTGGGTTGGTTGCGGGGGCAAGATTTGAACTTGCGACCTTCGGGTTATGAGCCCGACGAGCTGCCAGACTGCTCCACCCCGCGCCAAGTCCGACATTATGCATCAAGTCGATTAGTGCCGTCAACAGCCTGTGCTGAATATTTTTGTATTGGTAGATGCGACGCCAAGCAGAGTTGCAGTTCTGCCGCCCAGTCAGGTTGCCGCAGCTTGAAGTCATTCTGCAAGCGGTCGCAGTTCAGGCGGGAATTGGCTGGCCTGCGGGCTGGGGTGGGAAAGTCGGCGCTGGTGATACGGCGTAGCGGCGGGATCTTGTCGAGCAACCCGAGGCGATGGGCAGATGAAATGATTGCCGCGGCAAAGCCATGCCATGATGTCGCACCGGCGGCGACCAGATGATAGAGACCCTGCTGACCGGCATATCTGGCGATTGCCAGTGCCGTGGTTTCGGCAATCATGCGGTTCCAGGTTGGGGCGCCGATCTGATCGGCGACGATGCGTAGTTCATCGCGTTCCTTGGCCAGCCTGAGCATGGTGCGCAAAAAATTCTGGCCGCGCAGGCCATAGACCCAACTGGTGCGAAAAATCAGGTGACGGCAACCGGTGGCTTGAATCGCCTGTTCGCCAGAGAGTTTGCTCTGGCCATACGAATTGATGGGGCAGGTAGTGTCATCTTCAACATAGGGCATGGGATTGCCGCCGTCGAAGACGTAGTCGGTCGAATAGTGGATGAGCAGGGCATCATGCTGTTTGGCTGCTTCTGCCAGAATGCCCGGCGCTGTGGCATTGATGGCGGTGGCGCGGTCGACTTCACTTTCAGCCTTATCGACTGCCGTGTAGGCCGCCGGATTGACGATGATGGCTGGATTCACATCGCGTAACACGGCACGGATCTGATCGGGGTTCGCCAGATCAAGCTGCGTCCGGTCAAGCGCGATCACTGTGCCGAGCGGTTGCAGTGTCCGTTGCAATTCCCAACCGACCTGCCCATGAATGCCGGTGAGCAGGATCCGGGTCATGGGTAGGTCTCTGCGCCTTGCAGGGGCGTGCCGGCGGCATCTTTGGCGGCAAGCAACGGCGTGGTTGTCAGCGGCCAGTCAATGGCGAGTGCGGGGTCGTTCCACAGCAGCGTACGTTCATGCTCGGGCGCATAGTAATCCGTGGCCTTGTAAATAAAGTCGGCGCTCTCGGAGAGCGTGAGAAAACCGTGGGCGAAACCAGGGGGGACCCAGAACATGCGCTGATTTTCTGCCGACAGGATAACGCCCGTCCAGCGCCCGAAGGTGGGGGATGACCTGCGTAAATCGACGGCGACATCGAAGACCGCGCCGCTGACGACGCGCACCAGTTTGCCTTGCGGTTGTTTGGTCTGGTAGTGCAGGCCGCGCAAGACACCCTGCTGTGAGCGCGAATGATTGTCTTGCACGAAGTCGACATCCAGTCCAAGTGCGGCAAAGCTACGGCGGTTCCAGCTTTCCAGAAAAAAACCACGTGTGTCGCCGAACACTTTGGGCTCAAGGATGAGTGCGTCCTTGACGGCTGTTGAAATGACTTGCATCAGTACACCTTGTCACGTAACAGGCTTTGCAGGTAGGCACCGTAGCCGCTCTTGGCGAGTGGTGCGGCCAGTGCCTCAAACTGTGCGTCGCTAATCCAGCCCTGACGCCAGGCAATTTCCTCTGGGCAGGCGACCTTGAGGCCTTGCCGTTTTTCAAGGGTGGCGATGAACTGGCCGGCTTCGAGCAGCGAGTCATGCGTGCCGGTATCGAGCCAAGCCATGCCGCGCCCCATGATTTCCACATTAAGTTGGCCGGCGGCGAGGTAGTGCCGGTTGATGTCGGTAATTTCAAGCTCACCGCGGGGCGATGGTTTCAGTTGTGTGGCAATGTCGACCACTTGCGGATCATAGAAATACAGGCCGGTGACGGCATAGCGCGATTGCGGCCGCTGCGGTTTTTCTTCGATGCTGACGGCGCGGCGCTGCTCGTCGAAAGCGACGACACCATAGCGCTCCGGATCGGTGACGGCATAGGCGAACACCGTGGCGCCAGCACCACTGTGCGTTGCGCGTTGCAGTTGTTCTGACAGTTCATGGCCATAAAACAGGTTGTCGCCAAGCACCAAGGCAGATGGCTGGCCGCCAATAAAGTTGCGACCGATGATGAAGGCCTGTGCGAGTCCATTGGGTGCAGCCTGCACGGCATACTGCAGATTGATGCCCCAAGCGGTTCCGTCGCCCAGTAGTTGCGCAAAGCGTGGCGTGTCCTGCGGCGTGGAAATCAGCAGGATTTCGCGGATGCCGGCCAGCATCAGTGTTGCCAACGGATAGTAGATCATCGGCTTGTCATAAACCGGCAACAACTGCTTGGACATGGCCAGCGTGGCGGGATGCAGCCGGGTGCCGGCACCGCCTGCGAGAATGAGTCCTTTACGTGTCTGCATGGTTATGGCTCAGCGTTGGGTGTAATTTTGATCAATCCATTGACGGTATGCGCCGCTTTGGACTTGCGCTGTCCACTCGGTGTTATCCAGATACCAGGTAACAGTCTTTTCAATGCCGCTGGTGAAAGTCTCAAGCGGTATCCAGCCCAGTTCGCGGTGAATCTTGCCGGCGTCAATGGCGTAGCGTTGGTCATGCCCGGGACGGTCGGCGACATATGTCTTCAACTCGGCATGATGTCGTCCCGCGCCTCTCGGTTGCTGTTGGTCGAGCAGGTCGCAAAGCGTATCGATCACTTGCAGATTGGTCATTTCATTGCGTCCGCCAATGCAATAGGTTTCGCCCGGCCGACCCTGTTCAAATACGAGTTGCAAAGCGCGTGCATGGTCATCAACATACAACCAGTCCCGCACGTTGTCGCCTTTACCGTAGATTGGCAGCGGCTTGCCAGCTACGGCGTTCCCGATCATCAGCGGAATCAGTTTTTCCGGAAACTGGTAGGGGCCGTAGTTGTTTGAACAGTTGGTGATGAGTGTCGGCAGGCCGTAGGTGTGCTGCCAGGCTCGCACCAGATGGTCGGAGGCGGCTTTCGAGGCGGAGTAGGGCGAGCGGGGATCATAGGCGGATGCTTCATCGAACCGGCCGGTAGGCCCCAAGCTGCCGAATACCTCGTCGGTCGAGACATGGTGGAAGCGAAAGGCGCTACGTGCCGACTCACCCAGGCTGCTCCAATAGGCGCGCGTCGCTTCAAGCAAAGTGTAGGTGCCAACAACATTGGTCTGAATGAAATCGCCCGGTCCGTGTATTGATCGATCGACGTGCGATTCGGCCGCCAGATGGATGATGCCGTCAGGTTGGTATTCGGTAAGCAGAGCATCCATCGCCTGACGGTCGCAGATGTCGTTATGGTGAAAAATATGTCGCGGGTCGCGTCTGGCATCGGCCAGCGATGATAGATTGCCCGCATAGGTCAGTTTGTCGATATTAATGATGCGCCAGTCACTCTTGGCGATGAGCAGACGAATTAGCGCTGAGCCGATAAAGCCGGCCCCGCCGGTGATGAAAACAGTCTTCACGGGCTACTCCCTATGCAGCTAAAACGCGATTTTTCCCCGCGCGCTTGGCCAGATACATGGCACCGTCGGCACGTTGGATTACTTCCATGGCTTGTTCATCTGCACCAAGTTCGGCAACGCCACAACTGAAGGTAATCAGAACCTTGTCGTTGTTGTTCAGGAAAAAGCGCCGCGTCAGTTCGCGTTGTACGCGCACCATGACGCTGATGGCGCTTTCCAGCGCCGTATCCGGCAGGATGACGACAAATTCTTCGCCGCCATAGCGTGCCAATGTATCTTCGGGGCGAATGGCTTCGCGCACCACCTTGCTTAGATGCACCAATGCTGCGTCACCAGCCGTATGGCCCAGACTGTCGTTGAGTTTCTTGAAGTTGTCGATATCGAGGAGTGCCAAGCACAGCTTGCTGTTGTGGCGCCTGGCGCGGGACAACTCGGTGTCGAGCGCGTCATTCATGCCTTTGCGGTTGAGCACGCCGGTTAGCGGGTCATATCGCACCAACTCGCTTGCGATGACCAGAGCGTCTTGCAGGCGCTGAACTTCGCGTTCGGCCTCGCTGACCTTGCTGCGCATCTGGATCAAATCGTCACGCGCACGCTGGGCATTGAGCTGGATGAGCCGCGTCTCGCGCATCACCTCTTCCAGAACTTCCGACAGGCCCGCGATGTCGTTGGCCTTGCTGATCTTGTCGGCGCAGCGCCCGATTTTTTCGTGGTAATCGCCGGTGGATTCGGAAAGATCAGCCAGTCGATCGACAAAGGTTGCCAGCATCAGCTTGATCTGGTCTTTTGCATCGAGCAGGCTCTTTTTCAGGGCGCTTTGTTTGTAGATCACATCTTTCATGCGCCGCTCGACATCGTCGAGGCGCCGCAGATTGAGCGGCTGGTTGACCAGTTCGAGCACTACGGCGATCTGGCCTTGCAGACTCTGGTCGTCCAGCACCAGTTCGTTGATGTTGTCGATGATCAGGTGCAAGAGATGCAGCAACGCCGACTTCATTTCAGCCTGATCTTCAACCGCAAAGTTCAGTCGATAGCTGAAGCGTTTGATATTGGTGATAAATGTTGTGATGTCATTGGTGTTCGCGGCGCTGCGCGCGCTGGTGGCCAGCCGGGTCGCTTCTTTACCCAACTCCGGCGTGTCGGCAAGTAGCGTGCTGATTGAGCTTTCGAGAAGCTGTGCGAGTAGATCGAGCAGTTCGCCCGTGGCGCCTTTAACGAGATCAGAGGGCCGCGGCTGAATCGCCTGGGAAATAGTCGGCGCTGGTGGGGCGGCGGCCGAACCTTCCGTTGCGGCGGGGGAATCGCTGGCAAGTGAGCTGGCCAAGGAACCTTCGAGTCCAGCCGACTGCGACCAGTTCTTCAGCAAGCCTTGCAGGCGGGTATGCAGCAGATCCGGTGCGGCAGAAGAGGCAAGCACATGATCGAGAGCCTCGCGCTTGCGCGCCGGGGTCAGATCAGCCTGGCGGGCCTCCAGACGCGTTAGCAAGTCGCGGATCAGCGTTGACCAGTTAGGTGATTCTGCAGCTGTTTTATTCAGCAGATCAGCCAGGGCGGTAGTGAGACTGTCCCAGTTTTTATCGCTGACCGCACTGTCAATCTGGCGCACAAAGCGCAATTGTTCAGGGGTGTTGCGCGGCAAGCTGCCGACGAGCGCCTTGAGGGATTTTTCAGGAAAATCCTCGGTTATGGCCGTTCCGGCAATTTCGTTATAGAACGCACGATAGTTGTCGGGCGTTGGTGGCGTGCGCTGCAGGGCGAGCCGTTTCAGCGTCTCGCGTGCGGTTTCTGAGGGGTTCATGCTGGAAAAGGTGGTTCGCTACGGAAACGGAGGGTGCGCCGTGGTTCGACTGAGATATTGATGTTCATGACCGAAGCAGCGTGAGCCTTACTCGACCAAGCCATGGCGCAGGCCGTAGTGGATGAGCTCAGCTGTGCTTTTCAGCCCCATCTTCTCCAGCAGCCGGGCCCGATAGGTGCTGACGGTGGCTACGCCAAGATTGAGTTCATCGGCGATCTGCGTCAGGGGCATGCCCTTGGCGATCAGCACCAGCACCTGATATTCGCGGTCGGTGATGCGTTCGTGCGGCAGCTTTTCGGTATCGTCCGAGATCGCATCTACCAGTTGCTGCGCAACCCCTGGACTGACATATTTTTTGCCACCGGCAACCTGACGAATCGCCGTGACCAACTGGTCGGGTGCGCTTTGTTTGGTAAGGTATCCGGAGGCGCCGGCTTTCAGTGCCCGCAGGGCATACTGCTCTTCGGGATGCATGCTGAGGATGAGTACGGGGAGACGCGGAAATTCGCGTTTGAGCTGCTTCAGGGTGTCGATGCCGTTGCGATTTGGCATCGAAATATCCAGAAGAAATACATCCCATTCATTCTGACGCGCCAATAGCAGGGCATCTACACCATCATCGGCCTCGCCGGCGACCAGCAGATCTTCCGTTTCGGAAAAAATCTGCTTGAAGCCCTGGCGGACGATCGCATGGTCGTCGGCGATCAGGACGCGTATTTTTTCGGACATGGCGATTCAGTGTTCAAAATAGATCCCGTTGGATGACTTCTTCGTATTCGGCGGGCAGGGCGTCATCGCCGCGCAGCAGAGGCACCTTCAGCAGCAAATGGGCGCCGCCCTGCTCGGCTGTGGCAATGTGGAACCCGCCGTTGAGACTTTGCACACGTTCGCGGATGCCGCGCAAGCCGAAAGATTTCGGTTTGTCCATATCTTGCTCGGCGATGCCGCGACCGTTGTCGCGAATCTCGATGGTGATGTTACCGTTTTCGCGCTTGAGGCGCACAACAACGAGCGAGGCGTGCGCATGTTTGGCGACGTTGGTTAATGCTTCCTGGACGATGCGGAACAATGCCAAAGAGGTATTTGGGTCAAGATCTATTCCGTCATCGCATTGTGCGCGACAGGTTATGCCCGTGCTATGGCCGAAATCTTCGGCTTGACACTCGATGGCCGCTGCGAGGCCGAATTCCTTGAGAATGCCCGGGCGTAACTGGCGCGCGACGCGACTGGCAGTTCCCATGGCCTGATCAAGCAGCTTCTCGATGGAGTGTGCCTTGGGACTCAGGTTGACTGGCAGCTTGCTGGCCAGCAGGGCGGCTTCGATTTTCAGCCTGACCAGAATGCTGCCCAGTTCGTCATGAATGTCCCGCGCAATCCGCTCGCGTTCCTCCTCCTTTGCCGTTTCCAGGTGAAACGATAGCGCGGCCAATTGGGCGCGCGACTCCCGTAGGGCGGCCTCGGTGTTTTTGGTTTTGGTGATGTCGGTGGCAATGCCGGTCCACAGCACCGTACCCTCGTCGTTACGGTGCGGCAGTGAGCGCATGTCAATCCATCGATCCCCACTTTTCAAGCGCCCCTCCCAGATCAGGGCGTTGCCAGAATGGGCAGATTCTGTCAGTGCATCCAGTAACGGCTTGCGATCATCGACAAACAACGTATCGAAAAACCGCTGTGCCGCACCACGCAATTCATGCTGCTTGACACCCAGCAGCCGCACCGATCCCTCACTGACATAAAGAAAGCGGTATTTGCCCGTGGTTTCACGTTGCAGGTTGAATACCAGCCCCGGCAGATTGGATGCCAAGGCACGAAAACGCGCTTCGCTATCGTGCAGCATTTCCAGTGCGGCACGGTGGTCGGCGCGGTTACCGGCTTCGCGTATTTCACGTTCTACGGCAAAAGCCAGGCGGCTGAGGCGGTCGAAAAATACAACATCATGGGCGCCGCCGCGCAGCGCCTTGATTGCCGTACGCTGATCATCCGGTTCGGCGACGATGATCAGCGGAGTATCCAGGCGCTGATCGCGCAGTGTCTTCAGGGTGGTGGTCGGTGTGCAGGCGACGTGGTTGAGACAATGCAGGACAGCATCCCAGTGCTGCTCGCGTAGCAGACCGCGCAAGGCGGCGATGCTTGGAGCAGCGGTAAATTGGGGTCTGCGCACCTCGCCCTGCCAGCTTTCCTCCAACTGCTCGACCATTGCCGCAGTACTGCAAACAACCAGCAGTCTCATGGAGTTATCTTGGGCAGTAGTGGCGGTCTGCATGAATTTGAGCAATAGAACTGGAGTGATCAATTGTAGAGGAACGAGGCTGGGACGGTCGGATATAATCCACTCCGAAAGTGCCGGCATAGCTCAGTTGGTAGAGCAACCGCCTTGTAAGCGGTAGGTCCCCAGTTCGAGTCCGGGTGTCGGCACCATATAATCAGTAAGTTAGGCAGTTTCTCGGTGTGGCCTGAGTACTTTTATGGCTTCTGTGTAGTGGTTGTGTAGGATTATCCAGTCAATTTAGACCTGTTTTTCCCGTACCGCCAGCGCCGACTATTGCGCTTCGGTTGATGCCTTTCGGTGCTCTTTAAATGTGTGGTTACGGTGATCAACATTACCCAATCCAGAGCAATTGGGTCGAGTAATTCCACCTTGCAGCCGATCATTTATTTGGTGCTGCTGGTGCATGGCGTGGAAGACACCACCGTGCCAGTGAGTGATGCCCATACCGTCCATGTCGTGCCGTCGTAAAGGGGGCCAACCAATGATTTCTGCTTCTGGCGTAGTGGTATTCAGATCTCTGAAATCACCATGTCGGCAGGAAGTCTTGATTTTGGCAACGTGGCGTTGAAGTCCTCCGGGCTGCGATAGCCGAGCGTAGCAAGCACCACGCTGGTGAGTCCCTTCTCGCGCAAACCGAGTTCTTCATTGAGGATACGGCTGTCGAAGCCCTCGATCGGTGTGGCATCGATGCCCAGCGTGGCGGCGCCCAACAGCAAGGTGCCAAGCGCCAGATAAACCTGCTTCTCCATCCAGTGCTGTGTGTCCCTGAAGTCGAAGCGGTGGAGATTGGCGTAAAAGCTGCGGCTCTTGAGCTGGGCTGCCTTGCCTTCAGCGTTCGGGAAGCGACCGTCACGGTCTTCCTGATCGGTGATCGCAGTGATTTGTGCTTCATCCATCGTTGTCCGTGAGCAGAACACCACGACATGCGAAGCGTTCAAAATCTTCGGGCCGTTGGCGGAGAAGACCGCATGTTCAGTCGCCTTGGCAATTCGTGCCTTGCTTGCGTCGCTGGAAGCGATGATGAAATGCCACGGTTGCGAATTCACGGAGGAGGGGGCGTGGCGCAACAATGTATTGAGTTGCTCGACCTGTTCGGCAGAAATCCTGCGGCCTGGATCGTGGCTTTGCAGGTGTGACGGGTCAGTGCGATTTTGGCAATGTCCATCTGGAATCTCCCGAAATAATGTCATTGTACGGAATCGTAAATTCTCCGAATTCTGAATTACATGCGACTATCGGCCATCAAGAGACATTTGAGTGCATCAACGTTGCGTTGAACGAATGGCGGCAAGCTGATCTCCAACCTGCCTTTCAACAGCATCAGCCCTAGGCCTCCTGGTCCGGAAAAACGGACCTTCGGTATTTATCGTTTCACTTACTCGCGAAGGGTCAAACTTCGTCGTCTGGCAGGTTCAATTGAACTGATGGCATCGCTAACACTTCCAGGGTGTTTACTGCCATGAAACGGGGCCGCTGCCCTTCTATTGAGTCGTAGCGGCCAGCGACGCGAATCCTTGCATCAAGGGCAGCCTTGACTGTTCTGTCGTGCATGGGTCCGTAAACGCATCTAATCGCTCCAACACCGCTTACGCTACGAATCTCGAATCTACGAGCGTCCAAGTCAATCTCTCGCAAAAACCCTTCAAACGTTCCTTCGGTACTTACCTTGACTGGAGCAAGTAGCTCGTGAGCAAGAGCAAGGCGTAGCTTGGGAGTCAAAAGTTTAATCTTTTCATGTTGTTGGTCGGGTGAGACGAATGAAACACTGTCGATGCCACGGCGGCCGGTCGGAGCGAGGCGTTTCGCTGCAAGCATGACCGTATCTCTCAAGGCGGGATCAGGGAAAGCCTCCCGAATTGATTCGCTGACGCCACTTTCGCTGACGTACCGTGCTACTAACGAAAGGCTTCGCACGGCAGTCCGCACTGATTCAAAGACTTGCGCGGATGCCCCCTCAATCTCGTATTGATGCCCTTTCGTGGTGTCGCTTGCTGGCGGCGAAACGCTTATTCCTACGAGGAGGCTCCCGTGGGCAACACCGGATAGGTGTGGATCAAGCTGTGACGGCCATACCATTCGCTTGTCTGTCGCGAGACCTACAACCGACTTCGCTATTCCACGGATTTGCTCGCGAATGTCTGAGAAGAGCGAGATAACAATGGATACAGTTGGATCGTGAACGTCAACCGCTGGCCCTTTGAACCTAGCGACCAAATCAGATGAGTCGGTAAGTTGCGCAAATGGGAACTCTTCGGAATAAAGGGTGCGCAACAACTTTAAGTAAGGTGCAGCGACGGCATCTTCGCTTGCGCCGTTTGCTAAGGCTAGGTGGCGTGCTGCGGCCAACTGGGTGTGAATGATCGCAGCCTTGCGTTCGACGGTTTCGGTCCAGATTCCCATCATGCCACCTTGAGGATGCCCTTGAGATGCTGAGGGTCAAGCCCTTTCGCGCTGGCTGTCTTCACGCCAACGTACTGGAAGAAGGCTGCAAAGTCATTGTTCCCTGGGAGGTTAATCCAGAAGTGAACACGATACATCTGCATAATTCTTTCCTGATGGGTTTGCATAAAAATTAGGGCTTGCCACTTCCGGTCGTCTGGGGCGTTCGACAGGTCAAGAACTACATCAGTGTCATCGGGCAACTCCTTGTCAGTGACAAAGCTACCGTCAAAGAATATCGGATACGGAAAATGCGGCTTGAGCTCTGAATCCATGAAAAGTCGGAAACTACTGAAAAGTCCAGTACGGTGGTCATTCCACGTGAACTGACTACTGATTTCATCCAGCGAGCACTCGTGTACGCCTGTCGGGAGTAGGCCGTTGGATTCGAGTGTGGGTATCGCCATGAGTAAACTGTAGTCCTGTGGGGATGAACGTTCAACCCGCCAAACGAGCCGTCTTTGGGTCATAAACCACTTCGGTAATAGATCCATCCCGAATGCGCTGGACCGCTTCATCAATCACGTGGAGCGGCACGAGGAACCATTCCCTCGGCTTCACCGGATGTCCGAAGCGGTCTTCGATGGTTAGGTCGAGCTGTGCTGCACCGAACAGGCGGTGGAAGATGTTTTCCAGCCGAGTGCGGTTCAGGTTGTGGAGCTTGTAGGTGGCGACCACCTCCACGTCGGCCAGCAGATAAGTGGCATCCTTTACTGCACAAGCGATGCGGGTCTCTACCTTGCCGCCAGTCACGCCGATCTTGTGGATCAGTTCGCGGTGCTCGGCAACGAATGGGTGGCTGGACAGGCTACGCAGCACGTAGATGGTTCCGGTTTCAATATCGTCTGACTCTTGCGCATCGCCAAAAAGTGGGCCATCGTCTTTGCGGATAAGGCGACGACCCACGGGCGTGTTTCCGTCAGGATAGAGCGAACGCGAAAGTGAGCGTAGCAGCAGGTTGCTCTCGGTATGGTTGTCAAAAATAACTCGCAGTCGCGGGTTGTCGCGCCCATCCTTGGTTTTGGTGCCCTCATACATTTCGGCAACGTAAGCTATTTGCCCGCCAATGATGAAGAAATCCCCCAACTCAATACTGGCGTTCTTAACAAAGGGTTTGGTCATCCAGGTGCCTGCCTTGAGACCACCTTCAGCTTCGTCGAACAAAGGCTTGAAGTGATCAAAATCCTTGCAGGGCGTGCGGTTGGCAATTTCTTCAGCCGCCTCGATTTCGAAGTAGGGACGCACATGGCGAAGCACGGTGATGTCGCTCTGACCGGCAGGTTCATTGGCAATCCCCAACTCGGCCAGCAAGGCATCTTCGTCCAGATCATCCAAATCTGCCGGCGCCAATGCGCTACCCGCCAACAGACCGGGGCCATCCAGTTCAGCCAGCAGGGTTTGCGCTTCTGGCAACTTGCGTAGCTGATCCAAGCGCACGGCATAAAGGCGCTCGAAGATGTCACGATCCTCGCCGTGCAACGGGGCGCGACCATGCGTTTGATGGAAGCGCAGGATGTCCTCGAAGCCGGCAATGATGCGTTCCTCGCGCGGGGTACGACTAGAAACCTTGAATGGGGCGATTTCTACACCCAGCGCATCCAGCAGTGCGTCATCGTCCATTTCAGCCATTGCCGGACTCTCCGTGCGCCTGTGCCGCCTTGGCCTGCGCACGGTAGCGCGCCAGCGCAGCCACGCCTTCGGCCATGCGCTTTTCCCATGCGTCAGCGGAATTGATGTCAGGCAGGCGGCCACGCTCGTTCTTGAACTGCAATGCGCGTTTTGCCAACTCGCGGGCTTCGTCTTCTGGAATGCTTACCTTCTTGGCGGCAATAGCGGCCTGCACCTGGCGCAGCGATATTTCATCCATTGCTATTGCCAGCACCGCATAGGCGGCATCGAAGGGGTTGATGCGGTCGATCAAGTCAATGTCCAGGTCGCGCACATTGATAAACTTGCGCACACCATCCAATAACGCCGTGCTGCCTTGCGCCGTGCCGCTATTGGCATCGGCCTGAGCCAAGGCCAACTTGGCCTGCTGGGTTAGATTCATCGCAGCAATGGCGTGCTGTCGAATAGCTTCCTGATCAGTGTCACTCAAATCCGGGTAACGCTCGCGCACGATCTTGCCCATGTGCAACTGGGTCAACTCTTCTGGCAGGGTGTTTTCTTTGTCGAACAACCCACGCTCCAGCACGGTCTTGTTCTGCAAAAAGCTGGTGACGACTTCGTTCAAGTCCTCTTTGCAGATGCGTGTTGCCTCCGGGCTTTGCGGTGTTGTCAGCCCGTTGATCTCCACGTGGATTTGGCCGGTGTCCTTGTTCACGCCAATGTTGTGGCCACCGCCCTTGTAGCCTTCGTCGCCGTAATCAAAGCCTTCCTTCGGTCCGTTGTCTTTTGGGGTGAACTCATAACGCGGGGCCAGCACCTGCTCCATCAGCAGGCTGGCAGAAATGGCCTTGAGCATGTCGTTCACAGCCTCGGCCACGGCGGCCTGGTCGGCTGCTGGCTCGGCAATCAGATTGGTGAAGCGCGCCCGTTCCTTACCCTCGGCATCGCGGGTGGCCCGGCCAATGATCTGCACGATTTCGGTCAGGCTGCTACGGTAGCCAATGGTGAGTGCATGTTCACACCAGATCCAGTCGAAGCCTTCTTTCGCCATACCCAGCGCGATAATGATGTCCACGTGGTCGCGGTTGTTCTTCTGCGCCGGGTCCTTCAGGGCAGCCAACACACTGGAACGCATAGCCAGGTCGGTGTCATCTACGAGGTCCGCCACCTTCAGAATGCGGCCTTCCTTGGTTTGTATCTGGTGGAAGCCGGTAGCCGGATCAATGCCCTTCCAATCACCCAACGAGCTCATGATCTCGTTTACTTCGCGCTCCTTATCCTTCAGGCTTTCACGGGCGTTGACATTGGGAATGTGGACGATGGTTTTCAGTACCGGGTCCAGCACCTTGGCGACGGCGTCGACGTAACGACCCGTGTAGAAGAAGTAGCCGATGTCCAGCGACTTGAGCCAATTGTAGCCGTTCAGCTGTTCGTAGTAGGTGTAAGTGACCGTCTCGAATCGCGCCTCATCTGCCGGGGCCAGCACTGCCTCGCTGTCGCCTCGGAAGTAAGACCCGGTCATGGCCACCATATGCACCTTGTCACGGGCGATGAACGCACCCAACTGATTCCCCAGTACGTTGTCCGGGTTGATGGAGACATGATGGAACTCGTCGACGGCAATCAAGCGATCATCGAAAGCCTGGACACCCAACTCTTCCACCGCGAAGCGGAAAGTGGCATGAGTGCAGACCAGCGTCTTGTCAGCGCTTTCCAGAAACTTGCGCACCGCATCCACCTTGGACTTCGCCACGCGCGGCTCGTCTACGCCAGGGGCATTGCACAGGTTCCACTGGGGGGCCACCTGCCAATCCCAATAGAAGCCGTAGTGGCTCAGCGGTTCGTCGGCGAAGCTGCCACCAATGGAACGCTCCGGTACCACGACGATGGCCTGCCGCAAGCCCTGGTTGTTGAGCTTGTCCAGCGCGATGAACATCAGCGCACGGGATTTCCCCGAGGCCGGTGGCGACTTGATCAGCAGGTATTGTTCGCCGCGCTTGGCGTAGGCGCGCTCCTGCATCGCGCGCATGCCCAGTGTGTTGGCCTTGTTGGAAGCTCCAGTGCGCGCCGTAGTAATGGACACTGACGGCACGGTGTAGGCATTGGTCGGGTTGTCGGTTTGTTCGCTCACGCTTTCTTTCCCCTCGTTGCTTTCGTTGCAGGCTTGGCCTTGGCCGCTGCCGTCATCTTCGTATAAAGCTCAAACAGCTTTTCCAGCCGCTCGGTATCGTTCCTGAAACGGCGACCGATGTAGATACGCTCCAGCACCTCGTCGTTGCGCGCGTGGGCGTGGCGCAGGTTTTCCGGCATGTTCTCAGGGTCGTAGAGGTCGGCAATGGTGGCGGGGAAATGCGCCTCACGGGCCAGCAGGATGTTTTCGGCACAGGCGGTCAGGTCAGCCTTGTTTTGCTCAGTGAGCAGGGGAACGGGGAAGGTGTTCCAGCCGAGGGTGTTGGAGTATGAAAAATCCGTCCGCATTCGCACGCAGACTGTGCCTATCCAGACCCAGTGCAGGCGTGAAGCGATGAGCGCCATGTTCCAGAGAGGGGCATCGTAGAGGGCGAAGTTTCGATCTCCGATGACGGCTCCACTACTCATCAGTCCTACAGGCAAGTAAGGCCTATTTTCAGAGCTGACGCGAGGAGTAACAATAACGCTTTCGTTGGCTAGGCGAGGAGTCTTAAATTGGTGCGCCCTGGCTGACAAACTTTGAGCATAGGCATCTTTGCTGTTGAGTCGTGCAGCCCGAACTAGCTCAATTTGTTTTCCAAATGCAGGTACCGCAGCAGCTTTGGCAACGTCACTGTCATTGATCCAGATGCAGTAACGTGTTTCTCCGTTGATGAATTCCTTTGAACCGTAAAACTGCTTGATGAATTTTTCTCGGTCACTTCCGGAAATGCCCATCTCTTCAAGCTGCTGTGGCAAAAGGGTTAGATGTCCTCCGTCATCAGCTTTATTGCCAAAGTCCATGATGCTGACTTCGGTCAACGGTTTCATCGCCTTATCAACAATGATGTTGGGCGCTGCAACAAGATAAGCGTTGATATTCAATACATCTTTCGCAATAGACGCTCCGTCCTCCGTCACAGAGTAGAGTTTGCGAAGCTGACGAACAGTTCTTGAGATACCAACGATTACTACGGTGACACCTGCTTTGTTGCTCGCCAAGTTTGACCATTTAAAACTGCTGTGGGCAAATGAAATCTGGTGCCCTAACTCAAAGATCAGTGGCCAAAAAAACGGCACTTGCTGCCCTTGGCAGATGGAATTTGTGGATACAAAGGCAGCCATTGCATCGGTTCGAGTACCGTAGTCGGCAGCTTTCATAAACCAGCCCGCCACATAGTCCAGAGACTTCCAGTTCTTGGTGCGTATAGCGAAGACAGTGCCTAAGTCAGCCTTCTGTTCGTCCGTCTGCCAAGTGGAGCCCAAATACGGCGGGTTGCCACAGATGTACGTCTCCCCGCCTTCATTCTCAAAGTCGATTTCCGACTGATCCAGCGGCGTGCCAAACAAATCATCCGCCGCCAGTTTCACCCCCGTTCCCGTCGGTGGGCAGACGCTCAACCAGTCCAGCCGCAGCGCATTGCCGCAGACGATCCAGTTCTGCGCATCCAGCGGCAGAAACTCCGCCAGCGCGTCCTTCTGGCCGCGATACAGCACGTCGCATTGAAACTCGGCGATGATGAGCGCTAGGCGGGCGATTTCGGCGGGGAAGTCGCGTAGTTCGATGCCGCGAAAGTTGGTCAGCGGGATTTCCGACTTCAGGTGCAGTTCGCCCCGGCGGCGGTTGATTTCGGCTTCGATCTCGCGCATATACTTGTAGGCGATGACGAGAAAGTTTCCGCTACCGCATGCCGGATCAAAAACGCGGATACGCGCCATGCGTTTGCGCAGATTGAGCAGCTTGCGTTCGTTGTCGCCGGCCTCGGCCAGTTGCGCGCGCAGCTCATCGAGAAACAGCGGGTTCAAGACCTTGAGGATGTTGGGCACGCTGGTGTAGTGCATGCCCAATGCGCCGCGCTCTTCGTCGTCGGCGACGGCCTGGATCATGCTACCGAAGATGTCGGGGTTGATCTGTTTCCAGTTCAGGTTGCCGGCGTGGATCAGATAGGTACGCGCCATGCGGGTGAAGCGCGGCACGTCGGTACTGCCGGAGAACAGGCCGCCATTCACATAGGGGAAGCCGTCGGCCCAGTTCGGCAGGCGGGGCTGGGCGTTGGCGCGCTCGCTGCTCTTGAGGTTCATGGCGCGGAAGATTTCTGACAGCACAGTATGGGTATTGCCGCCATCCCGCTCGCCCATCTGCTCGATGGTGTGGGTGAACAGGCCCTCGCCGTTGAAGATGTCGGTGTCTTCGGCGAAGAAGCAGAACACCAGCCGGGCCATGAAATGATTCATGTCGGGGCGGCGCTCGTCCCTCGCCCAGTCCGGGTTTTCGCGCAGCAGTTCGACGTACAACTTATTCAACCGCCCGGTGGCGCGTACGTCGACAGGATTGTCCTTTATCTCCTTGATGGTGGAGATGCCGGCCAGCGGCAGAAAGAACCCGAAATGGTTCGGAAAGTCCGGGTAGGCGCATGCGATGGTTTCACCGCTGGCCAGATCTTCAGCCTCAAGGGTCTGCCCGTCGGTGGCGAGGATGAACTTGGCCTTGGCTTTTGTGGTGGCGGGGCTGGAGCGCAACGCCTTGAGGGTTTCGCCCACCGAGCCGACTTTGCTTACGGCGACATGGATGTTGTTGCGCTGGAGCACGCCACCAGGCACATCCGAAGCATTGTTGTTGCCTGTACGCAGGCGCTTGAGCGCCGTATCCTTATTGCCAAAAGCGGCCAAGAATGCGAACGGAAACTCAGCCGCATCGTAGGGCTGAAGAGCTAGGTCCGATATGGCTTCTTCAATTTCTACTGCATTCATGGGGAGACCGTATTTCCGCTTTGGGCCCGTAGTATGAACGACGATGGCTGCGAGCTGACGTTCGAGCGTCTAGTTTCACCACGGTCAGCAATCGGCCATATTACTAACATTCCCCGCTAGAAAGGCCAATGGCAGCAATGGCCGAGCCGCAATCAGACGTCAGGAGGCCGTGGTCGGCCGCTTTATGATAAGTAAACCGCCATCGCCTATGAAAATCTCAACAGGCAGCATTGGGCACTTAGCGCCCATTGGTTCATTCGATTTCGTCGCCGGATATCTGTCTCTTAGCCACTCGCAGTAGAGTGATCAAAGATGACGGCGGGCTAACTGTCGCGGGCTAACTTGACAACCTCAGATGAGAGGGCGTACCATTTACTACAGCGCCGATTTGAGCAACAGCTTGCGGGCGCTTTACAAATGCAGCTAAAGCGGATGTCACCCAACCCGTTCTAGCGCGCAAGCCTGAACGGGTTTTTTGTTGTCTGCAGCATCGCCGATTTAATGCACAACTTGCGGGGCGAATCACAAATACTGCTAAAGCGTCGCTCGCTTCTCCACCCCTGGAAGCCGGCAACGCCGGACATCAAGGGGATTGGAGTTTCACATGTCAAAGTTTGAAGTCGGTGACCTTTGTGTCACTCAAAATGCTCACGGTGGTCTGCGCACCTGCCGAAGTATGGTGGTCTGCCATGGCTGAGCCTCTCCAGCGGGGCGATATCGTGCGCTTCATGTCGTCGTATCTGGGAATCATCGGCCACGCATGGGATAGCACCATGGCCCCAGTGAGCGGCCGCCTGGTGTCGATCGACTACTTGGGCTACAAATGCCACTGCGCTTTTGGGTGGCATGTCGGCGTGGTGGATGCCGCAACGGTCGAGTTCATGGCGAAGGGCGTTCTGCCCGGCGCAATCGTCGAAGAACTTGGTATGGAGCATCCTTGGATCATGGCGCGCATGCAGGCGAGGATCGATGCCGCTGCGGCGTACAGGTACAGCACATCCTCTTTCCGCGAGGTGTTGGCCATGGCCGAGTGCCGTGCCGACGATCTGTTCGGCGGTGCTCCGCAGGGGTGGGTAGCTACTGCGGTGGCGCAGGTTTATGCGGGCCGTGGACACGACCGCCAGCGCCCAATTGAAAGGTGCGCATCATGAGCTACTAAGCTTTCGGAATTCGAATATGGACTGGCCCACCTCACGGGCTGGGGTTTTTATTCCGACTTGCTGCCCCCGTCATCTCGACACTGCGGCTAAACAGGAGATTCAATATGAACTTCAACAAGAAAGAACTCGACGTGATCGCGCGCGCCATTGCGATCCTCGAAGAGCGCGCCCGCTACAACGCCATTTCCTTTGCAGCACCGGAGGCTGTCGCCGATTATCTGCGCCTGCGCGTGGGGAGCCTAGAGCATGAGGTGTTCGGCGTGCTGTGGCTTGACGCACAGAACCGGCTCATCGAGGCCGAAGAATTGTTCCGTGGCACCTTGACCCAGACCTCGGTCTACCCGCGCGAAGTGGTCAAGGCGGCGCTCGCCCGCAATGCCGGTGCAGCGGTCCTGTATCACAACCATCCCAGTGGCAGCGCTGAACCGTCACGCGCGGATGGGTTGCTGACCGGAAATCTGAAGACTGCTCTAGCGCTGGTCGATGTACGCGTGTTGGATCACTTTGTCGTCACCGCCGGCGAGGCGATGTCCTTCGCCGCGCGCGGCCTGATCTGAGGAACTTGGTCATGCGCAAACCTAAAACCATTTCCGCGCCCCGCATCGAAGACGCACTCAAAACCTGCCTGCCGGGCCTCCAGCGCCGCGCGGAGCACTTCTGCTACCAGTACGAACTGCCGACCAAGCTTGGCACGCTTCTGATCAGCCCCTGCGAGGGTGCCATCCGGACGCGCTTCGACGAGGTACCCCGGGTCGCCCCATGCGGCACCAGCCTTAACCCGTACTCCGGCAAGTGGAACTTCGAGGGCTTGGACGACGATTCCCAGGTCGGCCGCGCCATCTATTGGATTGAAAGGATAGCGGCATGAAGCGTCGCCGCTTTGTCGGGGCCGTAGCCGCCAGCGCGGGCCTCCTGGCAATGCCCTCTTGGGTAGTTGCCTGGGTGCCGGCGGTGAAGATCACTCGATTTAGAGTTGGGCTGTTCAGTGACATGGCACTGCTGGGTTCCCGCGTGGAAGTACATGATGGCCGGGAGGTTGTATGCCGGACGTATGGCCCTTCGCCTGATCCGCCGCCCGACCGTGAAAACCACTACGAGGCTGCGGTGATCGAGATCGGTGATCGGTTCTGGTATCGGGCAAAGGGCGTTACGATCGAAGTCACGGCGCACGAAGCGAATCGGGTGATTGGGTATCCGATGTTGCACTACTTCACGATGGCGTTGCTACTCCACGTACGGATCAAGCGGGCAAAGGAGGGAGTTTTGCTTCCGGCCTAGCACGGCAACGCTCTGCTAGGTGTTGCTGCTTTTCTACCGACACCAGGCGAGTTGTACTGAACCAATGAATGGCGTGGCTCACCGCACGGGCTGGGGAGCTTTGATCCAGATTGCCACCCCCGACATCTTGTCAAAGTTGGCTAAACAGGAGAACGTCATGGAATTATTGAAGCCCGGCACCCTCTGCGTCATAGTCGGCGGTTGTCCCGAAAACATTGGTCTTGTTGTCGAAGTCCTGGAGCATATTGGGCGATGCCCGCCCCGTGCTGACGCTTACCGCATCAGAACCGCCAGCGGTCGGAAGTTTCCGCAACTGAAGATGGGCGCCAATGAGCGCTTGGCACGCGGAAACTCTAACGAGGCAATCACTGATCGGCACAAGTTGCGGCCACTGGTCGCTGCCGATGATGCGTCCGCAAGTCGCACCGGTGCCAACATCAAGTCACCGGTAGCCCATCAAGACAGGTCACTCTCCCATGAAACCATTGAACTCAATTCGAGGCGCTGTCATGTCAAATGAAACAGTGTCACCGTTCTCAACCGATCCCGCCGAACCGCTTGATAACCCAAAAGGCAGCTATCCCCACCTGGTGGTCAGGATCATGAGCGCGGTCTATCAGCGTGAGTCGATCGAAGTCCGCGAGGGTGAACCCTCAGTACATGTCGGTCACCGTAACGCCTACGTCCAGCATCCCGTGCCCTTCACCGCCGATGGGTCTATCAGCGAGGGCTGCCGCAAGCTGCTGCTGGGCGGGGTACTGAAGGCCGTGATACGCACGGGCCATCGGATGTGTGTGGTGTGGCAACTCGGGGTATGCAGCTACGTGGAATGCGATGGCAGGATCGATAAGTCCAGAGACGCACCTTCTGGAGGCGTCTCGCTGCCGACCAAGATCGAGTTCGACAAGCGTGTGCCATTCGATTTGGTGTCATGATCCCATGATCTGTTCCTCTTCCCGGTCGCGCAGCGGTCGGGGGGCGGAGCTTGGCACTATATCGAACAGTAATGTCGTGCCGCGGTAGGTGTTGGCTGATCGCGGTATTGCACTTGGAGACCTAAGATGAATCAGGCAATTACAGCTAAACATGCGAAGTTCGAGCCGGACGATAGTATCGACACGAAGATGGCAAAGTGCGTTTCGGTTCTACAGGCAAGGGGGATCGTAGTCCCGCCCCGGGTCGAGGACATCCCAGAATTTCCTTGCAACGATTTTGATCATCTGCAACAACAATTGCGAGACCACCGTTTACTACTACAGAGGTTTTCGATTCACCGCGAGTTGTGGATCGAGGAGGCCGTTACCGAGCCGCATCAAAACAGCGGTGCGTTCCCTATCGGAGCAGTCGTGACGGCTGTCGGTGCGATGGCACTGGCCATCGGCGTGTCTTGGTGGTTCCTCCTGGCCCTTATTTTGGCGCTAGTTCAGTTTATGGGCTACGCGAAAAAAGCTAGCGTCACATACGACCAGAAGGTATTACGCGCGGCCGCCTCATCAGAGTCGGCTTTTTGCATACTCTATAGATTGAATCAGATCAACCTGACGACCCCTGACTACCAAACTGCTTGGTACTGGAATAAGTGACTCGCAGACTGAGTGAGGAAAAGGATACGCTATGGGTGCTACCCGCCAACGCCAGGCCATACCCTGCAAGAGGCTGCGTCCTGAGTTCTCACTGATAACCCTTTGGGGTATGTCAGGTTTCTTTACATTTGACTAGTTTAGTCGATTAATTAGCGGGGCGCCGATCGCCCGGAGCGCCCTGCTCCGCTGGAATTCATCTTGCAGGCGTCATGCTGCGGCTCGGAACTTGCTTTTTACATAAGTCAGTCAAAATAACTAAGGGAGTGGGTAGTGATGAAGATAATGCGTGGTGTATTCGCGGCGTTGTGCGTGTTGGTGATGGGTAACGCACAGGCGGCCCTATTTGACCGTGGCGGCGGGCTGATCTACGACGACGCGCTCAAAATCACCTGGCTGCAGAATGCCAACTACGCTGGGGGACGGATGACCTGGGACGAAGCCGTCGCCTGGGCCGCCAACCTGAACTATTACGATACCGTGCGCAACGTCACCTATACCGACTGGCGGCTACCCAATACCAATCCGGTCAACGGCATCAACTACACTCACATCTCCGATGTAACTGGCACACACGATATGGGCTGGAACATTAGCGCTCCCGGAACTACCTATGCCGGCAGCACAGCTAGCGAGCTGGCCTACATGTACTATCAGAACCTCGGCAACCTCGGCTACTACACTCCGAGTGGCTATTACATTGGCTGCGGCGTCTCCACCAGCAACCCCTGTTTGGATAACGTTGGTCCCTTCATCGAAATTCAGACCGATGTGTACTGGTCCGGGACGGCGGTGACGCCCTCTAATTCCCCCCGAGCGTGGAACTTCTACATGGGTCACGGCGAGCAGAGTTTTAATTACACGTTCAATTACATAAAGTACTCAGCTTGGGCTGTTCGCCCTGGCGATGTCGCTGCCGTATCTGAACCTGAAACCTATGCACTGATGCTGGCAGGATTAGGGCTTCTTGGAGTGATCACACGCCGAGCGAAACGCAGATGAGCCCTAAACTTTGGCATTGATGCTTGCCGCATTCGGTCTATTGGGTGTCTAGGGTCCGCGCAGGGAGTAACAAGACCTGAAGCTGATCATCGCCAAGGTTAGATCTATACAAAAATCCCTCTCGCAGCCCGCCACGCCAACCCGCACTGCGCCTAGCGATCCCACCGCAGTTTTGTACATACCGATATCACTTGTATACGGTATGGTATTGGCCTATGATTCAGCCATCGATAAGAGGAGCACCATCATGGCCAGCAAGATCAAGAAGGTCGCAATCTACGCACGGGTCAGCACCGATCAGCAGACCACCGAGAACCAACTCCGCGAACTACGCGAGGTCGCCGCCCGTAACGGTTGGGAGATCACCCAGGAATACGTCGATCACGGCATCTCCGGTGCCAAGGGCCGCGACAAGCGCCCCGCTTTCGACGCCCTCCTCAAGGACGCCGTACGCAAGCAGTTCGATGTGATCGCCGCCTGGTCGGTTGATCGGCTCGGCCGGAGCCTGCGTGATCTGCTCAGTTTCCTCGATGACATCCACGCAAAGGGGATCGGCCTGTATCTGCACCAGCAGGGCGTCGATACCACTACGCCGGGTGGCAAGGCCCTATTCCAGATGGTCGGTGTCTTCGCCGAGTTCGAACGCGCCATGATTCAGGAGCGCGTGAAGGCCGGGCTGGTGAGAGCCAGGTCGCAAGGCAAGACGCTCGGTCGCCCGAAGGTGGATCAGAAGATTGAAGCTGAGATCCTGGAACTACGTAGGACAGGTATCGGTCAGCTGAAGATCGCCAAGACGCTTGGGGTCGGAACGGGCACGGTGCAGCGGGTGCTTCGCGAGGCGGCGTAAAGGGTGCGGACGTTCAGGCTGCAGCAGCAGCTGTGGGGCAGGTATAGTTTAGGTTTGTTCGATATCCACCGCCACAATCCGGACATAGCCCCGGTGAAAAGCTGACGCTCAATCGGGATAGGGAAAAGCCTCACGGCTTGGCGTTCGAGTGCAGGCACACGTGAGCGGCGCGTAAGCTTCTTTGTGAACCGCCCGGTGCGGACCCGCATGCCGGGTGGTGTGGGGAGGGCCGGTTAGAAGCCGCCCCTTACCCGATTCGGCTTATCACTTGGCTATGACCAGCATTACTGATGACTCGCGCAGCGAAACGATTTGTGCCATTTCCAGTTTGGAGATGGAATTGCCAGTCGATACCTTGCTTCTATCGACCTTCGCTGCATTCAGTGCTGGGGTGATGTAGTCAATCTTAACTGCATAATTGACGTTTTGCGGTAACGACCCCGATGCTCGCAACGCAACGATTTGACTCAATGTCGCGGTAACCACGCCGATTACCTCTCCTCTAATGTTCAGTAGAGGTCCACCAGAATTGCCGGGTTGGATTGGTACGTCAATCTGAACGAAGCGGATATCGTTTTGAATGCCGCTCAAAGCGTTAATCCTCCCAAACGTCGCCTTTTGCTCCTGCCCCTGAAGGGCGACCAGAGGAAAGCCCAATGTAAGAACTTCTTCGCCTTTGGCACTAGAAAAGATTGAGGCGAGCGGGATTCCGACCGTTTCCGCCTCGACCTTCAGAATAGCGATGTCGTTGGCGGGATCAGATTGAACTACGGTAGCCTTGAGTTCCTTTTTCTCAAGTGGGCTTACTACGGTGATGGTTGTGGCACCATCAACGACGTGAAAATTCGTAACCATGTATCCGTCGTTGGTTACGAAGAAACCAGTCCCTGTCGAGAATCCTTTTTCCTTCCGGAATTCCTTGGGTTTGTATACGGGTAAGTCTGGATTTGCGGCAACCGCCTTAGATACCTTGGCAAGTTCTTGTTGGGCTGTTGCGTCATCGAACCCAAAGGCAAAACGGAATGTGGTACCGCCCTTATCTGCACCCTCCCCGTACCCGGTGGTGCAAGAAGTGGCAAACCACTCAATGTTCATCCGTCGGCCGTCTGAACACGACACCCGTCCACGGCCCCGCTGGCCAGCACAGGTGAGGGACAGCGGTGGGATGTAATCAGGACGGTAAGCTACTCCGTCACACTTAATATTGGCGTTTTTCGTTTCAACGGAAAAAGTTGCGCCTCCGCCCATTAGGTTGTGATCAACTTCGCCGATAAAAACTTCGTTGAAATCGTCAAACGCACCGACAGCTTTGTATTTAACCGAGCAGCCTGCCAATAAGACCGCCACCATTGACAGGTAGAAGGTGGTTCTGAGTTTTCGCATCATGTCTCCAAGCGCTGAATGGGTGGTACGTTTGCATTCAAAGACCTGAACGGCTTTTCACGCAGGATAGGTGCAATGATCGGTTCAGCACGGTCTGCGGAAAATATTGGATCCTTGGGCCATTCGTTATTGCACGACAGCATACGGACAGAATTTGTCTATGTCCATTGGGTGCGTTCCCATATTCGATTTCATGACCCTCCCCATCCGGCAACGCTGGGTTCGGATCAAGTTACGAACGTGATTGATTGAGTGCGAGCGTCTGCCTTGGAGCCGTTCGCTGATCTGGCGACTGTCTGCAGTGGATCGCCCCGGCCCTGACCGTGGTACCGCTTTGCCTCAAGCCAGATCCTGACCTGACTGCTGCGCAGCCCTAAGACCTAGCTGCAGGGCAAATGCAATTTTTCGTGCAGCGGCTATCGGCGACTCTTCGACCCTCAGCACCTCGCCTGGAGCGTTGGCAATCTCAACCCGGCCGGAATCTCGGTACTCGGGGCGGTGCCTTTTCAGCAGTGCGATCAGGAGTGGGTCGCTGTAGCGGGTGACCCGGCCACACTCGACCCCTTTGTAGAAGATCGGCTCTTCCACGCCATCCACTGCGCGCCTATGTGCTTCGGCCTCTATGGCATCGGTCGCCGCTTCGATGGCGTCATCCCAGCGTTTTGCGAAATCAGGATTTCTCAAGCGGCGCTGGTAGGCATTGGATCTATCGACGCCGGTAGCGTTGGCGGCACGCGTGACGTTTCCGTCTATCGCCAGTTCGGCCAGAAAGACGTTGTAGCGCTTCACGGTGATGTTCGCGTTTGCCATGCTTGCCTTATACACGAGGCCGACGAAACATGCCAATGTAGTTTCTGCTACACATCTCTTGCGGGGTCGGGTTGCCTGATGTCAGTGCGCGCCCGAAGGTCTTTTCGCGCAGTGATTCGAAGTAGAACCCGCTACATTGTGACTGTCCGATGGGGACACCCACGGTTCTCTACGGTTTTCGCCCTCAGGAAAACTGTAACTCCCTAGGTAGGAGTGGCTTGTAAGCTCATTTTGCCTACGGTTCCCAGCCCCCCACATACACATACCCGGAGGGTGGTGGTGAACAGGGTAGAAGAGGGAGTGATAGAGAGAGAACCATAGAAGAAACTACCAGCTAACCATCTCGTACCAAGGGCTTTAAGGTTCCCGGGAACCTTAGGAAAACCATGGAAACCATAGAGAAACGTAGCCAAGCCTATCTCCTCAAAATCAGTCCGCGCGTTTTTTCCTCGCGACCGTTCGGATGCTGCGATTGGAAGGTGACAAGCTCCACCTCTGCCAGATCCACCAGATGCGCTACGGCGTCATCGAAGTCACGTTTCGCCAGCTTGCTGGCGCGCATCACCATCGAGTACGGAGCGATGCCCTTACGGATCATTACCTGTTCATGCCGCTTCTGGGGCTTAAAGTCTCCAGCGACCGCACGCTTGATCAGGTTCAATACCCTCTGGGCGTTTGCTTGGGTCTGCCCTCCATGCATGTACTCTCCGCTGAACCGCAATAGAGCCGCGTCTGATGCGAGAACTAGTTGCGCTGCCCACGCCACATGCTCAAGCGTAATCATGGGTACGTGGGGGCTATCCCAGACCGCCAGCACGCCGGCCACGCGCTCACACTTTTCGCAAGAACGGGCCAGCAGCGCCATAGCAAATGCCGATTTTGCGTTCTGACGTTGTTGCTCGAAATCGACCATCAACTCGTCCAGCCGGATCTCCGCTGCTGGATCGATCTGGATCGAAATGCAATCGACCTCCTCCTTATCACCTAAAAGCATCTCCAGAGAAACAGCTTGGCGCACAGCATCGGCGGCGTTCGCAGCACTATCTGGAAGCGCCCATGATTGATTAACGCGACGAGGTGTAACCCCCGGCTGGCCGAAGGCAAAAACGAATCGACCGAGAAGGCCATCCTCGATATTGCTGATGCCCACGGCTTCACCAAGCTTCTCCGGCGTCGCAAACCCGAGAAGGCTCACAACTGGATTCCGAATAACGCGCGACGGAATTGCTCCTTTAGTGGCTGCGCGGATACGAGTATGGTAATTGTTCCGCGATGCCGAAAAGAGCTGCAAAAGCGTGCCCGCTAGCTCGATCAAGTGTGGCGGCGCCTTGCCGCTGTTGATTGCTGCGAAGAAGTGGGCAATTTCATCGAGAGCAATAAGCGTCCCTGTGTGGCTTACCAGGCAATCCTCTAGACCAGGACCAGAAGCCGGCTTGCCGATGAGCGAGCCGCCGGACGCTTTGCAGATGGTCGTAGCAATCGAACGTGGCTGATCTTTCCCTTCCCCGGTTCCCGCGACACCGCAGCCATAGAGGTTTAACCGCATCCCGCTGGGCAGGCTGTAGATACCGCTGCAAGATGCGGCCATCCCGATCAACGCAGACAAGGTACAGAGGTAAGGCTGCGGTTTGTTGGAAACCGCCAACGCAGACCTCACCACATCGGTCATAATGCCACGAAAGGGCAGTGGATATGCCGCGTCAAGCGTGGCCAGGCTGTCAGCATCCACTCGGGCCGGGTCAGCAGGATCTGACGGTGACAGCCCTTCATCCAGGCATTCGAAGTCGCCGACATCGGCAATATGCGCACCTCTCGGATTGCGCGCCGGGTTAATCCATCCCGATCTCTGTGCCTCAGCAAAGACCGCTTGGTATCCCGTGCTTGTCGGCCTGAAGGATTCCCACGTGGACGGGTCTTTCTCTGAGTCAAACTTGGAAGATTTTGTGGACCACTCCAGCCAAAGATCTCGCCCTACATCTCCCAGCGGCTTGAGCGCCATTCCCATTCTCACCCACAGTGAGCGATCATCGGCACTCATTGATTGAAGGGCGCTACGCAGATCTTCCACGGTCTGATCTGTCACGGGTGCGCCCACTGCCGACGGTGGCGACAACGCCCTACCGTCCTTGCCGGACGACCCCCCGTGCGACTTGCTTATTGCAATCTCGTCGAGATTATCCAACTGATCAATGCAAGTCCCGTCGTCAGGATCGTCAAACGTCACCAGCACATGGTAGTGATTCGTCGGCGTTGCGCCGAAAAAGTAACCTTGCGACAGGGTGAATGATTCACCAGCAAGCACCCCACCCAGAGCACCGTTGAGCCAACCCATAAAGCGCTGTCGTTGTTCGGGTGCATGAGGTCTGCTCAGCGGGCAAACGGCTCGCCAGCGCGGCTTTTCCGGGGTACTGCTGGGGCTTGGATACAGTGCTGCGCGGATTCCGTGGCGCTCCAATTGCTCTTTGGCAGTCGCCATCGACATGACCTCGCCGTCATAGTCCGCCTCCAAGCCGGTGACGGTCACCACGTTGGCGTTGTGGCGCAGTGAGCCTTTTTCGGAACGCTTATCTCCAAATGTCGCCAGCTTGAGCCAGGGGCATTGTTTCTTCGCGGGGAATGTGCCAACCGTTTTCAGCCGTTCGATAAATTCCAACCATGACCCGCTATGTTTATTCATAGTCTTGCCGGTTTTATTCGGCAGCTCAGTCCATGTCAGGTTTTCTACCTCAAGCCGGCGAGGGATGGGCTCATTCATGTCCGACGCCCACGTTCTTCCACTGCCGACGTAGCGCTTTATCCAATAGCCGGCGCAGTTGCCGCGAGTTGAGGGGCCGCACGTTGCAGTCACTGCCGACTACCGTGCCATCCGGTAGGCAAACCAACTGCCCACGCTTTCCGGACGCGAGACCGATCAATGTGTGCTTTTCGATTGGGCGGATCATACGGAACCTTTGCCTGGCGGTGGGAAAAGCAGATCACGCTTGGTGCCCACAGAAGATTTGACAAGCGTGAACCACATTCTCAGCAGCTCCTTGTCGGTAAGCCATGCGCCGACGCCCCACGTCTTGGTACGCTTTCCTGGCGCTCCCCGGCGAACCATAATTAAATCAACTTCTGGATTGTTTGGGTATTCCCCTGGAAAGGCCGAACGCAGGCGGAAGTCACGAAGTGGATTGGATCGAAACCATTTGGCGTCATCTTTTTTCCATGGATGACCAGATGCCGAACTAGTGCGATCGGCTCCTTTGTCGTTGGTGGCGCCTAAGACGTTCTTTAGCGTTATTTGATTTGGGGGCGTCTTCACTTTGCGCTCCCGTTTAGTAGTGCCGCAATTTCAGCCACCGACCACAAGAGGCGGTTGCCAAACTTGATGGGCCGGATGCCGAAGCACTCGCCTGTCAGGCAGTAGTTCTTACGGATTGTTTGACTGGCTCGGTTTGCCGCGCGGGCAAATTCGGCAGTCTGTATGTGGTCGCGGCCGGCAGCGATCGTTGCGAGAGCTTCGGGAATTTCGGTTTGCATCGCCATGGTGAGTCTCCTTTCCGCGTGTTTCGCGGCATTAATCGAGACTTCATTGTGATGATGCGAACGGAGTAACTCTATTTAGGCGAAATACTGGCGGAAAGGTGGCGGAAAAGTGGCGAAAGTCTGACGGATAGAGGCTTAGATGGCATCAAGCTGCGGCGGAAAAGCGGCGATTTATTCGAGATCGCCGGTCACTAGGTGTTCTGATCCACGCGAGCGGTCAGGAAGGTTCTTTGCAAGAACGCGGCGACAACGGGCCAAATCCCAGCCGTTGTTTCCTTTTCTAACAAACCAGATGCCGGCGAGGTAGGGGTTAAACATCGCGCGGCCTTCACGAGCAGCACACAATCCGTTTCTGGCTGCGCGCTCCGCCCATATTTTCCATTTTGCATCGGCAGGAAACATTTTTTCCAGTGCGGCCACGGTCACGGAATCGAATAATCGTGCAAATTGGGTGCCCACCTCTTCACTAATGGGGGGGCTGTTGGCATCCTGCTCAGGCTCCTCATCCTCAGTCGCATCGCCGCCTGTGCTCGACTCCGCATCCCCCTGTGCTGCTGGATCAGGAAATCGCCATTGAATTCGCGGCTCATTCTCTTCAAGCCACCTATTCAAGTCATCCGAGAATATTTCCAAAGTTGCGACAAATGAATTGGTCTCATCCCATCGCAGCATTTGGCCCATCGTATAGACGGGCAAGCTCCTATCCCGCGCAGCAAGTATCAAGCGTTCTTCCAATTGGGGCACGCTCACACCTGGCCCAGCAGCTGCTGCAATCAACCTTGCCGCAACATAAAAGGGATAGCGGCCTGATCTACGCGCCTCAGCAAGTTGTATTGCGTACACTTCTTCTTCGGCCTTCATGACATCTATATCCAGCCATGTTTGAGCAGTTCCAGGGAGACGAACATTCATAGCAATCCTTCCGATGCAACCTTCAATTTCAGGAGCCACGCCAGCCGGGTGAAGGTTCCCGGTGTTCCCTCCGTCGAGGTAGGCGCAGCTTTACTCTGTCAGGCTATGCAACCTCACGCAAACCCGGCTTTGCCTGCTTGTCTGCCTGCTTGAATTCGATGCCAGCCTGCTCCAACGTCCAAGCCTCGATACGGGTATGCCACATGCGCAGCAAGTCCAGGGGGCGCACCTTGTAGTGCTTTTCAGCTGTTGCGCTGGGCTTGTGTCCCATGATTTGCGCCACGACACCGGCAGGACACTCAACCCACTCTGTCAGCGTACCGAATGAACGGCGCAAACCGTGCAGGGTAAGGGCAGGAAGACCGGCAGCGGTCAACGCTTTGTTGTGGTTGATGCGCGGTTCTTGGAGTCTGCCTGACTTGGCAGTCCGGCTGCTGAATACCCACTCGGACGGCTTCCACTTCGGTTTCTTTTCGTCCTCGCCCTTTGGCTCTTTCTTGCCTCTGATTTCATCGACCTCTGGCGGGGTGTCGTTTATCTGCTTCAACCTTGTCAGCAAGGATGCGAGATAGGGCGTCAGCGGTATGGTGCGCTCACCTTCTACCTTGTCACGTATGGTTAAGCTCTTCCATCGAAAATCCACGTCGTCCCAGCGTAGCCGCGCCATTTCTTCACGCCGCGCACCGGTCAGCAGCAGGGCCTGGAGATAGACCGATATAACCGGATTGCCTATCTTGCGCACTTCCGTGAACCATGTTGCCAGTTGCTCACGCTGCAAACAGTCGGTCTTGGCCTTGGCCTTCGGCAGTACATCGCGGGCCATGCGGCGATTGCAGGCGTCGTCATGCACTAGCCCAACATATTCGGGGCGGTCAGCACACCACGCAGTGAAGGCCCGCAAAGCGCGATAGGTCTGCGCAGCTTGGGTTGGTGTTTTTGCTGCAAGCGGTTCCAGCCAGGCCCTTACGGCTTCGGCATTGAGTGCGGACATGCGCAGGGAAAGCAGGGGATACAGCGGCCCAGGTTGAATTGTGTCCGGGTCTCCTTCGCGTTTTCCGCGTGTCCGCTTCTTGCCACCTGGTTGCACCATGTACAGGTGATTGCGCAAATGGCGCTCGCCCCATTTTGGCGTACGGGCACCGATATACACCTGCCACGCTTCGCCCACGGTCAAGTCCTTGCGCTGTTCTGCTTGATTGGCAGCGACTACGGCGGCGGCTCGTTCTCTTCTCAACTGGCGCGGATCGATGTCTTGGTCAGTCAGGGTCTTGAGCTCCGTTGCTTTGGCCTGCGCCTTGCCTATTGACCAAGTGCGGGGGTCGCCTATGGTGATTCGTAAGGTCTTGCCGCACAGGGACGTTTCAAAGACATAGGACTTGGCACCGGCAGCAGTTACTCGTAGGCCCAAGCCGGGTGTCTTGCCGTCCCAATGAATTGTCTGCTGCCTGCCGGGTTCGCACTGGAACCTGGCTATCCGCTCCGCTGTGAAGTTCGCCCTCTTCGCCATTTTCCCCACCCTCGAAAACTGCCTACATGGGAAGCCGTGTAGGGACCATGTAGGAATTCTAGCGCAACAGATGGGAATAGCAAGGAATCATCATCAGGGACAAATAGCCTTGAAACGTAGTATTGGCAAGGCTTTTGCAGAATTAGCGGAATACGAATCAACGTGCAGAAATGACAACTTGCACCGCCTTGTAAGCGGTAGGTCCCCAGTTCGAGTCCGGGTGTCGGCACCAGCATGGCTTGGATAACTCGGAAGGGTGGTTGGTCACCCCCCCCGTATTTATCGCAATAGCCTCTGCATCCGGCCGTGGTCGCCCGGATTATTTCTGGCGCTGATAGAGAAACCAACGCTCGTTGCGCTCGCTGGGACGATGGCCTTGCCAGTGCTCTGTCCAGCCAGTGGGCGCTTTCTGGTTTTTGTCACCGGCGACGAGACGCCAGTTGCATTCGTGGGTGCGCGTCGCGGGTATTGTGCGTAGGCCAATGAAATAGTCGAGCGAAGCTCGCTGTGCCGCCCCGATACCGACGCGCTCGATACAGCCGGTCTCTTTGGGTAACGCAGTCTGGAGCGAAAGCGCGACCGCACGATACGACTTGCCGTGGTCGATCCACGATAGCCAGAGCATGGTCACGAGGACCCACAAGAGTGTCGTGCCTGACGCCCAGCGCAGGGTGGGGCGCCAACTGGCGCGGCGCAAGGACCATGACAGCATCCAGAGCAGGGAAATCACGATAGCAGTGACGATAGCAAAAGTCGAGTAGTCGACAACGTGGCCTGGCGCAAGTTTTTCGAAGTTGTTGGCGATTTTGGGTGGCCAATTGAGTGCCTGTGCACTGGCACCCAGCCAGATCAGCACGGCGAAGATGCTGAAGGTGGTCATGCCGAACCAGTCGAATGCGTTGGCCGCGCCGCGCCGCAGGCGGTCAACTCCCGATGCGGCCAGCAGTGTGAGCGGGAGCAGCAAGGGGAAGACAGCCAGTGTGCGCGACGATCCGGTGAGAAACCATGCCGACGCAAGCAGCATGCCCAGCAAGGGAATGGCCAGTGGGGCCAACTGGTGACGATGAAGCCAGAGACTCCAGATGGCTATGGGCAGCACTGGCCATGCTGCCCAGATCAACAGCTCGAGATGCCTGCCTTCCGGGATGCCGCGGGCAAGCGTGGCTTCGGCGATTTCGTTTTGCCACCACTGCAACCAATTTGCCCACAGTTCAGGCGCTTGGCTCAACAACATGATGGGCCAGGCGGCGATAAGCGGCAGGGCGACGAGTAGCGCCAGAACAAGACTCTTCCAGTCGCGCCGGAAAATCGGCGCTGGCAGGACGGCGCCTGCCATGATCAGGCCGACCAGTCCGTGCGCCGGAAAGGCCAGGCCGAGGCCTACCCCAAGCATTAGCGCTCCGCGTAATGGCACGCCGTGCGCTGGCCCCTGCAGGATCAGGCCGCCACCCCAATAGGCGAGGGCGGCAAACGCGAGCCCTGCCACAGCGGGCTGCGCCTCGTGGAGTGGCAGCAACAGACCGAGGGTGCCGATGGCCAGTAATGGCGCGGAGCGGCTGGCGGCTTCACCGTGGAGTGCGCGTGCCGCACCTGCCAGTGCGAACAGGAACAGTGCACCGAACAGGGTGGTGGCCAATCGTGCGGCGTTGTGAAAGTCGAGCAGGCCACCGAAAGCCTGTCCCAGCAAGGCGGCTACCCAATGATAGAGCGGGGCAGTGTGCGGCCAGGGCTCACCGGCGATATGGGGGAACAGCCAATTGCCGTGTGTCGAAAAGCCGTGGGCGATGCCGATATGGATCGCGTCCTCGGTTTTCCATGGGTCGTGTCCCATGACGCCCGCCAGCAGGAAGAGCGCGGCCAGCAACATAAGCGCTGCGAGGGGCAGGCGCGGAGAGTTGCTCTGTTTATTGAATGGGCCGTAAATCATGCGCCGGGTATTGTGATGCTATTCAGGAAAGGCAACCGCGATGGCAAAAAAGAAAAGGCAGCCGAAGCTGCCTTTAGTTCTATCCCGTCGAGCGATCAGGCAGCGGCGCCGGGGCGCTTGCCGTATTTCTGGCGGAAGCGCTCGACGCGGCCAGCCGTGTCGATGATCTTCTGCTTGCCGGTGTAGAACGGGTGGCAGGCCGAGCACACTTCGATGTGCAACGGTTTGCTGTTGGTCGAGCAGGTATTGAACTTGTTGCCGCAGCTACAAGTTACCTCGATCTCGTTGTACTTCGGGTGGATGCCTTCTTTCATTATCTTGTCCTCAAATCCATCAATGCCAATTGGTGCTCGCGGGTAACGCTTGAATTCACACTGCGTAGGGTCGCGCATTATCCAGAAAAACAGCGGAGAAATCAACCGTAATCAGTTACCGCGGCGCATGGAGTCAAAGAATTCCGCGTTGTTCTTGGTGGCCTTGACCTTGTCGAGCAGAAATTCGGTGGCCTCAAGGTCGTCCAGCCCGTAAAGTAATTTGCGCAATACCCAGACCTTTTGCAGCACGTCTTTCTCCATCAGCAGTTCCTCGCGGCGCGTGCCGGAGCGGTTGACGTTGATCGAGGGATAGACGCGTTTTTCGGCCATCTTGCGGTCGAGGTGGATTTCCAGGTTGCCGGTGCCCTTGAATTCCTCGTAGATCACTTCATCCATGCGGCTGCCGGTGTCGACCAGTGCGGTGGCGATGATGGTCAGCGAACCGCCTTCCTCGATGTTGCGGGCGGCGCCAAAGAAGCGCTTGGGCTTCTGCAGGGCGTTGGCGTCCACGCCGCCGGTCAGCACCTTGCCGGAGGCCGGTTGCACGGTGTTGTAGGCGCGCGCCAGGCGGGTGATCGAGTCAAGCAGGATGACAACATCCTTCTTGTGTTCGGTGAGGCGCTTGGCTTTTTCGATGACCATCTCGGCGACCTGCACATGGCGCGTGGCTGGTTCGTCGAAGGTGGAGGCGACGACTTCGCCGCGCACCGTGCGCGTCATTTCCGTCACTTCCTCGGGGCGTTCGTCGATCAGCATGACGATCAGCACTGCGTCGGGATGGTTGGCCGCGATGGCATGCGCGATGTGCTGCAGCATCACCGTCTTGCCGCTTTTCGGCGCAGAGACCAGGAGGCCGCGCTGGCCCTTGCCGATCGGCGCGATGATGTCGATGATGCGGCTGGTGGTGTTTTCTTCGGCGCGAATCTCGCGCTCCAGGCGCAGGTGCTCGGTCGGGTGCAGCGGCGTCAGGTTCTCGAACAGGATCTTGTTCTTGCAGGCCTCGGGCGACTCGTAATTGACCTTGTCAAGCTTGACCAGCGCGAAATAGCGTTCGCCGTCCTTCGGGGTGCGAATCTCACCCTCGACGGTGTCGCCGGTGCGCAGATTGAAGCGGCGGATCTGCGAGGGCGAAACGTAGATGTCGTCCGGGTTGGCGAGATAGGAGGTGTCCGATGAGCGCAGGAAGCCATAGCCATCCGACATGACTTCGAGAACGCCGTCGCCGAAAACGGTTTCACCCTGTTTTGCCTGATTCTTGAGCAAGGCGAAGATCAGTTCCTGCTTGCGCAGGCGGTTGGCGCCTTCGATGCCGTCTGTGGCAGCCATTTCGAGCAGTTTGCTGACGTGGTGGTTCTTCAGTTCGGAAAGGTGCATGGCTGTGCCTGGAGACGCGAGCGGTAAACGCCCGGGGGGAATTTGAAAGCGGGGTACGGGGAGGGGGAGACTGTGCTGCGGGATTGCGCCAGAGCTAGGTTGGCGCAACCCGAAATCGTTGGCGGGGTATGTGTGTAGAGCTAACCCGTACCGCGAGATTCCGGGCGGACTGTAGCGGGATCAGAGGTTACTGTCAATGAAAGCCGTCAACTGCGATTTGGAAAGTGCACCAACCTTGGTGGCTTCAACGTTGCCACCCTTGAACAAGATCAGGGTCGGAATGCCGCGAATGCCAAACTCGCCGGGCGTTTTGGGATTTTCATCGATATTCAGCTTGGCAACCTTCAGTCGGCCGCTGTAATCCTTGGCTACTTCTTCAAGAATTGGCGCGATCATCTTGCAGGGGCCGCACCATTCCGCCCAGTAATCAACCAGGACCGGGACGGAGGATTCCAGAACGTCGCTCTTGAAGCTGGAATCGGTGACGTGTTGGATGTGTTCGCTCATGAGTTCCTCTTAAGTAAGGTGTCGTTCGTGGGGAATCGTAGCAGAAAATCAGCAGGCAGCCTGAATCGGCATATGCTGACTGGGGTTGGCGATGCAGTTTCTGGCGCCGACGTAGATCAGGTCGGGCTGGGTTGCGATGGCGCGATCCAGCCTGGATTTCAACATGAACCGTTGCATGAATGCTGCGTCTCTTTCCTGATGCCGTGAGGAAAATAAAGGATGTCTAGACTTCCAGATTGTCGATGAGTCGCGTCTTGCCCAGGCGGGCTGCGGCTAGAACGACCAAGGCGGAATCACTGGTGGATGGCAATTTTAGGTCAATCTTTCGCCGTACTGCAAGATAATCGGGAGTCCATCCGTTGGCGCGCAGTTCCACCAAGGCGGCATTTTCCAGACTGGTGAAGTCGCGGTTGCCGGCGCGGATGGCCGTGACGGTCTGTTGCAGCAGGCGGTGCAGTTGGGGTGCCGTGGCGCGCTCGGTGGCCGAGAGATAGCCGTTGCGCGAGGAGAGCGCGAGCCCGTCGGCGGCGCGTACGGTTTCGCCCGGGATGATGTCGATCGGCAGCGCAAACTCGCGCACCATCGAGGACAGCACCATGAACTGCTGAAAATCCTTCTTGCCGAACAGTGCTGCCTGGGGCTGGATGATGCCGAACAGCTTCATCACCACGGTGGCGACGCCGCGAAAATGGCCCGGCCGGAATTCGCCTTCCAGAATGTCGGCATGTTCGCCCGGTGGTTCGACGACATAACGTTGCGGTTCCGGATACAGTTCCGTTTCGCCAGGAGCGAACAGGTGGTCGACGCCGGCGGTGACGAGTTTTTCGCAGTCGGCGGCAAAGGTGCGGGGGTACTTCTCGAAATCCTCGCCCGGCCGGAATTGCAGGCGGTTGACGAATATCGAGGCGACCACCGTGTCGCCGCGCGCGCGCGCCAAGCGCATCAGGGTGATGTGCCCCTCATGCAGGTTGCCCATGGTCGGCACGAAGACGATGCGGTCGGCCGTTTTCAGCGCGGCACGCACGTCGGCGATGGTCTCATGTATTTGCATGGGGAAAAATTCAGTAGCAGTGTTCCGGCGCCGGGTAGCTGCCGTCCTTGACGGCGGCAATATAGGCGCGCACGGCACCTTCTATGCTCTGCGCTTCGGCCATGAAATCCTTGACGAAGCGGCCCTTCTTGCCTGGATAGATGCCCAGCATGTCATGCAGCACCAGTACTTGGCCGTCGCAATCCTTGCCGGCGCCGATGCCGATGGTGGCACAGACTTGCAGGTCATGCGTGATTTCGGCAGCCAGTTGCGCCGGCACCATTTCCAGCACCATCAGCGCCGCCCCGGCATCTTCGAGTGCTCGCGCATCGGCCTTCATGCGCGCTGCGCCGGCTTCGTCGCGGCCTTGTACGCGGTAGCCGCCCAGCGCATGCACCGACTGCGGCGTGAGACCGATGTGGGCGCAGACCGGCACCCCGCGTTCGACCAGGAAGTGCACCGTTTCGGCCATCACCGCGCCGCCTTCGAGCTTGACCATTTCTGCGCCGGCGGCGAGCAGGCGGCCGGCATTGCGGATCGCCTGCTCCTTCGACTCGTGATAGGCGCCGAAGGGCATGTCGGCCAGGCACATCGCCCGCTGCGCCATATGGCCCACGCATTCAGTGTGATAGACCATGTGCTCCATGGTTACCGGCAGGGTCGAGGTCTTGCCTTGCAGCACGTTGCCGAGCGAATCACCGACGAGAATGACATCGACGCCGCAGCGATCCTCGAGGGCGGCGAAACTGGCGTCGTAGCCGGTCAGCATGGCGATCTTCTCGCCGTCCCGTTTCATGCGCGCGATTTCAGGCAGGGCAATGGGCTTGTTGGAGGCTAAATAGGTCATCGGATGGGTGGATCAGATGGAAATTAACGGCGCCAAGGATACCTTACGGCAGGCGTTCAATGCGTTGATCGGCCACTCTGGCCAGCAAGTCGGAAACGAGACCGTGTCCGTTGATGTCCAAAGTGGGGGCGATTTCTGCCAGTGGTGCCAAGACAAAGGCGCGTTCGGTCAGGCGCGGGTGGGGCAACGTCAAACCAGGTGAATCACGGCATTCAGCGCCGAACAGCAGCAGATCGAGATCGAGGGTGCGTGGCGCGTTTTTCAGACCGCGTACCCGGCCGAAGGCGGCTTCGATTGCAAAGAGATCGGCGAGTAAATCATCTGCGCTGCCAGCTACAGCCATTGTGGCGACGGCATTGATGAAATCGGGCTGGTCGCGCAGGCCGACGGGTGCGGTGCGGTACAGCGATGAAACGGCCAGGAAGCGGGCACCCGCCAATCCGCGCAGTGCCTCGATGGCGGCACGCACGGTGATGATCGGGTCGCCAAGATTGGCGCCGAGCGCGACATAGGCGGTGACATAAGGCGCAGCCATGAAGTAGAAGCCTAGTCCGCAATAGTCGGCGCTGGCGGGACGGCGCTTTCCTCGTTTCGCGCGTCGGACTTGCTACCACGCCGGCGTCGGCGCTTTTTCGGTCCGCTGTCCGGCTTCAACATGACTTCGCGCTCCGCGTTGCCGGCTTCCTGAAAGGCCAGCCACCAGTCGGCGAGTTCCTGAGGCGCTTCGCCGCTGGCTGCGCGCAGGAGCAAAAAATCCCAGGCGGCGCGGAAGCGCTCTTGTTCTATAAGGCGGAAGGGCGCCCGGCCGCCGCGTTTTTCGAAGCGGGGCTGCAGCAGCCAGATATCCTTGATGTCGCCGGCAATGCGGCGCGTGATGGCGAGTTTGCCGCCTTGCACTTCGAGGACTTCATCCATCGCGGTGTGCAGCGCGGGTACCGACGGCTCGCCATTTTTCTTGCGCGTCTCCCAGTTGGCCAGCACCTCGTGCCACAACAGCGTGGCGAACAGAAAGCCCGGTGAGGTGCGTTTGTCGGCGCGGATGCGCGCATCCGTGTCGGCGAGTGCCAGCATGACGAATTTTTCGCCCAGCGGCTGTTCGAGAATGACATCGAGCAGCGGCAGCAGGCCCTGATGCAGGCCGTCCTCGCGCAGGCGCTTGACGCATTCGACGGCATGGCCGGAAAACAGCAGCTTGAGCATTTCATCGAACAGACGTGACGACGGCACGTTTTCGATCAGTTCCGCCATTTCGCGGATCGGCGCCTGCACTATCGGGTCCAGGCGTAGATCGAGCTTGGCGGAAAAGCGTACGGCGCGCAGCATGCGCACCGGATCTTCACGGTAACGCGCGCGCGGGTCGCCGATCATGCGCAGGGTTTTTCTTTGCAGGTCGCGCACGCCGTGGTGATAGTCGAACACCGAGCCACTGGCCGGGTCGTAGTAGAGCGCATTGATGGTGAAGTCGCGCCGGGCGGCGTCGTCTTCCATGCTGCCCCAGACGTTGTCGCGCAATACGCGACCATGCTCATCCTTCAGTGTGTCGGCGTCGTGCGCGGCGCGGAAGGTCGACACTTCAATGGTTTCGGCGCCCTGCATGACATGCACGATCTGGAAACGGCGGCCGATGATGCGCGAGCGCCGGAACAGCCGGCGCACCTGATCGGGCGTGGCATCGGTGGCGACGTCGTAATCCTTGGGCGTGAGGCCGGCGATCAGGTCGCGCACCGCGCCACCGACGACATAGGCGTGGTGACCGGCCTGTTGCAGGGTCTCGCAGGTGCGGCGGGCGCCGGGCGAGACGCCTTCGGGGCGGATGCCATGGCGCTCGGCCGGGATGATCTCGACGGGATGGGGTGAGGGTTCGCCGCGCTTGAAGATGCGGCGCAAAAGCTTGCGGATCATGCAGTTATTGTCTTATGGCTCATTACTGAGCGAATTTGTTCGGAAAAGCGACTCTCCGGGGGATAAACAAGGGGGAAGTTTCCCCTGATTCGTTAGATTGTGCCCCGGCCGGCCGAGCGTAGCGAGGCCGGCATCATACCCGAAGGCTCAGAATGGGCCAGCCCTGCTTGTCGGAGTGCGCGCGCAGGGTATCATCCGGATCGACGGCCACGGGGTGGCTGACCTTGGCCAGCAGCGGTAGATCGTTCAGCGAGTCGCTGTAGAAAGTGCTGAGTTCGAAGGCACCCCACCACAGGCCGAGTGATTCGAGCCAGGCCTCGACCCGTTCGATCTTGCCTTCGCGGAACGCCGGGGTGCCGCGTGGTGCTCCGGTGAACTGGCCGTCCTGGTGGGCCGGGATGGTCGCGACCAGATGGGGGATGTTGAACTCGCGGCAGATCGGGCCGGTGACGAAACTGTTGGTGGCGGTCACGATTGCGCACAGATCGCCGGACGCCAGGTGCTGGTCGACCAGCGCACGTGCCGCGCCACTGATCTGCGGCAGGATGCGCGTAGTCATGAATTCGGCGTGCCAGGCATCGAGTTCGGCGCGCGGATGGCGCGCCAGCGGTGCCAGCTGGAATTGCAGGAAGACATGGATGTCAAGGACGCCGGCCTTGTACTCGTCGTAGAAGGTCTGATTTTTTGCTTCATGGACTTCACGGTCGAGTACACCCTTGGTGATGAGGAATTGCGCCCATTCGAAGTCGGAGTCGCCGCTGAGGAGGGTGTTGTCCAGATCGAAAAGTGTCAGGTTCATTTGTCGTCCAGTTTGTCTTGTCTGTGTTCGGGGGCGCCAGGCTCGTTGTCGGCAACCAGCTGCAACTGCATGGCTTCCTTCAAAAGCGGCAGCGTGGCATGGCGTTGGCGCTCCAGCGTGGTTCGGTCAAGATGATCAAGCACTGCCATCAGCGAGGGCAGGTCGCGCCGGCCGTGCGAGAGCAGGTAGCGTACCAAGCCGTTTTCGACGCGCAGGCCGCGTTCCCAGGCATGGCGCAGCAGGGCGGTGGCCTTTTGTTCGTCGTTGAGCGTCCTGATTTCGTAGATCAGCGCCTGCCCGATGCGCGTGCGCAAATCCTCGCGCAGTTGCAATTGCAACGGCGGGCTGGTGCCGGCGAGCAATAGACCGAGGCCGAGCATGCGTGCCGTGTTGAAAATGCGAAACAGGGCGATCTGCGCCGCATCGTCGAGGGTATCGACATCGTCTACGATCAACAGGCCGCCGGGCGGGGCGGTGAAATCCGCGGCTGCGGGTGCGTTGGCCAGCAGCAGGGCCGGCCGGCGGCGCATGGCAAGTGTCGCCACCGCCGTCAATAAATGGCTCTTGCCGCAACCCTCCGGTCCCCAGAGGTAGAGGGCGTCGAAGCAGCCGGACACGGCCAGCGTGCGCAGCCGCGCCAGCAATTCCTGGTTTTCGCCGACGATGAAATTGTCGAGACTGGGCGCCTGGGTTGGCTGGAGGTCGAGGAGGAGTTGTGTCAAGGTGGTTGGAGCAGGGCGATGTGGGCAGGTCAATTCCGGTAAAATCTGCGGCTTGTTGCACGGAATCAACGAACAGGCGAATTATCGCCGCAAATCCATTTTCCCGGCCCGCTTCGACAATGAATACATCTTCCAGCCCCAAGACGAATTCGATGACATATCGCGATGCGGGGGTCGATATCGACGCCGGCGATGCGCTCGTCGAACGCATCAAACCCGCCGCGCGTCGCACCATGCGTCCCGAAGTGCTGGGCGGCATCGGTGGTTTCGGCGCACTGTTCGAGATTTCGAAGAAGTATCGCGAGCCGGTGCTGGTCTCGGGCACCGATGGCGTCGGCACCAAGCTCAGGCTGGCTTTCCAGTTGAACCGTCATGACAGCATTGGTCAGGACCTGGTGGCGATGAGTGTCAATGACATTCTCGTGCAGGGCGCCGAGCCGCTGTTCTTCCTTGATTACTTCGCCTGCGGCAAGCTCGATGTCGGCACCGCCGCAACCGTCGTCGAGGGGATTGCCAAGGGCTGCGAACTGGCCGGCTGTGCGCTGATCGGCGGCGAAACGGCCGAGATGCCGGACATGTATCCGGCCGGCGAATATGATCTGGCCGGCTTCGCCGTCGGCGCGGTCGAAAAAGCAAAGATCATCGACGGTAAAAGTATTTCGCCGGGCGACACCGTGCTGGGTCTGGCCTCTTCCGGCGCCCATTCCAACGGCTACTCGCTGATCCGCCGCATCGTCGAACGGGCCCAGCCCGATCTGGCGGCCGATTTTCATGGCCAGCCGTTTGCAGATGCGCTGATTGCGCCGACGCGCATCTACGTCAAGTCCTTGCTCAAGCTGATGGAGATGTTGCCGGTCAAAGGCATGGCGCACATCACCGGTGGTGGGATCACCGGCAACGTGCCGCGCGTGCTGCCGGAGAATGTGACCGCCGTGATCGAAAAGTCTGCATGGACGCTGCCGCCGCTGTTCCAGTGGCTGCAGCGCGAGGGTAACGTCGCCGACGACGAGATGCATCGCGTCTTCAACTGCGGCATCGGCATGGTGGTGGTGGTGGCGGCCGCCGATGCGGCACGGGCGAGCGAACTGCTGACTGCGGCAGGCGAAACGGTGTACGCGATTGGGCGGATCGAGGCGCGGCAGGCCGGCCAGGAGCAGACAATCATTCGTTAGCGTGAAAGTCGGCGTAGCGTTTGCGCCGGGCCGCCCCAAGCAAACGCGGCACGCGCCGCCAGGCGCAAACCGCACCGGAGCATGAACGATAGCGCCCGGTAATAGTCGAGCGCAGCGAGCAAGCAAGAATCCCTCGCGAGGGGGGTGAAGGGGGGCGGGCCAGAAAGTTATCCGCCGAGTCTGGCGCGCTCTTCACGCTGCACGCTGGTGATGAACCGCTGCAACTGATTTTCCACGGCGTGACTCAGGTTGATGAAGCGGCAGCCGATCCGGTCGGCAACCTTTCCGCCGCGCTGCACGGTGCACTTGTCGCGGATCTCCAAGGCGACTTCCAGCGTGCCGACGCCCTTGAGTTCGATCTGAGCGCGCTGCAGCGTCTGGCCAATTTCATAGGCGAGTTGACTGCCGGACAACTCGGCGGCGATCCCGCCGATGCTCAGATCGACGACGGTGAGTTCCAGCGCCGGTTTGTCATCTTGCTGGATGATGCAGGTCGGGCGCCGCGTCATGGGGAGCGCCAGCCGGAAAAACTCGCGCCGCTGGAGGCGCGTGTAATGGTCCGGAATGCGGGTGGCGAAAGCGCGCCGCTTCTTGTAGATGGTTTCGTAGACCATCCCGGACATGAACTGGTTTTTCACGCCGTGAGGGGCGCAGACAAAGAAATTGCGCTCGCTCTGCATGAGCTTGCGGTTGGTCGTTTCGCTGCCGCCCCAGTCGAAAATCAGCATGTTCTCTGCTTCATTGACCTGCAGCAGCACCGTCAGCACGGTTTCCTTGCCCTCGTTGAAGGTCACGCTGATCCGTTCGCCGTCGTTGATCAGCTGATGCAGATAAAACAGGATTTCGCGCCGGTTGTGGGTGGTGAACTTTTCCAGTTCGTCTACGCTGATGGTCTGGGAGCTCATGCGGGGTGCCTGGCTGAATCCTGTCAAGTCTGGCGAATGTTTAGGTCAATGCGATGGTCAGATGTCGTTCCACTATTTCAAGCATTCTCGCAGCAGTCGCCGATTCTGCCAAATCCATTTCGTGGTCGAAGGCACCTGCTTCGCGCAATGCCCGCATCCAGGTGAGCTGACGCTTGGCGAACTGGCGCGTGGCGATGATGCCGCGCTCGGGCAGTTCCGCAGCCGGCAGCCGGCCTTCCAGCATCTCCCAGACCTGCCGATAACCCACGCAGCGCATGGCCGGCAGATCGGCGCTCAGCCGGTATTTGTGCCGCAAGGCCTGGACTTCATCAACCAGGCCGGCATCGAGCATGGCGGCAAAACGGCGGGCGATGCGCTCATGCAGAATTTTGCGCTCTGGTGCGGCAAGAGCCAGCGTCAGCAAGCGGTAGGGCAGATCGGCGGCGGCTTGGCTGGCAAAAAAGTCTCCCAGTGGTTTGCCGGTTAGCCGCAGCACTTCGAGGGCTCGCTGGATGCGCTGGGCGTCGGTAGGGGCCAGCCGCGCAGCGGTGACGGCATCGCGGCGTGCCAGTTCGGCATGCAGCGCCGGCCAGCCCTGCGCGGCAGCCTCGGCGTCGATGGCCGCGCGCAAGGCAGGATCGGCCGGCGGCAAATCGGCCAGGCCGGCCGTGAGCGCCTTGAAGTAGAGCATGGTGCCGCCGACCAGCAGCGGCACATGGCCGCGCGCGGTGATTTCCGCCATCACCCGCAGCGCATCGGCGCGGAACTGCGCCGCCGAATAACTCTCTTCAGGCGTGATGAGGTCGATCAGATGGTGCGGGAAGCGCGCGAGCGTTTCCCGGTCGGGCTTGGCCGTGCCGATATCCATGTCAATGAACACCTGCGCGGAGTCAAGGCTGACGATCTCGACGGGAAAGCGCGTGGCGATGGCGAAGGCCAGATCGGTCTTGCCGCTCGCGGTGGGGCCGATCAGGCAGATGGCGGGAGGGAGCTCAGCGGCCACGGAGAAAGAGCTTGTCCAGATCCGTCAGCGCTAACTGCACCCAGGTTGGCCGGCCGTGATTGCATTGGTCGGCGCGTTCGGTCGTTTCCATCTGACGCAGCAAGGCATTCATTTCGGGGACAGTCAGGCTGCGATGGGCGCGCACTGCACCGTGGCAGGCCATGGTGCCGAGCAACTCGTTGCGACGGGTTTCGATGACGCGGCTGGCGGGTTGCTCGGCCAAGTCGGCGAGCAGGGCGCGCGCCAGCGCGACGATGTCGCCGCCGGACAGCAGGACGGGGACGGTGCGTACGGCGAGTTGTTGCGGTCCGGCCGGGGCGATTACGAAGCCGAGGGTGGTCAGCGTGTCGGCATGTGCTTCCGCGCTGGCGAATTCGCCAGCGCTGGCCGCAAACAGCACGGGCACCAGCAACTGTTGCACCTCGGTCTGGCTGCCGGCGCTGGTCTTGAGTCGCTCATAGAGAATGCGCTCGTGCGCGGCATGCATGTCGACGAGCACGAGCCCCTGGGTGTTCTGGGCAAGGATGTAGATGCCGTGCAACTGGGCGAGGGCGTAGCCAAGCGGATGCTCGGATGTAGTAAAAGTCGGCGCTGTCCCGGTAAATGCCTGGCTGACAAAGTCCAGGTAGGTTTTGGCAGCGGGTTCGTGTACAGCGAAGCTGGCCTGCTGCAGTGGTGGAAAAGTCGGCGTTGGCGGGACGGCGCGCGATCCCGCATGGGCCGCCGCCAGAGAAGCTTGTGATCGCGCCGCTGCCAGCGGCTCGGCAAGAACCCGCTGCACGGCGTGAAAGACGAACTGGTGCACGCCGCGCGCATCGCGAAAGCGCACTTCGGTCTTGGCGGGATGCACATTGACATCGACCGCCGCCGGATCGAGTTCGAGAAACAGAACATAGGCCGGATGGTGCGCGCCATGCAGCACATCGGCATAGGCCTGGCGCGCTGCATGGACCAGCAGCTTGTCGCGCACGAAGCGGCCATTGACGTAGAAATACTGCTCGGCGCGCGATGATTTGGCATAGGCGGGCAGGGCGGCATAGCCGGCAAGCCGCAACGGACCGGCAATCGCCTCGACCGGGCGGGCGTGGGCGAGAAACTCGTCGCCGCGCAGGTCGCGGGCGCGGCGCGCAAAGTCGGCGCTGGCGAGACGGCGCTTCACCTGCCCGTTATGCGTCAGCGTGAATTCGACGTCCGGCCGCACCTGCGCCATGCGCGTCAGCACGTCGTCGCAGTGGGCGAACTCGGTGGCGGTGGTCTTGAGGAATTTGCGCCGCGCCGGGGTATTGAAATAGAGATCGGCGACAACGATCACGGTACCTTCGGCCAGCGCCGCCGGCGAACTGGCTGCGGTTGCAGCGTCGAATTGCCATGCGTGCGGCGCGTCCGCCGTGCGGCTGGTGACGGCGACGCGCGCCACAGCGGCGATGGAGGCGAGCGCCTCGCCGCGGAAACCGTAGCTTGCTACGCGCTCGAGATCGGCGAGGCTGGCGATCTTGCTGGTGGCGTGCCGTGCCAATGCCAGCGGCAGGTCTTCGCGCGTCATGCCGCTGCCGTCATCGGAGACGCGGATCAGCTTGACGCCGCCTTCTTCAAGCTGCACATCAATCTTCGTCGCGCCGGCGTCGAGGCTGTTCTCGATCAATTCCTTCAACACCGAAGCCGGCCGCTCGACCACCTCGCCGGCGGCGATCTGGCTGATCAGAAGGTCGGGCAGGGGTTGGATGCGGAGCATGGGGCCGGATTATAGGCGCTGGGGTAAACTGGACGCGACATGGATGCCCTTGGCCAACTCATTGCTGGTGCGTGCCGGTGAAACGGCGCGCGTGCTTGGCCATACTGATGGTCATGCCGCTGTTCGGCTGCGTGTCGAGTCCCAAGCAGTTCGCCAAGACCGATGTGGATCGCCTGGCCGATCTGCACCGTCACGAAGCCAATGCCAGTTTGGGTCGCCTGGCGGAAAAGCTTTACCGGCGCAATCCGCGCGAATGGAAAAAAGGCGGGCATGCCAATCTCGACGCGGCACTGCTGCAACTGTCCGACCTGCCCCGCTATGCGGCGTCGACCGCGGCAGGCGGGCAGCGCGGAACCATTCTGCTACTGGCCGGACTGCGCGAAGATTATCCGCGCGACCGCGTCGCCGCTTTTGTCGGGGGGCTTGGCGACATGCTGAACGATGCTTTTAACGGCAAGACGGAATTCTTCATTCTCGATGATCTCGATGCGCAAAAATTGCATAATGCCGCGCGCAACGTCGAGATTGCCGCCTGGAAACTGGCGAATGCACGCCGCAGTCAGCCCGAGGGTGATCTTCCGGCGGGCACCCCCATCCTGTTCTCCAATGAAATGACACCGGTGCAAAATCTCAGTTTCGAACGTGAATTCGGTCGTCTGGTCGGCAACCTCGACATGCTCTCGCGGATCGTCGCCGACAAGACCAGTCGCAGCGTCGTCAAGATCGCCCAGAATTTAGCCACCGCCGTATTTTTACCCATCAAATGATCCTCTTCCCCCCATCCCCCTTCTTGAAGAAGGGGGTGACTAACTTTCATGATGCGAGGGCTACGCCCCCGATCATGAAAGACGCCCGCCCCCCTTCGCCCCCCGCGCGGGGGGTTCCAAACGGCTCGCTGGCACTCGAATATCACGGGGTGCGACGCTTATGCGCCGGAGCGGATTGCGGCTTGCGCCGCGTGCCGCGTTTGCTTGGGGCGGCCCGGCGCAAACACTGCGGTGTTTTTCACGCTAAAGTTCGCGGCCCGATGGGCAACTCCATGTTTATTGCTGCGCCTTCTTGGGGCGGCCCGGCGGAGGCGCTATGAAAAACTACGTCATCCTCATCTCCGGTCGCGGCAGCAACATGCAAGCGCTGCTCGATGCCCGTCTGCCCGGCACCTGCAGCGCCGTCATCAGCAATCGCCCGGATGCGGCAGGGCTGGCCTGGGCTGCGGCGCGTGGCGTGCCGACCGCCGTGGTCGACCACAAGGCGTTTGCCTCACGCGAGGAATTCGACACGGCGCTGACCGCCGAGATCGAGCGGCGCGGTGCCGATCTGGTGCTGCTGGCCGGTTTCATGCGCGTGCTGGGCGAAGCCTTTGTGCGGCGTTTTGAAGGGCGACTCGTGAACATTCACCCGTCCCTGCTGCCCGCTTTCCCCGGCCTGCATACTCATGAAGCCGCCTTGCAGACGGGTGTTCGGGTGCATGGCTGCACCGTGCATTTCGTCACCCCGGCGCTCGATTGCGGTCCGATCATTGTCCAGGCGGTTGTGCCGGTGCTGGCCGACGACACGGCCGACCTGCTGGGTGCGCGCGTGCTGGCACAGGAACACCTGGTCTACCGCCAAGCTGCGCAAGGCATTCTGGAAGGACGCTGCCGACTTGAGGCGGGGCGGGTCATCTGGACGAGCGATACCACGACTGGCGCAGCTGTCTTGCGTGTACCGGCAGGCGCATGAATGTTGCCGTGCGCCGACCGTTTCTGCTGGCATTGGTGTTTTCGCTAATGCTGCATCTGCTTGCGCTGCTGGTGCCGGGCTGGGGACTGCCGGCGGATGAAATTACGGATCTGAAGTCGCTGGATGCGACGCTGCTGCCGCTGGCGCAGGCAGCCGTGCCCGCCACGCCGCCTGTTGCGCCAGCCAGGAAACCTGCGCCGAAAAAAATGCCTTCCGTGCCGCCGCAGACTGCCGAAGATCCGCCGGCGAGTGTTGCCACGCCGGTTGCGGAAAGCCTGGCAGAAGCCCCTGAAGTAACGCCACCCGCTCTACCGGACGAGCCGCAGCCCGATGCGACAGCGGCGGACGCCGTCCCGCCAGCGCCGACTTATGACCCGGCAGTTGCCCGTGCCTGGCCGCAACGCGGCCGCATCCGTTTCGAGGTGACGCGCGGCGAAAGCGGATTTATCGTCGGTCAGGCCGAACACCGCTGGCAACATGACGGTGCGACCTATCAACTGCGGGCAGTCACAGAAACCGTTGGTATTGCCGCATTGCTTCGACCCGCGATGGTGGTGCAGGAAAGCCGTGGCAATCTGGTGGCCACCGGCCTGCAGCCGCTCGAATTCAGGAATGAACGCGACGGCAAGCGCAAGTTGTTGTTGCGCTTCGATCCCGTGCAGGGGCGCTTGACCACGGACAGTGGCGAGGCAGTGGCCATGAGCGAACCAGCGCAGGATCTGCTGTCGATGCTCTATCAACTGAGCACGATGCCGCACGACGCGAAGGAATTTGCGATCACGGTAGCGACCGGACGCAAACTGACGCGCCATGTGGTCAGGGTGGCCGAAACAACCCAACTCGCTACCCCGTTCGGGTCGCGCAGCGTGCTGCATCTCATTTTGCCCCCTGCGGATGGGGTGACCAACGATGATTCCACCGAGGTCTGGCTCGATATCGCCACCCGCCTACCACTCAAGATTCGCCATCGCGACCGCAAGGGCGAAATTTATGACCAGACCGCGATTGCGGTAGAACTGGAAAATACACAATGAATAAACGCTCCCCTTTTCGCACACCCGCCCCCCAGGCGCGTGGCACCAATGTTCAAGCGACTGGCCACCGCCGGTTTTCAGCTGAAGACGGCACGGAGAAGGTAACCCTGATCCCTATCTTGATCGATCAGGCGATTGCCGCAACCCACGAGCTGTTGGGCCTGCACCAGCCGGCCGACGTTGCGCTTTCCGCCTTTTTCCGCGCCCACCGCTCAGGCCCGCGCGAACGCGCCTTCATCGCCGAGACGGCGTATACCGTGCTGCGCAAACTGCGTACGCTGACGGCCTGGGTGGGCGAGGGCGCCACGCCGCGCCAACTGGTGCTGGCGGCACTGATCCGCGAGACGGGCTTGAGCTATCGCTCGCTCGATGCGGTGCTGTCGAAGCATGATGCGGAATGGCTGGCACAACGCAAAGCGCAAGCGGAACCCGTGTTGAGCCTGGCCGAGCAGGCGGATCTGCCCGACTGGCTGACAGAGCGTCTCGCTACCCTGATGCCGGCGGCCGAACTGCTGGCGCTGGCCCGCGCCCTGAATCAGCCCGCGCCCCTTGATCTGCGGGTCAATCTGATGAGAGATACGCGTCCCGTCGTGCTGGCGCAACTGGAAAAGCATGGCATTGCCGCCAGCGCCTGTCCGCTGGCGCCCGAAGGCGTGCGGCTGGCGGGCAAGCCGGCGCTGTCGCAGTATCCCCTGTTCCTGTCCGGGGCCATCGAGGTGCAGGATGAAGGCAGCCAGTTGCTCGGTCATCTGCTGGCGCCCAAGCGCGGTGAAATGGTGGTCGACTTCTGTGCCGGCGCCGGTGGCAAGACCCTGTTGTTGGGCGCCCTGATGCGCTCCACCGGCAGGCTGTATGCCTTCGATGTTGCCGAAAAGCGTCTGGCGAAACTCAAGCCGCGCCTGGCGCGCTCCGGACTGTCGAATGTGCATCCGGTCGCCATTGCCCACGAGAACGACCAGCGCGTGAAACGGCTGGCTGGCAAGTGCGATCGCGTACTGGTCGACGCACCCTGTTCGGGTCTGGGCACGCTGCGGCGCAACCCTGATTTGAAGTGGCGGCAGACGCCGCAAAGCGTGGCCGAACTGACGGTCAAGCAGGGCAACATCCTCGCCGCCGCCGCAAAGTTGTTGAAACCCGGTGGCCGCCTGGTCTATGCCACATGCAGCCTGTTGCCCGAGGAAAACGAGCACATCGTCGACGCCTTTCTCGCCGCGCATCCGCAATTTTCCCGGCGCCCGGCTGCCGAGGTGCTGGCTGCGCAGGGCATTACCATTGAACTGCCCGGCCCTGATCTGCAACTGACACCGCACATTCATGGTACCGACGGCTTCTATGCCGCCGTGCTGGAACGCAGCGCATGAGGCATTGGTTGTTGATCTGCCTGCTGGTGTTGCCGCCATTCGGGCTGGCGACGGAGATGCCCGCCACGGGTACGGTGACGGTGTTGTTCACCCCCTGGGACGATGCCGAAGGGGCATTGCTCCGCGAAATCAATGCCGCAAAAAAACAGCTGCGCGTGCAGGCTTACCTCGTGACCAGCCGCAATATCACTCGCGCGCTGACCGCGGCACATGAACGTGGCGTCAAAGTGGAAGTGCTGGCCGATCGCGACATGGTGGCGAAGGGCAGCAACTCGCTGGTGCCGCAACTACACGCCGCTGGTATTACGGTGCGCCTGGAAACGCGCTATGCCGCCGCGCATAATAAAATCCTGCTCATTGATGCGGAAGGAGATACCCCCGTGGTGATTACCGGTAGCTACAACTTCAGCTTTTCGGCGCAGGCCAGAAATGCCGAAAACTTGCTGATCCTGCGTGGCAACCGGGCGCTGGCGCGTGCCTATCTTGACAACTGGCGTCGCCATCGCGACGAGGCCTTGCCCTACGCCGAGGCGCTGCTGCCATGATTGGCACCGATATCCAGATCGGCGGCCTGCTGATCGATCTCTGGCAGGACCTGCAGCAACCGAATGTGCTGTGGCAGGTGGCTGTCCTGATAGCCTGCTTTGCGTTGGCGTGGAACTTCGCCCGTTGGGTGGGTGAACGGGTGGGGAGCGGCACCAATGCGGAGGGCGAAGCCTTGCCCGAGGGGGTTGCCCGGGCCTTTGGTCGGCGCAGCTTCAAGCGCCTCGGCTGGCCCATCGCCATGCTGCTACTGACGCTGGCGGCACGCCCGCTGCTGGCACAGTGGCACAACGTGAATCTGCTGTCGCTCGCCATTCCGCTGCTGACTTCGCTGGTGGTAATCCGCGCCGTGATGTTTGTCGTGCGCCACAGCCTGATTGCCAGCGCGCCTTGGCTCGCCAGTTTCGAACGCACGCTGGCTTTTTTGGCCTGGAGCGTGGTGGCGCTCCACCTCCTGGGGGTGCTGCCGGAAACGATCGCGCTGATGGAAGGCGTGAGTTTCAGCTTTGCCAAGCAGGACCTTAATCTCTGGCTGATCCTGCAAGGCATGGGCGCCGTATTTGGCACCCTGCTGGTGGCGTTGTGGATTGGTGGCGCCATCGAGGCTCGGCTGTTGAATGCGCAAGGGCTGGACGGCAACCTGCGCCTGGTGTTCGCCCGCTTGGCGCGCGCGCTGCTGATCCTGCTGGCGGTGCTGATCGGCCTGCCGCTGGTCGGCATCGACCTGACCATGCTGTCGGTGTTCGGCGGCGCGCTCGGCGTCGGCCTCGGCTTCGGCCTGCAGAAGATTGCGGCGAACTATGTGTCGGGCTTCATCATCCTGCTTGACCGTTCCATCCGCATCGGCAACATGATCGCCGTCGGCAGCCAGCGCGGCGTCGTGACGCGCATCACCACGCGCTACACCGTGCTGCTGGCCCGCAGCGGCCTGGAAATGATCGTGCCCAACGAAATGCTGGTCAGTTCGGTGATCGCCAACGAGACCTACACCGACCACAAGGTGCGCATTCCCCTCCAGGTGCAGGTGGCCTACGGTTCCGACCTGGAACAGGTGCAGCAGATCCTGATCGATGCCGCCCTGACCCAACCGCGCGTGCTGCATGATCCCTTACCGCGTGGCCATGTCGCGGCCTTCGGCGATTCCGGCGTCAATTTCGAGCTGCGCTTCTGGATCGGCGATCCCGAGAACGGTCTGATGCAGGTGAAGTCGGATATCAATCTGGCGATCTGGAAGGCCTTCAAGGCGGCCGGCATCGAGATCCCCTTCCCGCAACGTGAGGTCAGGCTGCTGCAGAATTAAAAGTCGGCGCTGGCGGGACGGCGTGTCCCGCATGGGGTATGAAATGCCCCGCATGGGGTACGGCGTAACTGCCGCCTACAGCAGTTTCAGCAGATCTTCCCGTCCGGCACCCTGCGGGTCGAGTGCGCGCACCTCGACCTCGACCCGCGTGCCCTTCAGCGGGGAAAGTGCCTTCAGGCCGTCGCCGTCGATGTTCAGGGGTTTCGTCGACAGCAGAACGAAATCGTCGCCCATCACCCTGAACACCAGTGCATCCGGATAGTGGGCGATCAGCGCCGCCGAAAACCCGGCCAGCGCCTGGTTGCCGGCCATCCAGCCGCTGTCCTGGTTGATGCCGGAAAAATGCCGCAGCAGCACGACGTAGGCATGGGTGAGATGGGCGGGCAGGCCATTGCGCAGCATGATCTGCAGATAGTTGGCGTTGTGCGTGCCGGTTAGCGGGTCATCGAAGAAGTAGGCGAAACGCTGATGTTCGAGCGGCGTCTTCGGCATCTGGTCGGCGATCGGAGGCGGCACAACGTCGCGTAGTGCCTCGCAGGCTGCGGCAACTACATCGGCCGCGAAGCGTGTGCCCGCCTGTTGCTTGAGTTCTTCGAGCGCGACGGGAACCTCCTTGCGCGCCTTGTAGATGCGGTTGCTGACCATGGCATCGAAGCTGTCGGCGACGGCCATGATCTGCGCCAGACGGGGAATCTGGCCGCTGACCAAGCCCTGAGGATAGCCGGAGCCGTCCTCGCGTTCATGGTGCGAACGCATGATCTCGGCGAGTTCCTTGTACATGTCGATGCGGTGCAGCGTCCGGTAGCCTTCCTCGGCATGCTGCTTGATGAGCTCGTATTCGAGCGGCGTCAGGATGCCCGGCTTCAGCAGCACGGCATCGGGAATCGCAATCTTGCCGATGTCGTGCAAGGCGGCGGCGCGCTTCAGCTTCTCGATTTCTTCAGGGCTGTGGCCGAGGCGAGTGGCAATCAGTTCGCAATACTGGGCGACGCGGCGGGTGTGGCCGGCCGTATAGGTGTCCCGCTTTTCGATCATATCCACCAGGGACAGGATGGTTTCCTCGTAGTTGCTGATGCGTTCCCGTTCGAGACGATGGGCTTCTGTCTGTTGATTGAAGGCATGGAGGGCGAAGCCGATGTCGCCGGCCAGCTGTTCGAGCATTTCGACCTCTTCGGCATCGAAGCCTTCCGCGCGTCCGCTCAGCACGCACAGGTGGCCGAGCGCTTCGCCATAGGCGTCGCGCCGCAACGGCAAGGCGATGACGGCATGCACGCCGGCCTGGATCAATTCTTCGGCAATCGCAGCCGGATCGCGGGCGATCACGGTGCGGTTGCTGGCCAGCGCCTCGCAGCTCGGACCCTTGTCGCGACAGGTGGCAAAATTGCGCATGATCTCGCTGGGGCCGTAGGACTTTGCCGCCACCTCCAGTTGCCCTGCGCGCAGCAGCCCCACCCAGGCGAAGCGGTACGCGGTGCCGGCGATCAGGCGGTCGCAACAGGCCTTGAGCATTTCATCCAGCGAGCTGGAGGTGATCAGGATCTGATTGACATCGGCAACCATCTCCACCACGTTGCGCTGAAAGCGCTCGCGTTCCAGCAGGCGCTCGACCTCCCCGGTGCGCTGATGTACCCGGTCTTCCAGCGTGGCATTAAGTTCGGCGAGTTCGGCATGATTGGCACGCAGGCGACGGTTGATGCGCACCACATAGGCGGTGGTGAGGCTGGTCAGCAGGACAAATGCCAAGGCCAGCGCGATCCAGTGGCCGTATTGGGACATGAACTCGGCCCGGGTCAGCCGATGCGAATGTTCGTAAGGGCCGATCCGCAATTCGCGTAGCGCCTCGTGAACCGGTTGGTAGTTGAGCGGCAGGGTCCAGCCCGAAATATTGCCGGCCAGCGCGGCGGGAGCATCAGCCGGCATCTGCATCAGGGCGATGGCGACCCGGATGGCGAGCGCCTCGGGTACATGCCGCAGCCTGGCGAGCGGCCACTCCGGGTAAAGCGGCGTGGAGAGCAGCGGGGGAAAGCCTGCGACGCGCTGGGGGTTGAGGACGTAGTAGTCATCGAGGCGAATTTTGCCTTCGGCCACCATCAGTTCCAGGGTTTCGGTGCGCACCGTGCCGGCATCGGCGCGCCCGTCGCGCACGGCATACACCACTGCATCATGGGTGCCGGCGAAGCTGAACTGGGCAAAGTCCCGCTGGGGATTCAGGCCCTGGCGTTGCAGTTCCCGCCAACCAACGTGCCAGCCGCCGAAGGAACTCGGATCCGTGGCGGCAAAGGTTTTTTTCCGCAGGTCGGCCAGGGTGCGGATGTTCTTGCGGTCGGCACGCGTGAAGATGACGCCGCCGAAGGTGCTGTGACCCGTGCTGCCGATGAAGCGGTTCTTCAGGGTGGCGATGGCGCTGACCCCGTACAGGGATTCCAGTTCGACGTAATAGGACGAATTGCTCAGAATGAAATCGACCCGGCCTTGCCGTACCGCGAGACGCACCTCTTCGAAGCCGAGCGGGACGATCTTAAAGGTATTGCCGGGCAGCTGTTGTTCGAGGTAGCTGGCGGTGGCCGACCACGTCTCAAGCGTTTTTTCGGGACCGCGCAGGGCCAGCACGCCGATGCTGACGTCAGCAGCGAGGGCGGATAGCGCCAGCCAGCCGCTCAGGAAGATGCCGGCAAAGATCCGTCCGTAGCGGCGAAGAAACAACGTCCCGCACAACTGCATCTGTGCTCCTCGTGAATATAACGGGAGAGTGGATTATCGCAGTTATGTGGGGGGCTGGCGATTGCCTTGAATTATTCCGGAACGCAGATTTCACCGCGCAGCATGCCCTGCATGGTGCGGAGAGTCAGCAGCGCCAGCACCAGCGACAACACGGACAGCAGCAGTACGCCGAGCGGCATGAACGGGCCGCCGTCGACATGATGCTCGGCCATGGTCAGCGTGGCGATGGTCATGGCGGCCAACGGAAATGAATAGGCCCAGGTGGACAGGAAGAAACGCAGGCGGAAGAAGCGCAGCGCGTTGCTGGCGAGCAGCAGCGTGAGGAACAGCGCAACATGGTAAAGAATGCGCGCAAAGGCGTCGATCTCGCCGGGGTTGAGCTTCATCCAGGCGAGGAACCCGACGGACGGTGGCGCGATCAGGATGAACAGCGTCGGCGTCAGGCGCTCGGGCAACGGTTCATGGAAAAACAGCCGGTTCATCACGATGGTCAGCAAGACGATCCAGAACACCAGGCCGATGCTGAAGAAGAACCACGAAATTTCGGGCGGGGCGAAGCTGGCGCCGGCGATGGGCACGACGACGTTGCCCACCACGGGGATGAACCAGGCCGGATTGGCGTGCTTGATGTCGTAGCGGGTGTGGTGGATCCAGCTGCTCATTACCGTCAGGGTAAACAGCAGATGCAAGCCGGCGCCGATTGACCAGAAACTGAGGGCGAGGCCGGGCAGAGTGTCGATGAAGGCGACCGCCAGAAGCAGCAGAGAGATCGAAATGGTGGGGAAGAAATGCAGGCGGATCGGATGGGCAAACTCAAGCTGCACTGCCGCGCCGTGCTTGACCAGCTTGGCCAGATAGGTGAACGACAAAAGGACGAATAGCCCCAGCGCCCACCAGCTCAAAGCAAGGCCGATTTCCGCCGGCAGACCAAAGACGTGGTGCGCCTTCTTCCAGGCGATGGCGAGTCCGCTGGTGCCCATCACGATGGAGAACATGGCAACCGGAAAATGTTCGAGGCGCTGCCGGGATGGGGTGCTGGCGGGGGTGGGTGAGTTCATGGTTTTCTCCATGCTGTGGGGGTACTCGGCCTAGGTGGGCACTGCTTCTGAAAAATCCAGCGGGCAAAATGAGAAACACCAGTAGGAAATGAAAAACGCCAGTAGGCGTTGGGCCTGCTGGCGTCTTCTCGAACCCGGGTAAGCAGGGCTTACTTGAGCTTGATTTCCTTGTAGAGCACGTGCTTGCGCACCTTCGGGTCGTACTTCATGAACTCGAGCTTTTCCGGCGTGGTGCGCTTGTTCTTGTTGGTCGTATAGAAATGCCCGGTCCCGGCTGTGGACTCGAGCTTGATTTTTTCACGTCCGCCTTTGGATGCCATGATTATTTACCTCCAGGTCAAACGGCTTCGCCGCGTTCGCGCAACTCGGCGAGAACAACGTCGATGCCTTTCTTGTCGATGGTGCGCAGACCGGCGTTGGAAACGCGCAGGCGCACCCAGCGGTTTTCGGTTTCTACCCAGAACTTGCGGGCATGCAGGTTGGGCAGATAGCGGCGTTTGGTCCGGTTATTGGCATGGGAAACATGGTTCCCAACCATCGGGCCCTTGCCTGTTACTTGGCATACGCGGGACATAATAGTTGTGCTCCAGAACTTCGGGTGACGAAAATGGAAATTTCAGCGTTGGCTAAACCTAAACCACTAAACCAGCGAGCGCTGGGGTTATGCCGGAGCTAAAAGGCGCGCATTCTAACCGAGACACCCGGTTCCAGGCAAGCAGTATCGTGGCTTTTTTATAGCAGGCCGCGCTCGGCGAAAGATAGCGGCGGGGCGCTGCCGGCGACGATGAAGTGATCGAGCAGCCGCACATCGACTAGTGCCAGCGCCTGTTTGAGGGATTGGGTGAGCAGTTCGTCGGCTGGGGAGGGCTCCGCGACGCCGGACGGGTGATTGTGGGCGAGGATTACGGCCGCGGCATTGTGCGCCATCGCTTTCTTGACCACTTCACGGGGATAGACGCTCGCCTGTGTGAGCGTTCCGCGAAACAGTTCCTCGTCGGCAATCAGGCGGTTTTGCGCATCCAGCCAAAGAGCGATGAAGACCTCGTGCGGCAGCTGGGCCAGCCTGAGCCGCAGCCAGTCGCGCACGGCGCCCGGGGCGGCAAATGTGGCGCGCGCCTGCAGTTCCTCGCGCAGGCAGCGCCGGGCGAGTTCCAGCGTGGCGACGAGTTGCGCGGCCTTGGCCGGACCGATGCCATTCACGGTGGTGAGTTCCTGTGGCGTCGCCGCCGCGAGGCGGGCGAGACTGTGGCCGAAATGGGCGAGCAGGGTGCGGGCGAGGTCCACCGCGCTCATGCCCTTGACGCCGACGCGCAGGAAGATCGCCAGCAGTTCGGCGTCGGCCAGCGCGGTTGGGCCGAGCGCCAGCAGCCGCTCGCGCGGGCGCTGATCGTCTGGCCAGTCGGTAATCGCCATGGGTTAGAATGATTTTCTTCGAAACCTCCATTCTATCTGTCATGAGCGACGAACTTGCAGGCAAGCATATCGTGCTGGGAATCACCGGCGGCGTGGCGGGTTACAAAGCCGCCGAACTGGCGCGGCTGCTCGGCAAGGCCGGGGCGCAGGTCGATGTTGTCATGACCGCGGCGGCCATTCACTTCGTGGCGCCACTGACATTTCAGGCCTTGACCGGCCGCCCGGTATTCACCTCACTGTGGGACGTACCACAGGAAAATGGCATGGCGCATATCGACCTCACCCGCAGGGCGGATGCGGTGATTGTCGCGCCGGCAACCGCCGATTTCATTGCCAAACTGGTGCATGGCCTGGCCGACGATCTGCTGGCCAGCTTGTGCCTGGCCAGGGATTGCCCACTGCTGGTGGCGCCGGCGATGAACCGCCAGATGTGGGAACACCCGGCAACGGTGCGCAACATGGCGCAACTGCGCGCGGATGGCGTTGGCGTGCTCGGTCCCGCCAGTGGGGCGCAGGCCTGCGGCGAGGTCGGGGCAGGGCGCATGCTCGAACCCGCCGAAATCATTGACGCCCTGCGTGCATCATTCCAGCCGAAAATGCTGGCCGGCAAGCGCGTACTGCTGACGGCCGGGCCGACTTTCGAGGCGCTCGATCCGGTGCGCGGCTTGACCAATTCGAGCTCGGGCAAGATGGGTTTCGCGCTGGCGCAAGCCTCTGCCGAGGCGGGGGCTGAAGTGACCTTGGTGGCAGGTCCGGTGTCGCTGCCGACGCCTGCCGGTGTGACGCGGATTGATGTTACCGGTGCGCTGGAAATGCGCGACGCTGTAAAGTCGGCGCTGGCGGGACGGCACATTTTCATTGCCGTGGCGGCAGTGGCCGATTACCGGCCCGCTGTACCCGTGGCGCACAAGATCAAGAAAGGTGCGCAGACGCTGACGCTGGAACTGGTTGCCAATCCGGACATCCTGGCCGAGGTGGCGGCACGCCCTGATGCGCCGTTCTGCGTTGGCTTTGCCGCCGAAAGCCAGAATCTGGCGGAATACGCCGAAGGCAAGCGCCGCGCGAAGCAGTTGCCGCTGGTCGTCGGCAACCTCGTCCAGGACGGCTTGGGCGGCAATGCCAATGTCGTCACGCTGTTCGATGCGGCGGGCGCCCACCCTTTAGCCCCTGGCGACAAGCTCACCATTGCCCGCGCCATCGTGCGCCATATTGCGGAGATGCTGGATGCACAAAATTGATGTACGAATTCTTGATCAGCGCCTGAAGGACAATCAGGGCGAAGCAGCCCCCCATTACGCTACGGCAGGCGCCGCCGGCATGGACCTGCGCGCCTGCATCGAGGCGCCGGTGCGCTTGCATCCGGGCGAGTCGATGCTGATCCCGGCGGGCATCGCCATCCATCTCGCCGACCCCGGGGTAGCCGCCATGATCCTGCCGCGTTCGGGACTTGGCCACAAGCATGGCATCGTGCTGGGCAACCTGGTCGGGCTGATCGATTCTGACTACCAAGGCGAGATTTTCGTCTCGCTATGGAATCGCGGCCACGAAGTGTTTCTGCTCAATCCGCTCGACCGCATTGCGCAACTGGTGGTGGTGCCGGTATTGCAGGTTGGCTTCAACGTGGTCGAACAATTCGAGGAAAGCAACCGTGGGGCTGGCGGTTTCGGCAGCACCGGGCACGGCTGATAGCGCAGGGCAAAAAAATCCCGCCGTAGCGGGATTCCAAAATTAAGCCAGACCAACACTGCAGTCCCGGCGCCGGGACGCCCCAAGCCGGGACGCCACGCGCCGTCAGGCGCAATCCCCACCCCTGAAGAGCAACGCTGCCCGTGATAAATGAGCGCAGCGAGCCACCGTCACCCCCTTCCATTGGAAGGGGGATGGGGAGGGGCCTAACTAGGTCGACATCTCAGTAAGGACGTTCTTGAGCCAACTCTCGCCATAGGCCTTTTCTGTCTTGGCTATCGAGAAGTCGCCCGGGGAAACCGCCGAGGCGGTGATCTTGATCTTGCCGTTCACCACTTTGAAGACATGCGAAACGCTGACCGATTCGGTTTCGCTGACCGCGCTGTAGCAGGCATTGATCGCTGATAGTTCGGTGGTCGGCTTGTCGTTCATCAGCGCCACGATGTTGATCGCGCAGACCTTGGCTTGCGAGTTGGCCGAATAGCCGGACTTCGGCATCGCCCCGCCGTCGGAAGGCAGCAAGGTCGCATCGCCGAGGACGTGGATGTCCTTGTGGATGGTCGACTCGAAGGAGACCGCATCGACCGGACACCAGCGCTTCTTGTCGTCGGTGAGCCCTGCGGCGACGGCAATGTTGCCGGCGCGCTGGGGCGGAATGATGTTGGCCACGGCGACTTCGTAGTCGTCGAAGTTGTCGGCAACGACGATCTTGGCCTTGGTATCGACCTTGGTGACCTGGCCGCCAATGTAGGTGAAGATATCCTTGTAGTAGCTGTTCCAGGCCTTGGTGAACAAGCCCTTCTTCGAAACTACGTCGGGGTTGGCGTCGAGCATGATCAGCTTGGACTTTGGCTTGTGCTTCTTCAGATAGGTCGAAATCAGACAGGCACGCTCGTATGGCCCGGGCGGGCAGCGGAAAGGCATCAGCGGGACGCCGATGACCACCGTGCCGCCATCTTTCATCGACTGCAGCTGCTTGCGCAGCAGGGCCGATTGCGGGCCGGCCTTCCAGGCGTGCGGGAAGATCTCCGGTGTCTTGGCATCGTAACCTTCGATGCCATCGGTCATGAAATCGATGCCGGGGGAGACGACCAGGCGGTCATAGGCCAGCCGGCCCTGACTGGTTACAACCATTTTCGCCGCAGCGTCGATGGCCGTGGCATCGGCATGCAGCATCTTGATGCCATGATTGGCGGCAAGTTTGGTGTAGTTGATGGTCAATGCCGACATGTCCGGCATCAGGCCGGCGATGTAGAAGTTGCTGAACGGGCAGGAAACGAATTGCTTGTTGCGCTCGATCAGAACTACTTCGATCGACTTGTCGAGCATGCGGATGTATTTGGCAGCGATGGTGCCGCCATAGCCGCCACCGATGACGACGACGCGCCGCGCGCTGCCCTTGGGCATGATCTCGGCGGCAGAGCCGGCGGACACCGCGGCGCTGCCTGTTTTGGCTTGTGCTGCGGCGTGGCCGGCGATGGCCAGCCCGGAGGCGCCCCCCAGCAGCTTGATGAAGTTTCTGCGATCCAATGTCATATTGTTCCCCTTATTTCACGCTGGCGTAGAAGTGCAGCAAGGCTTCAAGTTCTGCCTTGGACAGCGGCTTGACCTTCTCGGCCATTTTCTCGGGCATCTTGCGTTCGCCGGTGAGATACATCTCCATCTGCATCTGCAGATACGGCAGCCACTGGCTGGCCATCACCGGGGTATCGTCCTTGCCTTCCTTGCCATCCTCGAGGTGGCAACGCGAGCAATTCGCCTCCTGCAGATCGGCACCTTTCTTAGCCTTGGCCTTGTCGATCTTCTGGTTGGTGGCGTGCAATTTCTGTTTCGAAAAGAAATCGCCCATCGCTTCGAAATCGGATTCGGTAAAGCCTTTTGCCAGACGTCCCATGATTGAGGATGTGCGTTCGCCGCTCTGGAACTTCTTCATGGCGTCGACGATCGTCGTCTTGGACTGACTCGCCAGGCTGGGCATGAGATTGCCGGCGCTGCCGCCGTTAGTGCCATGGCACCCGGCACAAGCGAAAGAAATCATTTCCGGTGTTGGCGGATTTGATGGTGTTGGCGATGTGGCGAACGCCGACGCCGATAATGCCAGCGCGCCTGCCGCCAGACTCCATGTGCTCCATCGTTGCTTCATTATTGTCTCCTCCTGTTGTGATGAAAAACGAAAGCCTGATGCCGCATTATTCTTACCGCTTGGTGACGTTGTAGTGAGACTTCACGCCCTCCACCGTCTTGTCGAGACCGAACTGGTAGCCCAGCGAGACGTAGTGATTACGTGCTTCGGTATAGTCCTCGTGAATCGCAAAACCGAAGTTGTAGATCTTGTCGGGTGTGATGGCGTGATCACCCTTGCCGCCACCGGCCAGTGTGCGTTCGAAGGTAACCACCCACTTGTTGCCTTCCTTGACGCCAGTGGCATTTACCAGCCCCTTGCCGCCTTCCATGACGCGCTGATCGGCCACATAGCCATCGACCGGTTTTTCGCCCTTGCCACTGCGGTACTGCATGAGGTCATAGAATTTGCCGCTGGCGAGGTCGGCGCCCTTGACGTACTTGGTCTTCTTGTCGTCCTTGGCATCCTTCATCGAGCGCAAGTCGGTGTGGCAGGTGGCCCAGCAGCCATTCAGTTCTGCGCCCTCGACGGTGCTGCCGCCGTCGAACAGCATGGTCAGCTTGACCTCGTTTAACTTGTCCGCATGGACCTTGCTAATCTTCGGCGGCACCCATTCGAAGCGGAAGTAGATTTTCTCTCCGTCATGTGCGGCCTTGAAAATAACCGGAATCCAGCCGACCTTGCCGGCGGGAGGCTTCGGCTCCAGCACACTCTTTGAGCTGCCGACCGGTTTGCCGGCAACGATCTTGTCGCCGATTTCGTTGGCATCGCCTTCATGGCACTTGGCGCAGGTACGCTTTTTGTCGACGATGTCGGGCACGGCCGAGTGGTCCGCTTTGTTCATCACCCATTCGAGACTGGCCTGGCCCGGATAAAACAGCTTGATCTTCCGTTCGGTAACCTTGCTCCAGTCCGGGGGGGCCGCAAAAGCACCGCCCGCGACAAATACACCCATGACAGCCCAGCTAATCTTTTTCATTGTCTGACTCCTTGCTTGTTCGATTACAAAAAAATCCAGTGAGCTCAACCTGCCTGTTTCGCGGCTTCTTCCTGCTCCAGCAGATGATGTAAGGGCTTGTGGGAGATGCCCTTGTGGCAGTCGATGCAGGTTTTGCCGTCCTCGATGGCGCCTTCGTGCTTGACCACTGAACGATCCTTCTGTTTGTCCGGGTCCATCGTATTGAAATCGTGGCAGTTGCGGCACTCCTTCGAATCGGATGCCTTCATCTTTTCCCAGACGCGCTTCTTCATCGTCAGGCGGTGCGCCTCATACTTTTCAGGGGTGTCGACGGTGCCCAGGATATGGCCGACGATGTCGCGCGCAGCCATCACCTTGGCAATGGATTGGCGCGCGTAGTCGTTGGGGCTCTTGCTGCCGGCGACGTGGCAATCGGCACAATGCACGGTCGTGCCGCTGCGGTTCTTGTAATGCACCGTCTGCTTGAGTTCCTCATACGGAATGGTCATCTCGTGGCACGAGATGCAGAAATCGGTACGGTTGGTCCAAGCCATGCCGGTATTGAGCCCGCCCCAGAGGATGATGCCGCCGATGATTCCAACGATGATCACGCGCAACACCGGAAACCGGCACATGGGTACCGCTTGCTTGGTCAAGCCAGCGTCGGTCTTTTCGGGGCTCGGTGTATTGCTGTCGTTTTGTGCATCGGCCATCGTTCAATTTTCCTCATCAATTAAAAAGTTGGGCGCACGCTCAAGTGGTGCAAAAGCAAAAGCCAAGGTTTGAATGAATGTGGGAGGAAAGATCAGACGGGCAAAGCACCAAAACAATTCGATGTGGTGTGCGCCACCCGAAATCCTCCTTTTATTTTTTATTTAGTCTTGCCGCACCATGATTCACTGAAATTGTCACAGATACCTTGACATATATCAACAACATTAATGCGGTAATTCAATTAGATAATTAGCAAATGCTAATACATGACCGGGTTTCATGGCCAATTCCCTTGTAAAGGCGGTGGCTGCCAGTGCCGACTCTTTTGCCACGAAATATGAAAACTGCATGGTCTTCCTGTCCGCGTGAAGTGAATCGCAACAGACATGGTGAGCGTCGCTGAAAACCTGGAAGAAATGCCCAAGGCAGCGGGTTTGTCGTGCGTGTCGATTGTCGGACTGAAATGTAAAACGGCGTGCAGACTGTCTGCACGCCGTCTTGATACAGTGAGCGGTCCGGTTGGCACCGTGCCCCATGCGGGCATACCATATCCCGTTGCGGGGTACTCCGTCCCGTCACTCACCTATGTGTATTTCCTTCGGTCGCGCCGACTTCTGTCGGCGCGACAACTTATTCCATCGCTTCGTAAAGCGGCAGCGTGAGGAACTCCGGATAGTCCTTGGCGAGGGCCATCGTCTCGAAGATGCCGGCGGCCTGGTCGTAGGTCTCGGTCTTCTCGCCGGCGGCGGTGACGGTGGCCTTCACCGCGGTAAGTTCCTCGGGGATCATGGCGCGCACCATTTCGGCGGTGACCTTGCGGCCGTCATCAAGCTTGCCCTTGGGAGAGACCACCCACTGCCAGACCTGCGAGCGGCTGATTTCCGCGGTGGCGGCGTCTTCCATCAGGTTGTGGATCGGCACGCAGCCGTTGCCAGCGAGCCATGAGCCCAGATAGTGGATGCCGACGTTGATATTGTTGCGTAGGCCGGCTTCGGTGATCGGTTGCTCGGGCTGGAAGTCGAGCCAGTCCTTGGGACCATAGGAGTCGTTGCGCTGCTTGCCCCATTGGTTGGGCTTGTCGCCGAGAACCTTGACGAATTCTTCCATGGCGATCGGCACCAGGCCAGGGTGCGCAACCCAGCCGCCGTCGTAGCCGTCGTTGGCGTCGCGCGTCTTGTCACGGCGAATGCCGGACAATGCCTTTTCGTTGGCAACCGGATCGCCCTTGATCGGGATCAGTGCGCTCATGCCGCCGATGGCCGGCGCGCCGCGCTTGTGGCAGGCCTGCACCAGCGCCAGCGCATAGCTGCGCATGAAAGGTACATCCATGGTGATGGCGCCGCGGTTGGCGAGGCAGAATTCGCGGTTCTTCTTGAATTTCTTGATGCACGAGAAGATGTAGTCCCAGCGGCCGGCGTTGAGACCGGCGCTGTGTTCGCGCAGTTCGTAGAGAATTTCTTCCATCTCGAAGGTGGCGAGGACCGTCTCGACCAGCACGGTGGACTTGATGGTGCCGCGCGGCATGCCGATGTGGTCCTGCGCCATGCAGAAGATGTCGTTCCACAGGCGGGCTTCGAGGTGCGATTCCATTTTCGGCAGGTAGAAGAAGGGGCCGGCGCCACGTGTTACCTGCTCCTTGGCGTTATGGAAGAACACCAGCGCGAAGTCGAAGACACCGCCGGAAACGCGCTGACCATCGACCGTCACGTGCTTTTCATCCAGATGCCAGCCGCGCGGACGAATCTGCAGGGTGGCGATCTTCTCGTTCAGCTTGTATTCCTTGCCGGCTTCGTTGGTGAAACCGATCTTGCGGCGGATGGCGTCAAAAATATTCACCTGGCCCTGGATCTGGTTGTACCAGTTGGGGCTGTTGGAATCCTCGAAGTCGGCCATGTAGGAATCCGCCCCCGAGTTGAAGGCGTTGATGATCATCTTGCGCTCGACCGGGCCGGTGATTTCGACACGGCGGCATTCCAGCGCCTTCGGCAAGGGGGCAACTTTCCAGTCGCCGGCGCGGATGTCCTTGGTTTCGGGCAGGAAATCCGGCATCGTGCCGGCATCGATTTTGGCCTGGCGGACAATGCGCGCTTTCAGCAGTTCCTGCCGGCGCGGCTCGAAAGCGCGATGCAGCTTGGCAACCAGTGCCAGTGCATCGTGGCTGAGAATTTCGTCGAAACGGGGGTGGAGCGGGGCGTTGACAAGCACGCCGGTGGGCAGGGTGAGGGCCATGACTTCTCCTGAATGAGTTGATGTTGCGGTGCAGTATTATCTTATATAAGAGTTCTGCAAACGCAAGAGGAGATTGCCTCTATTTCAGTCAACAATCCCTTGACTGAAATAGGGCTAATCAACCCTAAACAGGTAGATAAATGGCGCGGAAGTCGTTGACGTTGGTGCGGGTCGGGCCGGTGATGATCAACTGCTCAAGCGCGGCAAAGAAGCTGTAGCCGTCGTTATTGGCGAGAAAGTCGGCGCTGGCGAGACGGCGTTCCGTGGCGCGTTCCCGGATGTCGGGACCGAACCAGGCGCCGGCGTTGTCTTCGGTGCCGTCGATGCCGTCGGTGTCGCAAGCCAGCGCCCAGGCCGGAATGTCCAGTACGCTGGCGAGCGCCAGCAGAAATTCTGCGGCGCGACCACCGCGCCCCTGGCCGCGCACTGTCACCGTGGTCTCGCCACCCGACAAAATCACGCAGGGACGCGGCACCGGTTCGCCATGCTGGGCGATTTGCCGGGCGATGGCGGCATGCATGTAGGCGATGTCGCGCGATTCGCCCTCGATGCTGTCGCCCAATACGAGCGGCGTGACGCCGTGCGCGCGGGCGTAGGCCGCCGCGGCCTGCAGGGCCTGTTGTGCGGTGGCGATGACGTGGATTTCACCACGGGGCAGACGCGGGTCGCCCGGCTTGGGCGTCTCGCAGTCGGGGGATTCAAGCCGCGTCCGCACGGCGGCGGGCGCTTCGATGCGGTACTTGTCGAGAATGGCGAGCGCCTGCTGGCGCGTGGTCGGATCGGCCAGCGTGGGGCCGGAGGCGATGACGGACGGGTCATCACCGGGAATGTCGGAAATGCCCAGCGTCACCACCCGCGCCGGCGCGCAGGCCAGTGCGAGGCGGCCGCCCTTGATGGCGGAAAGGTGCTTGCGCACGCAGTTCATCTCGTGGATGTTGGCGCCGCTCTTGAGCAGGGCGCGATTGACCGTCTGCTTGTCGGAAAGTTGCAGGCCGGGTGCCGGCAGCGCCAGCAGGGCGGAGCCGCCGCCGGAAATCAGGCACAGCACCAGATCGTCGGCGGTGAGGTTCTGCACCAGCGCCAGCATTTCGCTGGCTGCTTGTTCACCTGCTGCGTCAGGTACAGGATGAGATGCTTCGACGACACGAATGCGCTGTGTCGCAGCCCCGTGTCCGTAACGGGTGACCACCATGCCGGACAATGGCCGGTCGGCTGGCCAGTGCGCCTCCACCACAGCGGCCATTGCTGCCGCCGCCTTGCCAGCGCCGATGACGATGGTGCGGCCCTTGGGGGGTGTCGGCAGGTGCAGCGGTACGCAGATCGCCGGGCTTACAGCCGCCACGGCGACATCGAACAGGCTACGGAGAAAGGCTTGTGGATCGGCGACTTGGCTGTTCATCGGTGCAGGATGTCCTGATAGTCGGTCATGCGGGTTGAGCCGTCATTCCGGGGCCGCGCAGCGGAACCCGGAATCCAGCAGTTGTCAGGGGAACCGCCCTGGATTCCGGCTTGCGCCGGAATGACAGGAGCTCCACCTGTTTCATCGCGAAGACCGTTATCCAGCCTTGGCGACGTCGTGATTGGCCATCATCTCCAGTGCGCGCACCATGGCGGAATGGTCCCAGGCTGCGCCGCCATGGGCGACGCAGGAATTGAACAGCTCCTGCGCGGTGGCCGTGTTGGGCAGCGAGATGCCCATCGCGCGGGCGCCGGCCAGAGCAAGATTCAAGTCCTTCTGGTGCAGCTCGATGCGGAAGCCCGGATTGAAGGTGCGCTTGACCATGCGCTCGCCATGCACCTCGAGGATGCGCGAGTTGGCGAAGCCGCCCATTAGCGCCTGGCGCACCTTGGCGGGATCGGCACCGGCCTTGGAGGCGAACAGCAGGGCCTCGCCGACGGCCTCGATATTGAGCGCGACGATGATCTGGTTGCAGACCTTGCAGGTCTGGCCGTCGCCATTGCCGCCGACCAGCGTGATGTTCTTGCCGAGCAGTTCGAACAGCGGCTTGACCTTTGCAAACGTGGCCTCGCTGCCGCCGCACATGATGGTCAGCGCGGCATTCTTGGCGCCCACCTCGCCGCCGGATACCGGGGCGTCGATGTATTCGCACTTCATTTCGTTGATACGCGCCGCGAATTGCTTGGTCTCGATGGGCGAAATCGAGCTCATGTCGACAACGATCTTGCCGGCAGTGAGGCCGGCCGCGACGCCATCCCGGCCGAACAGCACCTTGTCGACGTCCGGGGTGTCCGGCACCATGGTGATGATGACGTCGGCGTTTTTCGCGACATCTTTCGCGTTGGTGCAGGCGATACCCTTGGCATCGATGAGATCCTGCGTGACACCGGAGCGGCTGAAGAGATAGACCGTGTGGCCGCCATTGATGAGGTGCATGGCCATGGGCTTGCCCATGATGCCGAGGCCGATGAATCCAACTTTCATGTTCATTCTCCCGAGAATTATTTTAGGTAAGGCGCGACCCAGCCGAGGCCGGCTGTGGTTGTCGTCGCCGGTTTGTATTCACAACCGATCCAGCCTGTATAACCGATCCGGTCAAGGAAGGCGAACAGGAAGGGATAGTTGATTTCGCCGCTGCCCGGCTCGTTGCGCCCCGGGTTGTCGGCCAGTTGCAGGTGGGCGATGCTGGCCAGGTTCTGCTCGATGGTCTTGGCCAGTTCGCCTTCCATGCGCTGCATGTGATAGATGTCGTACTGCACGAAGATGTTGTCCGACTTTGTCGCAGCAATGATGTCGAGGGCCTGCTGCGTATGGTTCAGGAAAAACCCCGGAATGTCGAAGGTATTGATCGGTTCGATCAGCAGCTTGATGCCGGCGACCTGCAGTTTGGGCGCGGCGAATTTGAGGTTGTCGACCAGCGTCTGGCGTGCGTCGGCATCCGCAACGCCTTGCGGCTGGATGCCGGCGAGGCAGTTGACCTGCTTGACGCCCAGCGCGGTGGCGTAGGCGAGCGCCCGGCCGACGCCGTCGCGGAATTCCTGAACCCGATCGGGATGGCAGGCGATGCCGCGCTCGCCGCCGGCCCAGTCGCCGGCCGGCAGGTTGTGCAGCACCAGTTGCAGCTGGTTGCGCTTGAGCGCGTCCTGCAACTGTTCAGCCGGGAAGTCGTAGGGAAACAGGAACTCCACGGCCTTGAAACCGGCGGCGGCAGCCTTGTCGAAGCGCTCCAGGAAAGGCACTTCGTTGAACATCATCGTCAGGTTGGCGGCAAATTTCGGCATAGTTTTTCTCCGTTAGTGTGCTGTTCAGGCGGTGACGTCGATGACGGCTTCCCATTCTCGCACGGCATTGATTTCGGTTCCCATGGCGATGTTGGTGACACGCTCGAGAATGCACTCGACCACCACCGGCACGCTGTATTGCTTCATGAGCGCACGCGCCTGGTCGAAGGCCGCCGCGATTTCCTCGGGCTTGTGTACGCGGATTGCCTTGCAGCCCAGGCCCTCGGCTACTTTGACATGATCGACGCCGTAACCTTCGACTTCCGCACTGTTGATGTTGTCGAAGGCCAGCTGCACGCAGTAGTCCATGTCGAAGTTCATCTGCGCCTGGCGGATCAGGCCAAGGTAGGCGTTGTTCACCACAACGTGGATGTAGGGCACCTTGAACTGCGCCGCGACGGCGAGTTCCTCGATCATGAACTGGAAGTCGTAGTCGCCGGAAATGCCGACGACATCAGCCGTCGGATCGGCCACCTTGGCGCCGATCGCGGCGGGCAGCGTCCAGCCCAGCGGGCCGGCCTGGCCGGCGTTGATCCAGTTGCGCGGCTTGTACACATTGAGAAACTGCGCCGCCGAAATCTGCGACAGGCCGATGGTGGTGACGTAGCGGGTGTCCCGGCCGAAATAGGCGTTCATCTCGTGCCAGACGCGGTGCGGCTTCATCGGCACGTCGGCAAAGTCGCTCTTCCTCAACATGGTGCGCTTGCGCTCCTGGCAGGCGGCGACCCAATCCTTGCGCGACTTGAGCTTGCCGGCGGCCTTCATTTCCTTGGCGACGGCAATCATCTGTTCGAGCGCGACCTTGGCGTCGGAGGCAATGCCGAGGTCGGGGCCGAAGACGCGGCCGATCTGCGTCGGTTCAATGTCGATATGGACGAACTTGCGGCCCTGCGTATAGACGTCGACCGAGCCGGTGTGGCGGTTGGCCCAGCGGTTGCCGATGCCGATGACGAAGTCGGATTCCAGCATCGTCGCATTGCCGTAGCGGTGCGAGGTTTGCAGGCCGACCATGCCGGCCATCAGCGGGTGGTCGTCGGGGATCGCGCCCCAGCCCATCAGCGTCGGGATCACCGGCACATCGACCAGTTCGGCGAATTCAACCAGCAGTTTGTCCGCATCGGCGTTGAAAATGCCGCCGCCGGCGACGATTAGTGGTTTTTCCGCGGCGTTGAGCATCGCCAGCGCCTTCTCGATCTGGGCGCGGGTGGCGCTCGGCTTGTAGGCCGGCAGGGGCGCGTAGGTGTCGGGATCGAACTCGATCTCGGCGACCTGCACATCAAAAGGCAGGTCGATCAGCACCGGGCCGGGGCGGCCCGAACGCATCAGGTGGAAAGCCTGCTGAAACACGCTTGGCACCAGCGCGGGCTCGCGCACCGTCACTGCCCACTTGGTGACCGGCTTGGCGATGGATTCGATGTCGACCGCCTGGAAGTCCTCCTTGTAGAGGCGGGCGCGCGGCGCCTGGCCGGTGATGCAGAGGATCGGGATGGAATCGGCGGCGGCGGAGTAAAGACCGGTGATCATGTCGGTGCCGGCTGGCCCGGAAGTGCCGATGCAGACGCCGATGTTACCGGCCTTGGCGCGTGTGTAGCCCTCGGCCATGTGCGAGGCGCCTTCGACGTGGCGGGCGAGATAGTGTTTGAAGTCGCCGAGTTTCTTCAGCGCCGAGTAAAAGGGGTTGATGGCGGCACCCGGCACGCCGAAGGCGGTGTCGATGCCTTCCTTGCGCAAGATGTGGGCGGCGGCGTCTACTGCTCTCATGCGGGCCATGAATATTCTCCTCTTGAATGGTTTTCTAATTGACCAGACAAAGCATACGGTTTTATTCTTGTTAAAGAAATAGTGTAAATAGCAAATGATTGTTGCAAAATACGTAACAATCAAATTTTGTCTGGGGGTGCTAATGGACCGGCTGAAGCTCATGGAAACCTTTGTCGCAGTGACCATGCGCGGCAGTTTGACGGCAGCAGCGGCAAGCGAAGGCATAGCGCCAGCAGTGGTTAGCCGGCGCATGGACGCCTTGGAAGAGCGGCTCGGCGTCAAGCTGATGGTGCGCACCACGCGCAAGATCACCCTGACTTTTGAGGGTAGTGCTTACCTCGAGGATTGCCAGCGTATTTTGCGCGACGTCGGTGACGCCGAGGCGGCAGTCAGCCTCGGCGGCGTCAAGGCGTGGGGCCATCTGCGTATCACGGCGCCAGCCGGCTTCGGCCGTCGGCATGTGGCGCCCCTGTTGATGCAGTTATTGACGGACAACCCGGAGATCAACGCGAATCTCGACCTTTCCGACCGCACGGTCGATCTGGTCAATGAAGGCGTCGATTGCGCGGTGCGCATTGGCGACCTCGTCGATTCCAGCCTGATCAGCGTGCGGTTGGGCGAAATGCGCCGCGTGGTAGTGGGCAGTCCCGATTATCTGGCTCGCCACGGCGTCCCGCCAGCGCCGACTTCTCTGGGCGAGTTCGACTGCCTGGCGCTCGGCCAGCAGGGCGGCTGGGTGTTTCGCGAGGCGCCGGAGAGCGCCCGGACCATGAGCATCAAGGTCAGCGGTTCGCTGGATTGCAATGATGGCGCGGTGCTGCACGATTGGGCGCTGGCCGGGCGCGGCCTGGCCTGGCGTTCACTGTGGGAGGTGGGCGAGGATTTGCGCGCCGGCCGGCTGGTTTCTGTGCTCGACGACTGGGCCGCGCCGCCGGTCGGCATCAACGCGGTGTTTCCGCAGCGACGTCACCTGCCGCTGCGCGTGCGCCTGTTCATTGACCTGCTCAAGGAAAACTACAGCCGGCCGGATTACTGGGAAGGTAAGGCCCACCCCTCCCACCCTCCCCGCGCGGGGAGGTGACTGTGGCTCACTGCGTTCACTTATTACGGGGTGCGCGTTCGGTCTATGGTGGGGATTGCGGCTTTCGCCGCGTGCCGTGTTTGCTTGGGGCGGCCCGGCGCAAACACTGCGTCTTTCACGTTAAGTCTGGAAAGTCGGCGTGACCGAAGGAAATCCCCGTGGGACTGGCGGGACGGCGCCAGCCGGCACGCCGCCAGGAATCGGACGGCGTTACTATCCGGCGAGCAACTTGTCGATCGCCTCGATCACCTTGTCCGGCGCGAACGGCTTCAGGATATAGCCGCGCGCGCCGTGTTGCGCCGCCTTCAGGACCGCCTCACGGCCGGCGGTGCCGGTAATCATCAGCACCTTGGTATCGGGGTTGTCGCGCTTGATCTGCTTGAGTGCTTCAAGGCCATTCATCACCGGCATGTCCATGTCGAGGCAGACGATATCCGGCTTGCAGCTTGCCACCGTTTCGATGGCGCTCTTGCCGTCAGCTGCCTCGCCCACTACGTCAACGTGGGCTTGGCGCAGGATAGAGGAAAGCAGTGCGCGCATGGTGGCACTGTCATCCACCACGACCGCGCTGGCACGGGGTTCCTTGACCGAGAGCTCTTCGGTGTTGCCCTGCTGACGGTGCAAAGTCAGCACTTGAGAGACCTGGTGGATCTCCCGCATTATCTTGTCTGGCGAAAACGGCTTGCGGACAAAGCCCACTGCACCGGCTGCCGCCGCCTCCGCCTCCAGTTCCGACGCTGCGTCGCCGGTGATCATCATCACCGCCACGGCAGGGTGCTCGGCGTGAATGGTCTTTAGCAGTTCCACACCGTTGATGTCCGGCAATTGATAGTCAAGGCAGACGATGTCGGGCTTCAGCTTGCCGATGGCTTCCAGCACGCCGGCACCGTGGCCGAGATCGCCGACCACGCGGTAACCTTCGCTGATGAAAATGGTGCGCAGCGCGGCGCGCAAGGCGGCGGCGTCGTCGACAATCAGGATGGCAAGGGATGACGTATTCGTGATCGGCATGGCGGCATTATCCCGATAAATCGGAATTTGTTGGCAAGTTCAGCTTTTCAGTCTGACAACTTGCCAATCGCGGTCTCGCACACCCGGTTGCGTCCCGCGGTCTTGGCAGCGTAAAGCGCGGCATCGGCGGCGGCGAGCAACTGGTCGGCGGCGGTGTCGGCATCGGGTATGCAGCTAGCGATGCCCAGGGTGACGGTGATCGTTGCCGCAGTTGCGGACGCTGCGTGGGGAATGACCAGTGCCACGACTGCCTGGCGCAGCGTTTCGGCCTTGCGGACAGCGCCGGCCGGGCCGCAATCGGGCAGCAGACAGACGAATTCCTCGCCACCGTAGCGCGCCACCAGGTCGTGGGAGCGGCCGAGGCATTTCTTGATGGCGGCGGCGACTGCCACCAAACAAGTATCGCCGGCCTGGTGGCCGTAGTGGTCGTTGTAGCGCTTGAAGTGATCGATGTCGATCATGATCAGTGTCAGCGGTGCCGCGCCGCGCCGGCAGTAGCGCCATTCGGTCTGGAGGTGCTCGTCGAAGCGCCGGCGGTTGGCCACGCCGGTCAGTCCGTCGATGAAGGCGAGGCTACGCAGCAGGTCGGCTTGGGCTTTCAGCGTCAGATGGGTGCGGACCCGGGCGCGCACCACGGCCCGATTGATCGGCTTGGTGATGAAATCCACGCCGCCGGCTTCCAGTGCGCGGGTTTCGTCGGCCGGATCTTGCTGGGCCGAAACAAATATGACCGGAATGTCGGCTGTGCCAGGATCGGGTTTGAGCCGGCGGCAGACCTCCAGTCCATCCATTTCCGGCATCATGACATCGAGCAGAATCAGGTCGGGCGGATCGCCACGGCAAAAATCGAGCGCCTGTGCGCCGCTGGTGGCCACGAACACTTCGTGATCGGCCTGAAATGCCTGATAGAGCACCTGAATGTTGATGGGCTGGTCATCCACGATCAGCAGGCGCGGGCGGGACGGCAAAATATCGAGCGCGGCCGGTTCGGCTGCTGCCACGGTGAGCGGCTTCATGATGTCAGCGAGCGTCTGAGCACCTGACTGGCGGTCAGTGCGGCGGTGAAATCCATGCGGGCGATAGCGGTATCGAGGGGCGTCAATTTGGCGCCGAGAACGGTACCGAAGTCTTGTTGCAAGGCGCTGTGCGCATCGAGGGCGCGCAGATTATGGTTGGCGAGCAGCGCTTCGAGGGCTTCCAGCACGGCGCTGAGGCGCGCAGAGTCGACGAGCGGTTGTGCTGGGGCTGGCGCGGAGTCAGGCGCAAACTGCGCGGCAACGCTTGCCAGCACCGCCAGCGTTGCGTCCAGCTTGGCATCCAGGCGATCGGGCAGGGTGGCGATGGTCGCAGGGTCGTGGCCGTTCTTGACCGCGGTTTCGGCGTTGCGGGCAAAATCGGCCAGTGCGCTGGCACCCAGTGTGCCGGCGAGCCCTTTGAGCGTGTGCAGTTCGCGCGCCGCAGCGGCTTGGTCGTCCTGCTGCAGGGCTTGGCGCAGGCGCTCGCGCAGTGTCTGCTGATCCTGCTGGAAGATTTCCAGTATCCTGGCATACGCCGCGCGATTGTTGCCCAGCCGGGCCAGTGCATCGGCCAGGGCGAAGCCTGGCGGCAGCTCCGGCAGCGGGGCGGTGGCGGCGGCTGTCTGCGGTTGCGGCAAGCTGGCCGGGGCGGGCGGCGTGTGCGTGCAATGGCGCAGCAGTGTGGCGACCAGCGTTTCCACGTCGATGGGTTTGCCCACATGGTCGTTCATGCCGGCCGCCAGACAATTTTCGCGGTCGACAGGCAGTGCGTTCGCGGTCATGGCGATGATCGGCAACTGGTGCAGACCCATCTTGCCCCGCAGGATGCGCGTGGCTGTGAAACCGTCCATGTCGGGCATCTGGATGTCCATCAGCACGGCGTCGTACGGCCGCTCGGCGGCGGCGATGTACTCGATGCCCTGGCGACCGTTGCCTGCCACGTCCACCTGGGCGCCCTGAATTTCGAGCAGTTCCCGCGCCACTTGCTGATTGGTCGGGTTGTCTTCCACCAGCAGCAGGTGCAGACCGGCCAGCGGGCAAGACAGCGGTCGTGCGATGGCGCGGCGCTCGAGAGATGTGCCGCGCCCAGCATTGGCGTCGGCAAGGGCGTCGAACAGCATCGAGGCGGTGACCGGCTTGACCAGAAAGCCGTCGAGCGGGTTGGCGGCCGACTCAAGTCGGTGAGCCAGTACCTCCCGGCCATGGGCCGTGATCATGATGATTAGAGGTATCTGCCCGGCCCGGCGTAGCGCGCGGATGCGCAGCGCGGTTTCCCAGCCGTCCATGTCGGGCATTTGCCAGTCGACAAAAATGGCATCGTAGCGCGGCTGGCCGTCAACGCCGGCATCCAGTCGGGCAAGTGCCTCGGCACCACTTGTCACGGCGTCGGCCTGCCAGCCGAGGCGAGCAACCGTGTCGGCAAGTACGGCGCGGGCGGTGGCATTGTCGTCGACAATCAGCACGCGCAGCGGGAGGGGTTGTGCGGCGTCGCTGCGCAATTCCGTCGTGGATACGCCAGCTTCATTCCCGCGCGAAAATTCGAGGATGAAGGAAAAGCGGCTGCCATGCGCCGGCGTACTGCTGACAGCCAGTTCGCCACCCATCAGGCGCACCAGACGCTGGCTGATCGCCAGCCCCAGCCCGGTGCCGCCAAAACGACGGCCGGTGGAGGCCTCGGCCTGGGTGAAGCCCTCGAAGATGCTCTTCAGCTTGTCGGCGGCAATGCCGATGCCGCTATCGCGCACTGCGAATTCGACACGCACCGTTTTCGGCGTGCTTTCCAAGATGCGCAAGCTCAGTACCACTTCGCCATGTGCGGTAAATTTGACGGCGTTGCCGGCGAGGTTGAGCAGCACCTGTTGCAGGCGCAGAGCATCGCCGTTCAGCACGCGGGGAATGTCGGCGCCGATATCAAACAGGACTTCCACGTTCTTGCGCGCGACGGCGGTGGAGAGCACCACGGATAAATTGCGCAGCAGTTGGTCAAGGCGGAAGGGCGCATTTTCAATTTCCATCTTGCCGGCCTCGACCTTGGAGAAATCAAGGATGTCGTTGAGGATGCCCAGCAGCGACTGCGCCGCCGCATGCGATTTTTGCGCGTAATCCCGTTGCCGGTCGGTGAGTTCAGTGTGCTGCAGGAGTTGCAGCAGTCCCAGCACGGCGTTCATCGGCGTGCGAATTTCGTGGCTCATGTTGGCGAGAAACTGGCCCTTGGCACTGCTGGCTGCCTCGGCAGCCAGTTTCGCCTCGATCAGCGCCACCTCCATGGCCTTGCGCTCGGTGACGTCGCGGGCGGCGGCATAGATCAGCTGGTCTTGCGGGGTTGCATGCCATTCGAGGGTGCGGTAATCGCCCGCGGCGGAGCGGAAACGCTGGGTGAATTTGACCGCCGGCTCACCTGCCGCCAGTTCGGTCAGCGCTGTCAGTGTGGCTGCCTTGTCGTCCGGGTGCACGAAGTCGAGGAGGCAGGCGTTTTCCAGTTGGGTGCGCGAATAACCCAGCCTCGCCTCCCAGGCGGAATTGAGTTTCTTGAAACAGCCGCTGGTATCGGCGATGCAGAGCAGATCGAGCGTCACATTGAAGAAGCGTTCCAGTTCCGCGCTTTTTTCCCGCAGCGCCGCTTCGATGGCGATGGTTTCCTGTATGGCGCTACGGCGGCGGCGCTGCAACAGGTACAAGCCGGTCACCGAACTCAGCAGCAGCAGGCCGAACAGCGCGCCGCGCGCCCGGACTTCCTGCCGCCACGGCGCATACAGCGCATCCACGTCGCGTGCGACCGCAACGACCAGCGCATTGTCCATGAACAGGCCGGCAGGCTGCACGGTCTGATGCGCCGCCATGCGCTGTCCGTCAGCGCCATGGGTAATGCCGGTCAGCACGGTCGCCATCTGGCCGCTTGCCATGTGCTGGGTGAAGAATGAGCCGGGGGCTTTCATGTCGGTGCCAGCTACCCCTTCAGGGTCGGGAAGTCGCATGAACAAAGTGCCATTGCCATGCGCAATGGACGCCCACATGTCCGGCGCATAGAGCACCGAGCCGAGCAGAATCTTGAATTCCTGCGGATCGATGGCGGCCGTGACCACGCCGGCGAACTCGCCCTGCGGACCGACGATCATGCGTGTCACGCTGAAGATATAGGGGCCCAGCACGCTTTTGAAGGGCGGGCTGACATAGAGCGAGTCCGGGTGCGGATTGTTGCGCGCCGCCTGGAAATAATCGCGGTGGCTGAAGTTCATTCCGACAAACTCCGTGCGACTCGACGCGCGGACAGTGCCTAAGGCATCGATAGTCAACATGGTGCGCACACCCGTCAGGGCATCCGTGAAGGCGCCCAAGCGGCGGTTGGCCAGTGCCATGCCGCTCTTTTCCTTCTCCCAGACGGGCAATTCATCGCGAACGTTGGCCAGTGCGCGGTTGATCGCGAAGAGCTGGCGGCCGAGGTTGTCGTGGATGACTTTCGCCTGGGCAGCGAGCCGCTCACGCTCGCGGCTGCCGACCGCCGAATGCTCTTCGAATAATGAATAAGCGACGAAGCCACCTAGAACCAGCAACGCAGCGGTGAGCAGCAGCCATTCGGCTAGGAAGGCAAGAGGGCGACGGGCGGCAGTTTCCACTTAAGTATCATACGCCTTTTGGCTGAATGTAAAACTATTGTAGTATAGCTTTATAAATACATAATTATGATGGACTGATAAATAATCACCGCCCCGCTGAGGGGGGGCAAGCTGGCAGTCACCTCACCCCTTGCGAGGCACTCCGTACCCATCCGGGCATTTCATCCCGCTAGTCCCGCAGCGATGTCCTTCGGTCATGCCAATTTTTAGTGTGCCCGCAAAAAAGCCGCACCGGTTGCCCGGTACGGCTTCTTCGCTCCACTCCCTCTGTATCGAGGGTTAGTTAAACCTTCTCAGTGAAACTGCTCCTCCTCCGTCGAGCCGGTCAGCGCCTTGACGCTGGACTGGCCGCCCTGAATGACGGTGGTGACGTCGTCGAAATAACCGGCGCCGACTTCCTGCTGGTGCGAGACGAAGGTGTAGCCCTTGTCGCGCGCGGCAAATTCCTGCTCCTGCACCATGTTCACGTAATGCTTCATGCCTTCTCCGCGCGCGTAGGCGTGGGCGAACTGGAAGGTGTTGAACCAGTTGATGTGGATGCCGGCCAGCGTGATGAACTGGTACTTGTAGCCCATCGCCGCAAGCTCGTCCTGGAAGCTGGCGATGGCCTTGTCGTCGAGGTTCTTCTTCCAGTTGAAGGAGGGCGAGCAGTTGTAGGCGAGCAGCTTGCCGGGGGACTTGGCCAGCACGGCCTGGGCGAACTCGCGGGCGAAGCCGACGTCGGGCTTGCCGGTCTCGCACCACACCAGATCGGCGTAGGGGGCATAGGCCACGCCGCGGCTGATCGATTGCTCAAGGCCGTTCTTGACGCGGTAGAAGCCTTCGGCGGTGCGCTCGCCGGTGAGGAAGGGTTTGTCATTTGCGTCGTGGTCGGAGGTCAGCAGGTTGGCGGCTTCGGCATCGGTGCGCGCCAGCACGATGGTCGGCACGTTCATCACGTCGGCGGCGAAGCGGGCGGAAATCAGCTTTTCGCAGGCTTCCTGGGTCGGCACCAGAACCTTGCCGCCCATGTGACCGCACTTCTTCACGGCGGCGAGCTGGTCCTCGAAATGCACGCCGGCGGCACCGGCGACGATCATGTTCTTCATCAGCTCGAAGGCATTGAGCACACCACCAAAGCCGGCTTCGGCATCCGCCACGATGGGCAGGAAATAGTCGATGAACTCCTTGTCGCCGGGATTGATGTCGCGCGACCATTGAATTTCGTCGGCGCGTTTGAAGGTGTTGTTGATGCGGCGGACCATGGCGGGCACCGAGTCGTAGGCGTAAAGTGACTGGTCCGGATACATGGTTTCGGAAGTATTGCCGTCGGCGGCGACCTGCCAGCCCGACAAGTAGACGGCCTCCAGGCCAGCCTTGGCCTGCTGCATGGCCTGGCCGGCGGTGATGGCGCCGAAGGCGTTCACATAGCCTTTTTTCGCGCCGCCGTTGATCTTTTCCCACAGCTTCTCGGCGCCGCGCCGCGCCAGCGTGTGCTCGATGGGCAGTGAGCCGCGCAGACGGACGACGTCTGCCGCGCTATAGCCACGCTTGACGCCTTTCCAGCGGGGATTGGTGGCCCAGTCTTTTTCCAGGGCCTCGATTTGTGTTTTGCGATCGGTCATGTCAGGGGTCCTCTCAGAGCGTATGTTGGGGTGAAACTTGATTGACTTCTGCTTGCCCGCAAGCCTGATGGATGGCCGCACGGGTCAGGTGGAATGCAGTATACCGACCTTATTGCAAAGCAACAAGTATCTTATATAAGATATAACTTAGAAAGTTTTGATGGGGACCTGAGTCAGCATCTTCCGGGACGAGGCAATGCTTACGGTAAATACAAGGATTGCTGATGATCTCAGTATGAACTTTTGGAGGGGCATGGCCCGCTTTGTGACAATATCGCGGTTCTGCTGCATGTTCGCCAAGCCATGACCCATCAGCCTCGCCTCTTTGATCGCCGTCGCCTACTGCTGCTGGTGAGTTTCCTTCTTTTCGCTGGTTTCTTTGCGACGACGCTGTTTGGTTATTACGTTTCCAAGCAGGCGATTCGCGATGCCATCATCGATCAGGATCTGCCGCTCACTTCAAGCAACATCTATTCGGAGATTCAGAAGGATCTGGTGCGGCCAGTGTTGATTGCGTCGACCATGGCCAGCGACACCTTCCTGCGCGACTGGGTTTTGCAGGGAGAGCAGAACGTCAGCGAGATGGCCCGTTATCTGGACGAGATAAAGAAGCGCTACGGCGCTTTCAGCAGTTTCTTTGTCTCGGAGAAGAGCGGGATTTACTACACCAGTGCCGGTGTGCTCAAGCGCGTGGCCCAAGTGGAGCCGCGCGATGCATGGTACTACCGTGTCCGGGCGATGCAGGAAGACTACGAGATCAATGTCGATCCAGACCTCGCCAACCAGGACGCCCTGACCATCTTCATCAACTACCGAGTCCACGACTTTTCCGGAAATTACATCGGCGTAACCGGCGTGGGCCTCACCGTGGATGCCGTGCGCCACCTGATTGGCGAATACCAGCAACGTTTCAAGCGCACCATTTATTTTGTCGATGGGCAGGGCAAGGTCGTGATCTTCGGCAACCGCGTCGATCGCGATCCGAATCTGCGTGCCGCCGCGGGTTTGGGCGAACTGGTCGAGCGTATCCTCAAGGATAAGAGTGGTTCCTACCAGTACCAGGCTAATGGCGACAACCATATTCTCAATGTAAATTATCTGCCCGAGCTCAAGTGGTATTTGTTCGTCGAACAGAACGAAGAACCTGCCCTCGCCGAAATCCGCCAGACGCTCTACGTCAATCTGGGCATCAGTCTGGTGGTCACGCTGGTGGTCCTGTTTCTTACCCACCTCGCGCTATCGCGTTACCAGAAACGCATGGAGGAACTGGCGGCAACCGACAAACTCACCGGTTTGCTTAATCGTCAGGCCTTCACCATCTTCTTCGACAAACTGGTGGCCGAGTATCGCCGCGAGCCGCGGCCGACCTCTGCGCTGCTAGTCGACTTGGACCATTTCAAGGAGATCAACGACAGCCACGGCCATCTCTCCGGTGACCGCGTCCTGCAGGGCGTGGCGCAACTCCTGCAAGACGGCTTGCGCGAGTCGGACATCGCCGTCCGCTGGGGCGGCGAAGAGTTTTTGCTGGTGCTGCGTGCCTGCGATCTGGCCGAGGCGCGGCGTATCGCCGAGAAGCTGCGGCAGGACATCGATGAACATGTTTTCGCTGTTGCTGACAAGAAGATCAGGGTAACGATCAGTATCGGTGTCGCCGAGTATGACGGCAGCGAGCTACCCGACCAGTGGATCAATCGCGCGGATCGTGGTCTTTACTCGGCGAAGAATGGCGGTCGCAATCGTGTTGGCGTGGTGCTGTTCCCCGACTAGGATTCCAGAGGCTGAATACAGATGGAATATCTGACGATATGTCTCGTTGCCGTGCTGGCTTCCGGCCTTACGCTGTTTTCCGGTTTTGGCCTCGGCACAATTCTGACCCCGGCCTTCGCCCTGTTTTTCCCGATCCCGACGGCCATTGCCATGACGGCCGTGGTGCATCTGTCCAACAACCTGTTCAAGATCGGCCTGGTCGGCCGTAATGCGGACTGGCGGGTGGTCGCCCGCTTCGGCCTGCCGGCGGCGTTGGCCGCCATCGCCGGCGCCAGCCTGCTGGCGCTGTTTGCCCATCTGCCGGCCTGGGGCAGTTATCTGATCGGCGACCGGGTGCACGAAATCACGCCGGTCAAGGTGGTCATCGGGCTGCTGATCGCGACTTTCGCCTTGCTGGAACTTTCGTCGCGCTTTGAGAAGCTTTCTTTTTCAGCGCGCTGGATGCCGCTTGGCGGAGTGCTGTCGGGTTTCTTCGGGGGGCTGTCCGGTAATCAGGGCGCCTTTCGTGCTGCCTTCCTGGTCAAGGCGGGACTTTCCAAAGAGGCTTTCGTCGGCACCAGTGCCGGTTGTGCTGTGTTGGTCGATGGCGTGCGGCTGGTGGTCTACGGCGCGGCTTTCCATGGCGGCGGCTGGGCGGTACTACAGGGCGAAAATGGCGGACTGGTGATTGCCGCAACGCTCTGCGCGTTTGTCGGCGCCTGGTTCGGCAAGCGGCTGCTGAAGAAGGTCAGCCTGCGTTTTGTCCAGCTGACGGTCGCGGCCATGATGGTGCTGATCGGCAGCGGACTGGCGGCCGGCCTGCTGTGATCTGGTTGCGCTCCTTCGCGTCAGCTTTCGATGCCGCCGAGGCGCCTCTGTCCAGCGAAATTCTATTCATAACGAGGTATATTAGGCTGACTAAACAAGGCGGTGTGCCATTCAAGTTCTCATGAAAGATAAGCGCTTCTACGATTTTCTGCACCGACAGATCCCGGTCTTAATGGTTCTGTCGCTGTTCCCCGGACTGGGTTATCTCTTCCTTGGCTGGCTCAACGACATCTTCATGCCAGCCTTCGTCTGGTATCTGCTAGTCATCGCGGTCGCGCTGTGGGGGTATCGGCTTTACCGGATTCTCGACTTCGATGCGATGGGCGAAAGCCGGCGCGATCACTGGTATCGGCAGTGCTCATGGTTCGTCTATGCCTTCTTCCTGCTGTGGACGCTGATCTTCTTGCTCTACGTCGGACAGGACGCCTATAAGCTCCACTACATCGCCATCTTCACCGAGATTGGCGCCGCGGTCGTTGCCTCGTCGTTGCTGGCTTCGGACCGCCGCCTCTACCGGCCGACCATCTTCATCCTGATGGTGCCGTTGATTATCTATTTTCTCTTTATCGGCGAATGGTATGGCTATGTCCTGACGATCTTCGCCTGCACCCTGACCTGGGTCCTGCTGTATGCCGCCACAAGCAGTCACAATTTATTGATGCAGGCCTATCACCAGGCCACCCACGATAGCCTCACCGCCATCTACAACCGGCAATATTTCATCGAGCACCTGCAGACGCGCATGAATTCACTGAGCGAGAGCGGCGAATTCGCCTACCTGCTGCTCATCGACCTCGACCACTTCAAGACCGTCAATGACTCACTGGGACACGATATCGGCGATCACCTTCTGCAGGACGTTGTCGCGCGCCTGCAGCAGCAGACGCCGGCCGGTGCTGTCCTGGCTCGCCTCGGTGGCGATGAGTTCATCATCACCGGTGGCGATTTCGCCGGTCGGGCAGCCTGCGAGCAGGCCGCGCTGGAACTGTCGGCAAACCTGATCGCCCGACTCAAGGAGATCTATGTCGTCGCCAAGCATCATCTCTACATCAGCGCCAGCATCGGCGTGAGCATCATCAGCCGCCGCGGCGCCAACGCCGGCACCTTCATCAAGGAGGCCGACATTGCAATGTACGAGGTCAAGGCCAAGGGGCGCGATGGTGTCTTCATGTTCAATGAGGAAATGTCCGCGCGTGTCGAGAATCGGCTGGAGATCGAACGGCTGCTTCATTTCGCACTGGCCAATAACGAAATCACCTTGCACTATCAGCCGCAACTGGATCGTACGGGACGCGTCGTCGGCGTCGAAGCGCTGGCACGCTGGAACAACGCGTCGCTCGGTTCGGTATCGCCCGCACAATTCATTCCAATCGCCGAGCAGACGGGCCTGATTGTCGAACTGGGCAGCCACATCCTGGAAACCGCGTTCAGGACACTGCGCGAGTGGCATGACCAGGGCATCGAACTGGATCAGTTCTCGATCAACCTCAGCATGCGGCAACTTACTCATTACGATTTCGAGGCGCAGGTCGATACTCTGGCGCAGCGCCATCTTGACGCAGGCCTGTGTCGCAAGCTGATGTTCGAGATTACGGAATCGATCGACGCCGAAGATATCAATCAGGTCATTCTGGTGATGAACCGGGTCAAGCAGCTGGGCATCCGCTTTTCCATGGACGATTTCGGTACCGGCTATTCGTCACTCAGCTATCTGAATCGCCTCCCGCTCGACGAGATCAAGATCGACCGCGCCTTTGTCTGCGTGCTGGGTCATGAAAAAGAGGGGCAGGCGATGGTCTCCACCATTCTCGACATGGCAAAGATTCTCAAGCTGAATGTTGTGGCCGAAGGCGTGGAAACCGCGGAGCAATTCGACTTCCTGTTCCGGCACGACTGCCAGTTGTTCCAAGGCTACTATTTCGCGAAACCGCTGCCCCAAGACCAGTTCCTGAGTTACTACCGACAGCGGCAATCGGGGTAAATGTTGGAATACCCCCCCCCGCATCGATACTGATGCGGGGGTTTTAGGTGCTTGCCTAAGCGAATCTTCAGACCCTACACCTGAACTTCCTTGGCAATTTCAACGAACTCCGGGATCTGGTCGAAATTCATGTAGCGATAGATTTCGCTGGCCTTGGCATTGACGGCTTCCACCTGCGCCATGTATTCGGCCACGGTCGGCAACTTGCCCGTCAGTGCGCAGACTGCCGCGAGTTCGGCAGAACAGAGGTAGACGCGGGTGTCGATGCCGAGGCGGTTGGGGAAGTTACGGGTTGAGGTCGATACCGCCGTGCTGCCTTTCTTGATCTGTGCCTGGTTGCCCATGCACAGGCTGCAGCCGGGCATTTCGATACGCGCGCCGGACTTGCCGAGCACCGAATAGTAGCCTTCCTCGTTGAGGATCATGGCATCCATCTTGGTTGGCGGGGCGATCCACAGGCGGGTTGGAATATCCGACTTGCCTTCGAGCACCTTGGCGGCGGCGCGGAAGTGGCCGATGTTGGTCATGCAACTGCCGATGAAAACCTCGTCGATCTGGTCGCCGGCGACCGCGGAGAGCAGTTTCACATCGTCCGGGTCGTTCGGGCAGGCGAGCACGGGTTCCTTGACGTCGGCCAGATCGATCTCGATGACGGCGGCGTATTCGGCGTCGGCATCGGGTTCCAGCAACGTACCGTTGGCGATCCAGTCTTCCATGGCCTTGATGCGGCGGGCGAGGGTGCGGCGGTCTTCATAGCCTTCCGCAATCAGCCATTTCATCAGGGTGGCATTGGAGCGCAAGTATTCGACAATGGGCGCCTTGTTGAGTCGCACCGAGCAACCGGCAGCAGAACGCTCTGCCGATGCATCGGTCAGTTCGAAAGCCTGCTCGATCTTGAGGTCGGGCAGCCCTTCGATTTCGAGGATGCGGCCGGAGAAGATGTTCTTCTTGCCTTTCTTCTCGACGGTCAGCAGGCCCTGCTTGATGGCGTAGTAGGGAATGGCATTGACCAGGTCGCGCAGCGTGATGCCGGGTTGCAACTTGCCCTTGAAGCGCACCAGCACCGATTCGGGCATGTCGAGCGGCATGACGCCAGTCGCCGCCGCAAACGCCACGAGGCCGGAACCGGCGGGGAAGGAGATGCCGATCGGGAAACGCGTGTGGCTGTCGCCGCCGGTGCCGACGGTGTCGGGCAGCAGGAAACGGTTGAGCCAGCTGTGGATGATGCCGTCGCCGGGTTTGAGCGCAATGCCGCCGCGGGCGGTCATGAAGCTCGGCAGGGTGCGATGCGTCTTGACGTCCACCAGTTTCGGATAAGCCGCGGTGTGGCAGAACGACTGCATCACCAGGTCGGCAGAGAAGCCGAGGCAGGCGAGGTCTTTCAGTTCGTCGCGGGTCATCGGGCCGGTGGTGTCCTGACTGCCGACGCTGGTCATCCGTGGTTCGCAATAGGCGCCCGGGCGCACGCCTTGCTGTTGTCCATTGAGTTCGGGCAGGCCGCAGGCGCGGCCGACCATTTTCTGCGCGAGCGAGAAGCCCTTGCCGGTATCGGCCGGCGTGCCGGGCAGGCGGAACAGCGTGGAGACCGGCAGGCTCAGTTCGGCACGGGCCTTGGTGGTGAGGCCGCGGCCGATGATCAGCGGAATGCGGCCGCCGGCGCGCACTTCGTCGAAAATGACTTCCGACTTGACCTTGAATTCGGCGATGACCTTGCCGTTCTTCAGCGCCTTGCCTTCGAAGGGACGCAATTCGACCTCGTCGCCCATCTCCATCTGGCCGACATCGAGTTCGATCGGCAGGGCGCCGGCGTCCTCCATGGTGTTGTAGAAGATTGGTGCGATCTTGCTGCCGAGGCAGACGCCGCCGAAACGCTTGTTCGGCACGAAGGGGATGTCTTCGCCGGTAAACCACAGCACCGAGTTGGTGGCCGACTTGCGCGAGGAGCCGGTGCCAACCACGTCGCCGACGTAGGCGACCAGATTGCCCTTGGCCTTGAGCGCTTCGAGCTGCTTGAGCGGGCCGCGTTCGCCGGGCTGGTCGGCTTCGATGCCGGGGCGCGGGTTCTTCAGCATGGCCAGCGCATGCAGGGGAATGTCGGGGCGGCTCCAGGCGTCGGGAGCGGGCGAGAGATCGTCGGTGTTGGTTTCGCCGGTGACCTTGAAGATGGTGACCTTCAGCGATTTTGGGACTTCAGGACGCGAGGTGAACCACTCGGCGTCGGCCCAGGACTGCATGACAGCTTTGGCGTTGGCGCTACCACTCTTGGCCTTGTCGGCGACGTCGTGGAACGCATCGAACATCAGCAGGGTCTTTTTCAGGCCTTCGGCCGCGACGCCGCCCACTTCGGCGTCATCCAGCAGGTCGATCAGTGGTTTGACGTTGTAACCGCCGAGCATGGTGCCGAGCAGTTCGGTCGCCTTGGTGCGGGAGATCAGTGCGTTCGCTGTATCACCAGCGCCGACTTTTGCCAGGAACTTCGCCTTGACCTCGGCGGCATCATCGACGCCGGCCGGTACGCGGTGGGTGATGAGATCGACGAGAAAGTCTTCCTCGCCCTTGGGCGGGTTCTGCAGCAGTTCGACCAGTTCGACGGTCTGCTGCTTGGTCAGCGGCAGGGGCGGGATTCCCAGAACTTCGCGTTCGGCGACGTGAGCACGGTAGGCTTCAAGCATAAACTTTCCTTTTTCGCGGGGATTATTTGCAGTCGCCGAGGCGGCGGCCTTTGATAAATGAATGCACTTCGCCCATGCCTTGATCGGGGGTCGTGCGCATCTTCTGTTCAAAAGTGAAGGTGTTCGCAGCCATGGCACCTTTGACAGTACCCGTCAATTTGACACCGCCTTCCATGTTGCAGTTCATGTCGTAGCTGATATTCCCGCCGGCACTCTTCATGTTGGCGAGGGTGCATTTGCTTTTGTCATCCATCTTGTATTGCTTGCCATCGGCGATATCCTTGGCGGTATAACAATGCGAGTATTTGCCGCCGGGCATTTCCATGCCCTGCATCTTCATGGTGGTGGCGATCTCCCAGAGTCCCGGTTTCATTTCCTGGGCGTAAGCGAACGTGGCGCAACAAGCGAGAACAAATGCGGCGAGCAGTCTGGTCATGAGGTGCCTCCTTGAGTCGGATTCAGGTGGGAGAAATAGTCGTTGGCGGCCTGCGGCAGCGTGGTGCCGGTCATCCGCGCGCGTTGCAGCAGCTCCCAGTAATAACGGTACGAGGCACGATCGTGCAGGCGTCCGTCGAGCTGGATCGGCCCCCATTGCGCATCGGCGGCGGCGCAAAGAATCTCTGCCGCCGTATCGATCTCGGCGAAGTTTGGACGCATTGCCGCGACAATGGGTTCAATTTGATGCGGGTGAATGCTCCACATGCGCAGAAAGCCGAACTCCTGCCGGGCGCGCCGGGCATCGGCCGCCACCATGCTGACGTCGCGCAGTTCGGTGGTGATGTTGTGGGTCGGCACAATGCCATTACCCAGCGCCGCGGCGGCAATCTCGCATTTGGCGCGGGCGATGAGCGGATGCTCGAACTGTCCCGGCGAATGCATGGCGAAGGATGGAATCGCGCCATGATGGGCGCTGACGTAATCCATCAGGCCAAAGTCGAGCGATTCGACCTCGGGCAGGGCGGCGATCTGCCAGGCGTCGCGCAATGCACCAGGGGTTTCGATCAGTACATGCACGGGAATGGCGTGTGTGATGCTGTGCCGTGCGCGGCAGGACGCCAGCGCAGCGATCTGCTGCAGGATGTCGGCCACGCTTTCCGCCTTGGGCAGCACCAGATAGGCGAGGCCCCAGCCGGCATTGCCGACAATGATTTCAAGTTCCTCGCGCCACGCCGGATGCCGGACATCATGGATGCGCGCACCCAGGCGGTCAAAGCGGTTGTCACTTGAGTTGATCAGTGCAGCGATCAGGGCAGCATGCTCAGGTTCCCGACCGACCGGCGCCCCGTCCTCGCAATCGGCGGTGACGTCAAACCACGGGATGCCATCGTGCTGCAGCGCGACCTGTAACTCCAGCGCCTTGAGAAGGTACTTTTCCTGGCCGGCGTAATGTTCGCAGACCGCCAGCACGGGAAACGGCTGGCCGCCTGCGTAGAGCACTTCGGAGGGATGAAGTGCCGCGTTCACAGTGTTCAGGCGAAGAGATGCTTGACGCCGTCGCGCTCTTCGGCAAGTTCCTGGAGCGTGGCATCCATCTTCTCGCGCGAGAATGCGTCGATTTCGAGCCCCTTGACCACTTCCCACTTGCCGCCTGCGCAGGTGCAGGGCATGCCGTAAATCATGCCTTCCGGGATGCCATAGGAGCCGTCGGAAACCACGCCCATCGTCACCCACTGACCGTTGGTGCCCATGTTCCAGTCGCGCATGTGATCGATGGCGGCATTGGCAGCCGAAGCGGCGGATGACAGGCCGCGCGCTGCGATGATGGCGGCGCCGCGCTTGCCGACTTTCGGGATGTATTCGTTCTTGTACCAGGCATCGTCATTAACCAGCGCTGGTGCGGCTTTGCCGGCGACGGTGGCGAAGCGGATGTCCGGATACATCGTCGGGGAATGATTACCCCATACGACCATGTTTTTGACATCGGTGACGCTGGCTTTGGTGCGCGTAGCCAGTTGCGAGATGGCGCGGTTGTGGTCGAGGCGCATCATCGAGGTGAAGGCGGTTTTCGGCAGGCTCTTGGCCGTGTTCATGGTGATCAGCGCGTTGGTGTTGGCCGGGTTGCCGACCACGATCAGTTTGAGATCGCGTGCCGCGACTGCATCGATGGCCTTGCCCTGCTCGGTGAAGATCTTGGCGTTTTCCAGCAGCAGATCCTTGCGCTCCATGCCGGGGCCACGCGGCTTGGCGCCAACCAGCAGGGCTTGCTGCGCATCCTTGAAAGCAACCATTGGGTCGCTGGTGCCGATCATGTCGGCCAGCAGCGGGAAGGCACAATCTTCGAGTTCCATCATCACGCCCGTGAGCGCGGCCTGGGCCTTTTCAATGGGCAGTTCGAGCATCTGCAGGATGACCGGCTGGTCCTTGCCCAGCATTTCGCCACTGGCGATGCGGAACAGCAGGGCGTAGCCGATTTGTCCGGCGGCACCGGTGACTGCGACTCGAATGGGGGCTTTGGCCATGATGGGAAACTCCTTGAAATAGGTAAGGGTTGAGTGGGCGGGTTAACGTTGAAATGATAGTGCGCCATGTTGCACTGTGTCAATGTCTGTCTTATGTCTTGCATAAGACATAAGTTAGTCTATGGACGTGGAAATGAATTTATGGTTCAATCCATTTCCATGTTGCGCCAAATTCCCGGGGATTCTCCCACTTTTAGCCCACTCTATCGCCAGATCAGGGATCTGATCTTGCAGGCGCTTGATAATGGCGAGTGGCGTCCCGGCGAGTCAATCCCGAGCGAGATTGAGCTGGCGGCCCGCTTCAATGTCAGTCAGGGGACCGTGCGCAAGGCCATCGACGAGATGGCCGCGGAGAACCTGCTGGTGCGGCGCCAGGGCAAGGGTACCTTTGTTGCCAGCCATAATGACCCGCGCGCCTTTTTCCGTTTTCTGCGCTTGACGCCACTGTCCGGCGGTATTGAGCCGTCGCGCAGTGTGCCGCTCGAATGCTGGCGGGCCAAGGCAGGCACGGAGGCGGTACGCGTACTGGGGCTCAAGATCGGCGAACCGATCATCATTGTGCGTCGCCTGCTCGAATTTTCCGAAAAACCGGTTGTTGTCGACGAGATCTATTTGCCGGGCGATGTATTCCCCGGCTTGACCCTGGATGTGCTCAAGGAATCCACCGGGTCGCTTTACAGCATGTTCGAGACGAAGTTTGGGGTGCGCATGATTCGTGCCGAGGAGCGAATCCGTGCAGTGGCGGCCGATCGTGTCAGCGCAGAGCTCCTGCATGTACCCGAGGGTAGCCCGCTACTGTCGGTGGAGCGGATCAGCTTTACCTACGGTGACCGTCCGGTGGAATGGCGGCGCGGTCTGTACTCGACAGCGGAGCATTGTTATCTGAACGAGCTGAGCTGAACGAGTAATTTTCAGTAATCCTGCGATTGATTGCTGAAACATATTTTCTTATGAAAGTGTTTGCGTTAGGATTCCGCACTGCAACATAAACGGAGCGTAGTGATATGCCAGAGCTGGGCAGAAAACGACCTAAATATCTAAATCTTATAAAGATAAAGCTCCCTATTGCGGGAATTGCATCGATATTGCACCGCGTTAGCGGCGTCGGGATATTCTTGATGTTGCCGTTATTAGTCTGGTTGTTCGAGCTTTCCCTCCGGTCACCCGAGAGCTTTCAGGAACTGCAAGCGGTCATCACTCATCCCGTGCTGAAATTGATCCTGATTGGCCTGTTGTGGTCACTGCTGCACCACTTCTGCATGGGCATTCGCATTCTGTTGATCGACATGCATATGGGTGTCGATAAGGCGCAGGCCAGTGCTTCGGCCAAAATGGTCCTCGCCGTCAGTCTGCCGATGACGCTGATTCTGGGGGCGAAGCTATGGTGAATCGCAAACTGGTCGGTGCCCATTACGGCCTGATCGACTGGCTCGTCCAGCGCATTACCGGCGTCGTGATGGCGGTATTCACGGTGGTTGTCGGCTTCGCGCTGTCGGAAGGGGTGGGTTCGAGCTACGAGCGGTGGTACGGCTTCATGTCCTCCACCCCCATGCGTTTCATCAGCTTTCTGTGCATCGTCAGCCTGTGCTGGCATGCCTGGATCGGCGTGCGTGACACCTGGATGGATTACGTCCAGCCCGCCGGCATCAAGCTTACCCTGCATGTGCTGACCTTGCTGTCAGTGATCGGTTGCGGCGGTTGGGCGGTTCAAATTCTGTGGAGGCTGTAAGTGATTACCGTCCGTAAATTCGACGCCGTGATTGTCGGCGCAGGGGGCGCCGGTCTGCGCGCCGCCATCCAGCTCTCCGAGGCCGGCCTCAAGACGGCCGTGCTGTCCAAGGTTTTCCCGACCCGCTCGCACACCGTCGCGGCGCAGGGTGGCGTGGCCGCCAGCCTGGGCAACTCCGAGGAAGATCACTGGCATTGGCACATGTACGACACGGTCAAAGGTTCCGACTGGCTCGGCGACCAGGATGCCATCGAGTTCATGTGCAGGAAAGCCAACGAGGTGGTGATTGAACTTGAGCACTATGGCATGCCTTTCGACCGGCTCGACAACGGCCGTATCTACCAGCGTCCCTTTGGCGGCCACATGTCGAATTTCGGCGAAAAACCGGTGCGCCGCTCCTGCGCCGCTGCCGATCGTACCGGGCACGCCATGCTGCACGCCATGTATCAGCGCAACATCAAGGCCAATACGCAATTCTTCGTCGAATGGCTGGCGCTCGATTTGATTCGCGATGCCGAAGGCGATGTGCTCGGGGTCACGGCGATGGAAATGGAAACCGGCGACCTCTACGCCTTCCATGCCAAGGCCACCATTTTTGCCACAGGCGGTGCTGGGCGCATTTATTATTCCTCGACCAACGCCTTCATCAACACCGGTGATGGCGCCGGCATGGCGGCGCGTGCCGGCATTCCGCTCGAAGACATGGAATTCTGGCAATTCCACCCGACCGGCGTTGCGGGTGCCGGCGTGCTGATCACCGAGGGCGTGCGCGGCGAGGGTGGCATTCTGCGCAATTCACAGGGCGAGCGCTTCATGGAGCGCTATGCACCCAATGCCAAGGATCTCGCCTCACGCGACGTGGTGTCGCGCGCGATGGTCACCGAGATCAATGAAGGCCGCGGCTGCGGGCCGAACAAGGATTTCGTGCTGCTCGATATCACCCACCTGCCGCCGGAAACCATCATGAAGCGGTTGCCGGGCATCCACGAAATCGCCTTGCAGTTCGCCGGCGTGGACGCGCTGCGCGAGCCGATTCCCGTTGTGCCCACTTGTCATTACCAGATGGGCGGTATTCCGACCAACTTCAAGGGGCAGGTGGTAGTGCCCGGCAAGCGCAGCCAGAATGAGATCGTGCCCGGTTTCTATGCGGCCGGCGAATGTGCCTGTGCTTCGGTACACGGGGCCAACCGTCTTGGCACCAACTCGCTGCTTGATTTGCTGGTCTTCGGCAAATCGGCCGGCGAATCGGCAGTCGATGAAATGAAGCAGTCGCCCAAGCCGCACAAGGAACTGCCGACCGATGCTTTCGACCGCACGCTGGAACGCTTGAATCGGCTGAATACCCAGAAAGACGGCGCCAGCGTCCATGAGACACAGTTGGCCATGCAGCGCAGCATGCAAAAACACGCTGGTGTATTTCGCTTTGCCGATTTGCTGAAGCAGGGTGTGCAGAAAATTCTCGAGGTGCAAAAAGATGTGGAGCGCACCGAGATCAAGGACAAGTCGCAGGTATTCAATACCGCACGCGTCGAGGCGCTGGAACTCGACAACCTGATCGAAGTTGCGGTGGCAACCATGGTATCGGCCGAAGCGCGCAAGGAAAGCCGCGGGGCACATGTGCGCGACGATGCGCCCGATACCCCTGAACGCCCGGACGGCCGTGACGACGTCAATTGGCTCAAGCACAGCCTGTGGTTCAAAGATGAAAATCGCCTGGAATACAAGTCGGTCAACCTGCGGCCGCTGACAGTCGACACCATTGCGCTTAAGAAACGCGCTTACTGAGAGCAAGAGATCGACGATGACCAAGCGAATTCTCAAATTCAATATCTACCGTTACGATCCCGATGTGGATCGCAAGCCCTACCTGCAGGACATCGAGGTGGAGGTGGATGCCACCGATCGCAAGCTGCTCGATGCGCTGGTGAAGCTGAAAGCCAAGGACGATTCAATCGCCTTCCGGCGTTCCTGTCGCGAAGGCGTGTGCGGTTCGGACGGGATGAATATCAATGGCACGAATGGCCTGGCCTGCCTCGCCGATCTCAGTACCTTTCCCGACGGCAAGACCATTGTGCTGCGTCCGTTGCCGGGTCTGCCGGTGATCCGCGACCTGATCGTGGATATGACGCAGTTCTTCAAGCAATACCATTCGATCAAGCCCTACCTGATCAACAATGATCCGCTGCCCGAGCGTGAACGCCTGCAATCGCCTGAGGAGCGGGAGGAGCTGAACGGCCTGTACGAGTGTATTTTGTGTGCCTGTTGCTCGACGGCTTGCCCTACCTTCTGGTGGAATCCGGACAAGTTCGTTGGCCCGGCCGGCCTGCTGGCGGCCTATCGCTTCATCGCGGATACGCGCGACCAGGCCACCAACGAGCGGCTGGACAACCTCGAAGATCCTTATCGGCTGTTCCGCTGCCACACCATCATGAATTGCGTCGAGGTCTGCCCGAAAGGGCTCAATCCGACCAAGGCGATCGGCAAGATCAAAGACATGATGGTGCGTCGAATAATCTAGCAATCCAGTAGGATACTTTCCGCAGCGCAAGGTTTTTATCGATGAACGAGCAGCAACGCATCCGCCGGGAAAGACTCCGCTGGCACAGCCGGCGGGCACTCCTGGAGCTTGATCTGGTCATGCGGCGCTTTTGGCAGTCGCAACCGGAACTGCTGGACGACCTGCAGGCTGAACAGCTTGAATGCCTGCTGGCAATGGAAGACCACGATTTGTGGGAATTGCTCAGCGGTCGGCAGGAGCCCGCCGACCCGGCTTTGCAAGGCATGGTGGCGCTGCTGCGGCAGCCGACCGGTTTTTAATAAAGTTTCAGCACTATCGAATGGAGCCTCTGATGACACAACGCAACGCAACCCTGAATTTCGACGGCAAGAGTTTCGAGTTTCCGATTTATTCCGGCAGCGTCGGTCCGGATGTGATCGACATTTCCAAGCTCTATGCCCAGACCGGCGCCTTTACCTATGACCCGGGTTTCATGTCAACCGCCGCGTGCAAGTCGTCGATCACCTACATCGATGGCGACAAGGGGGAATTGCTGTATCGCGGTTATCCCATCGAGCAACTGGCAGAGAAGTGCGACTTCATGGAAACCTGCTATCTGCTGAAGAACGGTGAACTACCCACCAAAGCCGAATACGACGACTGGGTTGGTCGCGTGCGCAAGCACACCATGGTGCATGATCAGTTGACGCGCTTCTACAATGGTTTTCGCCGTGATGCCCACCCGATGGCGGTGATGGTTGGTGTGGCCGGCGGCCTCTCGGCCTTCTATCACGACTCGCTCGATATCAATGATCCGGAACACCGGCAGACCGCCGCGTTGCGCCTGATTGCCAAGATGCCGACCATCACGGCGATGGCCTATCGGTACAACATGGGCTTGCCGTTCATGTATCCGAAAAATGATTATGACTATGCGACGAACTTCCTGTACATGATGTTCGCCAATCCCTGTGAAGACTTTGTGCCGAACCCGGTCCTCTCGCGGGCGCTTGATCGCATCCTGATCCTGCATGCCGACCACGAGCAGAATGCTTCGACCTCGACAGTGCGGCTGGCGGGATCGAGCGGCGCCAATCCGTTTGCCTGCATCGCTGCCGGCATTGCCTGTCTGTGGGGTCCGGCGCACGGCGGCGCCAATGAAGCCTGCCTGAAGATGCTCGAAGAAATCGGTGACGTGTCGCGCATCGACGAGTACATCAAGCGCGCCAAAGACAAGAATGACTCTTTCAAATTGATGGGTTTCGGCCACCGCGTCTACAAGAATTTCGATCCGCGCGCCAAACTGATGCGTGAAACCTGTCATGAGGTTCTCAACGAACTGGGTCTGCATGACGATCCCTTGTTCAAGCTGGCCCTCCAGCTGGAGAAAATCGCCCTCGAAGACGAATATTTCATCGAGAAGAAGCTCTACCCGAACGTCGATTTCTACTCCGGTATCGTGCAGCGTGCGCTTGGCATCCCGACGCAGATGTTCACCGGCATTTTCGCGATGGCGCGTACCATCGGCTGGATTGCCCAGTGGAACGAAATGATTAGCGACCCCGAGCAGAAAATCGGCCGGCCGCGCCAGTTGTTCACCGGTGCTGTCCCGCGCAACGTTCCGGATATGGCCAAACGCTGATTGACCGGGTGAGGGGTACCATGTCACCACCCCTCACCCTTTCCCGCCTTGCGGGAGAGCGTAGTATGGATTTAACCGCTACGCGATGGCTGGCGGAAGGTTGCACTGCTTGATGCAACCCGCAGCGAGGGACTTGTGCCCTTTTTTTTCATCCCCAGCTATTAACGGAGGTGATGGCATGATGAAACAAATGTTGTCCAACTCTTATCTTTTCGGTGCGAACGCATCGTACGTTGAAGAGTTGTACGAAGCTTATCTGTTGAACCCCGCTGCGGTCGACGCGGGGTGGCGCGACTATTTCGACAAGCTCGCCAATCTGCCAGGAGTCGGCGCTTATAACGGCCCCGATGTCGCCCATACCCCGATCATCAATTCCTTTGCCCAGCGCGCCAAGGAAGGTACCTTGCATGTTGTCCCCCGGGGTACCGCGCAGGCGGAGAAGCAGACCAAGGTGCTGCAGCTCATTACGGCCTACCGTTTTCTCGGCAACCGCTGGGCACAGCTCGATCCGCTCAAGCGTCAGGAACGACCGGAAGTCGCCGAGCTCGATCCGGCCTTCTATGGTTTTACCGAAGCCGATCTGTCGACCACGTTCCGCACTGGCTCTTTCGACATCGGCGTCGATGAAGCAACCCTGCGCGAGATTCTCGAAGCACTGCGCTTGCGCTACTGCGGGCAGATCGGCGCCGAGTACATGTATCTCGCGGATGTGGCGCAAAAGCGCTGGATCCAGGCGCGTTACGAGCCGGTGCGTCCGGCGTCGCGCTACACCAGCGAGGACAAGCGGCGCTTCCTCGGGGCCATTACGGCGGCCGAGACGCTCGAACGCTACCTGCATACCCGTTATGTCGGCCAGAAACGGTTTTCGCTTGAAGGCGGCGAATCGATGATTCTGGCGATGGATCAACTGGTGCGCGTGGCCGGCACCATGGGCGTGAAAGAGATCGTCATCGGCATGGCCCACCGCGGCCGCCTGAATGTGCTGGTGAACACACTGGGCAAGCAGCCCGCCATGCTGTTCGACGAATTCGAAGGCAAGAAGAAAAGCGATCTGCTCGCCGGCGACGTCAAGTACCACATGGGGTACTCTTCCGACGTGTCTTCGCCGGGCGGCCCCGTGCATCTGACCCTGGCCTTCAACCCCTCGCATCTCGAAATCGTCAATCCGGTGGTGGAGGGCTCGGTGTATGCGCGCCAATTCCATCGGGGCGAGCGCGGCAAGAGCGAAGTCCTCCCGGTGCTGATCCACGGCGATGCCGCCGTGGCCGGCCAGGGCGTTAACCAGGAAATGCTCAACTTCTCGCAGACGCGCGGCTACGGTACCGGCGGCACGGTGCATCTCGTCGTCAATAACCAGATCGGTTTCACCACCTCGGACCCGCGCGACCTGCGTTCGTCGCTGTATTGCACCGACATCTTCAAGATGGTCGAAGCGCCGATCTTCCATGTCAATGGCGACGATCCGGAGGCGGTGGCCTTCGTCACCCAGCTGGCGCTCGAGTTCCGGCAGGAATTCAAGAAGGATGTGGTGGTCGACATCATCTGCTTCCGTAAGCTCGGCCATAACGAGCAGGATGAGCCGATGGTGACCCAGCCGCTGATGTACAAGAAGGTCGCGCTGCATCCCGGTACGCGCAAGCTCTATGCCGAAAAGCTCATGAATCAGGGTGTCCTGGCGCCCGGTGAGGATGAGCAGATGATCAAGGATTACCGCGCGGCGCTCGATGCCGGACGCCACCTGCGGGATCACGTCATCACCGACTTCAAGAGCCCCATGGCGATCGACTGGGCGCCCTACATCAATGCCAAATACACCGAAAAATGCGATACCACGGTGCCCTTGAACGAACTGCAGCGTCTCGGCCGGCGCCTGACTGAAACACCGGCCAACTTCACCTTGCATCCGCGCGTGCAGAAGATCGTCGATGACCGCAAACTGATGATCGAGGGCAAGCTGCCGATCGACTGGGGTATGGCCGAAAACCTCGCCTATGCCACCTTGCTGGCGGCCGGTTACGGTGTGCGCATCTCAGGCGAGGATGTCGGGCGCGGCACCTTCTTCCACCGGCATGCCGCCTTCCATGACCAGAACCGCGAAAAGTGGGACGAGGGCACCTGGTGGCCGCTGAAGTCGCTGCAGGAATCGCAGGGCACCCTGCAATGTTTCGATTCCGTGCTTTCCGAGGAAGCGGTGCTGGCCTTCGAATACGGCTATGCCACGGCGACGCCCAACGAACTGGTGGTCTGGGAAGGGCAGTTCGGCGACTTCGCCAATGGCGCCCAGGTCGTCATCGACCAGTTCCTCGCTGCCGGCGAAGCCAAATGGGGCCGCGCTTGCGGGCTGGTGATGTTGCTGCCGCACGGTTATGAGGGGCAGGGTCCCGAGCACTCTTCGGCGCGCATCGAGCGTTTCATGCAGTTGTCGGCCGATTTCAACTGGGAAGTCTGCATGCCGACCACGCCCAGCCAGATCTTCCATCTGCTGCGCCGGCAGATGCTGCGCAAGCAGCGCAAGCCGCTGATCATCTTCACGCCGAAATCGCTGCTGCGCCACAAGGATGCCACCTCGAGTCTCGACGACCTGTGCGAGGGTACCTTCCAGACAATCTTCGGCGAGGTTTTCCCGCACAACCCGAAGAAGATCACGCGCGTGGTCTGCTGCACCGGCAAGGTTTTCTATGACCTGGTCAAGGCACGCAACGAGCGTCAGCTAGAGCATGTTGCCATCATCCGGACGCCGCAGCTTTATCCGATGGACGACCGGCGGCTGCTGGAGGAACTCGACCGTTATCCGAAGATGAAGGAACTGGTCTGGTGCCAGGAAGAACCGGAAAATCAGGGTGCCTGGTATGCCAAGCATCATCGCCTGATTCAAATTCTCAAGAAGGGTCAGACGCTGCAGCTCGCCTCGCGTCCCGCCTCCGCCTCCCCGGCGGTCGGTAGCGCCGCCAAGCACATTGAACAGCAACAAGCCGTAGTCGACGCCGCCCTCGGCAGTACCAAATAACCCAATAACCAAATAAACGGAGAGCCCCATGCTGATCGAAGTCAAAGTCCCGCAGCTGTCCGAGTCCGTCGCCGAGGCGACGCTGGTCAGCTGGCACAAGAATGTGGGTGACGTCGTTACCCGCGATGAAAATCTGATCGACATTGAAACCGACAAGGTCGTGCTTGAGTTGCCCGCGCCGCATGACGGCGTGCTGGTCGAGGTGCTCAAGGGCAATGGCGACACCGTCATTGCCGGCGAGTTGATTGCCCGCATCGATACTGAAGCCCAGGCAGCCGAGGCCGCACCGGCACCCGCCCAGAAAACCAAATCTGCTGTGCAGGCTGCCCCTGCCGCGGCCGCCACGGCGAGCAAAGCCGAAGCCAAGCCTGCTGGCGCCGGTCCGGCTGCGCGCAAGGCGCTGGCCGAGAAGGGTATCGACGCCGCCCAGGTGTCGGGTAGCGGACCCGGCGGGCGGGTCACCAAGGCCGACGTAATCGCTGCGGCCACTCCGGCTGCTGCTGGCGCCGTACCGCCAGCGCCGACTTTGTCAGCGGCATTGCCACAGCCTGCCGTAGTCAGCGCCGATTACAGCAGTGCCGAGCGCCCCGAGCAGCGCGTGCCGATGTCGCGCCTGCGCGCCCGCGTCGCCGAGCGCCTGCTGCAATCGCAAGCGACCAACGCCATCCTGACCACCTTCAACGAGGCGAACATGGGTCCGGTGATCGAGCTGCGCAAGAAATATGCCGAAAAATTCGAGAAGGAACACGGTGTGCGCCTTGGCTTCATGTCCTTCTTCGTCAAGGCGGCGGTCGCCGCGCTGAAAAAATATCCGATGCTCAATGCGTCGGTCGATGGCAACGACATCGTCTATCACGGCTACTTCGATATCGGCATCGCCGTCAGCAGCCCGCGCGGCCTGGTGGTGCCCATCCTGCGCGATGTCGATCAGCTCAGCCTCGCCCAGATCGAGAAGAAGATTGCCGAATACGGCGCGAAAGCTAAGGAAGGCAAGTTGTCGCTGGAAGAACTTACCGGTGGCACCTTCTCGATCTCCAACGGTGGCGTGTTCGGTTCGATGCTGTCGACGCCGATCATCAATCCGCCGCAATCGGCCATCCTCGGCATTCATGCGACCAAAGAACGTCCGGTGGTTGAAAACGGCCAGATCGTCATTCGTCCGATCAACTATCTCGCCCTGTCCTATGATCATCGCATCATCGACGGACGCGATGCGGTGCTCGGCCTGGTCACCATGAAAGAGGCGCTCGAGGATCCGGCGCGTCTGCTGCTCGATATTTAAGGAAAATGCCATGGCGCAACAATTCGATGTCGTAGTCATTGGCGGCGGTCCGGGCGGTTACATCGCCGCGATTCGCGCCGCGCAGCTGGGTTTTTCCACCGCCTGCATCGAGTCGGATGCCTATGCCGATCCAAAAGGTGCGGTGCGCCTCGGCGGCACCTGCCTGAATGTCGGCTGCATCCCGTCAAAGGCCTTGCTGCGTTCGTCGGAACTGTTCGAGACGGCCAACCACGGTTTTGCCGCGCATGGCATCACCGCCGCGGCTGTCAAGATGGATGTCGCCACGATGATGCGTCGCAAGGACGACATCGTGGCCCAGCTCACCACCGGCATCAAGGGCCTGTTCAAGAAGAACAAGGTCACGCTGCTGCCGGGACGCGGCAGCTTTGCCGGCCGCGCGGACGGACTGTGGCAGATTGAAGTTGCCGGCAAGGATGGCGTCGTAGCGGTTGCCGCCACGCATGTCATCGTCGCCACTGGTTCATCACCGCGTCATCTGGATGGCATTCCGGTTGACAACAAAACCATCTGCGACAACGTCGGGGCGCTCGCGCTGGACGCCGCGCCCAAGCGGCTCGGCGTCATCGGTGCCGGCGTCATCGGCCTCGAACTCGGCTCGGTCTGGCAGCGCCTTGGCGCGGATGTCACCATCCTCGAAGCGCTGCCCGATTTTCTCGCCGCTGCCGACCCGGCCGTGGCCAAGGAAGCGTGGAAGGTTTTCACCAAGCAGCAGGGCCTCAAGATCAACCTCGGCGTCAAGATCACTGGCGTCAAGCAGACCAAGAAAGGCAAGCAGACAGTAGTCAACGTCAGCTATGAGACCAGCGCCGGCGCCTTTACGCTGGAATGCGACAAGCTGATCGTCTCGGTCGGCCGCGTACCGAATATTGCCGGCCTCGGCGGCGACGCGGTCGGCCTCCAACTGGATGAACGCGGCTGCATTGCGGCGAACGAACATTGCCAGACCAATCTCGAAAACGTCTGGGCGGTCGGCGACGTCATTCGCGGTCCGATGCTCGCGCACAAGGCCATGGAAGAAGGCGTGATGGTCGCCGAACTGATCGCCGGTCAGGCCGGCCATGTCAATTACGACGTGATTCCCTGGGTGATCTACACCCACCCCGAAATCGCCTGGGTCGGCAAGACCGAAACCCAGCTGAAAAATGAGGGTGTCGAATTCAAGAGCGGCCAGATTCCCTTCATGGCCAATGGCCGTGCGCTGGGGCAGGGTGACAGTACCGGCTTCGTCAGGATGCTGGCCTGCGCCAAGACCGACACCATCCTCGGCGTGCATGTCATCGGCGCCAACGCCTCCGAACTGATTGCCGAAGCCGTGGTGGCCATGGAGTTCGGCGCGGTGGCGGAAGACATCGCCCGCATCTGCCATGCGCATCCAACCCTGTCCGAGGTCATGCACGAGGCCGCACTAGCGGTGGATAAGCGGGCGCTGCACTTCTGAGCCAGCCCCACCGCATTCTCAACGTGCCGCGGGACGGCATGATCCGCGCTTTCGCTGCCGAGTTGAGCGAGCGCGGCATCGTCGCTGATGCGGCACAGCAGGCGGCGGTGGCCCGCCTGCAAGCTTTCTATGACGATCTGGTCACCTTCAAGGCGGCGCGGCGCAGCCGCTTGCGCAAGTTGCTGGTGCATCCCGCCTTGCCCAAGGGCGTCTGGTTCTGGGGCGGCGTCGGTCGCGGCAAGAGTTTTCTGATGGACTGCTTTTTCGCCGCCGTGCCTTACCAGCGCAAGCGTCGCGTGCATTTTCATGCCTTCATGCGCGAGGTGCATGAGCGTTTGCAAGCTTACAAGCACGCGTCTGATCCGCTGGCGAAAGTGGCGGCACAGGTGGCGCAGGAAACGCGGCTGATGTGCTTCGACGAATTTCACATATCCGACATCGCCGACGCCATGATTCTCGCCCGCCTGATGCAGGCGCTGTTCGAGGCCGGCGTGCTGTTCTGCATCACCTCGAACTACCCGCCCGCCGGGCTTTACCCCGCTGGCCTGCAGCGCGAACTCGTGCTGCCGACGCTGGCTCTGCTCAATGAAAAGCTCGACGTCATCGAAATCGACGCTGGCATCGACTATCGCTTGCGGGCGCTGGAACAGGCGAGTGTTTATCTGCTGCCTGCCGATGACGATGCTGCTGCAAGACTCATGGATATCTTCACGCGGGTGGCGCATGGCGCAGGGCATGCGCGGCCGATCATGGTGGCGGGGCGGGAAATTCAGGTGATTCACCGCGCACCCGGTGTGCTCTGGATGGATTTTGCCGTGCTGTGCGACGGGCCGCGTTCGCAAAACGACTATCTCGATATCGCCCATCGCTTCCACACCATTTTTGTCGCCAACGTGCCGCGCATGGGTGCGGAGATGGCCAATGCCGCGCGTCGCTTCACCTGGCTCGTCGATGTCTGCTACGACCACCGCGTCAAGCTGGTGCTCGCGGCAGCAGTGCCAGCCGAGGAACTCTATGTCGCCGGTCCGCAGGCCGGAGAATTCAAGCGCACCGTGTCACGCCTGATGGAAATGCGCTCACACGAATACCTGGCCAACGAGCACCGCCGCTACGAGACTCACGCCCCGTCCGACTGAAAGTCGGCGCTGGCGGGACGGCACAAAACCACAACAAAACTACAACAAAACCGCAAATCCAGCAGCCTTGCCGCCGGGCCGCCCCAAGGCAAGGCGGCACGCGGCGCCAGCCGCAATCTGCACCTCGATAAAAAATAATGCTCCCCGTAATAGACGAGCGTAGCGAGCAACTGTCACCTCCCCTTGAGGGGAGGCTGGGAGGGGTGGGCGTTTAGGGCACTCACCCAGCGCGGATCGGGGCGCCAGCTTGCAATCCAGCCCGGCAGGTCGGCCGCAGGCATGGGCCGGGCGATGCCGTAGCCCTGGGCGAGCGGGCAGCCGAGGGCGAGCAGCGCGGCGCCGATCTCCACGGTTTCGACGCCTTCGGCAATCACTTCGCGCTTGAATGCGCGCGTCAGGCTGATCACGCCTTCGACGATGGCGTGATCCTCCTCGTCGGTCAGCAGGTCGCGCACGAAGCTCTGGTCGATCTTCAGCACATCAACCTTCAGGCGCTTGAAATAGGACAGCGATGAATATCCCGTGCCGAAATCATCCAGGGCAAATTTCACACCCAGCGCATGGCAGGCGTCGATCACCCGTGCTACCAGTGCCATGTCTTCCAGGGCGACCGATTCGACAATTTCGAGTTCGAGCGCAGCCGGTGGCACATCGGGATGGCGCGCCAGAATGCTCGCCAGTTGTTCGCTGAAGTTGGGCGATTGCAGATGACGCGCAGAAATATTCACACTGACGGTCAGCAGCAGGCCCGCCTTGCGCCAAGCGGCCAGTTGCTTCAATGCCGTGTCGATTACCCATTCGCCCAACGGAATTGCGAAATTGCTGTCTTCGACGACCGGCAGGAAACGGCCCGGCGGGATCAGTCCCTCTTCCGGGTGTTGCCAGCGAATCAATGCTTCGGCGCCAAACACGTCACCATTGCCCATGTTGACCTTGGGTTGATAAAAGAGCACGAACTCGTCCTGCACCAGTGCTGCCTCGATGCGCGTGCGGGCGTTGTGCTGCGCTTCGGTCTGCCGATCGAGCGCGGTGTCGAACAGGTGGAAACGGTTGCGGCCGGTCTGCTTGGCGACATACATGGCCTGGTCGGCGTGGCGCATCAGGGTGTCGGTGTCGGCGTCGTCCAACGGGTAGAGGGTGACGCCGATGCTCCCGGAAATCTGCACCTCTTGCGTTTCGATGTGGTAGGGCAAGGCGATGGCATCGAGCAATCGCTGCAGAGCCTGAGTACACTCGTCGATGCTCGTCAGATCGTCGAGCAGCAGGGCGAATTCGTCTCCGCCCAGGCGACATACGCTGTCACCGGCGCGCATGGTGTCCTTTAAGCGCTGCGCCACCTTGATCAACAGCCGGTCACCGATTTCGTGGCCATGTTGATCATTCACCGACTTGAAGGCGTCAAGATCGAGATAGGCAATTGCCAGCAGGCGCTGTGACCTTTGTGTCTGCACCATGGCCAGTTGCAGACGGTCGGCGAACAAAATGCGATTGGGCAACTGCGTGAGTGGATCGTGGTGGGCAAGAAATTCCAGTTCATGCTGGTAGCGCTTGCGCTCGGTGATGTCGCGCACCAGGGCGATGATGCGGTCGGTGCTGCCGATGCTGGTGCGCCGCAGATTGACCTCGACCCAGAACTGCCGGCCATCATCCATTCGTCGCGCCAGCCAGTCGAAGGTCTGCGGGCCTTTCTCCCGTGCCAGCCGCAAATTCTCTGTTGCTTCCACCTGGGTGAACGGTTTGACGTTGGTGGAAAGATCCGCCAACGAAACACCCAGCGCTTGAGCATGCGTACAGCCGAACATTTCACACATGCGAAGGTTTACATCGAGCGTGCGGCCGGTCTCGGGATCATGGATGAAAATAGCATCGCCAGCGGCGTCGAAGATGGTACGAAAGCGTGTTTCGCTCTCGGCCAGTTGTTCAATGCGGTTTTGCACGGTCGCGGCCATGACATTGAAATTATCGGCGAGCAGGCCGACTTCGTCCTGACTGGTAATGGCAATCGGTGTCGAATAATCGGCGCTGGCGATACGACGTGTCGCGGCGACCAGGTCGGTGATATGGCGTGTGACAAGAAAGCCGGCACCCATCAGCAGCAGCATCGACAGCAAAATTGCAATGAAAACGATGGCGAAACTCTGCTGCAGGTTCGCGTTGCGCAAGGCAATCTGGTCGTCGAGCGACAGACCGAAGCGAACCGCGCCTACCGGGTTGTCATACAGGGAAATCTGCAGGGAAGTGTCGAAGGTCTGGTCGGCAAGTGCGCCGCTGATGCTGGCGTCCACAGGTGCGGTGTTCTGCAGCAGTTCCAGCGTGACCTCACCGGAACTTGCCAGCACCTCCCCATGAGCGTCGACGACGACGATGTAGCGCAGTCCGGCCAGTTCGGAGCCGGTCAGTTTGCGGATGACAGAGGTGATTTCGCTGTGATCGCGCTGGAACATCAGCCCGGCCAGTGCGGCGTCGAGCAGGGGCGCCAGGGCTTGGATCCGCACGCGAGTCTGCGATTCGAATGAGTTGTTCATCAGTCGATAGCTGTTGGCGAGCAGGAGCGCCAGCATGACCGACTGAATTAGCAGAACAATTACGACCAGCCTGAAGCGGATCGTGCGATACCAGGGTGTGGCAACTTCAGGATGCATCGATTCAGGGTTTCTCGAACACGGCGACAAACGGGTCGATGTGCTTCATGGTCGCCGCATCGAGAGGACGGAAATCGATCTGCTGCGTCTTGGCGAAGTAGGTGTGGCCATGAGGCGTTTCGGCAAAGCCGAACAATGCGTGCTGTAGTTGTTTCAGCGTCTCCGCACCGAGGCGCGGGTGGCCGAGCAGCAAAAACCCAGGAACGGGCGGCGAACGGTAAATCTCGCGCAGTTGCGAGCGCTGTGCAGCGGGGGCGCTGTCCCACAAGAGGGTGCCGGTTGCACCAGCGTCAGCTTCGCCACGCAGCACGGCGGTAAGTACATTGGAAAAGGTGGCGGTATCAATAAATTGCACGTTCTTGCCAAGCTCCAGACCGGTCTTGCCCAGCGCCTGGTTCATGATCTGGTAGGTCATCGACAACTGCGTACCGACGGCAAGCGAGCGGTTGTGCAAAGCGCCGAGGGATTCGACGGGCGAATTGTTCTTCGTCACGACGACGACAACGATCGGGTAACCCGTCTGCGCCAGCGGATGATAGCCATCGCGCTTTTCTGCGATCCGGCCCATGTGCGGTGCGGTGAAGATGATGTCGTATTCGCCGGCACGGGTGCGTTCGACAAATTTGCTGAAGTCGGGTGCCGAGCGCAGCGACACCGGTCGTCCTAGCACTTTGCTCAGATGAGTTTTCAGCGGGGCGAACTGCTCAACGGTCTGGCTGGGCGACAGGTAGGGATAGACGCCGAATACCAGTTCGCCGTGGTTGGCTGCCGCCAGCGGGGAGAACAACAGAACGGCTAGCGCACCGAGTAGCAGGCGCATGAACAATTGACGCACTTGCATCTTAACGCTTATCCTTTAGATATAGCAACTTCGCAGCATTTTGCCACAGTCGAGCAGTTGTTGGTGCCGCTACACGACTGTTTCAGTCTTTGCTCAGGCGCTTGAGCGCGTAGAGTTTGTCGAGTGCTTCACGCGGACTCAATGTGTCGGGGTCGAGTTCCGCTAGTGCTTCGATAACCGGATGCGACTCGGGTGCAAAAGTCGGCGCTGGTGGTGCGGCGGCAGCAGCGAACAGATCGGTTTGCGGCCCGGCTTGGGCTGCGCGGTTTTCCAGTTCAACCAGGCGCCGCTTGGCTTCGCGCAGGACCGCAGCTGGCACACCGGCCAGCGCGGCGACCTGTATGCCATAAGATTGCGAAGCGGGTCCCGCCTCGACGGCATGCAGGAACACCACTGACTTGCCGTGCTCGACGGCGTCCAGATGCACGTTGGCGCAGGCGGGGTGATCTTGCGCCAGGCGTGTCAATTCGAAGTAGTGGGTGGCGAACAGCGTCCAGGCGCGGTTCTTTTCGATCAGTTGGCGGGCAATGGCGAAGGCCAGCGCCAGGCCGTCGAAGGTGGAGGTGCCGCGCCCGATCTCGTCCATCAGCACCAGCGACTGGTCGGTGGCGCCATGCAGGATGGCGGCGGCCTCGGTCATTTCGACCATGAAGGTCGATCGTCCTGAGGCCAGATCGTCGGCCGCGCCGATGCGGGTGTGGATGGCGTCGATCGGCCCGAACCGGCAGCTTTGCGCCGGCACGAAGCTGCCGCAGTGGGCGAGCAGCACGATCAGCGCCGTCTGCCGCATGTAGGTGGATTTGCCGCCCATGTTGGGGCCGGTGATCAGCAGCATGCGGCGGGTCGGCGACAGGTCGAGGTCGTTGGCGATGAAACTGTCGACTTGACGTTCCACGACCGGATGGCGGCCGCCGACGATTTCCAGGCAGGGATAGTCGACGAATTCAGGCCGGCAGTAGTCGTAGCGTTGTGCCGCGGTAGCGAGGGCGGCGAGTCCATCGAGCTGCGCCAGCGCGCGGGCGATGCGCTGCAGTTCAGTGATGTGTCCGGCGAGGTCCGCCAGCAGTTCGTCGTAAAGTCGTTTTTCAAGCGACAGGGCACGTTCATTCGCGGACAGTGCCTTGTCCTCGAAGGCTTTCAACTCTGGCGTGATGTAGCGCTCGGCATTTTTCAGCGTCTGGCGGCGGCGGTAATCGTCCGGTATGCGGTCGGTATGGGCGTGGGAGACCTCGATGTAGAAGCCATGTACTTTGTTGTATTCGACCTTGAGGCTGTTGATGCCGCTGCGCGATTTTTCGCGGGCTTCGAGGTCGATCAGGTATTGCCCGCAATTGGTCTGAATGCCGCGCAGTTCGTCGAGGTCGGCGTCGAAGCCGGCGGCAATGGCGCCGCCGTCGCGCAGCAAGGCCGGCGGATCGACTGCCACTGTACGGTCGAGTCGCTCTAGGCAGGCGGTTGGGACGGCGAGATCCGCGCACAGTGTTTTCAACAGACTGCTGCGCTCGCCCTGAAGCGCCAGCAGGCAGGATATTTCGGGCAGGTGGCGCAAGGTTTCGCGCAGCGCGGCGAGTTCGCGGGGGCGTACGCTTTTGAGCGCGATGCGTGTGCCGATGCGCTCGGCATCGGCGCTGCCGTTCAGCACAGTGCCGAGTTTTTCCAGCAGCGCCATCTCGTCAGCGTCAAGCAGGGCGGCGATGGCGCCGTGGCGGAGGGCGGCGCTGGCGCGGTCGGTGAGCGGATGGTGCAGGCAGTGGCGCAGCCAGCGTGCGCCCGGCGCGGTTGCGCAACTGTCGAACAGCGACAGCAGCGTCGGCGCTGTCTCGCCACGCAGGGTCTCGGTGATTTCGAGGTTGCGGCGCGTCGCGGCGTCGAGCCTGAGCCAGCTCGATTCGTGTTCCACCTGCAAGCTAGTGACATGGGTGAGCGCCTGCAGCTGGGTGGCTTGGGCGTAACGCATCAATGCCCCGGCGGCGCCGAGGGCCAGAGCAGCCTCTGCCGTGTCGGGAATGAAGGCGGCCAGGTCGCGCGTGCCGAAGTGCGCGGCTAGCAGTTGCGCCGCGCTGGTCGTATCGAAATGCCAGTCGGGGCGTCGCCGCAAGCGGTTCGCACTGTCGTCGGATAGCGTCAATGTGTCCGCAGCGACCGTCTCGCCAAGCAGGATTTCCGCTGGTTTGAGTCGGGTCAGCTGGGCGGGCAGCGTGGCAGCGCTGGTTTCCAGCAGGCGCAGCTCGCCGCTGGCGAGATTTAGCCAGGCCAGCCCCACGCGTTGCCGCTCCACGCGAATGGCAAGCAGCAGGCTGTCGCTGCGGTCGTCGAGCAGGGCGGCGTCGGTCAGCGTGCCCGGTGTGACGACGCGCACGACGGCACGTTCCATCGGCCCCTTGCTGGTTGTCGAGTCGCCAATCTGTTCGCAGATCGCCACCGACTCGCCGAGTCTGACCAGCCGCCCCAGATACTGGTCGCAGGCGTGATAAGGCACGCCCGCCATCGGAATCGGCAAGCCGGCGGACTGCCCGCGCTTGGTCAGCGTGATGTCGAGCAGTCGCGCCGCTTTTTCGGCATCGGCGTAGAACAATTCGTAGAAATCGCCCATGCGGTAAAACAACAGCACGTCGGGATGCGCCGCCTTGAGACGCAGGTATTGCTGCATCATCGGTGTGTGGCCGGCGAAATCCACTGGCGGGGCGGCAGAAGCTCGGGTCATGCGGGGCGGAGTCGGAAAGGAGATGCGCCGGAGCGTTACATTGCAGAGCAGGAATTATACTGTCGGCCTTTCAGCTTCCCCGACCGACCGGCATGGCTTCCAGCATCATTGCAAAATTGGCACTGCGCCTGCTGCATGTATGGGTGCGGGTGCGGGTGTTTCCGGAAAATGCCGGGGAGCCCGAAACCTTGGCCGTCGACCCGGCGCTCCCGGTCTGTTATGTGTTGCGCGAAAGCTGGTGGTCAGATCGCCTGGTATTGCAGGATGCGGCACAGCGCGCCGGTCTGCCCGCTGTGGATGCGCCGCTCAGGGTCGCCGGGCGCCGTCTCGGCAGCGCCGACTTTTCCCTGAGCCGGGGATGGTGGTTGTTCGGCAGGGCGCGTGAGCAGTATGCCGCGCCCGCCAGGCTGACGCGCTTGATCGAGGCGCTGACGGCGGATGACACGGCGGATGTGCAACTCGTGCCGGTGACGGTATTGTGGGGGCGGGCACCCAAGCAGCAGGATTCAATTGTGCGCGCGCTGCTGGCCGAGTCATGGCACCGGCGGCATCCGCTTGGGCATTGGCTGGCGGTGCTGCTCCATGGGCGCCAGACCCATGTCCATTTCGGCCAGCCGCTCTCCCTGCGCACGCTGATCGAGGATGCGCCTGATGCGGCATTGGCCGGAAAAAAATGCGCGCGCGTGCTGCGCGCCCATTTCCGCCGTCAACGGGAAATGGCTATCGGCCCGGATGTTTCGCATCGCCATACCGAGGTGGAGGCCCTGCTGGAGTCGCCCGAGGTGAGCGCGGCCATGGCAGAGACGGCAAAGCGCGACAAGCTCAAACCCGAGGCAGTGCGCAAGCTGGCGCGACGCCATGCGCTGGCGATTGCTTCCGACTACTCCTATAGTGTCGTGCGCGCCGGCGAGCTGCTCCTCAACTGGCTGTGGACACGCCTGTTCGACGGTGTCGAGGTGCGCAATCTCGATGTCCTGACCCGTATCGCGGCTGGACAAAGCCTGGTTTACGTTCCCTGCCATCGTAGCCACATCGACTATCTGCTGATGTCGTATGTGATCTTCCACAACGGCCTGACGCCACCGTACGTTGCTGCCGGCGACAACCTCAATCTGCCGCTGATTGGCCAAATACTGCGGCGCGGCGGCGCATTCTTTCTGCGCCGCACCTTCAAGGGTGACCCGCTGTATGCAACGGTGTTCGCCGAATATCTGCACCGCATGCTGGCGCGCGGTTTCCCCATCGAGTTCTTCATCGAGGGGGGGCGCAGCCGCAGCGGTCGCATGCTGCCGCCCAAGGCTGGTTTGCTCGGCATGACGGTGCAGAGTTTTGTGCGCCGCCACGAGCGGCCGTTGGTTTTCGTGCCGGTGTATCTGGGCTATGAAAAGTTGCCTGAAGGCGCGAGCTTCGTCGATGAGCTCAGCGGCCAGCCGAAGCGCCGCGAGTCGCTGTGGAGCGTAATCTCTGCGGTGCGCGTATTGCGCCGTCATTTCGGCCAGGTTTATGTGAACTTCGGCGAGCCGCTATCCCTCGGCGACTGGCTCGATGAGCGGCATCCGGCCTGGCGGACGGCTGAAACGGAGTCTCCCGGAGAAAGCGACTGGCTGCGCGGCGCGGTCGGCGACATTGCCGGCGAACTGGTGCGGCGCATCAATGCCGCTGCACTGGTCAATCCGGTGAACCTGGTCGGCCTCGCCCTGTTGTCGACCCCCAAGGCGACCGCCGATGCTGCCGCACTGGCCCGCCAAATCGGCCATTTGCAGGCCTTTATCGATGCGGAACATACCGCCGCGCTTGCCGCGCCGGCCGATGGCGCAGCCTGCATCGCCGCTGCGCTAAGGCTCGGGGCGGTGCATCGCATCGAACATCCACTCGGCGCATTGATTGGTGCCAATACCAAGGAGGCGGCCCTGCTGGCCTACTTCCGCAACAACGTATTCCACCTGTTTGCCCTGCCGGCCCTGGTGGTCTGTCTGATCGTGCAGCACGGACCGCTGACCGAGAAACGCTTGCTGGAAACGCTGAGCGATCTGCTGGCGCTGATGCGCGACAGTCTCTACCTGCGCATGGTCGAAAAGGACCTGCCGGCGGCATTGGAAGAAGTGCTGGGAATACTGGTGGCACGCGGGTTGATCGAGCGGCATGGCGGCAACGTCAGCGAGCCGGCCGCCAATTCGGTGGCGCGCAGCGACCTGCTCTGGCTGGGCGAAATGTTGCGGCCGCAGATGGAGCGCTACTTTCTGGTCCTGATGCTGTTGCGGCATGGTGGCAGCGGCAACCTGACGCACGCGGCACTGCTTGAGCAAAGCGTCCTGCTGGCACAGCGTCTGGCTTTGCTGCATACGGGCAATACCCCGGAATTCGCCGACCGTCCCCTGATGGCCGCCCTCATCGATCATCTGCTCGACAACGGCATCCTGCGCCAAGAGGCAGCGGGCAAACTGGCCTTCGGCATGGCGCTGGAACGCGCAGCCGCTCAGGCCGAAGCTCTGCTGGCGCCGGATGCCAGTGAAATGATGCGGCGGCTGGTTTAGGCCCGCCCCCTCCCGCCCTCCCCCTCACGGGGGAGGTGACTGTTGTTTTGCCTACGGCCGCCGCTCTGCGGCTTAACGCCGGCAGAGCCGGCATTAGCCTTCGCCGCAACGGCGCGACTGCGTCGCTTGTTGTCACTGCGCTCGTCTATTACGGGGTGCGGGTGTTTACGGTCGGTGCGGATTGCGGCTGGCGCCGCGTGCCGCGTTTGCTTGGGGCGGCCCGGCGCAAACGCTACCGTGTGTTTCGTTAATGCGCGACAGTGCGCGTGGCGGCGACGCATTCCTTGACCAGATCCGGGCCGCGATAGACGAGGCCAGAGTAGATCTGCACCAGTTCTGCGCCGGCATCGAGCTTGGCTTTCGCCTTCGCGCCATCGACCACGCCGCCGGCGGCGATGATCGGCACTTCGCCGGCCAGGGCGGCGGCGAGTTTCCTGACCACCTGCGTCGACGCCTCGAACAGCGGCGCGCCGGACAGTCCCCCGGCTTCTGCGGCATTGGGCTGGCCGTTGACTTTGCTGCGGTCGAGCGTGGTGTTGGTGGCGATGACCGCTTCGATGCGATGGCGGCGCAGGGCGGCGGCGATAGTGCCGATCTGGGCGTCATCGAGGTCGGGCGCGATCTTCAGCGCGAGCGGCACATGACGACCATGTTGCTGGGCGAGTTCGGTCTGACGTGCCTTGAGAGCGCCGAGCAGGGCGTCGAGTTCGGTCTCGTCCTGCAAAGCGCGCAGGTTTTTGGTATTGGGGCTGGAGATGTTGACGGTGATGTAGCTGGCAAACAGATAGGCTTTTTCGAGGCCGATCAAATAGTCGGCTGCGGCGTTCTCGATGGGCGTGTCGGCATTCTTGCCGATGTTGATGCCGAGCACGCCCTTGAAGCGCGCTGCCCGGACATTGGCAATCAGCGCGTCGATGCCGTGATTGTTGAAGCCCATGCGGTTGATGATGCCCTCCACCTGCGGCAGGCGGAACATGCGCGGCTTGGGGTTGCCCGGCTGCGGGCGCGGCGTGACGGTGCCGATCTCGATGAAGCCGAAGCCCCAGCCAGCCAGTCCGTCAATCGCTTCGCCATTCTTGTCGAGGCCGGCCGCCAGACCGATGCGGTTGGGAAAGTCGATGCCCATGACGCGGGTCGGCGTGTCTGTGAGCGGGTGTCCGGCCGGGGCGAAAGGACTCTTGCCGAGTGCACGCAATGCGGCAATCGACATTTCGTGCGCTGTTTCGGGATCCAGGGCGAGGACGAAGGGTTTGACGAGGCAGTAGGGCAGCATGAAACGCATTCTACCGGGGCCGCAACCAAGGGAATTCTAATTATTTCTCTCTATGCTACGATTCAAATATTAGCTGACGAGAGGGCGGATGCGATGCGTAGGTTCAGGGTGTTTCTATATTGGCTGGGTTTGTGGTCAATGGTGTCCGGGGTGAATGCTGCGGACGTGGAGACACTGCCGTCGGTCAAGGTATACGTGCCAAAGGTTTGTCTGGCCTGTATCGAGTGGGCGCAGTATCTACGCCAAAACGGGTTTACCGTGACGCTTGACGATACGCAGGACATGGTCGCGATCAAGCGCCGTTACGGTATTACGGCCGATCTTGAAGCGCGCCATACTGCCGTGGTGGGTGGCTATTTTGTCGAAGGACACGTGCCGGCCGAAGATATCAAGCTGATGTTGCTGGAAAAACCCAAAGCGCTGGGCCTGGCAGTGCCGGGCGCACCACGCGGTGCTCCCGGTCTGGACGCCATGATCGGTACCGGGTGTGAAACCGGCTGCACCATACTGGAAGGGTCAGGGGTGAGCAACCGGGTGCGTCGCGAGCTGTACAACACTGTGCTGGTCAGCAGGAAAGGCAAGACCAGCGTATTTGCCCGTCACTGAGTTGCTTGTTTTGCGGGCGTGATTTCTTGATGGCTAAGTGCCACCGTGCCGGAGGTTATGGTTCCATCGGGAAACGGTCGCTGCTTCAGAAGCACTCCTGGCCAGCTTTACAGCCTTTGAGTACCCACAAGGAGATGATGCCGGCGACTTCGTCGGCGCGTACGCGCCGGGCGAGGCTGGGGACATCGCGCCCTTCCCTGGTTTTGATGAAGGGATCGGCGCCGGCCTTGAGCAGAAGCTTGGTGTGCTCGCTACGCGTGGCAAATGCCGCCATATGCAGGGCGGTGGCGCCGCTCTTGTCGCGCGCATTGACGAGGGCTCCTGCTGCCAACAGCGCTTTGAGCGGGCCACTGTCAGGGTTGAGTGCAGCCATGTGCAGCGGCTTGGAACCAAGGGTGGGGCTGGCGGCATCGCGCATCGCAGGATCAGCCTTGAGGATGCGTTCGACATCGGCTTGCGTCCCCATGCGTGCGGCATCGAGGATGGGAAGTTCATTCATGATGATCACACTGGTATCGGCGGCATTTGACAGGCCAGCGCCCAACACAAGCAAGGCGGCATAGAGGAAGGATTGAAACTGATGGCGTATGGTCACGGGTGATCCTTGATGTTATTAAAGAAATCTTATCTTGACATGAAAGTGACTGATTCGCATTGGGAGCGGAAATTTAAGCCGTTATTGCAAAAGTCGGCGTGACCGAAGGAAATCCCCTTTTAGGGACTGGCAGGACGGCAAGTTTACGGGTTTTCCCGCTGGTTTGATCTGGTCTTGTCAAGACGGCTTGGGGTACCATCAGTCTCGACTATCTGCTTATTCACATTGATCTAGAAAGGTAATACATGGCCCGCGCCGACCCCGCTGAACAGGCAATGATCCGGATGGAGTTGCGCCGGTTTATGGCCCGCTGCGACATGCAGGAAGGGCAGATCCGGCGCGCCGACAGCTTGCGCGAGGTGGCGCGCCTGACCAGCATCCAGTTGCCCTACAAACTCTCCAACGAAATCGAGGCGCGGGACGTCCAGCGGCGCGTGTCGCAGGTGGCCGAGGAACGCGCCCGCGAATTGATTGCCGAGCAGGTCGACGCTTTCAGACGGTCCGAGGGTGATTTTCAGGTCAAACTGCGTGGCAAGATGCGCGATGACTGGGCCAACCTGAGCGGGCAGCTGGCGCATCTGCGAAGCTGGGCGAACAGCCGGCTGCTGGTGGCAGAACAAAACCTCTAGCCTGCCGTTTCGAGCGGTTCCCAACGGCCCTCGCGCAGGGCTTCAAGCGGCCGGAATTGCGTCTTGTATGCCATCTTGCGACTGTGCTGAATCCAGTAGCCGAGGTAAAGGTGCGGCAGGCCCAGGTGCTGGCACTGGGCGATCTGCCAGAGTATGGCGTAGGTGCCGAAGCTCGCACCGCTGACATCCGGTTCGTAAAAGGTATAGACCGACGACAGGCCGTCTTCGAGCAGGTCGATGATGCTGACCATGCAGAGCGTGTCGCCCGCGTGGAATTCGATCAGGCGGCTATCGACATGCGTTTGCAGCAGGAAGTGGGCGTATTGTTCGCGATTGTCGTTGTCCATGCCGCCACCAGAGTGACGGGAAAACTGATAGCGCTGATAGAGCGCGTAGTGTTCCTCGCGGAAGGCCAGCGAGCGCTCGCGGGCGACGAGATTGCCATGCCGGGTCAAGGCGCGGCGCTGACTGCGGTTCGGTGCGAAGTCAGCGGTGGGCACCCGCACCGGCAGGCATTCGCGGCAGTTGTCGCACCACGGGCGATAGGTGAAGACACCGCTGCGGCGAAAGCCGATCTTGACGAGTTCGCTGTAGGTGGACGCATCGATCAGATGCGTGGGTGTGCAGACCTGCGAGCGGGCAACGCGGCCCGGCAGATAGGAGCAGCCGTAAGGCGCGGTCGCGTAGAACTGCAGCAGCGGGAAGGGGGGCAGATCGCGCAGGTGCGTCATGAACGCCCCCCCCCCTTCGCCCCCCTCGCGGGGTGTTCCAAACTGTTCGCTGGCGCTCGTTTATCACGGGGCGCTTCCCTTGACATGGGTGCGGGTTGCGGCTGGCGCCGCGTGCCGCGTTGGCTTGGGGCGGCCCGGCGCAAACGCTGTGTTTTCACGTTAAATCCTGAACTGCGTCTGCCGGCCAGCGACCGGGCGCGTCATCCATGGCGACGAGCGCCGCCAAACGCGCGAGAAAATCATCGCGGGGGATGGGGCGGGCGCCGAGCGTGGCGAGGTGTGCGGTTTCCATCTGGCAGTCAATTATGCCGAAATTGCGGCGCGTGAGAAACGTGCAGAGGTGGGCGAGGGCAATTTTCGACGCATCGTTGCGCTGCGAAAACATCGATTCGCCAAAAAATGCCCGGCCAATCGCGATGCCGTAAAGCCCGCCGACGAGTATGTCGTCATGCCAGGTTTCGACGCTGTGGGCATAGCCGAGCGTGTGGAGTCGCCGGTAGGCTAGCTGCATTTCCGCGCTGATCCAGGTGCCGGACTGGCCGGAACGGGGCGCTCTGGCACAGGCGCCGATCACCTGGTCGAAAGCGGTGTCGAGCCGAACCGTGTAATCGCCATGCCGCAGTGTTCTGGCCAGCGAGCGCCTGATCTTGAGTTGGTCGGGAAACAACACCATGCGCGGATTTGGGCTCCACCACAAAACTGGTTCGCCGGGCGAATACCAAGGGAAGATGCCTCGTTTGTAGGCCGCGAGGAGGCGTTGCGGCGACAGATCGCCGCCAGCGGCCAGCAGTCCGTTCGGTTCAGACAGGGCGGTGGAGATCGCTGGAAAACCCGCGTCGATTTCCAGCCATGGAATCATGCGATTTGACGGAATGCGACAACATGGTCGACATCCAGCCGGATGCCGATCTTTTCGCCGATGGCGTGGTTGTGGTGCGAAGGCACCAGTGACAGCACCTGAATGCCGGAGTCGAGTCGCAGGGTATAGAGGAATTCGGCGCCGCGGAAGGTCTTGGCGACGACCTCGGCCTGGGTCTGAGCGGCATCGTCATGCACGACGTCATCAGGCCGTAGCAGAATGTCGAGGGCGCAACCCTTGCCGCAGGCGAGGCAGGAACTGGTGCATTCGAGCGGCAGCTTGCTGTCGAGGGCTCCGAGCTCTATTTCGACGGTCTGGCGGTCGATGACCTGTCCCGTCAGGAAGACGCCCTGGCCGACGAAATCGGCGACGTGGCGCGTCGCCGGGCGATGATAAAGGTTATAGGGTGTATCCCACTGCTCGATGCGCCCGGCATGCATGATGCCCACTTGGTCGGCGACGGCGAAGGCTTCATGCTGGTCGTGGGTGACAAGGATGGCGGCGGTGCCGGTCTGCTTGAGGATGTCGCGGACTTCGAGCGAGAGCCGCTCGCGCAGTTCGACATCGAGGTTGGAGAACGGCTCATCGAGCAGCAATAGGTGCGGGCGCGGCGCCAGCGCGCGTGCCAGCGCGACGCGCTGCTGCTGACCGCCGGAGAGTTCGTGCGGGTATTTCTCGCCCTGTCCCGACAGGCCTACAATCCCCAGCAATTCGTCGACACGCCGTCCCGCCAGCGCCGACTTTTCGCGCAAGCCAAAACCGATGTTGCCGGCAATGGTGAGGTGCGGGAACAGCGCGTAGTCCTGAAATACCATGCCGATGTTGCGCTTTTCGGGCGGCACTTGGCGGTCGGGTGAGCCAACCGTCACATCGCGCAGGCGAACGCTGCCCTGGGTCGGCGTTTCGAAGCCGGCGATCAGCCGCAACACGGTCGTCTTGCCGCAACCCGAGGCGCCCAGCAGGCAGCCGATTTCGCCGTCGGCGAGGCTCAGGGAGAGGTCGCGCACCACGGGATGGTTGCCGTAGGCATGACTGATGCAGTCAAGGGTGAGCAGGGACATGGGCGCTAATGGCTAAAGAGGTAATTGAGAGTCGCTCTCAATTATAATCTTCCTCCCTGCCTTCGTTGCCCCTGCCTCCCCGTTCCCTGTGCGTTCTCCACTGGTTGTTTTTACGACGCTGATCGGCTTGCTCGTTGCGCTGCCGGTGCTGTCCGTTGCTGCCAACCTGTTCGCCGGCGACACCGGGGCAACCTGGAGCCATCTGGCGGCGACCGTGCTGCCCGAGTACATCGTCAATTCCTTGCTGCTCTCTGTGGGCGTTGGCCTCGGCGTTGCGCTGGTGGGCGTGGCAACGGCGTGGCTGACATCGATGACGGACTTTCCCGGCCGGCGCGTGTTCGACTGGGCGCTGTTGCTGCCGCTGGCGATGCCGGCGTATGTCATGGCCTATGTGTATACCGACCTGCTGCAGTTCGTTGGACCGCTGCAGACCATGCTGCGCGAGACTTTCGGCTGGGGGCGCGGCGATTACTGGTTCCCGGAAATTCGCAGCCTCGGTGGAGCCAGCCTGATGTTCATCTGCGTGCTCTATCCCTATGTTTATCTGCTCGCCCGCACGGCCTTTCTCGAACGCGGCTCGGGTACTTTCGAGGCGGCGCGCAGCCTGGGGCTTTCATCCTGGCAGGCGTTTTATCGCGTCTCGCTGCCGCTGGCGCGGCCGGCACTGGCGGCGGGTGTGGCACTGGTGCTGATGGAGACGCTGGCCGATTACGGCACGGTGGCGTACTTCGCCGTGCCGACCTTCACCACCGGGATTTACCGTGCCTGGTTCGCCCTGGGCGATCGCGTGGCGGCGGCGCAACTGGCCGGTGCATTGCTGACCTTTGTGCTTTGTCTGCTGGCACTGGAGCGCATCAGTCGCGGGCGCGCACGCTTCCACGAAACCGGGCGGCGGCGCAGTGAACGGCGGTCGCTTGAAGGCGCCCGCGCCTGGCTGGCCAGCCTGGTTTGCCTGCTGCCGCTGTTACTGGGCTTTCTCCTGCCCGGCGCCTTGTTGCTCAGGCTGACCCTGGCTGGCGGGGACAGCGAATTCGGTTTGCGTTACGGCGTGCTGGCCTGGAACAGCCTGATGGTGGCTGGCATCAGCGCCGTGCTGGCGGTGTTGCTGGCGGTGCTGCTGGCCTATGGCCTACGGCTGGCGCAGGCACAACAAAGTGTGCAAGGGGTGGCTTGGGGCGCGCAATTTTCGCGCATGGCCAACCGCATCGTCGGGCTCGGCTATGCGGTGCCGGGTTCGGTGATTGCGGTCGGCGTGCTGATTCCCGTAACCCGACTCGACCACTGGTTGGCATCTGTCTGGCTCGATGTGTCCGGTCAAAGTCCGGGACTATTGCTGACCGGCGGCGTGGCGGCACTGATCTACGCTTACTTGGCGCGCTTTTTGGCGATCGCCCTGCATACGGTCGAATCCGGGCTGCTGCGCGTGACGCCGAGCATGGATGCGGCCGCCAAGAGCCTCGGCTGCGCGCCGGGGGAAGCGCTGCGCCGCGTGCATCTGCCGCTCTTGCGCGGCAGCCTGTTTTCCGCCGGCCTGCTGGTGTTCGTCGATGTGATGAAGGAACTGCCGGCCACGCTGGTGATGCGCCCCTTCAACTTCGATACGCTGGCGACACAGACCTTCACGCTGGCGTCGGATGAACGGTTGGCGGAAGCCTCGACGGCAGCGCTGGCGATTGTCGCCGTCGGGCTCGTGCCGGTGTTTCTGCTGGCGCGACAGATTGCCGCCGGGCGCGACGCGAAGACGGCTTGCTGACGCCGTCCCGCCAGCGCCGACTTTTCACGTGAAAGACGTAGCGTTTGCGCCGGGCCGTCCCAAGCAAACGCGGCACGCGGCGCAGCCGCAATCCGCACCCAAGCCACAATAAGTGCGCCCCGTGATACACGAGCGCAGCGAACCGTCCAGAACCCCCCGAGAGGGGGGCAAAGGGGGGCGGGTGACTATCTCCAGCCGACCCGGTCGTAAATCTTCTGGGCGAGGGTGGCGTTCTTCGCCAGCGTGCCGATCGGCAGAGCGTCGGCCTTGTACTTGCCCAGCGCGTTGAGCGCCGTGTTGTTGGTTTTCACGGTCGGCACGACCGGCGTTTCGTTATTGCCATCGGCGAAATAGATCTGCGCTTCGTCCGAAGCGAGATATTCGAGGAACTTCACTGCGGCCTCCTTATTCGGTGCGGTCTTCAGCATGCCGCCGCCGGAGATGTTGATGTGCACGCCCTGCGATTGCTGGTTCGGCCAGATGACGCCGACCTTTTCCGCGATGGCGCGATCTTCCGGTTTGTCCGAACGCATCAGGCGTACCAGATAGTAGGTGTTGGAAATCGCCACGCCGCATTCGCCGGCCGCCACGGCCTTGATCTGGTCGGTATCGCCGCCCTTTGCCGGCCGTGCGAAGTTGGCGAATACGGCCCTGGCCCAGGCTTCGGCTTTCTGTTCGCCATGGTGCGCAATCAGCGAGGAAAGCAGTGAAAGATTGTATGGATGCGAGCCTGAACGGCTGCATACCTGGTCCTTGAATTTCGGCCCGGCCAGATCCTCGTAATTGCGCAGGTCTTCCGGCTTCACGGTGCTCTTGTTGTAGATCAGCGTGCGTGCCCGCGTCGAAAAGGCGAACCAGTCATTGGTGCGCAGATGGGCGGGGATGCGCGCTTCGAGTACTTTCGATTTCACCGACGCGAACAAACCCAGTTCGTCGGCCTTGGCGAGGCGCGCGGCATCGACAGTGAGGAACACATCGGCCGGGCTGTGGATGCCCTCGTTCTTGATGCGCTCCAGTAGTTCGTCTTCCTTCGCCTCGATGCGATTGATCTTGATGCCGGTCTGCTTGGTGAAATTGGCGTATAGCGCCTCGTCGGTCTGATAGTGGCGCGCCGAGTAAAGGTTGAGTTCCTTGTCGGCAGCGTGGATGGCGGGGCTGACCAGAGCGGCCAGCAGCAGGGAAATTGCGGTGAGTTTCATTGAATGCTCCGATTGTGGGCAGGTGAGAAAAGTGGTTTGATGCCCGTATATTATCAGAATAAGAATGATTCTCAATCACAAAAGTTCAGATAGTAATCCGGATGTAAGGTGGGCGTAATTCCCTTGGATATAATCAACTGAAATTAGAGGGTATTTAGCGAGGAGACACTGATGACTTTCAATGCTTACTTGATTCAGCAGGACGAGGGCAAGGTTTCCGCCGGTTTTGTCGATATGTCGGAAGACCAACTCGATCCCGGCGAAGTGACGATTGCGGTGGCGTATTCGGGCGTGAACTACAAGGATGCCTTGGCCGCCACCGGGGCTGGCCGCATCATCCGGCGTTTTCCTTGCGTCGGCGGGGTCGATCTGGCCGGCACGGTGGTCACTAGCACCGACCCGGCGTTTGCACCCGGCGACCAGGTGCTGGCGACCAGTTACGACATCGGCGTCGCGCATCACGGCGGCTTTGCCGAAACTGCGCGCGTGCCGGCAGCCTGGGCCATCAAGCTGCCACCCGGTCTGAGCCTGCGCGATGCCATGGCGATCGGCACAGCGGGCTTCACAGCCGGTCTGGCGGTCGTGCGCATGGAACATGATGGACTCAAGCCCGAGAATGGGCCGGTGGTGGTTTCCGGTGCGACCGGCGGGGTTGGCAGTATCGCCGTCGAGATTCTCGCCAAGCGCGGCTATCAGGTGCATGCGCTGACCGGCAAGGCCGACGCAAGCGACTACCTCAAACAGTTGGGCGCCAGCGAAGTAGTGCTGCGCTCCAGTCTCGATCTGGGCAAAATCAAGGCGCTCGACAAGGCGCTGTGGGCCGGCGCGGTCGATAACCTCGGCGGCGATGTACTGTCATGGATGACCAGTACCATGCAGATCGGCGGCACGCTGGCCAGCATCGGCCTCGCCGCAAGCATGGACTACAAAACCACGGTGGCGCCTTTCATCCTGCGCGGAGTCTCGCTGCTCGGCATTGATTCGGTCAATTGCCAGATGCCGGTGCGCGCCGAGGTATGGCGGCGTCTCGGCAGCGATCTCAAGCCTGACCATGTTATTGCGCAAGCACGCGAGATTGCTTTCGGTGAATTGCCGGGAGTCTTCGATGATTTCCTGAAGGCGCGCGTCAAGGGTCGCGTCGTCGTCCGCATTAAGCCGTAATAAGCCCACCCCGCAAACCTCGCTACGCTCGGTTCTCCCCTCAAGGGGCCAAGAAACTCTTGGGGCGGCCCGGCGAGTTTCTTGAAAGGAAAGCAAGCATGACGAAGTACAGCGATTTTTACCGCCGTTCGATTGATCAGCCCGATGCGTTCTGGGCGGAGCAGGCGCAACTCGTCGATTGGCAGACGCCGCCTTCGACCATCTGCGACTATTCGCGCCCCCCCTTCGTCAAGTGGTATTCCGGCGGCCGCACCAACCTGTGCCATAACGCCGTCGACCGCCACGCCGCGACACGCCCGGATGACCGCGCGCTGATCTACATCTCGACGGAGACGAACGAAGAAAAGATCTACAGCTTCGCCGAACTCAAGGCCGAAGTGATGCGCATGGCCGCGATCATGCAGTCGCTGGGCGTGACCAAAGGCGACCGCGTGCTGATCTACATGCCGATGATCGCCGAAGCGGCTTTCGCCATGCTGGCCTGCGCACGCATCGGCGCCATCCACTCGGTGGTGTTCGGCGGCTTCGCCTCCGGTTCGCTGGCGACGCGCATCGACGATGCACAGCCGAAACTGGTGGTTTCCTCCGATGCCGGCATGCGCGGCGGCAAGGCCGTGCCGTACAAGCATTTGCTGGACGAGGCAATCAAGCTCGCCAAAGCCAAGCCCGAAAAAGTGCTGATGATCGACCGCGGCCTCGACAAGGGCTTCAGCAAGGTGGCGGGCCGCGATGTCGATTACGCCTCCCTGCGCGCCGAGCACATGAACGCCGAGGTGCCCTGCGAATGGCTGGAATCCTCCGAGCCGTCCTACATCCTCTACACCTCCGGCACCACCGGCAAGCCCAAGGGCGTGCAGCGTGACACCGGCGGCTACTGCGTCGCGCTGGCGTCCTCAATGAAGCACATCTTTACCGGCTTTGCCGGCGAGACGATGTTCTCCACCTCGGACATCGGCTGGGTGGTGGGCCACAGCTATATCGTCTACGGTCCGCTGATCGCCGGCATGGCCACCATCATGTATGAAGGCACCCCATTACGGCCCGATGCCGCCGTCTGGTGGAGCATCGTCGAAAAGTACAAGGTCAATGTGATGTTCTCGGCACCCACCGCCGTGCGCGTGCTCAAGAAACAAGATCCGGCCTTCCTCAAGAAGCACGACCTCTCATCCCTCAAGCATCTGTTCCTCGCCGGCGAACCGCTCGACCAGCCGACCCATGAATGGATCGCGAATGCACTGAACCTGCCGGTGATCGACAACTACTGGCAAACCGAAACCGGCTGGCCGATGCTGTCCACCGTGCGCGGAATTGAAGACACCAAGATCAAGTTCGGTACGCCGGCCTTTCCGGTCTTTGGCTTCAACCTCAAGATTTTCCGCGAGGACGGCACTGAGTGCGCGGCTAACGAGAAGGGCATTGTCGGCGTCGTGCCGCCGCTACCACCCGGTTGCCTGTCGACCGTGTGGGGGCAGGACGAGCGTTTCGTCAGCACCTATTTCAGCCTGTTCAAGGACCCGCTGGTCTATTCCTCGTTCGACTGGGGCATCCATGACGAGGAGGGGTACCACTACATCCTCGGCCGTACCGACGACGTCATCAACGTCGCCGGCCATCGTCTCGGTACGCGCGAAATCGAAGAAGCCATCCAGGCGCACCCGGCAATCGCTGAAGTCGCCGTGGTGGGCGTCGCCGACCAGCTGAAAGGGCAGGAGCCGATGGCCTTCGCCGTCGTCAAGGACCCGGCGAAGACCGCCACCCCCGAACTGCGCGCCGCCCTGGAAGCCGAGGTCAAGAAAACCGTTGACGGCATCCTCGGCGGCATCGCCCGGCCCAAGCATGTGCATTTCGTCACCAGCCTGCCCAAGACCCGCTCCGGAAAGATGCTGCGCCGTTCGATCCAGGCGCTCGCCGAAGGTCGCGATCCGGGTGACCTGACCACGCTTGACGATCCATCGACGCTGGAACAGGTCAGGGCGGCATTGAAGAAGTAATTTCACCTCGCCAGAAGGAACAAAACTGATTCCGCGCGTGGACGCGGCGCAAGATTCGGGTAGAATGCGCCGCTTCAATTTGTAGGCGCGTAGCTCAGCTGGTTAGAGCACCACCTTGACATGGTGGGGGTCGTTGGTTCGAGTCCAATCGCGCCTACCAAATACCTTGGTAGAAGCAAACATTCTGCCTTCGATGAAACCGCCCCCGGGCGGTTTTTTCGTTCACGCCAGCGGAACGAAAAAAAGACCCTGTGTTCGGCCAAACGCAAGATGGATAGTCCGTTTCGCAAACATTGATATTTTTGAGGCTCTGAAAGTCGGCAGCGGCCGTGCACATCTGCGCTGGATTAGTCATTCATATATATGTACGATATCCCTTGACCTGAATTTTGTGTGATCATAGGGGCGGCGCATACAAGACATAATCAGCGCCCGGCCTAAGCCGCAAAGTGCTGCGCGGTGCGCGGACCAATAAGAATGTCTGGAGAGACGAGGAGACAGATTTGCCCAAGGCGGTAGTTCCTTCCGTATTGAAGGGTGCGCGTTTGCTGGATGTGGTGGCCGCATCCCGCAATTCCCTTTCGCTAGCGGAACTCAGCCAGAGGCTCGATCTGCCCAAGAGCAGCGTATTGAGTTTGTGCACCAGCCTGACCCAAGTAGGGTTGCTGACCCGCTTCGACGATGGCAGCTATCATCTGGGTACGCATCTGGTCGATCTGGCGCATGCTTATCTGTCGCGCACCGATTTGACCCAGGAGTTTGCCCGGGCCTGGGACTCTTTGCATTCGATGCCGGGAGAGTCGGCCGTGCTTGCCGTGCTCGACGGCACCGATGTGGTGTATGTGGCCTGCCGGAACGGGAGCCAGCCATTTTCGCTGACCTACCGCATCGGCATGCGCCTGCCGGCCCACTGTACTGCTTCGGGAAAGGCCTTGTTGAGCACCATGTCCGACGAGCGCGTGCGCCAGTTGTATCGGGGCAAGAAGCTGGAACGCCTGACCAGCCATAGCCGTACCAGCCTCAAGACGCTGCTGGCCGATCTGGCATCCGTACGCGCCCATGGCTATGCTGTCGATGATGAAGAGACCCGCGAGGGCATGTGCTGTTACGGTGCACCGGTCTTCGACGCTACCGGGCGACAGGCTGTGGCCGCCGTGGCCCTCAGCATGATGAAGACGGCCAGTTCGCCGCGAGAAGGTGACCTCGCCGTCAAGACCGTGCATGAACTGGCCGCACTGATGTCGCGTCGGTTGGGTATGATGTCCGACAGGAGTTGAAAATCCATTGTTCTGCAATAATGCCAATAAACAAATTCGTCAATCAGGATGCGGTTCACTATCCTGTACAGGTCGATAATCCCGCTTTACCCACAAACCATGAGGAGAGAAACATGGAGCTAGAAAAGCAAGCTAATCAACCAGTAGTCAAGGAAGAAGGGGCGGCACGCCGCAAGTTCCTCAAGGCGGCAGTCGGCGGTACCGCGGGCGCGGCAATTGCCGGCTTCCCGATGATCTCCGTCGCGCAATCTCCGATAGTATTCAAGATGCAAGGTGCCTGGGGTGCCAAGGACGTTTTCAACGAGATGGCCGAGGAATACGTCAAGCGCGTCAATGAAATGGCCGGCGGCCGTTTGCGCATCGACTATCTGATCGGCGGAGCGGTGGTGAAACCCTTCGAAGTGATGGAGGCGACGTCCAAGGGCGTGATCGATGGCGCGCACTCGGTTGCGGTCTATTGGTATGGCAAGAGCAAAGTGGCTTCGCTGTTCGGTTCTGGCCCGATCACCGGCTGCGACGCCGCCCAGAACCTGGCATGGATTCACAAGGAAGGGCAGCCTTTCTACGAAGAGTTGATGAAAAAACTCGGACTTGATGTGGTCGGCTTCTTCGCCATGCCGATGCCGACGCAACCGCTGGGCTGGTTCAAGAAGCCGATCAAGTCGGCTGCGGAACTGAAGGGCCTCAAGTACCGCACCGTGGGTCTGGCCGCCGACCTGATGCAGGAACTTGGCGCCAAGGTGACGCAGTTGCCGGGCGGCGAGATCGTGCCGGCGATGGAACGTGGCGTGATCGATGCCTTCGAGTTCAACAACCCGACCTCCGACCGTCGTTTCGGCGCTCAGGACGTGGCCAAGAACTATATGATGGGCAGTTATCACCAGGCGATGGAGTTTTTCGAAATCATCTTCAACAAGAAGAAATACGACGCGCTGCCCAAGGATCTGCAGGCACTGTTGAAGTACTCGGCCGAGGCTGCGTCCACCTCCAATTTCGCGCTGGCGATGGACAACTACTCGCGGGACCTGCAGGAACTGAAGACCAAGGAGAAGGTGAATATCCTGCGCACGCCGCAAGATGTCTTCGACGTGCAGATCAAGGCCTGGGACAAGATCGTCGCGCGGCTTGAAGCCGAGGATCCCTTCTTCAAGAAGGTGTGGGAATCGCAGAAGGCGTGGGCCAAGCGAGTCGGCTACTATCACTTCTTCAACGAGGCCAACTACAAGTTGGCTTATGAGCATATCCACGGCAAGCTCGGCTTCTGATCGGACGCCTTCACTTAATGTAGTTATGTAAAACCACGGCGGGTGGTGCTTCGGTACTCCCCGCCGCGATTCATAGAGCGGATCCTTATGTCCATTCAATCGCTGCTGCATGGTATCGATCAGTTGTCGAAATCGGTCGGCCATGCTTTCGCATGGTGCATCGTCGTCCTGACGCTGGGCACCTGTTACGAAGTTTTTGTTCGCTACGTGTTGAACGACCCAACCAGTTGGGCCTTCGACATGAGCTATATCCTCTATGGCGGACTATTCCTGATGTCGGGCGCCTATGCCTTGTCGCGTGGCGCCCATGTGCGCGGTGACGTTTTCTACCGGCTGATGCCGCCCCGGGTACAGGGCAGACTGGAACTCGTACTCTATGTCATCTTTTTTTTCCCCGGCATCATTGCCCTGATGTACTCGGGATGGACCTACGCCATGGATTCTTTCCGCATTGGCGAGGTGAGTGTCAATAGTCCGATCGGTGTGCCGATCTGGCAACTCAAAATGATTATTCCCGCTGCTGGCGCGCTGCTGGCCCTGCAGGGCGTGGCCGAGATGCTGCGCTGTATTGTCTGCATCCGGACCGGCGAATGGCCGGAGCGGCTGCACGATGTGGAAGAAATGGAAGCTGAAGTATTGCGCAAGGCCGCAGAGGCAGATGATCAATCGGATAACGACGCGGCTCAGCCGGGAGTAACGAAATGACGGACCCGCAAATTGCCCTGTTGATGCTGGGCTCATTCATTTTCGTCATTTTGCTGGGTTTCCCGATCGCCTTCACGCTGATGGCGATGGGCGTCGGCTTCGGCTATTACGCCTACTTCCAACCCGATCAGGCCTTCTTCGACAGCCGGGTGTTCTACCTGCTGACGCAGAACACCTTCAGCGTCATGAACAATGATGTGCTGACGGCGATACCCCTATTCCTGTTCATGGGTTACATCGTCGAACGAGCGAACATCCTGGACCGCCTTTTCTACAGCCTGCAGGTTGCGTTTCGCGCGGTACCGGGCTCCATGGCGGTGGCGGCACTGATCACCTGCACGTTGTTCGCCACCGCGACCGGCATTGTCGGCGCCGTGGTGACGCTGATGGGCCTGCTCGCCTTGCCGGCCATGCTCAAGGCCGGCTATGACCAGAAACTTTCGACGGGCGTCATCGCCGCCGGCGGCACCCTGGGCATCCTCATCCCGCCCTCGATCATGCTGATTGTCTATGGTGCTACTTCGGCGGTTTCGGTGGTCAAGCTCTATGCCGCCGCTTTGATTCCAGGCGTGCTGCTGGCCACCCTCTACATGGTTTATGTGGTGACGCGGGTGGTGATAAATCCCTCGCTGGCGCCAAAAGTGCCACGTTCGGAAATTGAGGGCATCACTCGGCTCCAAGTCGTCATGATGCTGCTCAAGGCTTTTGTGCCGCTGGCGGTACTGATTCTGTCGGTGCTGGGCGCCATCCTGTTCGGCCTGGCCACGCCGAGCGAAGCGGCGGCGATCGGCGCACTGGGCGGAACGCTGCTGGCGGCGGCCTATCGTGCCCTGACCTGGGGACGCCTCAAGGAAGCGGTGTTCCTGACGGCGCGGACTACGGCCATGGTCTGCTGGCTGTTCGTCGGTTCCTGGACCTTCTCGTCGGTATTTTCCTACCTCGGTGGGGAAGGACTGATCAAGGATTTCGTGTTGAGCCTGGATCTGAACACCCTTACTTTCCTGCTCCTGACCCAGCTCATCATCTTCATACTCGGTTGGCCGCTCGAGTGGAGCGAGATCATCATCATCTTTGTGCCGATCTTCCTGCCGTTGCTGGGACACTTCGACGTCGATCCGCTTTTCTTCGGCATCCTGATTGCGCTCAACCTGCAGACCTCGTTCCTCACTCCACCCATGGCAATGTCAGCCTTTTACCTGAAAGGCGTGGCGCCCAAGCACGTCCAACTGGTGACCATCTTCAAGGGCTGCCTGCCTTTCCTGGGTCTGGTGTTCGTAACTATGGCTGCTGTGTATATTTTCCCGCAGCTGGTCTATTGGCTGCCCGATCTGCTGTATGGCAACTGATACACAGAGACACGGAAACGCCATGGATAAACTCAACTGGCTCGGCGCGCGGCAGGCGGCACAAGGGGTCCGGGACGGATTGTTTTCTTCCGAAGACCTGGTGCAGGCCTGTATCGATCACATCCAGGCCCGTGAACCCGAGGTGCAGGCCTGGGCATTTTTCGATCCGGAACATGCCATCGGGCAGGCGCGCAGAGCCGACGAATGGCGGGCTGCCGGCAAACCGCTGGGGCTGTTGCACGGTGTTCCGGTGGGCATCAAGGACATCATCGATACCGGCGACATGCCGACCGAGGACGGCACCCCCCTGCATGCCGGACGCACGCCGTGGCATGACGCCAAGGTGGTTGATCTCCTGCGTGCCGCCGGAGCGGTCATCATGGGCAAGACGGTGACCACCGAACTGGCGACCTATGCACCGGGCAAGACGCGCAACCCGCACAATCCAGAGCACACGCCCGGAGGGTCATCGAGCGGTTCTGCAGCGGCGGTGGCCGACGGCATGGTGCCGCTGGCATTGGGTACCCAGACCAATGGTTCATTGATCCGGCCGGCCGCCTATTGCGGCGTGTTCGGCTTCAAACCCAGCCGTGGCCTGATCTCGCGGCAGGGCATCCTGTGCCAATCGGTTCATCTGGATCAGCCGGGTGGTTTTGCGCGCAGCGCCGAGGACCTGGCCTTGCTGGGTGAGGTGCTGTGTGTTTACGATGCCGATGAGCCGGGCATGGTGCCGCGCGCCAGTCTGCCCCTGCAACGGGTCTGCGATGAAGAGCCACCGTTGCCACCCAAGCTGGCGTTCATCAAGACGCCGTTGTGGCCGCAGGCTGACGCAGATGTGCAGGACGGCTTCGGCGAACTGGTGGAACATCTCGGCGAACATGTTGGCGAGTTCGTAATGCCCGACTCGGCCGCGAAGGCGCTTGACTGGCACGTTACGATCATGGAGGCGGAGATCGCTTCCAACTACGCGGCCGACTATGAGCGCGGCGCCGCCCAGATGTCTGCCTCGCTACGTGAGCAGATAGTGCGCGGGCGTCGCATTACGGCGGTTGATTACCTGCAGGCCTTGGCGCGCATACCGCTGGTGACTGAGGCGCTTGACGAGGTCTTCGATCGTTACGATGCCATCCTGACCCCGGCGGTTGCCGGAGCCGCACCGCACGGGTTGGACTCCACGGGCAGCCCGATGTTCTGCACGCTCTGGAGCTATTGCGGCATGCCGGCCATCAGCCTGCCTCTGCTGCAAGCCGGCAACGGATTGCCGGTGGGTGTGCAACTGGTTGGTCGGGTCGGTGACGATGCCCGTCTGCTGAGAACGGCACGCTGGCTGGTCGGAATGGTCGCGTAACAATGAATGTGTGGAAAGTGAGGGTGCAATGAACTTCAAAGCGTTTGCCGGATTAATCGGCTTGTTGTTGCTGTTGGGCTTCCTGCTGCCGCCAGTAATCAAGCTCAAGAATATTGCGCTGGGCGTGGTGGTATTGATCGGTGTGGGGATGGCCGTCTACGAATTCATCGAGACACTGCGTAGCCCGGACGACTGAAAGGTATCCGCATGAAAGACAAGATATTGGTTAGTCGGGCGGTTTTCCCGGAGGTGATCGAGCGGCTCGGCGCGCATTTCGAGGTCGATTATCACGACGCGGATGCAGCATTGCCGCCATCCCAGTTGGCGGCGCGCCTGGCTGACAAGCAGGGTGCCCTGACCCTGATCTCCGATCGCATCGATGCGGCAGTGCTGGCTGGTGCGCCTGGCCTCAAGGCCGTCTGCAACGTTGCCGTCGGTTACAACAACCTTGATCTGGCCGCACTCAGTCGGGCCGGCGTCATGGCCACCAACACGCCCGGCGTGCTCGATGACACGACCGCCGACATTGCCTGGGCGCTGATTCTGTCATCGGCACGCCGTGTGGTTGCCGCCGATAAATGGGTGCGCGCCGGCCAGTGGGCCGGCTGGAAGTTTCACGACGATTGGCTCGGCAATGATGTGCATCACGCCACGCTGGGCATTCTTGGCATGGGTCGCATTGGCCAGGCCGTGGCGCGGCGTGCCTCTGGTTTCGAGATGCAGGTGATTTATCACAATCGCTCACGCTTGTCGGAAGCTGACGAGCGCGCCTGCAACGCCAAATGGGTGGAGAAAGATGCCCTGCTCAAGCAGGCGGACTTTCTGGTGCTGATGTTGCCTTACTCGCCGGCAACGCATCATGCCATTGCAGCGCCTGAGCTGGCCTTGATGAAGCCGACCGCACACCTGATCAACGTCGCGCGCGGCGGCATCGTCGACGATGCGGCGCTGATCGAGGCCTTGCAGCAAAAGCGTATTGCCGGAGCCGGCCTGGACGTGTTCGAGAACGAGCCGGCCCTGGATAAGAGATTCTTTGCGCTCGATAACGTCGTGTTGACGCCGCATATCGGGTCGTCGTCGCGGGCAACGCGTATGCGCATGGCCATGCTTGCCGCCGATAACCTGATCGCTGCCCTGACCGGGCAGCGTCCCCCCAACCTGCTTAATCCGGAAGTGCTTGGCGCCTGAGCGAAGCCCGCTGGGGCGCCGCCGGATCAGTGCGTCGGCATGATGAAGGGGTTGGCGGAAAGCTCCCCTTGTTGCGGCCAACGCGCGGTCATGGTCTTCAAGCGCGTATAGAAGCGCACGCCCTCGGGGCCGTGAACCGAATGGTCGCCGAACAAGGAGTGCTTCCAGCCGCCGAAGCTATGGAAAGCCATGGGCACCGGGATCGGCACGTTGATTCCGACCATGCCGACGGAAATCCGTCGCGAGAACTCGCGCGCCGTGTTGCCGCTACTGGTGAACACGGCGACACCGTTGCCGAACTCGTGAGTGTTGATGAGGTTGATGGCGGCGCCGAGATCGGGCACGCGCACCACCGATAGCACCGGGCCGAAGATTTCTTCTTTGTAGATCTGCATCGAGGGCTTGACGTCGTCGAACATGCAGCCGCCGAGGAAGAAGCCGCCCTCGTGGCCCGCCACCTTGAAGTCGCGGCCGTCGACGACCAGCTTGGCGCCTTCCTTGACGCCCTGGTCGACATAAGCCTTGACCTTGTCGTAATGGGTGCGGGTGACCAGCGGCCCCATGTCGGCCTTGGGGTCGGTGCCCGGGCCGATATTGAGATTGCGGGTCTTTTCCGCCATGCGCTTGACCAGTTCGTCGGCGATGTCGCCGACGGCGACGGCCACCGAGATCGCCATGCAGCGCTCGCCGGCCGAGCCGTAGGCGGCGCCCATCAATGAATCGACGGTCAGGTCGAGATCGGCGTCGGGCATCACGACCATGTGGTTCTTTGCCCCGCCTAGCGCCTGGACGCGCTTGCCGTGCGCGGTGCCGGTCGAGTAGATGTACTGGGCGATCGGGGTCGAACCGACGAAGCTCACCGCGGCAACGCGCGGATCGGTGAGCAGCGCATCGACGGCGGTCTTGTCGCCATGCACCACGTTGAACACGCCTTCGGGCAGGCCGGCCTCGCGCAGCAGTTCGGCCAGCATCAGGCTGGGCGAGGGATCGCGCTCGGAGGGCTTGAGAATGAAGGTGTTGCCGCAGGCCAGCGCCACCGGGAACATCCACATCGGCACCATCACCGGAAAGTTGAAGGGCGTGATGCCGGCGCAGACGCCGACCGGCTGGCGGATCGACCAGCTATCGACGCCGCCGCCGACCTGATCGGAATATTCACCCTTGAGCAGGTGCGGAATGCCGCAGGCGAATTCGACGACCTCGATGCCGCGCGTCAATTCCCCCTTGGCATCGGACAGCACCTTGCCATGCTCGTGGGTGATCATGGCGGCAATCTCGTCGGCATTCTTTTCCAGCAGTTCCTTGAACTTGAACATGATGCGGGCACGGCGCAAGGGCGTGGTGTCGGCCCAACCCGGCAAGGCTGCCGTGGCGGCGGCGAGCGCGGCATCGACGTCGGCCGTGCTGCCCAATGGCACCTGCGACACGACTTCGCCCGTGGCGGGATTGAAGATATCGCCCCAGCGCTGACCGTCGCCAGCATACAGTTTGCCATTGATGAAATGCGCGAGCTTGCGCGGTGCCGCTTCGTCGTAAAGTTTGGTGGTCATCAGGTGTTCTCCTTGGGATGTCGTTTGCCGTGCCCGCATCGGTCGGTGCCGTGCGTTCGTAATGCTGAACGACGTGCAATGCTGTGCATCAATTCTTATTGGTGAAGAGCTTGCTGTCAAGCGGCGATTGGCAGTCAGGCCGGCGGTAGACTTGCATCCAGCGTGTGAAGCACGGAGAATCAGCGTACGCTTTCTGCATTGACGCGTTCATCGCCCGAGGTGTCCCATGCCCGAACCGCACATGCTTGCCGTGCTTGCCCTGACCTTTGTGGCATTTGTCCTGTTCGCCTCGGAAAAGGTTTCGATCGAGTCCACCGCGCTGTTTATCATGGTGGCGCTGGTGGTCGGTTTCACCCTGTTCCCGCATGAGAACTTCCGGGCGGTGCAAGTATTTAGCGGTTTCGGTCACGAAGCGCTTGTCGCAATATCCAGTTTGATGATTCTCGGCCGCGGCCTGCTGATAACCGGGGCGCTCGAACCGGTGGCGCGGCGCATGGCGCAGCATTGGTCAAAGCGGCCGCGTCTGTCGATGTTGGTGATGCTGCTGGGCTGCGCGCTGGCGAGCGGCTTCCTCAACGACACGCCAATCGTTGTGGTGATGTTGCCGATCATTATCAGTATCGCTCTGCGCACCGGCGAATCGGCCTCGCGCCTGCTCATGCCGATGAACTATTCGGTGCTGGTCGGCGGCATGGGCACCACCATCGGCACCTCAACCAATCTGCTGGTCGTCTCGATCGCCGCCGATCTGGGCCTGCGTCGTTTTGAAATGCTCGATTTCTTTCACGTTGCGGCAATCGCCGCTGTGTTTGGCCTGCTGTACCTGTGGCTGGTCCTGCCGCATTTGTTGCCCGAGCGCGGCAACCTGATGGCCGATACCAAGCCGCGGGTGTTCGATGCCTGGCTCTACGTTCCGGAAGAAGAGGAAGCGGATGTTGAGCGCCCGACGCTGTCTGACATCATCACCAAGGCGGGCGGACACCTGCGCGTCATCGATGTGCGCCGCGGCGAGGATCTGAGCCTGATGCGGCTGCCGACGCTGGTGCTCAAACCAGGTGACCGCCTGTTGGTCCAGGACACCCCGGCAAACCTTAAAGAGTTCGAGTCGGTATTGGGCTTCAGCCTGCACGGCCTGACGGATGAGAAGGATGCAGAGGAAGCGAAAGATGAGAAGGATGGAAAGGAAGGGAAGGCGGCGGATGACCAGGCCGGGCAGCACCTCGCTGAAGTGGTTGTGACGGAATCTTCACCCCTCCACCAGCAAACCTTGCGCGAGCAGCGTTTCGCCGAGCGCTTCGGCCTGATCGTGCTGGGCTTGCGGCGCGCCGGGCAGGAACAATTGCGCGCGGCCGACGAGATTTCCGAAGTGCGTTTGCAGACCGGAGACATGCTGCTGGTGCAAGGCAATGCCGAGGCCCTCGACCAGGCCAAGCATGCTGACCTGCTGGTACTGGACGGCAGCCTCAACCTGCCGCGCAGCGATCGCGCCCCGATTGCGCTGGTCATCATGGCCTGTGTCGTGACTTTGGCGCTGACCAAACTCGTGCCGATTGCCATCAGCGCGCTGGGCGGCGTGATGCTGATGCTGGCGACGCGTTGCCTCGACTGGAAGGAGATCGGCCGGGCGCTCAGTTCGAAAGTGGTGCTGATCGTTGTCAGCAGTCTGGCGCTGGGCGCCTCACTGACGGCGACGGGGGGGACCGAGTTTCTGGCGCGCGGTTATCTGACTATGGTCGAGGGCATGTCGGCGGTCGTCGTGCTGTCTTCGCTCATGCTGCTGGTTGCACTGTTTACAAGTTTTGTTTCAAACAATGCCGCCGCCGCCATTGGCACGCCGATCGCCGCCAGCATTGCCGCGCAACTAGGGGTTTCACCGGAGCCCTTTGTGCTCGCCGTGCTGTTCGGCGCGAATTTCTCCTACGCCACGCCGATGGGCTACCAGACCAACCTGCTTGTCATGAGTGCGGCCGGCTATCGTTTTTCCGATTTTCTCAGGGGCGGGGTGCCGCTGCTGATCATCATGTGGATCGCCTATTCAATACTGCTGCCGATTTTCTTTCCGTTGCAGGCGCTTTAACAACCCGCTGCGCTAGGCAGCCTCGAAGTGCTCCAGCACCAGTTGCACTTTTGCTTCGCCCTGCCACTCGTTGATGTCGAGCCGGAAAGCAGCGTGGATGCGGTCGGGGGCGCTGTCGGGATGATTGAAGCGGATGGCATCGAGGCGCGTGTTGCCTTTTTTAAGCGTGAGCTTGAGGTGCTTGTCTTTTAGCAGGCGCTGTTGCACGACCTCGAACTGGTCGGCGAAAACCGGCGCGGGAAATCCCTGGCCCCAGACGGCATCCTGCAGTAGGCGGGCCGGTATCAGGCTGTAGTAACCGGCTTCGAGCGGGCCGTCGGTTTCGTAGGTGCGCGTGAGCGTGGCCGGGGCGAGCAGGGCGCGGGCAATTTCCTCGAAGGCGACAGTGAAATCGCCCAGAGCGTCTTCCCGGATTGCCAGACCGGCGGCGGCGGCGTGACCGCCGAAGCGCATGATGAGCCCGGGATGGCGCTTGGCGACCAGATCGAGCGCGTCGCGCAGATGCAGCCCGCCAATGGAACGGCCGGAACCACGCAGTTCGTCGCCGGCGCGGGCGAACACGATGGTGGGCCGGTGCAGCTTTTCCTTGACGCGGCCGGCGAGGATGCCAATCACGCCCTGATGCCAGTCCGGGTCGAACAGGGTGATGCTGGCGCGCTGGCCGGCGTCGAGGTCTTCGAGTTGAACCGCCGCCGCAGCCTGCATGTCGGCTTCGATGGCACGACGTTGATGGTTGATGGCATCGAGTTCCTGCGCAATGTTCATAGCGCGCCCCATGTCGTCGGTGACGAGACATTCGATGCCGAGGCTCATGTCGGCCAGTCGGCCGGCGGCATTCAGGCGCGGGCCGATGGCGAAGCCGAGGTCAAAGGTGCTGGCGCGTATCGCCTCGCGGCCGGCCACCTGCAGCAAGGCGGCGATGCCGGATTGCACTTTGCGCTGGCGGATGCGCGCCAGTCCCTGGGTGACGAGGATGCGGTTGTTGCGGTCGAGTGCCACGACATCGGCGACGGTGCCCAGCGCGACAAGGTCGAGCAGGGCGGCGAGGTTGGGTTCGGCGCGGTCGGCAAAGGCGCCCCGGCGACGCAACTCCGCCCGCAGCGCGAGCATGACGTAGAACATCACGCCAACCCCGGCAATGCACTTGCTGGGAAAGCGGCAGCCCGGCTGGTTGGGGTTGACGATGGCATCAGCCGCTGGCAGCTCGTCGCCGGGCAGATGATGGTCGGTGACGATCACCGTCATGCCGAGTTGTTTGGCTGCAGCGACACCGGCCACGCTGGCAATGCCGTTGTCGACGGTGATGAGCAGATCGGGCTGCATGGCAGCCGCAAGCTGTGCGACCTCGGGCGACAGCCCGTAACCGGTCTCGAAACGGTTGGGCACCAGGTAGTCGACAATTCCACCCATGGCGCGCAGTGCGCGCAGGCCGACGGCGCAGGCCGTGGCACCGTCGCAGTCATAGTCGGCGACGATGAGGATTTTCTGCTGTGCGGCGATGGCATCGGCCAGCAGGGTCGCGGCGGTGTCGATGCCTTTCAGTTGTTCTGGTGGCAACAGGCCGGTAAGACTGGTATCGAGCTCATCGGCAACTGAAACTCCGCGGGCTGCGTAGAGGCGTGCGAGCAATGGATGGATGCCCGCTTGTTCGAGCATCAGCCGCGCGCGTTGCGGCACGGGACGGATTGCAATCATGCTGCCTGTGCCGGGCCGCCCCAAGTAGGCAGCGAGTCAGCGACATGGAAGCCACGCAGTGGCTGAACACCCGTCACCCCCCTTTCTCGGGAAGGGGGGCTGGGGGGAATGGAGGGCATCATGGTCATGTTAGCGCTGTGAGAGGACGCGGCCGGCGCCAAATGCGCCAGAGTTCGTTCCAGGTGAGCGAAAATGCGGTTGTCCTTTGCGGGCCGGCAATACCCGCGATGCTGGTGCCGATCACCCGCAGTTCCCGGCATTCGCGCTTCTTCAGGCTTGCCAACGCTGGGGCGAGCCAGTCACGTTCAAGGGCCAACAGGGCCTCGCGCCAGGCTAGCGCGTCAAAGGTTCTGGCGGGGTGTTCCATGCACGTCATGACGGCGAGGACGCGGCCACTGGCGGGCTGAAAGCGTTCCGGTGGTTTCAGGCAGGGCAGGCCGCCGCCGGTTTGAACTGCGGCGCACAAACCGGCGAGCACCGGGTCGTCGCTCCAGGTCACATTGAAATATGCTTGCACCGCATCGGGCAGGCTGCCCAGGCCCCAGGCCCACAGGCTGTTGATGGTGGGCTGGCCGAGTCCGTCGCGGCTGCGGTTGACGGGGTGGGCGTGCATGAGCGTTTGCGCTTCGGCGATTAGCCGGCGCCAGGCACGGCCATCGGGGCCGCCGGGAAGACCAGGATCAACATTTTGGCCGATGGCGTCAGATAGGGGATGGGTGGTCAGGTCCACTGGCTTGTTCAGTTGCAGTTCCCAGCAAGAGGGAGACGAAGCGGACAGTGTTCCCCAGTCGGCAAACAGCGGGGCGACGACCTCGATCAGTGCGGCCGCTTCGGCCGCGGTCAACTTTAGCTGCGCCGGGTCGGCGAGCGAAATTCCCTCGCGGGCAACCTGCAAATGCACGGGGTCAAGGCAGATCCAGCTTCCGGGCGCCGTCCCGCCAGCGCCGACTTTGCGCAGCGCCGCCGCTGGCAGGGGCGGGGAAAGTCCAAAGGCGCCAGGCAACCAATCGGGGGTGAGTTCGCGGCGTTGTCCGCGACCCAACAAAAGGGATAGCCTGGGCGCGGTCAGATCGAAGACGGTATCGGTGCGAATTTCGTCGGGCAGCAGCAGGCCGGGGACAAGCAGAGTGAGATGCATTGCGGCATGTTAACACGCCGATTCCGATGAAACTTGCGGTAACCGGGGCTCTGTTGCGGCGCAACATAAAACCCCGTTCTTGTGCCATACTGACCCAATAAGTATTTGCGAGACGAATCATGACTTCCAATGAAATCAAGCAGTTCCTGATTGAGAAAGTGCGGCTGTTCGATGGCTACAGCCCGGAAAAGATTGACGGTATTCTGGCCGACAGCGAGGTGCGCACCTTCGAGGGCAAGGAAGCCATCATTTCTTGTGGCGAACCCGGACTGTTCCTCGGGGTGATGCTGTCTGGCCATGCCGATGTCTCGGTGGCCGGGCCGACCGGCGAGCGTGCCGTCATCGATGTCCTCGATGATGGCGCCGTCTTCGGTGAAATGGCGCTGCTGACCGGCGACCCGACGGTTACCGACATCATTGCCGGCAATCGCTGTTTTGTGCTGACGATTCCGCAGTCGATATTCAATCGAGATATCGTGACCCACCCGAAGGCGGTGATGTTTCTCTCGCGCCTGCTGGCCGAGCGCGTCAAGGCCAATGCCGCCAACCCGCTCAATCCGGGTGGCAGCATGGGCTATTCCCGCTCAGTGGCGAACGCAGCCGACCCGTACGCGCTCAGCCTCAAGTCGGAAACGCCGGGGCGGGTTCTGGCGCTCAACGTCGGGCGCGCGCAGATCCGCTTTGGCATCTACGACACCGAGGATGAGAGCCGGGGCGTGCACGGCATTTTCCAGGACCTCGACGGCGACACGGTTGGCATACAGCTGAGCGCCGGAGGCAAGGTGATCGAACGCCGCCGGCCGCATTTCGAACTGGCCGAACTGTTCACGGTGATTTTCGATGAAATCGGCAGCCTCGGTGGGCGCTTTGCCTTCATGCCGCAGGAAGTGGTCGTGGTTGGTCACCGTGTCGTGCATGGCGGCAGCAAGTACTACAGTTCGACGCTGATCACCCCGGAGGTGATGCAGGACATCGAAGACCTGGCGGTCTTCGCGCCGTTCCACAATCCGGTGAATCTGGAAGGCATCCGCCTGGCGATGAAGTTTCTTCCCGCCGTGCCGCACATTGCGGTGTTCGACACGGCCTTTCACCAGACGTTGCCGACCTACGCCTACATGTACGGTCTGCCCTACGACTACTACAAGAAGGATGGCATCCGCCGCTACGGCTTCCACGGCACCTCGCACCGTTACGTCTCCCTGAAGTCCGCCGAGGTGACCAAGCGGCCGCTGTCGGAACTCGAAATCGTCTCCTGCCATCTGGGCATCGGTTCGTCGATGTGCGCCATCGACCATGGCCGCTCGGTGGATACGACGATGGGCCTGACGCCTTCCGAGGGGCTGATCATGGCGAATCGCGCCGGCAACCTCGACCCGGCGGTGGTGATCCATCTGATGGAACACTACAAGATGTCACCCGCGGAGATCTCACACCTGATCAACGCGGAAAGCGGCCTCAAGGGCATTTCCGGCATTTCCGGCGATATCCGCGAAATCGAGGAGGCCGCCAACGAGGGGCACCACCGGGCACTGCTGGCCCACCGCGCCTATTCCTACCAAATTCGCAAGACCATCGGCGCCTACGTCGCGGCGATGGGCGGTATCGACGTGCTCGCCTTCACCGGCCGCATCGGCGAGACCAGTGCCGCCGTCAGGAGCCTGGCCTGTCAGGGCCTCGAATTCATCGGCATCAAGCTCGACGAGGAAAGGAACCGCACTCTCGGGCCGGTGGCTTCGCATGCGGTGATCTCCAGCGACGAATCGCCGGTCAAGATCATCGTCATTACCAGCAACGACGAACGGCTGGTGGCCTGGGAGGCGCTGCGCGCCACCGAACGCTGCCAGATCGTGCGCGGCGCCGCTGCCGAAGCCGCCGAGCCGATCCCCATCGAAATCTCCGCGCACCACGTGCATCTGGCGCAGGCGGATGTCGACAAGCTGTTTGGGGCCGGCCACCAACTGACCCCGGCGCACGAACTGTCGCAGCCGGGCCAGTACGCCTGCGCCGAAAAAGTTCATCTGATCGGCCCCAAGGGCCGGATCGACAACGTGCGCGTGCTCGGGCCGACGCGCAAGGAAACCCAGGTCGAAATCGCCATGACCGAGCAGTTCAAGCTCGGCATCCAGCCGCCGATCCGCGAATCCGGCGACCTCGCCAATACGCCGGGTCTGACGCTCGAAGGCAAACATGGCTCGACCACCATCACGCAGGGCGTGATCTGCGCTCAACGCCACATTCACATGTCGCCCGAGGACGCGATGCGCCGTGGCCTGCGCGACCGCTATGTGGTGCGCGTGCGCATCGAAGGCGACCGCGAGCTGATCTACGGCGACGTGGTGGTGCGGGTCAACCCGAATTTCCGCCTTGCCATGCACATCGATACCGACGAAGGCAATGCCGCCAGCATCCGCACCGGGATGATCGGCTACATCGACGAAATCCAGATGCGGCGCTGACTTTGAAAGTCGGCGTGCCCATAGGGAATTCCCTTTTCGGGACTGGCGGTACGGCGTCCCCCGCCTGGGGTATGGGGTAAAGCGCGGGGCGTCTGTGTCCGCAGGTGGCATGCCGCCACCCGGTCTTTTGAAATCCTCATCGGTCTGCGCTACACGGCCGCCCGCAAGCCGGGCGGCGGCATCCGCTTCATTTCCTTCCTCGCGCTGATTTCCATGCTGGGCCTGGCGCTTGGCGTAGCGGCGCCGATCGATCGGCATGGCGAATCTGGACAACGGTCGCCAATACTGGAGCGATGGGTCCAGGATCGCGCCAAGCCGCAAGCATACTCATAGCGACTGCACTAACTGCAGGCAATGCGCGCTACCGCACAGAGGGAATTCCGGATTTAGGAAATGATGACGTCAATGGCTAATCATTCTTCGATGGCCGCAACTGACGTACCTCCTATAGATCGGAAAATATCATGACTTATGCATTGACCAAGAAGCAAATGGCGTTGGCCGTATCGTGTGCACTGGCACTGGGCCTTGTTTCGGGCGCGGCAACGGCGCAAACCAATCCGACCAAGGAAGGATATGTTGTTGATCAGCGTGGCGAGGTTGCCAAGAGTGGCACCGGTCTGTGCTGGCGCACCGGTTACTGGACACCGGCGCTGGCGATCGAAGAATGCGATCCCGACCTGGTGAAAAAGCCGCAGCTCGCGGTTGCACCGGCACCGATGCCGATGGCTGCTGTAACGCCGACCCCGGCACCGAAGCCGGCAGCCCAACGCGTGCAACTCAATGCCGATACGCTGTTTGACTTCAACAAAGCAGTTTTGCGTCCCGCCGGTCGCGAAGCGCTGGATGATTTCGTCAGCAAGAGCAAGGATATCAATCTGGAAGTGATCACGGCGGTCGGACATGCCGACCGCTTTGGTTCGGACAGCTACAACCAGAAACTCTCGGAGCAGCGCGCAGCAGCGGTCAAGGCCTATCTGCTGAGCAAGGGCATCGAAGCGAATCGCATCCAAACCGAAGGCAAGGGTGAAACGCAGCCTGTTACGAAGGCCGGTGATTGCCGCGGCGCCAAGAGCGCCAAGGTAATCGCCTGTCTGCAACCCGATCGCCGTGTCGATATCGAAATAATCGGCACCCGGCCTGCCAAGTAAGCGATTCGCCGGGCACTCGCGAGGGTGCCCGACAGGTCACGCTTGAATGGCAGGTAAGCCCGTTACACCATATTTTTGATAGAGGTAATCCCATGAAAACGATACAAAGATTCGCACTTAATGCAGTTACCGCAGTAATGCTGGTTGGTCTGGTGGGTTGTGCCGGCATGACGCAGCAGGAAAAAAACACCGCCATCGGCGCTGGCGTCGGTGCTGTCGGCGGTGCCGTTCTGACCGGCGGTAGCGCGGTTGGCACCGTTGGCGGTGCTGCTGTTGGCGGCGTTATCGGTCACGAAGTCGGTAAAAAATAATTGAGATGCGATGCGCCTGGCCTACCTGGCAGGTGCGTGGTACTCGCTCGTAACCTTGATTCAGGAGATATAACGATGAAACTCAATAATTCCGTCAGTGCAGCTTTGATCATGAGTGCGTTGCTTATTGCACTTTCCGGTTGCCAGAAGCAGGAAGGCCCGGCTGAGCGGGCCGGCAAGAGTGTCGACCAGGCAGTCGATAAGGCCGGACAGCAGATCGAGAAGGCGGGTGAAAAAATCCAGGACGCAGCAAAGGGCGACGAGAAAAAGTGATGGTTGCACCGCGCGCCGACAAAAAGTCGGCGCTGGCAAGGCGGCGATTACCGATTCTTAGGTGAATGGTCGTCGCTGTAATTTTGGATCCGGGCAGGATGTAACGCCTGCACCGAATCAATCAACGACTTGCACATCCAGTCGCACCCTCAACCCCACTACACCACAAAACAAAAAAAGGAATCATCATGAACAAACTCAACTTCAATGTCATCGCGCTGGCGCTTGGTTTCGCGTTCAGTGCGGGTGCAATGGCACAAGGCATGTCGAAAACTGACTACAAGGCCGGCAAGGACAAGATATCCGCCGAGTACAAGGTTGCCAAGGACAGTTGCGCCGCGTTGTCCGGCAACGCGAAGGATATCTGCGTGGTCGATGCCAAGGGCAAGGACAAGGTCGCCCGGGCAGAACTTGAAGCTGGCTACAAACCGTCTCAGAAAGCCCAATACGAGGTTCGCGTCGCCAGGGCGGAAGCCGACTATGCGGTGGCCAAGGAGAAATGCGACGACCTGTCCGGCAATGTCAAAGATGTCTGCGTGAAGGAAGCGCAGGCCGTGCAGATTGCTGCCAAAGCTGATGCCAAGGCGCAGTTGAAGACTATCGATGCAAATGTTAAGGCCAACGAGAAGTCTGCCGCTGCGCGCAGCACAGCTAATGAAAAATCCACTGACGCTCGCAAAGAAGCCACCGAGGACAAGGTCGACGCCGGATACGCAGTGGCGAAGGAAAAGTGCGACACCTACGCGGGTGCCGCCAAGGATCACTGCTTGAACCAGGCGAAGGTGAATTTCGGCAAGCAGTAAGGCGCCCAATCGACCTCGCGGTTGATAAACACTAAACAGAGACCAACAGGCGATGCGTCTCGCTTGCGACACACCAGCAACAAAAGTCGGCGCTGGTGGGACGGCAAATAATGGTGCTCAAAAGCAATTCCGCCTGTTGGGTTTCGCACAAAAGGAGTTTGATATGAACTGGGATATCGTTGAAGGCAACTGGAAGCAATTTAGTGGCAAGGTGAAATCTCAATGGGGCAAACTCACCGACGATCAACTCGACGTGATTGCCGGCAAACGCACCGAGCTGGTGGGCAAGATCCAGGAGGCCTATGGCATCACGAAGGAAGATGCTGAGAAACAAATAAAACGCTTTGAAGAGGACACACGTCCGTAACAGCCAGGGGAAAGTGCGTTCACAAATCTGTTCGCCTGAGCGATTCTCATCAATTAGACATAAAGGAATTACCATGAAATATTCAATAGTATTTTCCGCAGTACTGATGGCCATGGCTTTGAGTGCGTGCGACAAGCCGACTGTCGTGACTCCTCCGACGGTGGTTACCATTCCGGTCCCGGGACCTGCCGGTCCGGCAGGCCCGACTGGATCGACCGGATTACCCGGGGTGGCTGGTGAGGCCGGTTTAACCGGATCTACGGGATACACCGGTGCAACCGGTGAGCCCGGCTTAACCGGTTCTACGGGAATGACCGGGGCTACCGGTGAGCCCGGAAAGACCGGTGGTGATACCGTAATCATTGTTCCGGCTGCGCCACCAACGCGCTGATCCGCAGCTAGTTTGCCTTGTCCGCAGCGATGGCCATCTTGAGGGTAGCCATCGCCGCTGACCGGGTGACTTGAAGAAAATCAGCACGGCACGTCAGCCTTCGTCCCTCACAAATGGTCGGTGGCTAGGGGTTATGACCCCATAACTTTCTGTACGGAGGATGCTCACATGAAAACCCGCCTTGAATCGCTAGTTTTGAGTACGACGCTTGCCGGTGTGCTGGCAGTCTTGATTGTCGGCTGCAGCAAACCCCCGGAGCCGATAGCCGTGCCGCCGCCGAGCATGACGGTGGGGACGGTGATTGACGACAGCGTGATTACCGCCAGTGTCAAGTCGGCGTTACTTGCCGACCCGGATGTAAAGAGTTTCGATTTAAAGGTCGAAACCCGCAAGGGAGAAGTTCTGTTGAGCGGCTTCGTCGACAACCAGATGCAAATCGACCACGCGATCATCGTCACCCGCGGGGTGTCGGGCGTCACCAACATCGACAACAAGATGAGTCTGAAGGGTGCGGCGACGACAGTGGGCAACAAAATCGATGACGGGATTGTGACGACCCGGGTCAAGGCCGCGCTGCTTGCCGATGAGAATGTCAAGAGCCTCGACATCGCTGTCGTAACGCGTAAAGGCGAAGTCCAGCTCAGCGGTTTTGTCGACAATCAGAGCCAGATCGAGCGCGTCCTCGCAGTGGCCCGCGGCATCGAGGGTGTAAGCAGCGTCAGCAATGAAATGAGCCTTAAAAAATAGGGTGGAACTAGCGGCCTGCTGAGGCGCGGCCACTTTCACCCCTAAGCCCATGCACCATTTTTCGTTTCAGGAGACACATCATGATCACCATGAATAAATATGGATCAGTACTTGGTTTGGCTGTTGTGCTCGCGCTCGGCGGCTGCGGAACCATGAATCCCCCCGCCGGGTCATCGAGTGTCTATCCGCAATCCACCTCTTCGGGCGGCATTCGCTCGGGATATGGCGTGGTGCAGTCCATCGAACTTGTCAGGCAGGAAAGTACCGGCATCGGTGGCAGTGGCATCGGCATCGGCACGGTCGCGGGTGCGGTGGTGGGCGGCGTTGTCGGCAGCCAGATAGGCAAGGGCAGTGGCAATACCGCGGCGACCGTTCTCGGCGTTGCCGGCGGCGCCTATGCCGGACACGAACTGGAAAAACGCAGCCAGCAGCAAGCCGATGCCTACAAATTCACGATTCGCATGAGCGATGGTTCCTATCAAACCTTGATGCAAAACACCAACCCAGATATTCGGGTGGGTGATCGCGTGCAGATCGACAACGGCGTTGCGCGGCGGTATTGATTCCATACCGCAGCGATCAAGCGGTGCCGTCTGTGACTGAAACCACCAGTGCAGCCTGCTCTGAGCGCGTTGCCGACGTGACGGCTGCTGCTGTTGCGGCGGCGCAAAACCGCTGTACACGCACCCCGTATTGCCCGCCTGAGTGTACCCGGCAGGTGCGTCGCGGTCGCTGATTTTCCTTATCCAGGAGATAAAACGATGAAACTACGTGAAATCCTCAGCGCAGCCTTGGTCATGAGTGCATTGCTGGTTGCATTACCCGGCTGCCAGAAGCAGGAAGGCCCGGTGGAGAAGGCCGGCAAGCAGGTCGATCAAGCGGTGGAGAAGGCCGGACAGCAGATTGAAAAAGCCGGTGAAAATATCCAGGATGCGGCAAAGGGCGACAAAAAGTAGTCTTTGCACCAGCTTCGTGCAGTGACAGGCGGGGCAGCTTTATAGTGCTCCCGTCTCTTTGTTGTACCCCTAGAGCACGTTCCGCGATACCGGGAACGTGCTTGTTCTTGCGCGCCTTCGTGTAACTGACCGGCGCCAGTCACCGACCTTGCCGAAGCCGGTGAAGCCTTGCCCCTGATTAGCGACGCCTCAGCCCCATGATGAGGGAGACGACAAACAGGACAAGAAAAATGAAGAACAGGACCTTGGCGATCTCGACGGCGCCGGCCGCGATGCCGGTAAAACCGAACAGCGCGGCGACCAGGGCGATGACAAAAAACACAACAGCATAATGTAGCATTTCCATTCCTTTCATAGACGGTCAGTTAAGCAAAGGCTAAATAGTGGCAACACGCTATATTTTGCCCAGCAGCCACAGAATGAGCAGGACCATCAGTACCAGTCCAAGGCCACCGCTGGGCGCATAACCCCATTCCCGGCTGTGGGGCCAGGTTGGGATGGCGCCAATCAACAGCAGAATCAGCACGATCAACAGAATTGTTCCTAAGGTCATTTCATTTCTCCTAACAGGCGGCGGCGACTCATGCCAAGTCCCAGGAGTCCGAGTCCCAGCAACGCCAGCGTGGCCGGCTCGGGTACGGTGCCGTTACCGCCACCGTTGGTGCTTATCCCGTCACCGCTGAAGCCGACGCTGCCGTAGTCGCTTGGCCCGCCGGCGATGTTGTCAGCGATGCAATCGTTGGAGATGGTGTTGGTATCCATGGTCACCGCAGCATTCAGCGCGATGGCCCGGCCGCAGAGAATGCTTGCGGTGGTATTCAGGGTGATGCTTTGATCCGCAAGAATATTTCCTGCAAAAACCGTGCTGGTGCCCAGCGTCGCGGAGCTGCCGACCTGCCAATACACACCGTAATCCCCTCCGCTGAGAAGACCATTGATGACGTTGACAGTCGAGGCGCTTGCGGTGGTGAGCGCGCTCCCGATCTGAAACACCCAGAGTGCAGCGGGATTGTTTAGGGCGTCGAGAGTGAGCGCACCAGTCAACTGAGCCGTCGTATCAAAATGATAGACGCCCGGTAGGAGTGTGAGTCCGCCCAAATCCTGCCCCGTCAAATTGAAAGTGGATGTCAGGCCAAAAAGAGTGGTGTACGCCGTAAGGGCGTCAATCCGGGCCTGCTGCGCAACCCCGTCAGTTAGATGAACCATTCCTGTCTGGGTGACGGTCCCCGAGCCAGTGTACGAAGTGCCAGGATAGAGACCGAGATCTCCCCAGAGGGTGGTCGAGCCGGTGTTGGTCACCGTCGAGGCACCCAGCACCGCGAAGCTCTGCGCCGTACCCAGAGTTATTGGCGTCGCCCATGCCGGGGAGGCACTGCAAAGCACACCGATCACTGCCAATGACAATAGCGACAAGGTTTTTGGATTTTTCATCACATGCACTCCTGAATTATTATGCGATATGCAGCTTTGATGTTTCGTACGCGCCAGCGTTGCTGAACTGCTACCTTGCAACGGCTTTCCAAGATCCTCCTGCAGTGGATCAAACAGTAACCATCACCCTCATGCTACTCACGCGCCGAACGCGTGGTCTGTGCGCCAGCGCACCCTGCCCGAGGTATTGCCCGAGCTGTTCCTGACGTTCTTGAGGGAAGGCGCGTGCGTTGAGTGCGCTGGCGTACAGACCACGCGTTCGGCGCGGAGCAGGATGCGCAGTAGGGGAACGCCTGAACGCGTCTGTATGTGGCTCGCCATCAGGATTGACGTGCGCATCAGTTGAGCGTGGCAAGTCGCTTCCTTGCCAAAGGCAATGACGCGGAGTTGGCCCCGGCCGCTCACTATCTATCATTCACACCAGGAGGCATGATGACTACCGAACTGATCGCAAGCCATGGGACTGTCCAGGGCAGCAAGGAAAACCTCGTGAAGGATCTCAAAAGCGTTGTCGGCGATGCCGACGACCTGCTGAAGGCGGCGGTTAATTCGACTGCCGAAGAATTCACCACAGCGCGCACGAAAATCGAAGCCAAGCTCGGCGCGGCCAAGTCCAGACTCAACGATGCGCGAAGCGCAGTTGCCAAAAAGGCCGGCAGCGCCGCAAATGCGACCAATGAGTACGTCAGGGAAAACCCCTGGAAGGTCGTCGTGGGCGCCGCCGCGGTCGGACTCATCACCGCTTTCTTGATCCGCCGCCGCTGATACAAACGACGTAACTCGCGGCGTTGTGCCAGCGCCACCGCGCCGTGAGTGAACGTCATCGCCAATCCGCACTTCGGGACGAGCGTTTCGGAGAGCGGTGCCGCCTACACCTGGAGCGAGAATGCGCACGAATTCCATCTCACGCCCTGACACAACGACCCGGTGAGCGATGCGAGCGGAGAAGTCATCTACCTCCGCAACGAAGCGACCGGACGGTTTGCCTGGTCGATGATCATCGCGAACACTCGGTTGAAGTATGGGTGCATGCGCAATGACGCGCCGTCTCGCCAGCGCCGACTTTTGCGCGGGACATCGACGACGCTTGACTTGAAACGCACTGCGGTGGCAGTTCCGCTCAGCCGGAGCAGGCGCTGAGCTGTCATGGCTTTGGCAAGCGCTTGCGATAATGCCAAAAGCGACTCATCAACGGCTTGACGCTGGTGCCGTGGACGAGAATGGAGAGCGCAACTGCAATAAGCGTCAACTGAATAAGCTCCATGGCCAGCGTTTCGGGGAGCCCATGCTGGATGGCATACATCAGGTAATACAGCGAACCGATGCCGCGTACCCCGAACCAGCCGACCATGCCGCGTATCGGCCATGACGTGCGGGTGATCAGCAGGCTGGCGAGGACGCTGACCGGCCGCGCAACCACAAACAGAAACAGCGCGAACCCCACCGCCCGCCAACTCCAGGAATCGAGAAACAGTGTGCCGCCGATCAGCAAGACGAGCATCAATTCCGAGAGGCGCTCCAGATGTTCCTTGAATACCAGCGAGCCGCCGCTGACGGTCGGCGGAAGTTCGTTATTGGGGCCTGCCTTTTCGGCTTGCGACCGATTTGGGGAATCCTGACCCGCACCGGCAAGTTTGAGCTCGGTCTGGCGCAGCGCGACAGCAGCGAAAAATACCGCCAAAAATCCCCACGCCTCCACTAGCAAGCTCAAGCCGTACACCACACCGATCAGGCCAAGTCCAAGGAAGTCATCCATCAGCGTGTGCTCGTTAGGGTCTGTTCTCAATCAAGCAAATAGCGTTATGCCATATGCAACTTCTGCCGAATAAATCGTTCACGGTCAATGACATGGCGAGGGGCTGTTCACAGGAAGTGAAATATGGTCATATCCTGACTT
>Ga0180732_1000037_pt1 | contig 157287 bp, 222 predicted proteins | sample KR11_01MetaG_FD_148674 | JGI IMG/M metagenome (GOLD analysis project Ga0180732, IMG submission 148674) | Groundwater microbial communities from the Olkiluoto Island deep subsurface site, Finland - KR11_0.1 MetaG | ecosystem: Environmental > Aquatic > Deep subsurface > Groundwater | place... | reverse complement strand
TTGACATCACGCTCCTCGCCGTCTGCCGGGTCAAGGCAGAGAACGAGAAGCGGGCCAGGGACTTGCTCAGGGAGCTGGTTTCCACGTTGGACATCGGCACGGTGTTCGATGTGCGCAATCAGCCCGAGGCCATGCACGGCGAGGAGGAAGTGACTCTCACCGAGGCTACCATGGAAGGGGAAGGGGACATGTACGATGTGGATGGGGAAGACCCGGACGAGGGGGAACCGGAGGGCCCTCCGGAGACCGATGCTTCGCACAATCCGGCGCTGGCCAACTACCCGTTCGGCGGGCAAGTCTACGACACCCTGAAGCTCCATGAGATCATCAAGCAGCCGGTCCCCCATGATCTGTCTGTCCTGGGCGAGTGCGACCACAACACTGTCTCGTGGAAGGGCCGTTCCCCATGGGAATGCGACGAGGTGCAGTTCCCCCGGCTCCTTGCAGAGATCATGGCGACGCAGGACAACCTCGACTTCAGCGCCCTGACCGAGTCTATGGATCTCCCTGTGGAAATGATTGATGAGCTGTTCGACCGCGCTCAAGAAGCCTGGGAGATGATCAAACAGGCTACCTGTTCCGGTGCCCGGAGGCAGGGATGAGCCCAATAACGAAGGTAGAGAGATGGAGGCAACCGATGGCTGATTATAAACTGGACTGCCCCCGGTGCGGCGCCGTGCCGGAGACCGCTGCCCTGCAGGTCATAGGCGGTGAGTTCGAGACATCCGGGGTGTACCTGGAGCCTGATGGATTCGCGTTCTCAGATGCGAAGCAGGTCAACACGACCGAGGAACGTGTCCGTTGCTCCGTCTGTGAAGCAGTCTTCGACCTGTCGGAATGCGTGTAGCGATGGTGAAGAGATCGATGGGACCGGCCATTCGCTGCGAAGCGCTTGTAGGCTCCGGAGCAGGGATCCCTCCGCGCTGCGGGTGTCGGATCACCCGGGAGCACGGCTCGTGGTTCTGCGTTACTACGACCAGCATGGTGATCTTCTGCAACAACCACGGGGACGTTCTGCGCCGCGGAGGGCACGTGGAGACGGCGCAGGGACGCTACCACTTCGAGGACGGTGTGCTGCTCATGGGCGCGGTAAGCCAGTGAACCAGACCACGCTCCAGGTGAGCGAAGCTCGTCGGCGCGAGCTGATCTCGCTGGCATCGAGGTCTGGGGCGACACTGGACGGAGAGCCCGCCGTGCTCGCCGGAACTCGGCAGCCCTTTGCTGCGGTCGCCCGGCTCGACGGCGGCGGACACTCGCAGTTTTCCTGGGAAGCCGTCGAACGCATCATGGCGCATTCAGAAGCAAATGATGGAGAGGAGCACTACCATGAGCTACCTGTTCAAACTGTTCTACGGCACGCCGGAGGGCGAACGCCGGGTGCTGGCCGAGGGGGACGTCGCGGGCGTCGTCTCTGCGACCGAGGCTCGCAGGGTGGTGTTGCTACGCGAGTGGGACCCACGATTGGATGCCGCCGGCTGCACTCCGGACATCGAGCTGAAGGCTCAGGCGCCCGATGACCTGTGCCCCGATGGCAACGACCCCGATGCACCAGGAGAGTCTGATGAGGAAGCACGATGAGCTTCGCAACCGAGGTTGCCCGGCGCAAGAACGCCGGCTTGGTTATTCCCTGGGATATCCTCTTCGGCACGCAGTATGACATGCTACGTGCTGAAATGATCGAGACAGGCGCTCTGTCGCTCAGCAAAGAGAGGGTCTGGCTACTCCCCAACCGAGAATCCCTGGAGCGCGTGCAGGTAGCCACACAATCGCCCTTGCTGCCCCCGCCACCGGATCCGGAACCATCCGCCCCGGACCGGCCTCTGCCCCCCGGCTCTGGGTCGGGGGGGCCTCGAGCCATCACTGTCAACCGCGGCGATCTGCACGTCGTCATGGCAGAAGCAGCCAGACTGCTCAAGAGCAGTGCCCCGATGGTGCCCATCCTGCGCATGGTGCTGCTACGTGTAGAAGACGCGCAGCTCCGCGTGGACTTCACAGATCTCGGCATCTTCGCATGCGCCAAGTTGGACCTGACCGGCATCGCTGACTTCGAGCCCTGCTGCGTAGACGCAGTTGCTATGGAACGGGCGCTCAAGCCGGATTCCAAGGCTGAGAAGGCAGAGTCGGTCATACTGGAGAAGCTGCCTGACGAGCCCGGGACAGAGGGGGTGACCGAGCAACCGGCGCTATACGCCGACGACGGCAGTCTGCTTGTTCCGGCCCAACCCCATGTCCCTGCTGGGCGTGCCATTCCGGGTGCGCTCATAGTCACCTGCGGCGGCGCCCAGGTGAAGCTGCGCACGCAGTTGCCGGACGACTATCCAAGAGTCCCCGAGGGCCTTGACCCCGCGGTGGCAAGTCTCCCCCAGCTCACATGGGACGGCACCTCGCGTAAGTATCTGCTCGCTGCCCTGGACTTTACACTACCGGCCATGAGCCAGGACAGCTCACGCCAGCACCTGACGGGCATCGCCGTTGGGGAGATTTTCGGGCGCTACAGCTTCATGTCCACCGATGGGAACCGCGGGCACATCGCGCCGGTCGGCCACGCGGGCCGGATCGACTTCCAGCGTGAGACGCACGGTCTTCTGCCGGGCGCACTGGCCGCTTTCTACCGACGGCTGCTCAATCTCGACTCGGGTCCGGCCCTGTTGGCCTGGGTACCGGGGCAGGAGAAGCAGCCTGAAACGGCCGACCGCGGCAACACACCGGGTACGTGGTGGGCAGCTACCGGCCGGTGGGTTCTCCGGGGTCAAAAGGACGTGGAAATGCGCGTTCCGCCCCCGACTGAGCATGTCATCCCCAGACTGGATTCTATGCGCAACGAGCCCTGCTATACTGCCTGTGAGATGGACGCTGTTGTACTGGCCAAGGCCATCGTCAAGTGCATCCGCCCGCTTGACCGGGTAGAGGGCTGCACGCTATGCCTCGATTCGAGCGGCTTGCTCTTGTCGGCTTCAGATACCGAAGGCACCGAGGCATCTGTGCGCTGTGCTGCCCAGGTGCTCGGTGGCCCATCGGAGCCATCGGTCATCTCCATCAATCACGGATTCTTGTCGCAGGTGTCCAAGCTCTGCGACAAGAAGGCCGGGCTGCACTGGACTGGGCCGTTAGACCCTCTGTTGGTCGTAGGCGTGAGCGGCGGACTTGATTGCACCGCGGTCGTCATGCCGATGCGCCCATGATGAGCGAAGATGTCACAGATCGTCTCACGTGAAGCTGCTCTGCGAGCTATAGTTCACTGCCGGCGGCTGATCGATGAGTACCGGCGGCAGATCGATGCTGGAGTGTACCCGCAGTACGACGACAACTGCCGGGCCGGGATCGCCGAAGAACGCAAGACGATGCTGCGGATCATAGCAGAATGGCAAATCGTGCATTGAGGCCCGTCCAGCTGTCCCGGATCGTGGACTGGATTGCCTCGGACCTGCGATGCATCTGCGGGAACCAACGGGTACTGTCGCAGATCGTAGCCGACTTCGAGTCGTTCAACTCCTGCCAAATGCAGACAGGAGACGGCATTCTGATCTCAGGGCTAGTAGCCTCGTCCCGGCCACGGATCCTGTGGAAGCAAGATGACTCCTTTTGGGTGATCCAGGTGCCTTGGGACTCTGAGGCCAAGCTCTCCACGTGGCTCGCCGTGTCCCGGTTCTTGCGGGGTCTCGATGTCGACCCGGACGTGCAAGAGGCCCTGGACGAGGAGATCGAGCGGGCAGAGACGAAGGCAGGAATGAAGCGATCATGACCGCGGCCGCGGCCATGGCCATGACCATGACCAAGAAGGATCTGCTGCGTCGAACCGCTGAGGTTCGGCAGGGGGTCCTGGAGATGCTGACGCCGGTAGGGATCCGGGAGACTGCGCCGGGGGACAGCTGGGCGTTCATGTACTCCCACGTGGTGCCGGAGACCATGATTGGGCCAGTGTTCATCTCACTGCCGGATCCAGAGAGAGAAGCCAAGTACCTGTCAGAGTCCTCGTCCACCCGGTCGGACGTGGAACGGTCAGCCGGGTTCGTTTACCTAACTCTGCGGGCAGGGGACCGCGACCGCGCCTGCTCGGTGCTCAACCCGAGCCGACGGCTCGGGCACAGACTCAACCCGTACTCCGGGAAGTGGAACTTGCCCCTGTCAGCACCTGGCAACGGTGTACTGACTGCAGCAGAGATCCTGGATGGGTTTCGGCGCCACATTGGGCAAGTTGTCGACCTGCCGGGAAAGGATACCTGATGGCCAGAATTTGCTACGAATGGAAGCGCTTCTCGGGAGCTTCCCGAGAACTGATTGGCCAAGCCAACACGATTCTGTCTGAGTTGCGCGACGATGAGGTGCTCTCGGTCACACTCCGCCAGCTCTTTTACGGCTTCGTGTCACGGGGCTGGATCTCCAACACGCAGCAATCATACTCCCGCCTCGGGTCCATCATCTCGGATGCCCGGCAGGCCGGTCTCATCGACTGGGATTCCCTGGTAGATCGTACTCGACGACTGCACAAGCTGGCCTCGTGGAGTAGCGGCGCAGACATCCTGTCGGCCTGCGCAGACCAGTTCCGATTCGACATGTGGGCGTACCAGCCCAAGCGCGTCTTGCTAATGGTCGAGAAGGAGGCCCTCGGAGCCATCTTTGAGGACATCTGTGATCCACTACGCGTACCGGTTCTCTGCTGCAGAGGCTACATGTCGCAATCCACGATGCACCAGACCGCCGAGAAGATCGTGCAGTACTGGCGCAGCGGCGACGGGCAGTCGACCACCATCCTGCACTTCGGTGACCACGATCCGTCGGGGATTGACATGACCCGGGATATCCGGGACCGCCTCTCGCTCTACTGCTCCGGAAACGGCGTGCTGATGGACGGCCTCGACGGCCTCAACGGTCGCGAGGCAGAGACCATCGACGAGAGCGATCCCAGCTATGGGGACGCGCTCCAGTCCGCTGCTGCTGACTACGGTTGCCGCGTTGCCGGGGGCTCCTTTACGATCAAGCGAGTGGCACTCAACATGGAGCAGGTTCGGCAGTACAACCCGCCGCCCAACCCAGCGAAGATCACCGACTCGCGAGCCACAGACTACATTGCGCGATTCGGCGAGTCCTCCTGGGAACTCGATGCGCTCCCGCCGACGGTGCTCCGCGACCTGGTCCTCCAGGAGGTTCGTCGCGTGCAAGACCCTGACGCGTGGGCCGAATGGGTCGAACGCGAGAAACAAGAACGCGTCCGCCTGCGCCGCACGGCGCAGAGATGGACTGCTGACAAGTAGAGAGCAAAGGAGAACCGAATCCATGGGCAAGAAGATAACAGCGCCGCTGTACCACAAATACCCAGGACAGTTCGAGGAGCAGCCAGCCTTCGTCGAGATGGACGAGGATGGAGTCGTGCGCGCCGACTGGAACGGCGAGATCGGCAACGCCATCCCGTTCTCGGTGTACCACGGCGTGCAGATGCGCTGGAGCATCTCGCCGCTCATCTCGGGCGCGGTCCTCGACGAGCTGCTGACCGAGGGCTCGGAGTTGCGTCTGTTGCTGGCCGACGTGCATGCGGGGCACACCGTTGAGTGGGACGGCTCGAACCACGTCGGACGGCTCACCGATTCGGCCAAGGACGCATCGATCCTGGCCGAGTGGCACCTCGACGCGGTAGCGGCTAACCCTGACAACCTGGCGCAGGTCTGGGACGCGGCAGATTACCTCCAGGCTGTCGAGCACGTGACTTCGGGGGGGATTGCCATCGGCGACGACTGGCTGGTCACTGCCGAGACGTCAGAGGAAGCCCTGGAGGTCCTGTGCTGTGAGATCGAGGAAGCCGCGCAGGCCGATGGGGTCCTGCTGACAGGGCTCAGCGAGCACCTGCAAGACCTGCAGCAGCGAGCGCGGGAGGAGGCCGAGGAGGCCGAGGAGTAAGACAATGGCAAAGCACCGACACCGTATCAAGACCACGCGTACCGTCGGCTACCGCAGCACGGCGCGGGGCTGCAGAGAGGAGAACCGCCGCGCTCACGGAAACATCTGCCAGATCGACACCTGCGCGTGCGGGGCTGTCCGCGAGACGAACGTCAACGCGGGCGTCAAGGAGCGCGGGGCGTGGTTCGCTCCGGCACCGGCCGAGGCGCCCCGTGCGCACACCCGCGAGCCCGTGACGACTGGCGGCTGGTACGAGAACACGGACGGCAGCGTGACCCGCTACCACTGGGACGCCGGCCGGCTGTTGACCGGCGAGACGGTCGCCGGCTGGGCGCACGTCCCGTCCGACGACGACGAGTAGGCAACCGACGCGGAGACGCCACAAAGAGGAGATACGATGGACACGACCAGCGCGCAAAAAACCATCGCAGTAATCAACTACGTCCTGAACGGCGACTGGCGGCAGCTCCGGCTGGCCGTGGCCGGGCCGGCCTGCCGAGAGGCAGGCTGGTACTACTACGCCCGGAATGGCAGCTCTGTGGCCGTCCGCTCCCCCGGTAAGGTGGCGCAGACGGTGCTGGCCGTGGCCGAGGCGTTGGGCTTCGAGCCCGCCGGGCAGCCGCGGGGCACCTCGTGGTGCGCGAAGTGGCCGCGCACGGTCACGAGTGTGACTGTGGAGCTGGAAGGCTGCGCGGTGTTCGACGCGGCCACGAACTATGTCCGGTCGCTGGCTGCGGCCAGAGAGGGCGAGTAGGCAACCGGCGCGAAGGCACCAACAGGAGAGAGAACATGGACGAGATCACGAGCGAGATCGAGCGCCGGCTGGCGGCGGGCGAGAGCGCGGCGGATGTGGCCCAGGCCCTGGGCCTGTTGTACGACTACGACAGCGAGACCGTCGTGCTACCCGAATGGCACGTTAAAGTAGGAGGAGAGAAAGACCCCGTGGCAAGTGACACCACAGAACGAAAACCGCCACGCTGCGCGTGGTGCGGATGGGACAAGTCCACCGAACGCCGGCGGAAGGGCACGCCGTACATCAAGGGGGTATGCGAAGCGTGCGGCTGCACGCGCTGGGACGGGCCGAAACCCGAAGTCGGTGCTCGCGGCCCTTGCCCGGCATGCGCGGAGTTCGTGACGGTCGTGGCCTTGGCTGACATCGATACTGACGCCCGTGGCAAGCCGTACCTGATCGCGTCTTGCGGGCATGGCTTCGCTCAGCAATGGTGGACAAAGCGCTAGGCGCCGACGCATGCTTTCGGCAAAACGGGCTCCTTGACAGGCATGCCACGTTAGCCTACACGTGTACTGCACGACAGCTTCGGGGGCTTACGCTGCGCCCTGGAAAGAGAGACAGTATTCTGATGCCTGAGCGAGACAACCCGGAAGACTCCGGGTACCTAACCCCCTCGATCTCTTTGCTGCGCAAGTCCGAGGGGCCGACCCCGAAGGAGATTTTTGCCATGTCACCGGTACACCAAGACGATGAGAGTATGAGCCCGCGAGAACGTGTTGCTGACGTGCTCAGGGGCACCGTGGCTGCATCTGGGTTCGCTCCTGGGTCCGAGGAAGACCGCTATCTACGGCTCCTGGTTGCCCGCGTGGACGACCGGGTCTCAGAGGCCGAGCGGGCAAAGGCCATCGTGCGAGCCCGCGCGGTGCTCAAGGCAGCGGGTCTCGCGGCCACAGTTGATGAGCGCGCAGCCATCAATCGCGGGCGCACGGGCCTCATGTGGGTCGAAGCCTACATTGCCATCGATGTCATCAGCACCGATGCCACCGGTGGAGACCCAGCATGACCCACGTGGACAACAGCCTGCTGGGCGCCGAAGCAGCCGATCTGGTTCCACGCGTTGCAAAGCTGGTCGGTGATCTCATACGGAGAGCGTTTGCCTTCATGCAGCAGGAACACGAGAGCCCGCCGGTGTGCGCCCTGGTAATAGAATTCACAGGGCACATCGACTGCATGGTCGTGCCTGAGGATCTCGCTTCGAATTCGAATGGCACTGGGTCCGTGGCTGCTAGCTTCGCCATGGGTCTTGCTCGGAGCGCCCTGAAGCTCCCCGGAGTCCTCGCCGCGGGAGCACTGATGGACGCGTATACCGTTCAACGTGGTGAGGACACATTGACTCCGGATGGTGGCTCCCTGGCCAACGAACCGGACTGCCAGGAAGCCCTTGTCGTTGCCCTGCTCCTTCGCGGGCAGGGAGAACAGGTCGATCGGTTGCTGGTTACTTTGCCCTACACACGAAGCGCTGATGGCTCTCTGGAATCCGGGGATCTCGAGGTCCAGAGCACACGGGCCAGTGCCACGATCGACGGGCGGCTATTCACGGAACCCCGGACTGCGAGCAACTAATGAGCTTCCCGTTCAAGTGGGGACAAGGTACCTTCGGACCGCGTGTGCAAGAGCCCTGGAATCCAGCTCGTGAACCGGTGCCGGCCGACGACGGGGCTGCTCGTGAGCCCCAGGTTCTCATGCTCGTCATGGACCTGCTCCGGAGCCCGTCTCTGGGTCTAGGCCCTGAGCATGCCTTGCGGGTGGCCATGGCATGCACATCGATCCTATCCCTGGTGATCGGGTACGAGCCATCGGAATTGGCCTCGCTCATCGCTACATCGTCGGAACGCACGCTTGAAGGCATGAACAGGACCCTGGCCCACCGCGGATTGACCGTTCGTGACCTCATCGTCCGGCACGCTGGAGAGCCCTGGGAAGTCCTCGAAGAAGTAACCGGGCCCATCACCCGGTCTTAGCTGGCCTACGACGGGCGAATCTGTATTCCCCATTCCTCATCTCTCATTCCTCGGATTTCGCCCTGGACACCCGTATTAGGCCCTTGACGTGCCAGGCATGGCATGTTAACAAACTCACAGGAGACAGGAGACAACCCATGAAGACCTTCGTAGACAAGAAGCAGGGGACGCTAAGCGTTCTTGGGCAGGAAGACATCGTCGTAACGCGACGAGAAGCTGCCGTCGGCATCGAAACGGCCAAGAAGGCAGGGGACGCAGCGGAGCACAGTCTCTACGATCTGCTCTGGGAAATCCTCCGGGCGACCGGCTCCGGAGGCATCCCCGGGTTGCTGCTCAATGACTTCCTCGGCTGGAAGTCGTCCCGGATCCACATCATGGGGCCGGGCGGCGAGGGCGGGATCCGCGTGACCATCCCGTCGCCGGGCGCCGCAGGCAATTTCAAGAACATCACCGACGTGGGCCTGTTCGCGCAGGTCAGCGAGGTCCCGGAGATCGCCGGGCTCCTCGCCACCGTAGAGAAGGAGGCGGGAACGACCGAGCCAAGCGTTACCCTCAAGGGCGACCTGGCCACGTGGTTCGTCGATGCCTTCGTGAAGACGGGCAAGGTGCCTGAGGCGCACCCGGACATGACCGTGACAGAACCCAAGCCGCCCGAGCGGATGGTCACCGTGTCTCCCAAGGGCTTTGCCCAGCTCGTCAAGCTGGGGGCCGATGGCTCGGCTCTGGCCCGGAAGGTGCTCGAGGCCGGCTTCAAGAAGTGGCTCGTCAAGGACATCAGCTGAAGATGGACGAGCCGGGAATCTCTGCTGTACGCCAAGCATCTGCGGACGACGCGATCGACCGCCGAGCGTCGGTACTGGGTTCGCGCTTGCGAAGCGACCTACTGGAGGAGTGGCGCGGAGCCCTGGTATACTTGGTTGAGAAGACGGCCGGAGAACTGTCTGAGATCAAGCTCGTTGTAGCCGCTGGGCCATACACCGATGGAATTCGCGATGCGCTGGGCCATAAGAGGTTCTTCCTGCGAATGCTCCATGAGCGTTTGCGAGAGGCCAATCGGTTGCTCCGGCGCCAGCGCGTGGGCAACGGACCGAGTATTGACATGGTCAAGGATGCCATGGCACTCTGCGAGCAGATCCTGGCTATTCCGCTTGCTGAGCTACCAGGTGAACCTGACCGCGAGCGCAACGAACGTGCTATGCACCTCGTAGGGAGCCTCTGCGCGCTACTCGCCATCACGCAGCCCTCTGACCTCGGTACCCGCGCGGCGATACACACGTGGGCCCGGGGGGTCAGCGAGGGCATTCGCTGGAGCCGGCGACTCCGCAGGCTCCAGACCCGGGAACACCCGCAGGTCGGCTAGCTAAGCCAGCTAGCCAAGAGGAGGGACGGCGATGAACCACGTTTTGCGCTTTCGCGTGTGCCTCAGTGGGCTACTCGTGCTGGTTGCTTGCGGCACGTCGCAGGTGGCAGTTGCGAGCGGTCCTGCCTTGAAGGAGCGGCTGGATATCGATCCGGTGCTCCACGGCGTCTGGTACGTTTATGCGACCAGTGACGACGTGGGCAAGACGACCAAGCTCGTGAAGCCGCCCGGGCCGCTCTGCCGGGTCGGGTCGCTGTCGGTCCTGATGCTAAACGGGACCGAGATGACCGTAGCTCGAGTAGCCATGGTGACGGCCAAGGACGGGAGCCCGGGCAACTCCATTCAGTTCACGACAGGGGTCATCTGGAACATCGTGCAGGTCTCCAAGCCCGGTGAGCCGCTGATGCTCGCCGGGCGGGTGTTCCCCGGACCGGGCAAGGCCGAGGTCCTGCGGTTCGTGTTCATGGTGCGAAGGTGAACCGGGCGGCGATGGCTCCTGGGGAGCAGTCCTGATGGGCCGCGAGACCCACGGGCTCGACTGGGCGTGCTTGCGCCCGAGCTATCTGGCCAATGACGGCGGGGTCTACCGGCTCCTCATCCGGTATCTCGAGGACCTGCAGCGGTACCCGGAGGCCCCGGAGGTGACCCGAGTCAAGCTTCCCGTGTTCTTCGCGGGGGGCGCTGTGCCGCGAGGCGGTTGCGTGGGGGGCCCAGGCGACCCCGACTGCTACCTCGATGTGTTGCTGACCACGCCGGCCGCACGGACGCTTGAGTCGTCTGTCCCCGGCGTCGAGCGAACCAGCGAGAACGCGGGTCCTGGGCCTGGGGCCTGGGATAGCGGCGTGGTCGCACTGGAGAAGTTGTGGGACGCGGGCACTTGGAAGGTCGCCTATCGGGTACGTGCGCGGGTGCCGGGGATTCAGCCCTTGGAGATCGCCGCGGTGAGCCTGCGCCGGGCGCTGCTGGAACGCCGCTCCCGGGTCACCAATGACGTGTTCGCGGGGGAGGATGGCATTGACCGGCGCTGGCGCTGTCAAACATGCCTGGGCATGGAAGCCGACGTGCCGCTCCTCCCCGCTGTGTTTGCCCAGCGCACGCCGTACGATGTCTTCCCGGGGCCTGCGGGGGCCGCCGACGGGGCCGCTTGCCGCGGGTCCGCAGGGTGCCGGTGGTGCGCAGAGATTCGGGGCTACCGGGTGCATCTGGCAGACTCCGTGCGGGAACTGGTGTGCCCGTGCTGCGGGGGGCGGCGAGCACTCACACGTGAGGAGTGCCGGAAGCTGCTACCGTACTTGCGTTTCCGCGAGCGGCGGTAGGCGCTTCGGCCCAGCCCATGGGGATCGGAACGCCGTGCAACCTGTGCTCTTGGAAGGCGATCAAGAATCGGTACAAGGGCCGCGTGGTGCTTCGGGAGATCTCACCGGACGATCCGATGTCCTTCACGCTGCTGTTCGGCGCACCGGGCTGGGTCGCGGTGCTGCACGCAGGGAAGCCTGCAGAGAAAGAACTCGCGCGGTTCGCCTCGATACCCAATGTGTGCTGCTGCGACGAGTGACCGGGCCAGGCCAGACCGGAGGGAGACAGACCTGAATGCCGCTACCTGAGCACATCGATGCTGTGGCTGCTGTGAACGCCGCTACGACGCAGTGGGAGCACGACCTGGCGGAGGCACACCTGCGTGGGTTCCGGGCAGCCCTGAAGGCCGTGGGCTGCACGGTGGACCTGCTGGGGTGCGACGAGTACTACCTAGCGCAGGGCTCGACTCGCCCGATGTGCTGCGGGGTGTTCCTCGATTGGGAGCCTCGGTCGGTTCTGGTTGCCGGAGATGGCTCCGGTGCTTTGCTGCGGCCTGGAACAGCAGACGCGTGCTGGAGCAATCCGCCGCCCGATGATACTGCCGTTCTGGGCTGGTGGGACTGCGACGGGTATCGAGAGGGCGGTTGGTCCACGGGCGGCTGGTTTCTCCGGTGCACGCTGCAGCCTGAACTGGGACGAATGTGGCTGCGGGAGGGCGCAGAGGCGGATCCCCCGCGCTTTTGGCAAAGCCTGCCGCGGTGCCCCGTCTCGCAAGATAGAATGGAGTCGCCATGCACCCCACGCCGGTAGCGCCTCCGAGGGGCCCTGTTCTCGTGGGAGACACGTTCTACCGGGCGGAGGTGGGTACAGCCGGGGGCGTGTACTTCGGCACGTTTCGCGTGGAGAAGGTGACGCCTTGCGGGATGTGGCTTCTGCCGACGGGCGGGGTCTTGCGAAGCCTCAGGCTGACGTGGCGACCGTTTGGGACACGGTTCGTGTCAAGATCGGAGGAGGAGGCTTGGGCACACTTGCGGGCCAGGAAGCGATCCTACGTGAAGCATTGTCTGCGGCGACTCGCCCAGGCGGAGCGAGAGTACGTCTCGGCTGGCGGGGCACGCGATGACCTGGAGCAGATGCAACGGCGCCAGTTGCATGATGCTGCCTTCAATAGCTTCTGCCTGGTGCTCTCGGATGACTGAGTGGGCTGGGGATGGGATGGGGGGGGCTGGTTGCTTGGACTGATGCGACTACCAAGGATCTCGGTTGGACGTGCGGACGCTTTGCCAGCCGGGCTCCGGGTCGTCGGGGTGCCCGATGATGCGTCCTCGGCCGTCCCTGGAAGTCTGGGTGTCCGGCTGACACGAGTCCGGGCTTGAACTGAATGGTGCCTGGGACGGGAGAGTTGGAACAGCCGATGCTGGAGCGCTGGCTGGAGCGCTGGCTGGGGCGAGGGTGGCGTTGATGCTGACGACGTGGTCCAGGTCCGGACGGTTGTGGGCCTGCGGGTCGATGTCGAGTGGGGCCCCGCGACGTGAGCGGTTCTGGCCATGGCTCTGGCCCCAGCCCTGGTTCTCCGAGGGGCCCGCCACGAAGAAGGACGTGTGCTGAAGCCCACGCGAGGCCTCGGAATCGACTTGGAAGACACCATGGGCGTCGCGTGGAGCCAGGTTCTCCACGATCCAGAGGACGCCGGCGGTGACACAGTCGAGGATGTCATCATGGCGGGCTGGAAAGCTCAGGAACTGTTCACGGAGTGTCCTCGAAACCTCGACGGAGCCGAGGCGCGGATGCACGAGGAGCTTGGGCTCGGGGAACGTCTCAACGGTGTTCGGCCGGAAGAACACGGCTGGCGGCTCATTGGCCGGGAGATTGAGGAAGGGCGTGATGGACATGAGGCGTTCGCCCTTGGACATGTTGCCGGTCCCAAAGGGTTGGATCTGGGCCCCGAGTCCGCGGTGGCCGAACAACCGTGCGATTTCATCGTGCGAGGTCGGTGCCCGGCCCAGGACCTTCCCGGCGTAGTTCAGCCGCTCGTTCTCCATCCAGCGGTGGAGGTCGGCCAGCCCTTGCGCTTCGCACAGGATGGAGTGGGCATTGAACTGCGTAGCGACCCACCACAGGAAGTCGGCCTGTTCCTGCCCCATTGGGAGGTAATGTTCCAGGGCCTCGATGACAAAGATCTCGAAGGGGACGCCGCGCCCAGTCCAATAGATGTTGGCGATGTCGAGGTCAGCGAGGGCATTGAACATGGCCGGGGAATCAGGTGTGCCTGCGCTGCTGGCGCCGCGGGCATCGAGTGGCAGACCATCGAGGGCCTGATCGGGGTCGGCTTCCAGGTCAGTGATGCTCGCGTCATCGAGGTCCTGCAGGTCTTGCGGGTTGGCGCTTCCCAGATGCGCCCCGCCGTCGGCCGGGGACCGCTGTGTCTGCTGCGTGTCTTCTGGCAAGAGCTTGGGGACGTAGGCGAGGACGGCCAGCCCCGAGGGGTCGAGAGACCCCTTCTTGAGTTCCTTGCCCGAGGCCGGGTCGGCTACCACGATGATGTGCGCCCGGATGATCTTCTCCGGTGGAAGACGCCGGCGGTCCCACGTCCGAATGTGCTCTGGGAGCACGACCACGGTCTCCTTGGTGTGCGGGCGCAACAGGTATGCTCGGGCGTAGGCCACCTCGCCGATCTCCCGCCGTTTCCGCCGCAGAACAGCCGACGACCAGAGCTCCGGAAAGGCCGAGTGATACGGGTCCTGCGGTGTGCCGTGCGCGTGCTTGATGTGGGGCCAGCCCGTGTTGGCGATGAGCCAGCTCGACGCATCGTTTTCGGTCCACACGGTAAAGATGAACCAGCAAAGCCCCTCCGGGACCACAGAGGGGAGCCAGTCGTTTTGGATCTTCTCCAAGATCATGGTGCGCTTCGCCGGTTGGACCAGGGCGTTGGCAGCGCCGACGAGGTCGTCACCGACAAGAATATCAGCGCGGCTCCCTGTGCCCGCGGATGTCACGCCGACGGCTTCGACCGTGGGGTCCGGCGAATCCAGGTCTCTCTCGATGTTGATCTGGCTGGCGTTGTTCTTGCGCTTGGAGCCCCTGGAGGTCTTCTTCGCATTCGGGAAGATCTTGTGATAGATGTGCTCCTTGTTGTCCAGGATGGTGTGGAGCACCGAGAGCCGCTTGTTCGCAACCTTGTCGTTCTCCCCGACGAGCTTGATGCGGATGTTGACGTCGCTCCCTATGGCCCAGAGGATGGCGGCCAGGATGAACATCGATTTTCCTGTCCCCCTTGCGGCCTCGATGAGCACCTTGGGATTGCCGAGAATTGCTTCATCCCACTCCCTGTAGAACGGAGCTTCGAAGAGCGGACTGCCGTTGGGCGCACGGAAGCAGAGCTGCATCAGAGCCAGTGGAGACAGACGCGCGGCCTCGATACGCCGTTCCATGTCCAGAGCCGCAGCCAGAACGTCTTTCAGGTAGTCCTGATCGGCCGACGGGGCCGTGGCGCCTTTGGGGATCACATCGAGGGGCATGAGCAGCCGGTGCTCGGCGGGCGGCGCCAGGATTTGCCGGGTCGCTGCATCGGCCTGGCCCTTCCGGTACTGCATCTCTCGGCGCCAGAACGTGGCTTGCTGCCGCGGCGGCTTACTGTCGGACTCGGGCATGCGGGCTCTCTTCTGTCTTTGTCTTCGCTGGCTGATTTGCTAGCCGACTCCGGGTGGCTTTCGGCGCAGTCTATCCAGTACAGTCCCCGCGGCTTCTTGTATGCCCGGAGAGCCGGTGCTGGTGGACGCCATCGCGGGGGCCATGGGCCCACCGACCTTGGCTCCGGCTCTGGCTCTGGCCTCGAGCGGATTCTCCGTCGTTGGCTTGACGTCGACGTCGATGACCTCTGCTTCGGCCGGCTCAAGGCGTATCGCATCGCCTCCGCTGGTGATGCTCCCACCGGTGAGCAGACGACCAGGGAGGACACCGGTCTTCCGGTAGCTCTGGCGCTCTGCCGGAGTCATCTCGTTGGCGACACGCAGCAGCGTGTGGAGGACCGTCTGGTCTGGCTCGCCGCCGGTCTTGCGGGAGAGCGCCACGGCCGATTCCAGAGTACGCGTGGCGCGCTGGAGGGCCATGGTCAGACTGCTCAGGTACTTGGCGTCAATCACGTCAGGGATGGCGAGAGCCTCTGGGTCTTCCATGACGCGCGTGAGGGTCTGGCCCACAGCCCCCAGGATGATATCGCTCATCCGGATGGCGCTCTCCAGACCGACGTGCGCCGCGTCCACCTCGCGGACAGAACGGTCCACGTCTCCCGTGGTGATTCGGTGGACGAAATGCTCTTTCGGGAGGGGCGGCATGGCCCCAGACCTCCGAGCCACCTCGGCTTGCCGAGGATTGAGCCCGGTGAGATTCGCCACGCTGCCCCCGTCATTGGCACGGATGAGCGGGGCCGCGGGGCCCGCGGGCGTGTCTGGGACCTCTCGGAGGATCTCGGCAGCGGCTTGCGCTTCTGCACGGGCGCGGGCCTCGGTGGCTGTTTTCGGTCGCTGGGTGTTCTCCTGCGGATGTCGCTGGGCAACCTGCCGCTGGACTTGCCCCACGGCGTCCTGGACTGGATCAGCGCTGGGCTCCAGGTCCCCGTCTTCCAGGAAGAAGGGCAAGATAGCCTCCTTGCGGGCGTTGCCCCAAAGCATCTCCATGGCGAAGGCCCTGCCTGCCTCCATGGTCAATCGCATGTCGCGGGTGAGCAAGCGCGGGTCGAGGACGCCGATGGCCCGCAGGGCATCGACGAACGGCGGAGCCGGCGGGAGCCCGCGGTGGAACAGGCCTTCATGGATGATCAGCCGTGGGGTCCATTCGCCCGGCTTCCACACCGGAAAAAAGTTCAGGGTGCACCACCGATTGATGCCTCGCACGGGCGGAAGCGACAGGTAGTCCGGGCCGTAGGAGGACGTCCCCTCGAACTTTTCGATGAGGACGAGCAGCGCGGCGCAGGTAACAACCCACTCCACAGGGTAGACCCGCTGCACTGTCTTCTTCTGGGTGGTCTTGATCACCCCGTTGATGGACGGATAGCTCGACCACGCTGCAGCCCACGAGCCCCGGAGTTCGGGAACCTGGACCGGATCAATTCTGCCCGGCGGGGGCTCCATGTGCCTGGGCTTGCGCGAGATATCCGTTTCCATGCACGTCGAGTAGTCGATGTCCATGAGCCCTGCTCGGAGCTGGCCCATGAGGTCGAGGCGCACAGGCGCGGTGCGCTGAATGCGCTGGCCCTCTGCGTCCAGGGTCTTGATGAGGTTCCCCTCAGACTCGCGGCGAGCCCACCACATCTGCATGTCAGTGCGGTGGACCCATCGCTGGCCCTTGCCATCCCGGAATCCAAGAGACACAGGGGGATCAATGACTGCGCTCGCACCCGCCTCGGTATCCGCGGTATCCAGCGACTCGGCTGGCTCGCCGTCGTCTTCTGGCTCCGTTGGAGCCAGCGTCGGGTCCTGCGGCAAGGACCCTGGGGGGTCAGGAGCCTCGAGGGTTTCCTGGTTCGTCGGAATTACGCCTTCTTCGAGCTTTGGCATTGCGCAGGGTCAGCTTTCGATGTCTGGGTCACACACTACCATGGATAACGTGTCATGTAAAAGTAGTAAGCGTAGGAGCCCCCAATGTCTACCCGCTACGTGAGTTTGGAAATCATGCGCCTTGGAGACGCCCGAGCACGGGTCTGCGAGGGGCCTGATTCTCAATCGTTTTACGAGACCTGGCTGCGCCTGGCGTGCGATGCAGAAGTCCGTACACCTGGCGGGTTGTCTCGCCTCGCACGCGATAGCCGCGGTCGTGCTGCTTCGCGACCCGGGGCCTTGCGAGCCTTGCGCTGGGCATGTCAAGAGTCCCTGGAGGGCATGCTGTGGACTGCCGGGTTGGGCTCGGCAGACCAGACGATGCCCATGGGCTTGGTCGCCTGGATGGCCCATGCTGTGTCTCCGTCCTCGGCGTTCACATGGGCATCAACAGACCGCATTTGCCCTGTACTGCGTGTTGCCGGCGGGCCCCAGGTTGCCAGTTGCTTGACCCGAGAACGCGCGTGGGAACTGCGCCAGGCGCTTTTGAGGCTGGCGTCGGTCCCCGATGCTCCATTGCGTCCCTACCAGGCAGATCTGGCCTGGTCAGCCTTCTCGGCGCCCTTCGGGCGCGGGATCCTGTCTGCCAGCTGCGGTGCCGGCAAGACGTGGGTTGCTGCCGCGATTCTGGCGGTAGGCCGTCGAGTTCTGGGCGGGCGCTGGCTTTACATTGCGCCGAACGCTGAGCTGGCTCGGCAGACTGCCCGGGTGCTCCACAGGGCACTTCCGCGGTTGCAGTTGGCGGCGGGCACCGGAGCTGATGCAGAAGCCGGCACAGGCATCGGCGACTGTGGCTGTGGCTGGGACTGGCTGCATTGCGTATCCTACGGGGGGATTGGCGACGAGCCCCCGGGGGGCTGGACGGGAGTCCTCATTGACGAGTGCCACACTCTCGGCGGGGAACAGCGCATGGCATGGGTCACGCGGGGCATCCAACGCGCTCAGATGGTCATCGGGCTGTCGGCAACTCCAGCCGGTCGGCAGGACGGGCGAAACATGTCTGTGGTGGCGCTGACCGGGCCTGTACTTCGTACGCCGGCGCAGGCATCCATGCCGGCGCTGGTCGATGCCGGATTCCTGTCTGGCGGTTGCATCGTGGACGTGGAGCGGGACTCAGGCTCGGGCTTTGCTGAGACAGGGGCGTGAGTGTGCACATGCACAAGCGCGTGGAAGCAGACGCGCGTGGGCATTTGCTGTGCTCCGTGCATGCGCCAATCGGCCGGTGTAGCGCAGCCAGAACCGAGAACTTCTGCAGTTCGCCAGACCACGCTGGGGTATGTCTCATGTGTCTCACGCATGGCGTGAGACAGGGCCCTACTCAGGCCTTCAATCCCTTGCAAAGAGGCCCCGATGATGGCCAAAAAGATGCCCCGGCCTTATACGGAAACAGCAAAAGTGAACAAATCTCGACTTATCCACAGGTATTTCTGAATGATTTTGAGACGTTCGAGATTTTTGTCGAAAACACGAAATATAGGCCGATCTGCCGCGAATTCCTCAACGATATTGCACATCGATTGAGATTTTTGCTGATCGCGCAAACCCCATGGATCAACCCGTGAGCTACAAGGGGGCACGCCATATGTCTCATGCGCTGCAGGTGGACTGGACAGGCGCGGTATTCGATGGGCAGGAATCTGGCATGGAACTGGACCCCACCGAAGCCTGGATCGTAGACAAAGCCCTGGCCCGGATCCTGGACATTCGCCGCGGCCCGGGGCTCGTCCTAGTCCCGTCGATTGCTGCGATGCACAAACTCACGACGGCGCTCCGCGCCCGGGTCGCGATACTCCGGCCGGACTGGGCACTGGCACCGGAACAGTCTCTGTCCTCAGCCCCGACCTCGGGTAACGCAGACTCGGGCCCCAAGACGCTGCTGCCCGTACTGCCTGGAGTCGAGCGTATTGTCGCTGTTAGCGGGCAAACCACTACGGTGGCCGAACGAGCAGACTTGGCCGCACGCATCGCCAGTCAACCGGGCTCAGTGCATGCTGTGGTCGCCACACGCATCTGGAACACAGGAGTCGACATCCCGGCTGTCTCCTGGGTCATCCTCGACCCGACAGTGGGTGCGCCGGTCACCGTGGCCCAGTCTGGCGGCCGCGGGGCCCGGAGGCCCGCTGGCAAATCCCGTTTCGAGATCCTGGTCCCGCCAGGCCCGCACCGTGCTCGGCAGCTGGCCGCGCTTGCAACAGCCGGCTACGACCCGCCGCGGGGCCCAAGGGGCCCACGGGGCCCACGGGGTGTACCTGCCCCAGACCATGGGCAGACGCAGGCAGAGGAGCTGCCGGTGGGCCTACCCCGATACACCGGGTGCATCTGGCTCTTGCTGTCCCTCACTGTGGCTGGGCTCGCGCTCTGGTTTGGAACCCGGTGGATGACGCAGTGGTGGATGGCCCAGTGAACCTGTCATGCCTGTCATTTTAGGGTTGACAGAGCACCGAGGTCTCCGCCACTATCCAAGGACAAACAAACGATGAAGAATAAGAGAGCAGAGAGCCCCGGTCATGCCGAGCGCACGGACGAAGAACGCGCGGGCGGTGCCAATACCTCCGTGATTCCCAGCGACTCGGGGGCGCTTGTCGCCCGCAAGACTTGTTTGAGTTGCGGCGAGGACAAGCCCCGCACGCACGAGTTCTACCATCGCATGGCTGCTGCCAAGGATGGTTTTCGCCCGCGGTGCAAAGAATGCTCGCGGAGCGCCGACGCCCAACGAGCCCGGGGGTACCGCAAGGCCAACAAGCCAAGCATCACCGATGCCCAGCGCAATCGGTACAACACTGATCCGGTGTACCGGGCCAAAGCGCAGCGCCGGGCCCGAGATAACTACCGCGCGAAGGCGCTCACTGGGAGCCCCCAGGGCTCAAAAGACAGGAGTCGGGAGCCATGAGTCAGCAAGACGTGGGAGCGCATTTGCCCCCCTGCAACAAGATCGTGCGTGTGAACCCCGTCGCGGGTATCACCATCGAACTCCTGCCATGCGGAGGGGGTCTCATTGGCATGAGCATCGATACCGTGCAGCGCTACTGCCACAAGTACTTCAACGAGGAGCAAAGCTGCTCAGGATACCACCGGATGCACGGTCAAGCATTGGCCGTGGGCGGCCCAGAGGCTGCTTCGGAGGTGCTCTTGGTGACCATTCCGTTCTCTGCCATGCCCGTGGCCGCGCGTATGGCGTACCGTGGCCCGGCCGTAACCGGCACCGGGACTCCGGCAGATGTGACACACACGCACATGTACGAGGATGGGTCCGTTGTGCTTCTGGCCAACAGCACGTGGTATCAGCCAGAGGACCTGGCGCTGCCGCCCATCACGGTGCAGCGCCAGCACGTCTACCCTGACGGGCAGGTAGCCTACTACACGCAGCTCCCGTGGGCCCAGGCACCGGAATGGGTCATGGCCAGTGACCTCGGTGTGGCGCCGCAGAGCCGGCAGGACCTGGCGCGCAGCGAAGCCGCCGCAGAACTGGCGGCCGCTGCCACCGTCGCCGCGGCCGCACCTACGGCGGCTTCTGGCACTGGCCAACAGCAACTCGGTCAGACGGCAAGCAAGGGGACGTTCGAAGACCTCCTGATGTCCATCACGGGAGGTGCTGAGCCCATCGTGCTGAAGAAGCCGGATGTCTCCGAGATCCTGTCCACGATGCCCGGAATGCAGGGGGGCTCATCTCTGTCATGGGGTGTGAACGTGCACATCCTCATCGACTGGCTCCAGTGCCGCCGGCGTGTGTACCTGGCGCACGTCAGAGGCATCCGGTCTCGGTTTCCTCGCCCGCACTTCCAGATTGGAACGCTGTACCACGCGGCACTCCACTTCGCGAAGACCTACGGACTCGACCGTGCGGATGACCCGCTGGCATTCGTTGAAGAGCACGCCGGCGCAGGCGTACTCGGCGAGGAGATGTCTGTGGCTCGCGCCGTCCTGCGTGCCAGACTCAAGCGGTATGGCTACCTCGACTACGGCCCGTCGAGCAACGTGATCACCTCGGAAATCCGGATGGAGGCTGTGTCCGCGCCGGTCAAGATCCCGGGCAAGACCGGCTCGTTCCGCATACGGCTCTGTGGCCGACTCGACGATGTGCGCCGGACCTCCGAGGGCAAAGCGATCGTCCACGACGAGAAGACGGCTTCCATGCTGACTCGAGAGCTGACCGAGGGCTTCGGCCTGGATTTTCAGCTCATGGGCTACGCCGGTCTCTACGTCATGGGCGGTGGCATGAGCGGTATCGCTGGCGAGCCGAAGCCTGAGCTTGCCTCCACCATGGTGACCATCGGCGTGAAGCCCGATGTGCACGTCGGCGGCGTCAAAGCTGTGGACCCAGACAGGGGCATTGTCCGTGTTGAATCACCGATAGACCTTCGCGATGTGCGGAACACCTGGGAGTACATGCTGGTCCCCGCTGCAACTGACCTCCTCCGCGGCCTTGTTGCCTGGGAACGCGGCAAGGACTTGCCCCCTGTTGACCTCGCGTGGCCCCGGTGCACGCCCAACTGCGTGGGGCGTTGGGGCCGCTGTGACTACTTCGACCTGTGCTCCCGGCACTTTGACTCGGTGCGCGGCGTGGAAGACCGGTACGAAGAACAGGAACACCGGCAAGTGCGAGTTCTCCAGAAGGGCGCGCCGTACCTCGAGAAGGTGACCAAGGCATCAACAGCCTTGTCGGGCCAGAGCGGGCCGGCAAGCACACATGGAGATGCTCTTGCCCCTGCTCCGGCTGCTGCGTCGACGGCTGCCCTGAAAGCTCAGGGGGCTGAGACCCTGGGGCGCATTCTGCTTCAGTCGTTCCGTGAGCTGTTTCAGACCATGAGCAATCCGGGCATAGCCGAGGAACGCGGCGTGCGCTTCCCCGACTGGTTCAACGAGCCCGAGGAGGACTTCGTGGAACAACTCTTCCGGGGCGACGCAGGTCAGGGCGTGGACGAGGCCATTGCCCGGCGTGCAGCTACGGGCATCTTGAAGGCCTTGCTGGTGCACGAAGCTATCGGGTCGAAAGAGAAACCGAACACGGACGGCGAGGCAGGCCTACTCTATGTCCTGCTGGGCGGGGACACGGAGAGCGGACGGCCCAAGTCGCCCATTGTCGCCTACGAGGGGCCCAACCCGAAATGGGCCGCCGTGTCCCAGAAGTCCATCGTGGATGCTATGCTGAAGCATCTCTTTGAGATCGGGGGCACGGGGGAAACTGCGGCAAGCGAACCGTCATGATCCGGGCCTTTGCAGACAGCCTCTAACCTGCAAGGCATGCAACCACGCTTTAGACAGATCTCCCCTTATCCGACATTGTATGCTAGCAAGGAGGACCATGTCAAGCCTGAATTTACAACCGCAACCTGCGTCTGCTTTCCAGCTCGACGAGCACCAGACGGCTGTGCGCGACCATGGGCTAGGACCGTCGCTCGTGGCAGGTGCTCCGGGCTCGGGGAAGTCGCGCTCGGTGGTGTCACGGGTCATCCGTCTGGTGCGCGCCGGTGTACGCCCCGAGCACATTCTGGTGCTCACCTTCACCCGGGCGGCCTGCGGCGAAGTCCTGCACCGACTGGAGTCTGCTGGGGTTCCCGGCGTGGAGGTTCGAACCTTCCATTCATTGTGCTTCCACCGGATCAAGAAGATCTGGCCCGAGGGCATGCGGCAAGTTGCCTTCGATGAGCGCGGTGCGTTGCCCTACCACATGAAGATCGTGGCCAAGCGTCTTCGGCGGCAGGGCGCCATCCAGGTCTCGGATGCCCTCGATGTCCGGGTTCTTGAGACGTTCATCTCCAGGTGCAAGAACCTGGGGCCGTTCCATGTACATGGCAACCCGTTTCAGGTCTCCGAGGCAGCCTCAAGACAGAACGTGATGGACGTTGCAGAAGCCTGGCTTAGCCAACGCATTGGGATGTCGGCGGAAGACGCCTTCACGTTCTTCCGCGAAGTCGAGGAACGCAGATGGGAGCTGGGTCTCTACGGCTATGACGATGCGCAGGGCTGGCTCTGGCAATCCTTGGCGGGTAGCCAGGAACTTCAGGGCTGGTGGGCATCCCAATGGTCCGTGGTCATCGTGGACGAAGCTCAGGACTCGTCCAGCATCCAGCATTCCATCGCGAGGCTGGCCGTGGGCCTACCAGATGCTATCTCCGGAGCACCGGGGACCGACCGCGATCACAACCTGATGCTGTGCAGCGACCTGGCACAGTGCCTGGACCCAGACAGCACCGAAGTCTCTTTGCCTGGACCGGAGGATGCAACCATAGTGCTCGGGTCGGTGCGACAAGGCATGCAGGTTCTCTCCTGCGCCAAGGGCTGGCCCGTCCCTCAGGTAGTAGAGCATGTGGGGCAGCAGACCAAGATGCACCACGCGCGGATCACCCTGGAAGACGGTCGAGCCCTCGACGGCTCCAACGACCACCTCGTGTTCGCGTGCATGCCTGCCAGCAACGATCGCTTCTATACCTACCTGATGTATCGCAAGGGCATGGGATTCCGCTTGGGAGTAACCCAGGGGGCAAAGAACAAGACGCGGCACTCGGTAGCCGCTCGCGCTCTGAACGAAAACGCGGACAGGCTCTGGCTCCTTAACGCCCACGAGACGTCTGCAAGCGCCGGCTACGAAGAATCAAGGCTCTCCTTGCTCTACCAAGTACCCACGATGCCCTTCAATCGCTACGGCCGGGGACTTCGAGTCCGAGAAGAGGAGATCTCCAGGATGTTTGCTGAGTTCGGTGACAACGGTCGCAGGGTTTTGACCGCGTTCCGTCTCCTGTTCGACTGGCCGACGTTCATGCCGCAGACCTACGTCACGAATCGCCTTGTGCTCTCCGTCATCCTCTCGAGAGGAGACAAGCACGATGCCTCGGAGGTGGTCTGCGAGTCCCAGATCTTGCAGCAGCCTGCCGTTCGGGAGGCCCTGCTCCGCGACTTCGGCATCACACCCAGAGAGGGCCGCAGGGGAACCGGGGTTATTCGAGTCAAGGTGTCTTCCGGGGCCGAGGCCCATGATCTGGCCCTTCGCATCTCAAGGGCCGTGAAGCTGCGCTGCGAGGAGATCGACTGCACGGTTCGAGTGGCTCTCAGCGCGGCTCAGGGGCCTAACAAGGAGAAGATCGTGGCAATCCCTCTGGGCTCGCTCGTCCCGGGTTGCCAGGTCTGGACGCAGGAGGGTTGCACCCGCGAGGTGGTCCGCCTGGAGCGCTACGACGCCCTGAAGGTCCTGGCAGATCTGCAGGTGGCGAAGACCACGAGCTACTATGCCAACGGGATCTGCGTCCACAACTCACTGTACAGCTGGCGCACGGCAGACCCCGCGCAGATCCTCCAGTTCATGCACGAGTACAAGCCAGTAGTCTACACGCTGCCCAACAACTACCGGTCGACGGACCGCATCTGCGAGACGGCTTCGCGCGTCATTGAGGGTCGCCCGTGGAATCTCACCGGTGCCATTCGGCCAATCCGCGGAGTGCCTGGAGCGCCAATCGAGATGCGGAGCTTTCCAGGACGACGCGAAGAACTGGAGTTCTGCCTCGCGGTGGCACGGGAGGAAGGCCTCGGGCGCACCGCGGTGCTGTCCCGGACAGCGGGGATCTTGCATTGGCTATCCATCCTCTGCACAAAGCAGGGCATCCCGTTTCGCAAGTTGGCTGGAGGCTTCCTGTTTGACACCAGGGAGGCCCGAGACCTGCTCAACTACCTGCGAGTGGCCACGGGCGCTGATCCGGACGGCTCGAGCCTCCGGGCCATCGTCAACGTGCCCTTCCGGTACATCGGTGCCAAGGCCTTCCGGGGCGTCGCGGAGGCCCAGGCCGCCGGCCGAGCTACAGGAGACCTGCTCTCTGACTTACTGGAGCACGGAAGCCTGGCGTACCCGCAGCGGCGCAGCATCGTGCGGTTCCGGGACATCCTGGACAAACTACAGGATCGAGCTGGCCGCGCGCCGGCCGAGGCCCTGCGCTGGCTCGTGGACGTCATCGAGTACGAAGACCACATGGCCGAGGAGATGGGCCTGTCGAGCGCCTCGGAGGACGAGGGGGCGTCCATCGTCCTGGAGGAGCTGCTGGAGTACGCCGCGGGTTTCGAGACGGCCACGGAGCTCCTGACGCACGTGGAGTACCTTCGGGGCCTGCACAACATCCAGAAGCAGCGCGACGCAGCGGCCATGGCCGCGGGGGACACCGAGCGGCTGACGCTGGCAACGTGCCACGGCATGAAGGGCCTGGAAGCCCCTGTCGTGGTCCTGGCCAATGTCTCGTACGGGGTCTTCCCGAGCGGCCGCGTGAGACAAGACCCGGTTCTGGCCGAGGAGGAGCTGCGCATCCTTTACGTGGCAGTCAGCCGGGCGAAAGATCGGCTAATCGTGACGCGGGCCAAACGGCTCGAGTCCTGCCGCGACTCGCCCTTCTGGCGACTTCTGGCAAAAATCTCAAGCTATCCGGAATCACAGGACTAATTCGTGGTCACGGGACAGTGTGACAGATCCGCACGAAAATCTCGAACGTCTCGGAATCATTCAGAAATACCTGTGGATAAGTCGAGATTTGTTCACTTTTGCTGTTTCCGTATAGAGCGAGGGCCCCCCCACCGGCCAAAATCGGGGCTCTGCCGAACCCCGCAGGAGCACGCTTGCAGACGCGAAAGAGTTCGCAAACTGCCACTCGGTAGCCCCACAGGTTGCGAGTCTCACTACCGCAGACCAGCTAAAGTGTCTCACATATGTAAGTCTCGTAGGGGAGGGTTTGGGTGGGCCTTCGTTGGCGCGGGCTGCGGGCTGCGGGCTGCGGGCTGCGGGCTGCGCGGGCTCAGAGCTGGAAGCAATAGCTCTTGCATGGCGCAGGAGCCTTTGCTAGACTCCGGGGTACCTGTCTCCCTCTCCGCGGTATTGTAGGAAGCCTGGCCGGGTCCCTCTCCCCCGCGCCAGGCCTTTTATTGAACTGGGCTTTAGAACCGCGACTTGATCTGCCGGACCCACTGCGGGCAACTTTGCTGCGAGTCCCTCACGCGGAACAGGAGCGTTGCCAGGGGCCGCATGTGCCCCTCCCCGGCATCAAGCTCGAGAGCAAGCCAGTCACGGTCTGTAGGCACTGGTGCGCCTGGCACGATACCGCGGTCTTCCAGGGCGCCCACGAGACGCTCGTACAGTTGACGCAGGGACCAGTCCGTGGACAGCATGGCCAGGACGCTCTCAACTTCGCTTTCCAGGGTCAGCACGTGTGCTACACCGTGTCTTCCTCGGCCCAATCGACCTGGGGTTCGTCGGCGGCCATATGCCGTTTCATGACGGAGAGCATCGCACGGATATGATCTGTTGTCGAGGCCTCGATAACCCACCCGGGAAAACTACCGAAGCCGTCGGCCCCGCGTCTGCGAAGAATCTTGATCTGCTTGGCGCGCCCACGGCGCTCCAGGAACAGCAATCCGGCCTTGGCCTTCTCTGGCGAGATATTGGCTCCGCGCCGGGCGCTGTCTACGGCGAATCCACCTGCGCAATCACCGATGGATCCCTCGATGTTCCACCAGTGGAGGATGCGTTGAGCACCATCGATAGCCACCGGGGTGTCCCCCTGTATGGGACCCTCCATGATGGAGTAGAAGGCCGTCATGGTCTTGTCATCGATCAAGGGCACGAGCAAGAAGTCATCGGAGTACCCCGCGTTCCGGACCTTGCGCTGGCGCATCGTGATCACGTCGCAGGGGCCCCCCATCCCCTCCAAGATCTGATTGCGAGCCGCGATGAACTGGATTTCGCTGTCGGCCCAGCCATCCCAGGCCGACGACCCGCGCATATCCCCGCGCTTTCCCGCGTGGTGGATCACCACCAGAGAGAACCGGTGGGTGCGCAGGAGCGTGTTGAGGCCCTCGCAGACGGCGCTCACGCGGGTGGCATCGTTCTCGTCGCAGCCAGGGATGAAGTGCCGCAAAGGATCAAGGACCACGAGCCCTGGCTTGATGTCGCCGATCACCTCGCCCAAGATCTGGATCCCACGCGGCGTGTTGAGGTAGATCGGCTCGTGCCCGAAGAACAGGTCGATCTTCCCCGGGTCCAGATTGGCTTGCCCGCGCAAGAGCATGGAGAGCCGATCCCGTGTGTCATAGGCGTCGCCCTCGACCGTGATGAACAGCCCACGCCCGTGTTTTTGCAACGGAAGTTCTTGGAAGAGCGAGCCATTGCTTCCATAGGCCAAGCAGAGATCCAGCATCGTAAATGTCTTGTAGTCGTTCGGCGCGCCGAATACGATGGTCTTTCCCACCGCAGGAATTAGGGGCTTGAGAATCCACCGGCCTTCGGGCGGGTCGCCGAGGCTGATGATCTCTGGTGTGGAATGGTAAGTCAGACCGTGTATCTCCATGGCGCGGCTCCTCACAGAAAAGCAAAATTAGGCCTTGCACGGCCTGCCGAAATATCTGCGCGAGCCTACTTCCCGGTTCGGCCTGCGTCAAGTGAATAGTCTGGTGTATGCCTGTTGCGCGATTTTTCCCGTGGGATTCCGCAGCGTTCGAGTAACCCATCGAAAAAGATATTGACTGCACGCGCCTCCGGAGGCTACAAAGGTTGGCGTTGGAATCGCTAATCAAAATTGTCGGACCCTATCGCGTCACACGCGGAGGAGAGAGCATCCCGGTGAACTGCCTGGATCTCACCATGCCGCTTCGCAGCATTCTGGACTACCCCGAAGACCCCGTAGACCGTACGCCATTCGGGCACTACCGACTCAAGGGGTACCAGCGACGTGCTGTGTCGTTCATGACTGAAGCTCTCCACAGCCATGGGTTGGACGCGCTGGGATTCCAAGCCAATGGCTGCAGCTATTATGCCCAGCCCGGCATGGGGAAGACCTTTTTGTCGCTCCAGGCCATCTGGCGCATGGGTTTGCTGGGTCAGCCCGGGATGATCGTCGGACCGCTCCAAGCCCTTGATACTTGGTGCGCCCCGAATAGCGATCCGGCGCGGTGCTTCGACCTCCGCGTTGTGCCGTGGGACCAGCGAAAAGCTACCACGTCGCTCCCCGGAAACACATGGACCTTCGTGCACTACGAGGTCCTGGATGACAACACACTGGATATCGGGCGACTGCCCCATGGGCAGCACCCCTACGTTATTATCTTCGATGAGTCCCACTGCATCGCGAACCCTGCGGCGCAGCGCACCCGCGCGTCGCGGGCCCTCAGCGGTATGGCTTCGGTGCGCTATCGAATCGGGCTGACGGCGACGCCGATTCGAACGGGTCGCCAAAACCTCTGGTCCCAGCTCGACTGTATGCAACCTGGCCAGTGGGGGACAGCCCACGAGTTCTCAGTGCGGTACGTGGGGCTCGAGCAGAACCGGTCACGCGGTGGCCAGGTGTATTGGCGGCCCACGGGCGCCACAAACACGGCGGAACTCCGGGCGCGGATCAACAGCTGCACGCTAAAGGTCAGTCGTGGCACGGCAGCAGCGTTGGGCGGTACGCGAGTCCGTCGAACAGCCAAGCGCCTTGTACTCACAGGATCTGAGCGCAGTGAGTTGCAGGAAGCCATCCTTTCCGCCGGGCGCAAAGCCGCGCAGGCCCGACAAGCAAAGAACCCCAAGATCCGCGTGAACCTGGGGGGCTTTCGGCTCTCCCTGAACGCCAATGGCGCGGGTGCAGAGTCGACGCAGAAATACCCGGAGAAGTTGGTCGCGTTGACCCACGCTATCACGGCCATGGCCTCTGTGAAGGTGCGTCATGCAGCCCGCGAGGCCTTGTCCCTTGCCACGCAGCACGCTCGAGTCATCGTCTTCACCGAGCGCCGGGAGAGCGCCAAGGTCCTAACCGCTGAACTCCGGGAGACGGCCCCAGAGACCGTGTCGATTCTCGGGCCCGTAGACGGAGGCATGCTGGTGGCCAAGCGCTGGGCCGTGTGTGCAGCGCTCGGGGACTATGACCATGCGATCCTTGTAGGCACGGCCGGGAGCATTGGCGTGTCCAACCACAGCCTGCGGACAGCCACGGCTGCGCTGATGGTCACACCGTTCTGGAATCCTGATACCAACCTGCAGGTAGAAGGCCGTCTTCTCTCTGAGGGCGACAACGTAGAAACAGAGAAGGAGTCCGTCTACCTTTTCTTGGACGGCAACCCAGTCGACGAGCGCATCCTGCAGCGCATCATAGAAAAGGAATCGGATGTCTCCGATGTTCTTGGACTGGGCCCTGACGAAGCTGTAGGACGTGACCTCGCAGGTGACACAGCTCTGTTGCAGGATGCAGGGGCTCTCTGGGACGGCATAATCCAGCATCTTCAAGTGCTGGATCCGTTTGTAGCACCCGGAATGGGGGAAGCCGGAATGGCCTTGGCCCCTGAGTCTGCCGACGAGTCCACTGGGCATGCTGGTCCCACTGGTGAATCTGGTGATGTGCGCGACGCGCCCATACTCGCGAATGGCCCTGTGCCCGTGGGTGAGCCGACTGAAGAACTCGTGGATCCGCTTACCGACTTCCCTCTTGTCCCGGCCGAGCAATGGGCGTTGCACGGCGCGCCGCCGGAAGCACTGGCGTGTCTCGAGAGTCTGGACGAGGACACGCTCGCCGGCCTCGGGTATTGCCCTGGAAAGGGCTGGGCCGTCATCGTGCAAGACAACGAAGACCGAGTGATCCTGTGGCAGGTCTTCCCAACGGAGAACGCATGACCGCGCAATGGAATGACGCCGTGACCTACGAGGCATCTGTGGACCAATCCACCCTGGTGGATCCAAAGACATCGAAGAAGTGCTCCGTTCTCATCTTTGGGCCGCCCAAGACATGGAAGTGCCTGAGCGGCGACACGATCATGTACGACCCGGGCACTGGACGCCCCACGACAATAAAGGACGTGGTTGAAGGTAGCGAGGCGAGTGTCTTCACCATGAAAGAGGCCAGCGTCATTGTGCCGCAGCGCCCGAGTGGCTATTCAATTCATGAGCCTGCCCAGCTCTACCGACTGACGACCCAGACGGGGCGGAGCATCGAGGCTACTGGCAACCATCCGTTCCTCACACGAGGAGGCTGGAAAGACCTCTCCGATCTGGGTGTTGGGGACCGTGTAGCTATCATTGCCGAATACCCGAGCATGTTCGGCAGCACCAAGACCAACGACTCGCTGATCAAGATCCTGGCCTATCTCATCGCCGACGGATCCCTTGGCCCAAGCTCCTCGCCCGTCTTCACCAAGGCTGATCCAGAGGTCCGTATGGACTTCGAAGCCGCGGTGGAGGCCAGAGGCGGCGAGTGCGTGGAGTTCACCAACAAGGAGGGAATATCCCACGTCCGGGTACGCGGCAAGAAGGGCAAGCGCAACAGCATCATCACCTTCCTCAAGAAGGTAGGATTGCACGGGCTGCGATCCCCCGACAAGTTCATCCCGGACTTCGTATTCGGTCTCAAGAAGCGTAAACTGGCTCTGTTTCTCAACCGGCTGTTCACCTGCGACGGATCGGTGCACATCACAGGGCAAGTGAGCTATAGTTCGACATCGACTCGCCTCGTCCAGCAGGTCCAACACCTACTCTCCCGCTTCGGTATCGTCTCGATCGTCGGAGAACGTCTGCGCGGCGGTGAGCATTATGGCTCTGATCTGGCTATTTCCAGCAAGGCCAACGTGCTACGCTTCATCGACGAGATTGGCTTCTTCGGCGGGAAGCTCGCCAAGGCAGAGGTCGTGCGCGCCGCGCTGTACCAGGTACGGGGATCTGAAACCCAGTTGGATCGCCTCGGTCCCATTGTCTTTGATCGAGTCATCAGTGTGGTACCTACCCATGTCGATACAGTCTACGACTTGACTGTAGACGGCAGTCACAACTTCGTGGCCAATGACTTCGTGGTGCACAACTCCACCTGGTGCTATCAATGGCCGGCGCCCATCGTGCTGAACATCGTGGCCGAAGGCGGCAACGCGGCGCTGGGGACCTACCCGCAGATCGCGCAGTACCTCCTGAGCCAGTGGAAGAACAAGGATCTGCCGCCGCCAGTTTTCAACCGGTCGGAGCCACCGCACTTCGACATCTACTACTCTGGATCGTCGCGTGACGCGGAGAACATCTCGGGGTATCCGCCAAAGCATTGTCTGCTGGACGCGATCAAGATGATCGAGGCCAACTGGCTCGCATGGGGCGTGGCCACGGTTGTACTGGACTCCATCGGATTCCTCCAGCGGCTCTGGATGACGGACCTGATCGCATTCCGATACAGCATGCTCAGCGACACACGCCCGCCTCCAGGACTGCAAGGCCTCGGGCGAAAGAGCAACGATCCGTCGAAGCGCTGGGCCGAACGCATGCAGGAGCAGGGCGGTGTTCTGTTCGAGCGCGCTGACTATGGCCAGTTCAACAACTTCCTCCAGGTGCTCCAGGAGGGGATCAACGCACTGCCACTGAATCGCATCATCGTGGGGCACGAGCAAGCCGTCATGCGCGAAAAGCTCAACGCGCAGGGGCGGCCCACAGGCGAAACCGAGGTGGACAAGATCGTGCTGGGGATCAGCGGCCAAAACCGCACGTACGTGCCGGCCGGCGCAGACCTGATCATCCAGACCGAGCTGAAAGAAGAGGCCATCACGCTCGGCAGTGCTGTGGGCCGGCGGGTCACCCGCCCGATCTTCTGGACGACCCCTGATGAGAAGAGCATTGGGAGCGTAGGACACCGATTCGCTTTTGCATTCTCGGAAGGCAAACTGGTGGATCCGGAAATCCCAGGGGTGCCCACCTTCCGGGCTGTCTACAACCGTATCTACAACCATATTGCTCTGCCCAGTCGGTCAGAGTAACGCACGGGGTCCATGGGGCCCGTAACCGGTCCGAAGAGGCCGCAGGAGACACAGTATGAAAGAACTCCCGTTCGATCCGAATCAGTTCCTCAGCACGCCGTCCGGTGGCTACGTCGCGTACCCCGAGGGGTACTATCTCCTTGAGGTCACGGACGTGGACACGCAGCAGGCGTACAAGAGCAGCCCCGGGACGTACACCCGGTACCGCACCAAGATCGTCCTCGGGCCCAACGCCACCACCGAGAAGAAGGACCGGCCCTACAGCGACATGATCGGGGACGGCAAGACCGGCGACAAGGAGCGGGACACCCGCGACATGCAGGCCCACAAAGCCCTCTGGTCCGCGTGCATGGGCGGCGAGGAGGCCCTGGCCGGCTACCTGCAGCAGCTCGCTGCGTCCGGGCACAAGATCGACGCGGGCGTGTGCGTCGGCTACCGGTACATCGTCCTGCTGGTGCCCAACAAGCAGGGCACGAACAACTTCGTCAACGCACGGCTCCCCTACACCGACGAGACCTGGGCCTACGTGACCCAGCAGCAGGTCGGCAGCGCCATGCCGCAGGCTGCCCCGCCGGCCCCGCCGGCCCAGCCCATGGCGCCTGCGCAGCCGGCTGCTCCGCCGGCCCCGCCCGCGGCGCCCGCGGCGCCCGCGGCCCCGGCCCAGGGCATGGTCCCGCCCCCGCCCCCGCCCCCGCCGCCGAGGGGCTAACGCAGTGATGCGCCAGCCCCCGCGGTCTTGGGGGCTGGCCGCATTCTTCTCGCTACGAGAATGGAGACTGAAGATGGCAACAGGTTCCGAGGTGGATCCAACTGCTGCCGCTGTTGCACCGGTTTGGACTCCAGAACGTGTAGCTGATGCTCTCGGCCTAATGCCCTGGAGGGAGATGTTCCTGGAGGGCATCCGACAGGCCGTGGAACGGCGCGGGCAAAACGGCGACGAGCAAACGACCGACGCTATCTTGTCCAGACGGAGGACTGGCGAGACCACGAAGATGCTATGCACGGCTGCGGCCGCGGCTCTGCGCAGACCGGCCATTTGCGGGCCATTGGCTCTGGTGGTCCACGCGCGCCCCGAAAGCTACGCAGAGGAACTCCGCTCAAGGCTCCGGGAGATACTCCAGGCGCTGGGCGGGTGCCCCGACGTCGTGGTTCCGGGTTGCCTCCACATGTACTTCCCGATGGGCGGCCCGTCGCAGGAAGCGCGGGGGCGGCACTTCTTCGACCGGACGTGGCAGGAGTACATGAATCCGGGGCCGGCAAGGGCCACAGAAGACATTTGGGATACGAGGCCCCCCGAGGAGACACCGTAGGTGCCAGCCCCGTACTACTACCACGGGCTGATCGTGCAGCCCGATTGTCATCTGTGCCCGCTGCGCGGAGACCGCATGGTTTTGCCCGACGGTATCTACCCGGCCAAGCTCTGCATCGTGGGCGAGGGCCCAGGCACGAGTGAGGTTCGCGAGGGCAGGGGCTTCGTCGGTGCCACTGGCAAGGCGCAGTGGGTCATGTGCGCCAACGGCGGAGACCCTTCGGGATTCACCCGGGAGCAGGTGTGGACATCGAATTGTGCGCTTTGCCAGCCCCGCAAGGTTCTACTGGCCAGCGGAGCCACGCTGGGGCTGGACTTGGTCAAGAAGCTCTCGGCCAAGGCATGCCGTCGGCGGCTCATCGGCGAGCTCCTCTCGGTGACCCAGGGGAACCCCGAAGCCGTGGTCGTGGCCGTGGGCCGTCTCGCCTTTGAAACGCTCACCGGAAACCGCGGCAAGATCAACGACTACCGAGGCTCGGTCAACCCTGTCGATCTCCAGAAGCTCTGGGAAGAGGTCAACACGTGACCATCATTGGAATCACAGAGCGCGGCGACGCATCTCTCGACACGCGCTGGAAGCCCTGGGTCAGGCACGGTCACCCGGCCATACTGATCACGAAGAACCCAGGCAAGCTCGCCCGCCGGCTCGCTGGGATGGACTGGCCCGAGAACATCATTGTCCATAGCACCATCACGGGCTACGGCGGCTCTGCCCTGGAGCCTGGTGTGCCTGCGCACCTCGTGGCTCTCGAGGCTTACCAGGCGCTGCGGGACCGTCTTGGGGGCCAGCGCGCGGTGCTCCGGGTCGATCCCATCGTCCCCCTGAGGCCCTGGCTCCAGGCATCTCAGGGTGTGATCCGCCTCGCAGGACTGCGCGTCGGGGACCGAGTCCGGGTTTCGTTCCTGGACAACTACAAGCATGTCCGGGCGCGCCTTGCCGCAGCTGGTGCTCCTGCACTCCCCTATGGTTTCCATGCGCCTCTGGACACGCGCATCGACGCACTGAGTGACCTGCAAGACCTCCTGCCTGAGCCTGAAAGCATCGAGGTCTGCGGCGAGCCTGGCATCGTGTGCGATCCGGGGTGCGTGAGCCATCGCGACCTTGAGGCCCTGAGTCTCAAGCCCGACGATGAGGATCTGGTCTGCGACCCGCGGCGGCAGGACCGGCGACGAGAGGGCTGCGGCTGCATCGCTGGGAAGCACGAGCTGCTCGCCGGCCACGGGCCATGCGCCCACGGATGTCTCTATTGCTACTGGCACGATGGAGAAGTCCCATGATCATCGCGCAGGGCGCCTGTTGCAAGATGGAGATCCACCTGTTCGCTACGGGCGAAACGGGGCAGCGCGGGCGCTGGCTCGGGGTCTCTGAGTCGTACTTCGAGATGCACGACCTGACGTTGGATGTGGTGGAAGACACGCGGCGAGTGCTCTCAGAGCAGCGCAAGGACATGATCGCGGGTCTCCCTGATGGGACAGCGCTCGTGATCCTGATGCCAGCGCATGCTAACGGGTTTCCGCTCATGTTCATCGCCCGCGGGGGGATTTTGACATGACCGGATCGCTCGGTGCTTGGGCATGACCTACGAAGACGTTGTGGCTTGCGAGACGAAGGTCATGGGCCACGCATTCGTACTGGCCATGGAAATCCATCGCCAATTGGAGGCAGCCAATGCTTGAGAAAGAGCGACAGAGTGGCTTTGTCAGCGCCGTCGGAGAGAAGTGCCTGGAGATCCTGGTCGAGACACGGTACCGCTTCACCTTCGAGAAAGACGGAGTGCCCCAAACTGCTGAAACCGCTGAAGCGGTGATGCAGCAGGTGGCGATCCCCGCGCATTTCTTGAAACGCATGAACGACGCCGGCGACCTCACACCCCGCGGGATCTCCCGGTTGCTCGCGAGCATGGCCGAGAAGGGCCTTCGCCTGCCCCGAGAACTCGGGGAGACGCAGCACGAGAAGCCTGTGGCTGACATCATCAACAAGCCGCTGTTCGTAGCCCTGCGGGGAGTCTTCGGCGATGACTTCCGGCAGACAATCCTCGTCAAGTAAGGAGCAGAGAAACATGGAGACCATGAATGCAACGGACACCGCGGGCACCACAGGCTTGGCTACCGAACCGGCCGCAGCGGACACAGACGTGGGCAACGCAACCCTCATCGTGTATCACCGGAGCGACCTGGACGGACGCTGCGCCGGGGCTATTGCGCTGCGGAAGTTCCCAGGTGCCCAGCTCCTCGGAATGGACTACGGCAAGCCATTCCCGTGGGACAAGGTCGACCGAGATACCACGGTGGTCATGGTAGACTGGTGCATCGAGCCCGTCGAGGAGATGGTCAAGCTCGACGCCTTGTGCAATCTGATCTGGATTGACCACCATCGGTCGGCCATGGCTGGTGTCCTCGAACTCGGGCACGAACTGGCCGGACTCCAGGAGGAGGGAATCGCTGCGTGCGAACTGGCGTGGCGCTGCTTCTTCCCGGACGAGCCTGTACCGCGCACCGTGCATCTGCTGTCCCTGTACGACGTGTGGCAGCACGACGAAGACCCCGACGCGATTGCGTTCCAGTACGGCATGCGCATGGCCAAGTTCATGCCCGAGTCCCCGGACTGGCAGCGGATCTTCGCGAGCGACGAGTCTGACATCCGGAGTACATGTCAGGACGGCGAAGCCATCTATCTGTACCAGATGCTGCAGTACGAGCAGACGGCCAAGGCGTGCAGCTTCGAGACCGAGTTCGACGGCATGAAGCTCGTGGCCATGAACGCAGCGGAGAAGGGCTCTCTCGTCTTGGAGTCCGTGTTCGACATGCAACGGCACCACGCCATGTGCACCTTCGGTTGGGCTAACGGCCACTGGACCGTGCGACTCTACACCACGCATCCGAGCGTGGACCTCTCGAGGGTCTGCGAGAAGCACGGGGGCGGCGGTCATGCGGGTGCTGGGGGTTTCCAGTGCGCGGAGTTGCCCTTCGTGCTGGTACCCAAGGAGCCAGGCTGATGCCCGCGCCGCCAGCTACGCTGGAGAGCACTGTTGCACCGGACCGCATGGGCGTCTTCATCGATCGCCAAGCATACCTGCCGGAGATCGATCCACGCCCGGTAGACTTCCGGGCGCACTGCGGGCCTGACCGGATTCAGCAGTGGAGCACCAAGGCATGCGTCGCTTTTGCCTTTTGCCGAGCCATGCAGGTCTGGGCCAAGATACACCGGGCGGGGGAGGCCTGGGAGAATCCATCTCCGCTGTTCCTCTGGACTGTGGCCCGGCAGGTCTACGCGCCGGCTGACCCCTGGCGGAACATTGCCGTCTCTCTCGAGTCTGCAGTGTCTGTGGTCGAGCAACTCGGTGTGCCTGCAGAATCCGATTGGCCTTGGCGTCTTCAGGCCATTCACGAGGAACCGAGCCTTGCCGTCCTGCAGCGGGCTTTTGTTCACACGGCCCCGGGCTTCGCTCGGCCCATACGAAAGACCGGGGCAGCCCGTGTGGCCGCGGTTCACGCGGCGCTCCAGGCCGGTCTCCCAGTGGTTTTCTCCTGCGGTATGCGCAACGCGTGGATTGCCTACAGCATGCTCAACCCACTACGCCATGGCCGATTAGACGGGCATGTGGACAAGCCCGATTTCTTCCACGCCATGGTCATCGTGGGTTACGACATGTCGCAGCACGCGTTCATCGTGGAGAACTGGTTCGGCAGTGCCTGGGGGTACCGGGGCTTTGGCTATCTCTCTCCGGGTATCATCGCGGATGGCCCCTCGCACGGCTTCTGGGTCGTGTCCAATGCCCCGGCGTGGAGCCGTTGATGGCCGCGCACGCAGGGGCCGCAGGGGCCCTCGCTGGTGCTCTCGCTGGCGTTCTCGCCGTGCTCTCTGCGGGGTGCCTGCCAAGCCCACCAGATACAGAGGTCGTGCCCAGGTCCCAAACCGGAGGATGCGCGATGATGTGCCAGCACCTGCAAAGCCTCGGTTGCGCAGAAGGCGGAGTTCTCGCAGACGGCACGCCATGTTCTACCTGGTGCGAGAAGACCGAAGCCTTTGGCATCCCCCTGGGGGTCCAGTGCATCCTCCGGTCGAAGACCTGCGAAGATGCCCGAAGATGCTCGCGCCCACGGCGCTTTGGGCAGACCGCAGCCTACACAGGAAGCATACCCAATGGACACGATGGACATGCTCTTTGACAGTCGGGCCTTGCGTGAGACGCTGGCCGATGGCAGCTGCCGCCTAGTCTGCGACCGTGAGCCCGGCGGGGGCTGGGTTATCCATCTGCGGGCCCACGGGAGGCATTCATTGGTGTGCTTGAAGCGCTTCAGGTCCTACACGTTGGCTCGGCGTGCCGTCGAGGTACTCGAGTCGGGAACAGGTGTCTGATGCTCGTCGTTCCAACGGTCCACCTCGCGTCCTTCTTCCATGCCGCGGCAGAATCCAAGCACGGAGACATCCGGGGAATCAAGCCCATCACAGACTGCATCCGGATGGACTATCTCAAGGCATACGAGATGTCAGAGCACGGACGTCAGCACGAGGAGCACTTGGTCTGCCTGCTCCCGGGGGGCCCCGTGGACTTCATGACGTACTTCGAGACGGCGAAGTCCTGGATGCGCTACTGGCTGCAAGCCAAACCTGCGCTTGCCGTGGACGTGGAATCCACGTCCCTTGACTATGCCAAATGCAGGCTCCACTCCATTGCTATCGCGGAGGGCGCTCCGAATAACGTCGCCGTGGCGTTCCCTCTGCTCGACCTCCGACTGCTACCCGAGGCCCTGGAACTCGAGCTCTTGGTCCTGCTCCGCCAGATCTTGACCGATGAGCAGATCACCAAGATCTTCCAGAACGCACCCTTCGACATGGGCGTCCTCGACCGCAAGGGTCTCCGGGTCCGCGGGCCAATCTGCGACACCATGGGCCTGCACCACCTGGTCCAACCGGATATCCCGCATGACCTCGGATTCATGGGCCACACCTATCTGCAGGTTGGCCCGTGGAAGCTGGAGTACAAGTCCAACGAGGGCTTCGGCGTCAAAATCCATAACCCTTGGAAGCTCCTCATCTACAATGCCAAGGACGCGCTCTACACGGTGCAGCTCGTGCCCAGACTGACGGAGCACATCCATGCCCGGGGCATGTCCGACGAACTCATCTTCTGGCAGAACAGCTATGCTGAGTTGGCCAGGACCATGGAGAATACTGGGATCCCAGTCAACATGGTCAAGCGCCGGGCCATGGGCGTGGAAAAGCTCAAGTTCATGCTGGCCCTGCGCAAGCGCATGCGGGAATGGCTCGATTGGCCCGACTTTTCACCACGCAAGCCCGCGGACAAGCAGGAAGCACTGTTCGGCGCCAAGTACGCCCAGGCGCCCTGGAACCTGGGGCTTGTGCCCACGGCAACGACCAAAGCCCGGGGTGATCCCTCCACAGGCTATCGTGCGATCATCGATCACATCGAGCACCCGTTCGTGGCCATGTTGGTTGCTCTCGATGAGGAGAGCAAGGCCTACGCAACATGCTACCAGGATGACCCAGACGAAGAACGGAAGAAGGTCGAAGAGGCCGGCGGCAGCCTCGCGGACCTTGGCACGTTCAACATCGTCGACCGCAACAACAACCCAATCGACCACGTGGACTTCGGCCCGGAGGACCTGACTGAAGATCTGATGCAGGTCGTCACCAACCGCGTGTGCGGGGCCTACGCAGCGGCCATCGTGGGGACTGGCGAGCACCGTGTCCTGTACACCAAGTGGAAACCGTTTGACCAGAAGGGCATCCGATTCACAAGTTCTCCCAACGTCGCAAATCAGCGAGAAGACGACAGGAAGTTCTTCGAAGCGCCCCCCGGCTGGTGCCTGGTCGGCAGCGACAAGAACAATCTGGAACTCCGGTTGAACGCAGGGGCAGCCGACTGCAAAGCCCTCATCGAGGTCATCCAGGGCAAAGTGGAACCAGCGAGCTACTTCTGCCGGAAGGTCGACCCGCACACGTTCGCGGCGGTCAACGTCTTTGGCAGGGACTACTGGGAGCGGAAGACGCCGGAGGAGCGAGACAAAATCCGCAAGGTCACCAAGAACGTGGAGTTCTGCGGCTTCTATCTTGGAGGCCCGGAGAAGATCTGGCGTACCAGTCGAGAAAACAAGCGTGTTGACATGGAACTCCGCCGGATGATGACCCTGGATCTCGTCCGAGAGATCCACCGAGGGCTCTTCCATGGGCTCTTCCACGAGATCTACGAGAAGCACGAGCAAGAGATCGACCTGGTCAAGCGCCAAGGCTTCATGGAGATCCCACCCTTCGGTCGCCGGAGGTACTCGCCGGTCATGCCCCCGCCTGTCACAGAGTTTGCGAATTGGAGGATCCAGTGCCGAGGCGCGGAGATCGTGACCTCCGAGATGTGCCAGACGCAGTGGGAACTCGACGCGAGACCAGGAAACTCTGCGCACTGCATCTTCCACGGGCACGACCAAGCCGTCTTCCTAGCGAGGGAGAACGATGCCGAGGACGTGGCCAGGGTCTTCATGAAGCACTTCGGCAACACGCCCATGGAAACGGCCTATGGCACTATCTACCTCGATGCAGAGCCCAGCACCGGGAAATCACTGTACGAAGCAAAATGAAACGGAAGCGGAGGTCCTCATGCACATCGGGAGTAGCAAGGTCATCGTCGTCGAAGGCCTGATCAGCAGCGGGAAGAGCACACTGGTTGCCGAGCTGGGGCAGGCTCTGGGGCCAAAGACGCTGGTGCTCCAAGAGCCAGATGAGCAAAACAACGCCAATCCGTACTTGGCGGACTTCTACGCAGACCCACAGCGGTGGGCCATGACCATGCAGATTCACCTGCTCGGACTCCGGCTCCGCATGCACCTCCACGCGCAGTGGCATGCACTGCAGGGCTACGGGCTCGCGCTCATCGACCGTAGCTTCTACGGGGATACGTGTTTTGCACGTTTGCAGCTTGCCATGGACACGCTCTCGGCGCGGGAGTTCGATACATACCAAGCGATTTACAAGGCCATGACCACCATGGTGCTGCTGCCCACCGTGTGCATCCGGATCCTGTCCTCCCCCGTGGTCTGCCGGGAGCGCATCATCTCCCGCATGGAGAAGCAGACCGGTCGAGCCTGCGAGTCTGCCGTCTCCCTGGAATACCTACAGGCCCTGGACCGTGAGATCGACTTCATGGTCGATGTCCTACGCCGCCAAGGCGTAGCGATCCTGGACGTTCCCTGGAGCGCCAACCGGGACACACCGGAGATCCGGGAGCAAACCGTCCAAGACCTTGCCACGCGTATCCACGCAGTGTCCCCCCCGGATCCCTTCCTGGACATTCACCGCCGGTCCCTTTGAACTTGACAGGTCGGGCCCCCCAGCAGACACTGCAGGTTGCTGCTCACTGGCTTCAGCAGCTCTGCCATTGTCCAGCTCCCCAACGGGACCCGGTGCCCTCCAGGCCCTGAATGTCCGAGCTGCGTCCAGGGGCCATGCCTGAGCTTGATTCTGTGCAGACCACCGTGGGCTCTTTTGCGGTGCAAGACGATCTGGACCGTCGGTGGAACATCCGAGTGGTCTACGCAACCAAAGAAGGCGCCCCCTGCCATATCACCCTGCACGGCGATTGCGAGCACCGGGCAGGCGTCGTGGGCAACCATGACCCGCTGGCCGGTACCAAGCTCGTGTTCGGTATGTTCAACGTAGCTGTAGCGCAAGGGGCCAACGGCCTGAGTCTGCTCCAAGAGATGATGGGCCACCAGGCGGGCTTCAGCGAGGTCTACCCCCTGCGGTACCCGTGGGACGCGCTGTCCTTCCGAAGCACATCGAAGCCTGAGCCGCTTGTATCGCTGGTAGCGCGCTACGTGGCCTGGAAGTGCCGTCCATGCCCATAGAGCATACTGGAGCCCCGCCAGAAGACTTCGGCGCCCTGGAGCTCCCCTGCGGCCTCAGGGAGGTATCAGCTGTGGGCGACCAGTCTCACCTGGGCATCGTGCTCCGTATACCCCATGGGACCTTGGTCATCCAGACGCCCGAGGCCCTGGTCATGGGCACGGCGTGGGTCCACATGCTCTGGCGACGTCTTGAACTCCTCGGTCTCTTGCACCGGGACCTGCGTCTTGCCGTCCACCCGGGCCTGTCGCAGGCCCTTGCGCAGGCTGCGCCGCTGTGCCAGCTCCTGCCATTCGACGAGCCGCCGATCTTGACGGCCTGGGTGGCCATGACGCGCGTCGTGGTGCTGGGCCCGGCGGGGCCGGGGGGCAAACGGCAGCTCGTTGCTCTGGTTCGTGGCGCCGGGGACCCAGAACTGACCTGGGCCCCGGAGAGCACTCCGAGGTCAGACAGCGCCGATGGCAAACAACCGGATGTTCCGGCTGTTGATCCCGAGCTTGAGGCCGGTGACCGGGTCGATGAACTCGAGGGTCATCTGGCCTGTATTGATGCCGACAAGCCGAGGGCACCCGGCGACGATGCTGGGGAAGGCCCAAGGGACGATCCCTTCTGAGGAAAGAAACGGGACAGCGAACGTCACCGTGATCTGGTCGTTGACCTCGTCCTTGGACACGTTGGCTATTCGACTTTGTGCCGAAATCGTGGGCGGCACCCCCGCCGCCTGGGTCTTCACCATGGCCCAGGCCACGGCCGCCCGGTCGAACTCGGCCCCTAGCCCCTGCAAGACCAGGTCTACTGGGGACTCACCAGTAGCCCACATCTGCCCCGTGTCCCGGGTAGCGCGGGACAGGCCATACGTCGGGTACTCGACCTCGTCGGGAGACCCAAGAGCAACCTGCGCTGCACGCCCCAGGATGTCGGCAGCGGCCTGCAGCGCAACCTTGAGAGCTGCGTAGGCGTAGGACACGGGACCGCTATCCCACGACGCGGGGCTTGATGACCACGGCAACCGCGCGGCCCCGCGCATCAGTGATGTTCACGGACAGGATGTCATGCGTGTGGCCGAAGCGCTGCCGGGCAGCATCCTGCGCGGCACGCTGGCACTGGCTCGGGAGGTCTCCCTGGACGATGAAGGTGAGATCCGGCCGGTCCTTGTAGGCCAACTTCATGCGCGTTCGCGGGCCCTGGCGGAGTCCCTGGAGGGTCTCCAGGGTCTGTTCCTTCACGCTCACTCGACAATCAATCAGTGGCATGGCGTTACCTCATGTCCGGTGGCAGGTAGCCATCGGCAGCATAGATCCAGTCTACCTCCAGTGTCCGTGCAGCCACGCCTGTGGTTCCGATGATACCTGCTACAGCCGAATAGTGGCTATCCGCCATGGTACCCCCGGGGGGCGGGGCGAAGACCTCGGGGCCAGGCATTGCCCCCTCTTCTGCGAGTTGCCCCACCACAGAGGTGTCCCCTAGCACAGCGATACGCGCCGTGTACCAGGTGTCCTGGGATAGCTCTCCGAGGGGCGCTGCGCCGCTGCCCCCGATGCTGTCCGCGCAGACAATGTACAAGTTCTTGTTGGGCGTGCCGCCTGCCGTGTCGTCGTTGTACAGTAGACTGGCAGAGCTACTCCCGCCGAAAGTAGACAATCCGAAGTTGAGCTTGAGGTCATTCATGGACCCGATAGCCGGAATGCGGAATCGGATTCCGAAGATGGCCCAAGGCGCAGCGCCGCAGTTCCAGCGCCCGTGGGAGACCCCCGTCGCTGTGTTGTAGCCCGAGGCCAGGGTTATACCGTCGTTGGCCCCACCGCTTGTGACAAAGATAAGAACTCCGCCTGGGACACTGGTTTGCAAGCCGATGGAACCACCACCGCCGATTACCGTGGTGCCCCACTCGTCAGTTTCTCCAGAGAACGTCAGAGAACCGGCGGCGGGCCCGATCCAGTTGAAATCCTCATACAGTGGGTGCGGCAAACACAGGTGGCCGCGAGAGCCACTGACACGTAGAAACGGTGCAGCTCCGGCATTGCTCAGAGACAGGATGCTCAAGAGGGCTTGCGTGTCCGTCATCACCGAGGGATCCAGCACGAGGCCGTCTACACCCGCCTGGGGCTGGATAGTGTCTCCACCGCGGGACAGCTTGGTGTTGACGGCGTTGAGCAGTTCCAGGAGCTGGACGGAGACATTGCCCTTGGTAAGCGTCTTGGCCACGATGGCTTCGTGGAGCAGGCCGGCGCCGGTCTCGGCGATGGCACCCACGTTGTAGGCCCCTGGGAAGCCGGAGGCGTTGTCCTGTAGCATGGCCATCATGTCGTAGAGGGCCTTGCGCACGGTGGGCGCTCGCAGGTAGTTGACGGAGCCGAGCTGCGGGAAGTCGGCATTGGAACCTTCAAAAGCGATGGCATCGCTGCGCCGCCCGTTCGCCTTGGCGTAGTTGCCGCCGAGGAGGTCCCAATCGCGGTCGCACGTGCAGACGCCCCCGGCTATGGCCACCATGGTTCCTGCGTTGTTGGTCAGCAGGATGTCGGCGAGGAGGACCTTGCCGTTGGCCAGAGCCGACACGACGATCGGATCCGGTACCGCTGCGGGGTCGAAGGACGTGCCGATCTCGACGGTGAAGTGAAACGAGTCCTCCCGCCGAGTGTAGACCCAGGTTTCGGTCTCGTCCTGCTCCAGAAGCGACAGGTGCTCGTCGGCCACGATGAACAGCGATGCCACGATCTGCCGCCCGATCGGGCACGAGGCCGCGATGCTCGCGCCGGAGGCCGGCAGAGCATCCACGATGTCACCCTCGTCCGTGGCGCCGGCCTTGGTCAGTGACACCGTGGCCCCCGACGGAAGCGTGATACGGCGCCCTGTCTCGTCGCGTGCGACGCCTGCCGTGATAGTGGCTTTGTCCACGCCAGCGGACGCGCTGATCACCAGCCCAGACAGGATGCCGCCGAGGGCCGTGGGCCCAGGTGATGCGCCCGAGTCGACCTGAATCATACCGCCGTCTGTGGCAAGGTGCCCCTCGGACACCTCACAGTCGGTAAAGGCTTGATCGAGGTCGGCCTGTGTGACTATCTGCCCTGCGTAGAAATCGAATCGGTCCATCTGCTACCTCGAGCCCGTCTTTTCAGGGCGACAGGATTGTACTACTGCCCAGCACCGATGTCCCCAGGACCCAGTAGCCGCCGCCGGGGACCAGGGAGCCATCCTGAACATCAGAGGGCTCAATGACCCCCAGGAAGTGCAAATTGAAGGGGTCTGCCCAGCGGCAGATCTCAACTATGATAGACTCCTCTGCGTCCGTCACGTCACGCGCGCTGTAGAACACCCAGCAGTTGCGCTCATAGGCCGTCGACGGGCACAGCACTGTGGTGTGCCCCAGGCGACCCAAGACAGGGCTCCCCAGAACCCAATTGTCGGCCGTCCAGTAGGCCACAGCGGACCCCTGGATCCCGAGAACGCGGGCAATGAAGACTTCGATGGCCCCCGCTGTCCCCTTGGCCCGAAGGAGATCGGGAAGGAACTCGGCCACGCGCCGGCCCAGCCGGAGAGACTGCGTGGCAAACGTGAACGGGTTTCCACGGTCGTAGAGCAGGAAGGGGACCCAGGCATCCGGGCACTTACCGGCGTCGTCCAGGTGGACCATCTGCTGCGCGTAGTAGCGCTGGAGCAAGAGCGCATCCCCCAAGATGACAGACAGGCGGCGAAGCGCCCCTGTGCCCTCCCGAAGGTCGGCTTCCTTGTCCCGCGAAGACTGGATGCCGTTTGCCCAAAAATCGATGCCCTCCTCCACACCGAACCGTGGCATCTGGAACATGTACGTTGACTCGCCCCAGTTGCCCAGTGTGTCCCCGAGGGTCCAGGCTAGCGTGTAGAGCCGTCCCAAGGACAGGGGCTCATCGAAGTCCACGTAGAGCCATTGTCCGTAGGCGAGGCCCTCAGCGAGGTCTTCTGAGGCAACCTTCGAGATCTGCCGAACCAGCGGGACGTAGCTGGTCTGTATGCGCTCCGCCGCGTAGCTCTCTGCAGTTGCCCCTTCGCTGGACAGACGGGCCGTCAAAACGATACGGGCAATGGAGCACCGGAGGTCCCGCTGGTCCTCAATGATCCCCTGGCTATCCCGATCCACGCCAGTGTCTTCCACGGTATTGCTCTCGTCGCCGGCCAGATCGAGGTAGCCCGGGGCCCCGCTGTTGCCTGAGCCGGTGGCCGTGATCACAAAGCCGCTCATGTTGTTGACGGTGGCGCCAGACCCGCGGACCTCCAGAGCCATCCCCGCGGAGATACTCGTGGCCTCATCCGAAGCGCCGCGGACGATTACATGACCGGATCCCTGGATATCGACGTTCCCTTTGGCGTAGAGCAGGTACAGCGAATCATCGTGGGCCACCTCGTCCAGTCGGACAAGAGCCCGTGTGGCCGAGAGCCAGACGATCTCCGTGATCTCCGGATGGTTGTAGTCGGCTACCGTGAATTCGTAGTTCGTGGTCTCGCTCGGTTGCCCGCCGATCGCCGCCGTGATGCGGATCCCAACGACCTCCATGGACTCGAACGCAATATCCGGGGCAATGGCCACGTCGAGTTCGTCAAGGACCGCGGAGCCCACGGACTGCCGGTAGGCCGCTGACCCCGAGTACCCGGGCTGGACACCGCCAGCGGCCATGTCCACGGCCAGAACAGTGGTGCCCGTGGACCCGCGAAGAACCCAGACCTGCGTATCGGCCGCCAGTGGACTACCCGTGGTGCACACGACCTGGAACCGGATGTCCGGATCCCACGGCACGCCGGTCTCGCCAGCGTCGGGTATCCGATTGACCACCAGCAGGGCCTCGGCAGGATCCCACGCGCGGATCTCATCCGTGTAGACGGCAGGGACAGTCACCCGGGTGTCGTCGGCCATTTCCTCACTCTGCCCGCTCGAGCATCAGCTCGAACTTGACGCCCAGAGGCCCCGTGTACTGAGAGACATGCAAGGCCATGGAACTCCGGATCAGGTTGCGACCCACGGGCTCCTGGAGCACCACACGGGCTTGCCAACCGGCGCCCCAGTCACAGTAAGCCCGAGCGACCCAGCGCAGCCCGTGGACCCGGATAGTCACTGCAGGGTCGTTCAGGCGCTCGACCATGGACCCCGTGTCGGGCGCCGGAACGCCCATCCGGTTCACGTTCTCGAGCACGGCCCGGTCGAAGTACCCGGCCTCGGTGCCATCCTGCGACGGGCACACGATGCGATGCGTCCCGTCGTTCACCGGGTCCGTGGCGTTGCTGATGGTGCACCACTGCTCGAAGTCGCTGAGTTGGAATTGCGACAGAGCCCCGGGGGCATCGAGGATGACGCCGGAAAGACCATCGACAGGGCTGAGGAGCCCGCGGCACCCGGCCTGTTGATAGCCCCCCACGAAGGACACGGAGCCGTTGCTGACCAGCGTGCGGGCCACCGGGAGGCTGGTAGGCACGCGCATGTGCCAGACGAACAGGAGGAACTTGTGCACCGTCGTGACGACGAAGGACTGCTCCACAGACGCCGTGGCGCCAATCTGCAGCCGTCGGAGGGAGAACGGGATGATGTCGCGGCCGAGGCAGAAGACATGCGCGGACAGCCCGTAGTAGCTCCCGTAGTACAGATAGGGTACGCCGTAGGAGTATCCGGAGCCGACCGCGGCGGAGCTGTGCACAGGCGCAATGCGCCCCTCGCGTGTCCCAGGATGCGCCCACAACGGGTGTGCCACGTTGGTGCTCCAGCCTAAGCCCCGCTCGGAGGCTTTACGGGGTTATCTGCCTTTGGACCACCACGTGGTCGAAGGCGCAGGCCTCACCGGCGCCGTTGTTCGTGTACATGCCATAGACCACGTAGAAGCCGTCCTCGTGGGGCGCGCTGCCGCTCCAGAACCCCAGTGGGTCGTCGATGAACTGCGAGATGCCCGGGATCGCCTCCCACACCGGCGCGGTGACAGGATTGCCGGTCACTGCGTCGAGGTTGTTTTTGTACACGTTGAGGACCACTTCGCCGTGTGGGTTGGACAGAACGTCGAGCCGGAGGTGATGCCAGGCCGCGGCTGTGTCCCCCACGTCAGTGTAGGTCGCGGTGCTCGATCGACCGGGAAGCAGGTTCGCAGCGCTGGCCGAGAGGCCGGTCGCCGGAGTCCCCTTGAACAGGCCGATCTTGTAAGAGGTCTCCTGGGTCAGCCCCAGGTAGTACCCGATGGCCGTGGCCGGGTCAGTACCCTTGAGCAAGCCGATGAACGGCGCGTATGTGATCCCGCTGGTAAGCCGTTTCATGGCCACCGAGACAGACCCGCCCTTCTTCGCGCCGACGATGGGCTTGAAATCGGCGAGGTCGCAGTACTTCCCGCCTGCGCCCGTCGTGGACACGAGCGCACGCAGGCCATAGATGAACGTACTCCCGCCGTTGGGGACCACGAAGGCACTCGAGACTCCGCGGCGAATACTGCCCGTGTCCAGCGCAGTGCCCGTCAGGTCTTTCCAGTCTGCTTGAGACATGCCGATCTCTCTTTTTAGGTTTTCCAGCCGAGCTACGCGAAGGTCTCCGTCCAGGCAACGCCGTCAAAGCTCTCATAGGGCAAGCTGCCGCCATCGAACAGGGCGAAGCCCAGTGTACCACCACCGAACGGGGCGAAGCCAACATCATAGGTCTCGTTGTCCATCCACTCCTCTTCGAAGTCCTCCCCGTTCTCCGGTGTCCCGACATCGAAGCTCCCTGTGGCCGACGTCGCCGGTGCCCCGGTAGGGAACTGCAAGGCTGCGTTGGCCGTTCCGCCAGTAACCTGGATGGTCCCCCAAGGCGCGTTCGAGGCGAGTCCGATGCGCCCCAATGCCGTGCTCCAGACGCGGCATCCGGCAAGCAACGCAGCGATGGCTGCGGCGATGCCCACGGCCGTCGTGGCCCCAGCGACGAACGTGATGGTGACCGCTGGAGCCCCGTCTATGCTGACCGACAAGGTATCGCCGAGGATGACAGCGAAGGGCCCCCGCGGCCCGGCCTCTGTGTTGAACGAGAACAGCGCGCCCCCGGGCCACATCCAGCTCGCTGCGTCGTTGTCGAGCCAGTACGCCTCGAAGTCCTCGTAGGCCTCTGGCGTGCCCAGGCCCACATCGAACAGCGCAGCGTCCAGATCCGAAGCCAGGAATCCCCAGCGGGCATGGTGGTTCCAGACCGGAGGCGACGTCGGGGCAGCGGGTTCGACCCACGATGTCTCGAAGGTCTCTTGCGGTTCGGTGCCGTACTCGAACATACCCGGGGAAACCATCGCTGCGGTAAGCACCCAGGCAGACAGGTGGTTGTCACCCCACTCGGCTTCGAAGCACTCGAAGGGTACAGAGCCCAGAACTGCGCCACCGTCGAAGACACCGATGTCCTCCGCCGGGCCGGTCTGGGTTTCCGCCCAGTCCTGGGCTTGGCCTGGGCCGAGCCCGGCGATCTCAAAAGATGGGTTCTTCACTTCCATCAGATCACGGTGCCCCCGGTGTCCATGTCGTACACGGTCAGGGCCCCCAAGACCGGGAACTCCTCGGGTTTGAGGAATACGCTGGCCTGTGCGCCGTTGAGGAGCAAGTTGAGCGGGTCTGATGGGATCTTCCGGATCTCCGGCGTGCTGCGAATCGCGCCAAAGAGATCAGACCATGGGAGTTCGTAGTCCGCCACGCCGGAGGAGCTGAGCATCTCATGCCCGAAGCCCACAGTGTAAAGCGGCGTTCCGCTGCTATTCGCCACAGCAAAGTGGGTCTGCAACGCACTGGTCACTGCTGCCTTGGCTGCGGTCGCAGAGATGCCGCTTGCCTTGTGAACCCGGACGGCGACGTTCACGGTCCGCGCGATGAACGCGTGGACCGTCACTCGGGCCCCCATGATGACCGGGGCTTCGCCTCCACGAGCGATCTTGGCCGTCACCGCGGCGATCTGCGCGGTCGTAGGCGCCGCCGGCGGGTAGTACCCGGTGTCCGCGTACTGCGCTCCGAGGGCAACGAGGTACAACCGGCCTGTGTCCTCAGGGATGCTCTTCGAGTGGTTCGAGGTCATCAACGTGGCCCGGACGATGCCTCCTGTGGTCTCCGCGGTGGTCTCCGCATCGTCCTCGTTGACAGTCCGCTCTCGCACGCGGATCTGCATGGGCAAGCGAACCCGGGCCTCCTCAACAGACATCTGGTCGAGGCCGCCTGTTGACGCCGCCGGGTTGGCGAATAGAACAGTGGTTTGGCTTCCAGACTCATCGTAGACCGCATCGAGGAACGTCCAGGAGGCCCCAGAGACCACACGGCCAGAGGACCCCCCGCCGGTCTTATACGTGATCTGGACGTTGCCTTGCGGGATGACTCCGTTGAGGCCATTGCCGAAGAAAACATACCCACGGCCCTCGTTATCCACGCGAACGACTGCGCCGAGTGTAGCCCCGCTCATCTCCAGGAAAGACCTGTAGGCCATTCCGTTGTCCGGGCGCGTCGTTCGATACGTGCCGTTTGCCGCCGCGATAACTACGCTACTGTCGATTACGGGGTAGGATGAGAGGCCCACAACCTGGTCTGCTGAGCCATCGGACCGAACAAGCTCGGACTGCGTCTCGCTATTCTCCAGGATGACCGAGCCCGACGCGTTGGACCCGATAGAGATTGTGGCAGTGGCCTGCATCTCATACTGCGCTGGTCCAGCCTGGAGCCGAGTACCAGCAGTCACGGTCACCACCTTCGTGGCCAGTGCGCCCCCGGGCAGGGAAAACACGCCGGAGACCTGCGCAGCCGTGGCCGAGGACAGTGTGAGGCCATGGGGCCCGGCTTTCCGGATCATCATCAAGCGGTCAGTCACCGTGGCAAAGGTGAGTTGCCGAGTCCGCTCGTTGGTGAGCGAGAAGCCCATGGCGCCGAGGAGCGCTTCAGCTTCCAAGATCACGTTCTCCGGGCACGCCAGGGAGTAGTCTATCCAGCCCGAGAAAGCCTGGGAGGCGTTCCACCGGAGTCGCGCCAGGAGCATTTGTCGGTCGAGCCCGACGAAATCCAGTTCTTGCGTGGGCAGAAGGGGTTTGGCCATATTCCTATACCACCACGTTCAGCGGGGCCATGGCTCCGAGACCTGGCCCCTGCATCGTCCCAGAAGACCCCTGACCTCGGGCAGTGGCCAGGGTCCAGATGACGTGGATCACGAGCCGGTGGTCTGCCTGCGGCCGGGGCGAGACTCCGTGGACGGCCACAGCCGGTAGATAGATAGCAACTTGCTGCATGAAGTGCGAAACAACCACGGTCTGCAGGCCCGAACCGGCGCCGCCCCCGCTTTGCCCAGATGCATCGATGGACATCCCCTGCGTGCGGAGCTGATGAAACAGGCTCCCGTACTTTGGGTCCACCCAGTAGGCGTTCAGCGGTGTAATGACCAGGTGCTCCAGGGCGCTCCGGATGCGAGCCACGCCCTGCACGCGTTCCAGTCCGCCCTTGCCCCACGTCACGGGCCAAGCAATGGCCTCTGCCCGGAGACCCGGGGGCAGGAGACGTTGCGTTTGCAGGCCCGATCCCATTCCGGACATCCTAGCAGAGAACCCTGCGAGAAATCAAAAGTTGCTGAAGGACCCGAATACCGCGTCGAACAGCACATTGTCTTTCAGATCGCCGCCCAGGATCTTGGCCAAGAAGTTGTACATGAACACCAGCTGCTCTCGCTGAATGCTCATGGCGTACAGCAGAGACCCCAGCGGCGGAAACGGTACGAAGTCCGGTTGCTCCGGAGGCGAAAAAGTAAACGGAGGGAACGGCGGCAGCGGCGGAGTCTGCGAGCCGCCCTGAGACATGATCTGGGCCTTCGCCTTCAGGGCATAGCTCGCGGCCAGCGCCAGCGGGGTCTTGATGGTGGCGAGAGACCCGCCCCCGGGGGCCATAGACAATGGCTCAAGAAGCGTATCGATGGCAGGCTTGATGAAGAGCATGGCATCGGCCATCTGGATGATCCCGGGGAGCAGCTCGGAGGCCCCGCACGACATGGCCTGCTGCAGCTCCTGGTCGCCGGCAGCTTTGGCCTCCTCAAGGAGCTTCGAGTAATCCTGGATGCGGCGGTCGATGGCCCGCAAGAGGTCAAGGATGCCATCGATGAGTTGAATGCAGAACGAGCAGAGGTCCAGGCCCATCTTCAGGTAGCTCAGGGGCGGCAGGTACGTCAGGATCTTCATGACGGCCTTGTGGATTTTTTCGAAGCAGTCGAGGAGCTCAGTCGGGTCCAGCGACATGAGCGCATCGGGGATCTTCGTGATGCACTCGACGATGGCTGCGACGGTCTGCACCATCTCCAAGTAGCGCTTGACCGGGGCCAGCGCGGTCTGCGCCTGGTTGAGGAACTCTGCGACCATGTCTGAGGCAGATGGGATACCCCCGAGGGTCTTCCACGCCTCCTGCAACGTGCCGAGCCCAGGCAAGTCCATCTGCGGCGGGGGCGCAGGCAGCGGAATGCCCAGGCATGCGAGGTCGATATCAGACACAGGACAGTTCCTATATCCCCTTGTCTGGGGTCAGCGTCTGCACCCGGCGCTTCATGATCTGCACAGCCAGCTTGGCATAGATATCGATTAGTCCATCGGCGGCTAGGGAGAGGCCTGTCCGTGCTATGATCTTGATCTTGGCCCCAGTCTTGGTCGTTCCGCTGGTCTCATTGAGTTCGATGCGATTGCCACTTTTCTTGGCCAGGAGCACCAAGCGCTTGTCATCGTCCTCGTTTGCCACATAGATAGCGAAGGCCGAGTCCTCCCAGATCGTGGCGCGCTGCCGCGCCTTGTCAGCCGTCGTCGCAACATATGTCGTGGCAGGCCCCTCGGGCTCTTTCGTGGCCTCGTCCAGGCCATAGTAGCCCGGGAAATACACGGCGTGGGCATCGGGGGTATCCCAAACCCCATACTCGAACATAATCAAGACACGCGCTTCGACCTGCGGCGGTGGGTAGAGCGCGCCCTGGTTTGGCCCGCCGCCCCCCGGTGTGTTCCCGGGCCAGATCCAGAACGGTGTCTCGGGCTCCAGGAGCGCAGGGATCACAGCACGAATCCGGTGGAGGCCCTGCGGGTCATCCCGCCGGGTGACAAACCCCGTGACGAAACCTGGGATTGGCGAGCCCATGGGCGACTACTTGCCTCCCTCGCCGGCCACGGACCGGCCTGTCGATTGGTAGCCGTCTACAGTGAATGTGCCACGTTCATCCGTCTTGTTCTGCCGATTCAGCCGTAGATTCCCCGTAGATCCAACACGCACCTTGCCCTTGCTCTTCTTCCCGCCAGCGGGTCGCGCTGCAAGCTGGAGTTGGACATCCGTACCGTATACGATACTGTTGCTGTTCTGAATGGTGTGTCGGGCCTCTCCGATCATCCACGGCCCATCCACGAAGATTGAGCCGGTGCCCGCAACCTCCACGATCTTGCCGGCCAGGAGCCTGGGATTGCCAACACAGTTGATCGTAAGCTTGAAGGCATCCGTGAGCTTACGAATGTACTTGCGGCGGATGCTCTCCCAAACCGCAGAGCCATAGTCCGTGGGTATAGCTGGTAGATGGTAAGGCTTCACGAGCTGACGCGATTGCTCCGTAGCCCGCGGGCCACCGTCCATGCCCAGATCAGAGATCGTGCCTTGCCCGATACCAACGGCCTTGATGGCCGCGTCTCCGTCCATGTTCTGGACCAGGACGCCGCGGACCTTCCGTTTGGCTGTACTGACCTTTATGGACTGCGCGAAGGGCAATGTGAAATCGGCGTCGATGCCTATGCGGAGGATATCAGGACCCCCTCCGTAGAAGAACTGTTCGACCGGCCGCCCTGCATTTGCCGTGTCCCGCGCGTAGGCCACGGAATGCCAGTGGAACACGCCCTGGTGGTCGATGAAGAACTGAAAACCGTAGTCCCTTGCCAGGATCTGCAGGTGCTCGGCGTCTGAACGGCCAGCCGGAACCGTCATGTTTTCGAGGAAATCACCGGTGCTCTCGACCAGGATCTGCTCCTCTCGGAAGCCCCAACGCTGGGCAATCTGGATGACGGCTTTCGACGTGCTCCGCGCGATGATCACCCGGGGCTTGGAAGATTGCCCCCCGGATCGCTCCCGGTTGAGGAGCATGTCAGTGGCATCCATGTCGCCCGTCGACGGATGCACCTTCCGTGGCTTGCGGACCTTGCCCTTGGCCGTGAGGTCCTTTTCAGGCCACTTCCTCGCGGACCCTCGGCCGGCCTCCCATGATTGCCCCTGTGGGCTCCGGGGCTGTCCGCCACGAGCATTTCGGTTACGGCCAAACAGCGTAATGGTGCTCTCCCCATCCCCGACCGATGCACACTCCCGGCCTGAGACACCCACGCCGCCGCGCATGCGATTGACCACGAAGGTTCGCCAGGGCGCAGTCTGATCGATGTACCCGAGCTTGATGGCCACGATCATCCCCGCGACCATAGTACTAGGCTGCGTCAGGAGCCCATCGTGGTTCATGACCTCCCATTCAATATGGTCGAACTCCCGCAGGCGGCTCACGAAGGCGAGCTTGAGGGTCCGCTTTCGCAGTTCTTCACCGGGGACATTCCCCTGCACAGTCCGGATGTGCAGAACAGGGTTCCAGGTCTTGAATTCGCTTACGGGCATAGCGCCTCAGAACTCCGGAGATCCATCCAGCAAGGAATCCCCGTAGGCATACGCCCCAAAGTAGGCCGCCGGAGGCACTTGCAGGAGTCGGCCACGTGTCAGGTAGCAAAACGGGTCCACCAGGGGGTCGTCCTGGAACTGCGCCAGGACCTCCCATGCGTCCACGGGGGACGACAGGGTGCCCCGATAGTACAGCAGAGCAACATCGATCAGAGTCTCCCCGCCGCCCCGGGCAGCGTAGACCGCGGCGTACTGCCCGTCCACCACGTCGAAGGCCGGCAACCGCTCAGGAACAGAGACGTACAAGCGCCCGTCGGCTCCCTCGTAGATGGCCCCGTGGCGGTACAGCCCACCCAGGTTGAAAGACGCCAGTGACGTGTCTACAGCCATCAGGGCAACTCCGGGGGAAAGTCCCCTTCTGCCGTGTGCCCGTCTAACCCGATGCTCGGTTGTTGACCGCCGGAAGTACCCGGAGACCGCACGAACTCCCACCCGTTGGCCACGATCGAAGCCGCTGATCGGAAGCCGTCCACGATCTCTTGCATGGACACGGTAATCGTGGCATCGCGTACTTTCAGCGTGGCGTCCCACCGCGTGATGTTGACACCCACGCTGCCGATGGCACCGCAGAATGACACGGTGTTGGGCCAAACCACGGTAACCAGCACTGGCGCAATCCCCAACCGTGGGCTGTAGATCCGAGATGTGAGCCAGTCGCGGGCTTCTTCGAAGGATAGCCCAGCTCCAACGCCCATACGACGCGCGTCTGTCTGCGGGCGCTCGTCGAACCGCAGTGGGATCTCAACGGGCGACAGGCCTCCGGTCGACCCGTGCTGCACAGCTGGCCCCGTCCAGCCAACAGCCTGAGGGTTGGCGAGAGTTGCCTCGATCTTGCCGGAGAACTCAACCGGGTTGTACGGCACCACGATGTAGTTGGACGGGGTATCTACATCGTAGAACGTCAGATGCCTCCGCGCCCGGGTCGGTGGCTGCACGGCGTAGGTTGATGGCATTACTGTGGCCCCCATTTGTGGTATTCGCCCCCATCCTGCGCTCGCGACATGGGGTCTTTGGCCCATGCAGGCGCCGGTGTGCTGCTCTCAGCACGGGGCAAGTTCTCCCATTCGAGGGCAAGCGACCGTGCAGTCGGGGAAGGTACTTTAAATACCGTTTGCAGAGCCCTGCACATGGCCCTTTCCATGAAGGCCGATTGCTCCGTGAGGAACGACGTCCGCTCGCTCTTTTGTGCTTGCGGCAGTCTGCTCTGCCCAGTGCTGTAGTCCGTGTTCGTGGGACTCAGCCAATTATAATCATAGTCGTTCTCAGACGTTCGGGCGCCGATCGGCCGACCCGTCTTGGGATCCACGGTCGGGTTGGTGTACTGGCGATTCCACGGCCCCTGGAGTACATCGGACCAGCCGGGTATCGGCTGGTACCCGAGGGCGCTCTGGTCCCAGCCGGGGATGAACATGGCGGGATTGGCCCGATCCAGGAACTGCCCGTGGGTGAGCGCACCGAGGCCACGGCTGTAGTGCCGGTTTTGCTCCGTGCCAATCGCCGTGATCTGCGACAGGACGTCTGCCCCGTATTTCCCAGCGAAGTCCAGCGAGAATCCGCCCACGCGCTGACGAGCAAGTTGCGTAAAGGCTATCTGCCAGAGTTCCGCCAGTCGGGTGAGCGTAGCATGGTCTTCCGTGCTTATATTTCCTGCCACGGAGCTTTCCACCAGGGGCTGCATCTGCTGGCCAATGTTCAGCGCCGACATGACCAGGCGCTGCTCGGCGTCCCCGAGGTCGCCACGGCCCAAAGCAGCCTGCAGCAGTGCCTCGCCCTTCTTGTGCGTACCCCACTTTATCTCGGGGGGGACATAAGAGGCCATGCCCTTGGCCTCCTCCATGAGCTTGTTCATCCGCGTAAACCCGTAGGCGTAGGCTGTGTTGAGCTTCTCCTGGAGGGCAACCTGAGCATGAGTCGCTTTTGCCTGGTCCACCAGGCTCTTGGTCATCTCGATACTGGCCTTGTTCGACGCCCACAGAGCTCTGGCCAGGAGCGCGCCGTGGTTCGTGATGCGCCATCCCAGCCATTCCATTTCGTCTAGCGAGGCTTCGCCTATGGACTTGCGGAACTTGGTCCGGAATTCGGCAGAGACAGCCTGTATGTCAGAGTCCGACATGGGTTGAAGGACCTTGATCAATTTCTGATTGCTTGCTAGCTTCACACCTGTCTCTTCCCCGCGCATGATCTCGTGCCATTTCTCTTCCCGCTTCTTCTGCACTGTCCCTTTCCAGCCCCTGGTGGCCACCGACCAGACGTTCACAGCGACCCACTCGAGAGCCTTGAACGCGACGTAGAGCGCAGCGGCGATAGCCGCCAGTTTTATAAGCGCCAAGCCCAACCCGAGGGCCCCCACGGTTATCTTCCCCCCGAGTGAAGCCGCGCCAAACCCCACACCGCCCATGGCTTGACCCAGTGCAGCACCAGTAAGAGCATTCGCGGCAACTGCGGGCACCGGGCCACGCATAGCCATGGCGCGGGTTTGCGCAGCTGCTGAAGGCATGCCCCTGTTCTTGTATCTGTCGATAGCCCAGCCCGCGGCCCCCGTAAGACCTGTGAACCCGGCCACGTTCTTGACAAGGCCGTAGCCACCCTTGGCCATCGCTATTGCCGAAAAAGCAACTACTGCTTTGCCCAGGACTTCAACCACGTTGTCCACGGCCCAAGCAAACAACTTGCTGTTCTTGTACGCAGCCTGGAAGCGCCCGGTGAGGGCCTGCAGGTCCCCCGCGAGTCTGCGCACGAAGGGCGCCATGATGTCCCCAACGATTCGCGCGGTCTTGCCCAGCTCTTCTCCCAGGAGCTGCAGCTGCCCGTTCAGCGTGCTCAGTCGGCGCTCAGCGAGGATAGCCATGATGTCAACAGTGCTCTTCATCTCATCGCCTAGCATGTTCCAGGCTTGAGCGCCTTTCCCGACTCCGCCGACCCCTTCGAGAAGCCGAACCACGGGGTAGAGGATCGCGCGAACCGACTTTTCACCGATGCCCTGCCCTGCCCCGCGACGCGAGCCCGTCTTGGTCATGTCGATCCCACCGGTGCTCTTGGTCAACGCCGCCTTGGCCATTTCCGGACTGTGCTTCCATCGTTCTACGAGCTGGAGGATGATGTCTCCGAAGTCCTTGATGCCCCCTTCGGTCTTCTCGATGACGACGCCAATCTGTTTCAGGCCCTCAATGGCACCTTGGGTGCCTATTTCGCCAGAGACGCGCTCAAGCTGCGTAGCTGCTTCTTTGGCCCCACCGGTCATACCCGCGGAGAGCGCGAACATGCGCAAGATCGTCTCCGGTGATTGCCCGCCGCGTTTGGCCGCAGCACCGAGTTTACCGGCCACCTTGGAAAAGTGCTCAATGGGCGTGCCTGACGCCAGGGAGAGTCGATAGATGCTCTGAGCGCGTTCGCCGACCTCGGCCGGTGTCCCACCGAACGACTTGGAAATCTGCCCGATAAAATCCGCAGCGGCAGGGAGCGAGAGTTTATCGAACGATGCCAGTGCTGTATTGGCTGTGGCACCCAGAAGCTCGAGAGCCGCCTTACTCGACCCGGTTGCTTGCCGGAGTTTGAGCATGCCCTCGGCGATCTGCGCAGGGTCAAAGGGCGTGGCGCCGGCAACCTCCAAGATCTTTTTCTCGTAGGCAGCCATCTCTTGCGTGTTGGCCCGTGTGATGGCCTGGAGCTGCACCAGCGCCGTTTCCATCTCCATGGACCGGTTCAGAAACGAACTGATGCCCTGCAGGGCATAGCCGCCCACCAGCATGCCCACGAAGGAACCTGCAACACCGGCAAATCCGCCCCCGGGCGGCACCCCCGGGCGGCCACCGCCCCTGTTCAGGCCGCCCTTGCCTGCACCGCCGCCTCGGCCAACGGTGCCAACGGTGCCAACGGTGCTCCCGCCAGCCGCTGCTGCGCGGACACGATTGGCAGTTCCGCCCATCGTGGTGCCCGTGGCGGTCAGGGCCGTCGAGGCATTGCGAAGCGCGGCAGTTGTTCCGTTGATTGCGGTAGTGGCTGCATTGAAATTGGTTGCGGCGGTCGTCGCGACAAGCTTGAATCGCCCCGTGGCCGCTGCGATACTCGATGCCAGGGCCCCAGAGGACAGCGAAGCAACAGTGTTCCCCATCGCTGCTTCCAAGCCGACGAGCGATGCCGTGAGAGCTTGGACTTGCAGCGTGGCCCGTTTCACCCGGATGTCGATGGTGAGCCGGGAGATGAGGTTGGCTATGAGCGCCACGTCAGGCTCTATCCTTTGCCGCCGCCATGGAACATGGAAACAATGCTGGTGCGACGGCGGCCATCAGACGTCGTCTCCTGCGGGGAGTCGGCACCGTCCATTATGTCCTGAAGGGAATGAGACATCAACTGCAGCAATTCAGTGGCCAAGGAGAGGGGCATGGCATTGGCCTCCCGAACAGACCCCAGGGCAAGCGCTGGTGTCATCCCGCCGTTCTGGATAAGAGCGCGGATCAAATTCAGGTACCCCAGGCGTGTCACGGGGAACCCGAACAGGAAGTCTACCCAGTTCGGCGGAATCGGATGCTCGGCCAAATAGGCTAGTTCCTCCGGGAGGTCCTCCCGGGCTTGGGCTACTTCCTCCGGCGGCGGCGCGGACCCACGCTCACCAAGCCGAAAAACGAAAGATCCAAAGGGACCATCCCCCGCTGTTCCGTACTGCAAACAGTGGGGTCGACCTTGCAGGTCCACATGAACTCTGAGTCCACACCGCCCCAGAGATCGCTGACCTCTTCCATGATGTCTTCACGGAGAGCCCAGTCGTCCATGTTTCGCCACCACTGGATGATCTCCAGGGGCATCGTGAGCACCTTGCCGGGCCCACCAACCGAGTTCTCAGCAGACCCCCCGCGGGTCAGGAGGCTGATCTCCCGCACTTGCCTCTCCAGGGCCGTGGGGGACTTCGCAGCAGGCGCTGCCGGCGCCGGGCCCCCCGATTCCGCTGATGCTCCGCGGTCCTCAGACCCGCCAGCCCCCACGGGCCTGCCAGCGTCTGCGGCATCTGCGGCATCTGCGGGGCAGTACGGGATCACGGCACCGATGGACGCCAAGAGGGTCGTGTCCAGGCGCAAGCTCACGGGGTAGGTGGGCAGAGCCAAGATGCGGTCCACAGCACTCTGCCGAGCCAGCGTGGGCGGGACCAAGCTCACGATCCACTCTCGCCCCTCGACATCGACAGGCGTCCCCTCAGCCAGGGCATGCTTCCCCCGATCTGAGCATGCCCAGTGCTCCACATCGGACACGTAGATGTCCTGCGACTCGCGTGAGAGTCGTCCGCAGGCCCCGCAGTTGGGGCGGATGCTCAGGGGTACTCCGGCGGCTTCGCGAACGCGGTACACAGCACTTTCCACGTCCGTGATGAGCAACTTGCGGAAGTCAACCGGGCGCCCCGGCACGAGGTTCCCGCCGTAGGCCCCAGCATCCAGAACGAAGGGCGGCTGCTGCAGCCGGTTCAGAATCTCGCCCACCAGGGTGCCACCGCCATAATCGGCGTAGAACTTGGCGCCCTGCGACGGCATGTCGTCGATGTCCTCGCCCGCGTGCCCTTGCTTCTGCTGCCGACGACGGCGCATGCGCTCTTGAATGCGCTGCGTGGCTGAGACATCTGCGGACCCACTGGCGCTTGCTCCCGAGCTCCCTCGGAGGCTCTCCAACACATCGTGGATGTCTCCGGGTCTCAGCGCACGCAGATTCAGGACAAGGCCGGATGGCTCGCAAACGACAGACATGGGTACGACCTCCTCAGATTCGTGCCAATCTACCATGCCTGTCAGGCCTGTCAAGGACTGCGAGCGGGCACTCTGCCCCCTCGACCCGTTGGCTGGAGCACCGCGCAGTTCTGGGAGTGCTACGGGGGCAAACTATACAACGGCACGAAAGGCACCAGGACAGGCTCTACGGGGGGCTGGGGCTGGGGCTGGGGCTGGGGCTGGGGCTGGAGGCTAGTGGAATGCCTGGAAAACTTACCCGAGAAAATCGACCTCGGGCCATTCATAGACGATCCGGAGTTCCTCGATGAGCAGATCCCCGCCCATGTTGTCGAACTGGAACATGGGGTAGCCAGCCACCGAGCAGCCGTGCAGGGTCCACTGCAGAATGCGCGTGCGGTCTCGGGCTTCGCCAACGATGACGATATCCCGCAGGGTGTCCGGATCACGCAGACCGGAGCCCACGGGCATGTCTGCCAGAACATCGGCCTGGTCCAGCAGCCAGTCGTAGAAGGAGGAATCCGAAGGGAGCACAGCGCGCTGGAGCGTGACCTCACCGGTGTCCGCGATTGTGGCCATCTTCTGGGGGAAGATAGATCCGCCCTCGCGGTTCGTTGCGATCTCGAAAGTGATGTCACCCCCGGTGACCGATCGCACCTTCCCGGACAGGTTCCCGTCCATATCGAAGATGTAGAAGAACGCCTGGGCTGCCAGTTCCCGCGATCGTGCCTGGGTCGCCATATCTTGCTCCGGGAGTCCCCGTCAGGGACTCGGTTATGCGTTGCCCGTGCTGGCCGTGATCTGCTGCATGTAGCTCTCCACGGCGCGATTGTCCCGTGTGAAGACCAGCTCCATGAACCGGGCCGGGTCCGCGAACGCGATGCCGATCTTGATGATCATCCTCTGCTGTCGCTGGACCAACGGGTTGTTGATGTTCTGGCCGCCCACGTCCACGTTGACGTAAAACGCTTGTGCGGCGTCCGTCGTGGCGAAGCAGCCCAGAGCTGCCCAGGAACCCAGGCTGGTCTTCAGGGCCATCTCGATCTGCAACCGCCGCATCTCAGTGTTTCCCTGCGTTCGGTGCTGCTGGAGATAGGCCGTGTAGATGTACCGCAGGTGGGAAAGCCCAGCCTGGTTGCCGAAGGATCCCAGTTCCACAGCAGAAGTGGCTTCCCCCGTCTGGCAGTCGTTGAACCACACGCCGTAGCGACCGTCGGTCCCACGCTTGCCCACCAGCACCGGGTTGATCCCGTAGTCCGTCACACGGTCCTGCACGGTGGGATCCAGCACCTCGTGTTTGCTGTCCAAGCCTTCGAGGCCCACGGCTTCGGCAATCCAGCCGAAGACCTCGTTGGACGGGTTCGTCCACATCTTCTGAGGAACTACGACGCCGGAGACGCCGCCCTTGCCAAGAGCAGCCGAGAGACCAGCTCTGGCGCCCGAAGTACCGACGGCCAGGGTCTCCACGTTTTGCCCGTAGATGGCCTTACTCGGGTTCGAAATTCGCATGCGTGGCCAATCCAGGCCCGACCGAGCCCGGGAATTGGTGAGCGCAGTTACGTGGTTGACGGCCGATGTACTGCTCAGCGAAGCCGGGACATCGGGGATGAAGACGACCTTTTCCTGTTTGATATCTCGGCAGTACGCGGTGGCCGCGTTCTGCGTCGCGATGACCGTGTTGTCCGGGACGATCAGGAAGTTCCCCTCGTCGACCAGATTGAACGCGTAGAGGCCGGTCCGGTTGGTCGGTCCGCCCGTATAGTCCGCATCGACAAGGCCAGCGAGGCCATCATTCCCGCCAGACAGGGGCACCGGCGAGACCAGGTCCGCCGGACGACGCTGTGTGGCCGTGCCCGTCGCTGACAGATCGGTCACCGTGATGTAGCTGCTCCGTCGCACTGACGTGTTGACCACGTCCTCGACGTAGTCCACGGAGGCCTCGTCCATGGTCACGTTCCGAATGTGCTCGATCGGGAGCGTGTACTCGGGATGGTACACGTTCAGGTCGAAATACTCGGTCGAGCCGTTTGACGCCAGGATCACCTCCACGCGCAGCGCGAGAGCCCCAAAGTAGAGGCCGTCCACCTGCAGCGTCTGCTGCACACCGTAGGGGAGCCCCCCGGCCGTGGAGAGCGTGGTCGTTCCCCGCGCGGCTGTCACCGGGGTAGCGCTGTCGCCAACGCCGTGCCCGATGTAGTGGAAGATCCGCTTGACGTAGGCTCGTGTCCCGCCCAGCTTGAAGAAGAGCCAGACCTGCAACGCGAGGTCGTAGCTGGTCAGGAACCGACCGAACTTCGTACGGAAGTCATCGAACGAGGTCACCGCAGTGACGTCCTCCGGCCCCCACTCGGTGACGCCCAAGGCCAGGAGAACGCCGAAGTCTTTCGAGGGCATGCCTCGCAGCGTACTGCTCTCCCACTTGTTGTCGATGCGGCTTCTACCCTGACCCATGATTGAAATTCCTTTCCGGTGTTTGCCAGTGCCGACCGGCTACTCCGGCTTGATGATTTCTACCCGAGCGTAGCCCCCACCAGAGAGAACTTCCAGGCTTCCGTCTCGCACGCGAGAGCGAACAGCCCCCAGATGTTCCACGGCGTCAGGGAGTGGAGCGCTGATGCTCCCATGAGGATCTCGGCATCCTCCGATGCGCACGCCCAAGGGCTCCAGACGTGCACTGCGAAGACCCCCGGGGAGGTCAACGACAACCGAAGTGCACGAGCATGCACCGGTCTCCGCGCAGACCTCCGAGTGGTAGAGGTTGAAGGCAAAGGGCCGCCGGTCACGGTTCTTCAATCGAATCATTGCCCTGATGGTAAACTCCGGCGTCACCGTGTGCAAATAGCACTGGGGACGCAGTGCACCTGCATGGCCTGCCCGTGGTCTTGCGAGCCCGACCGCAAGCCGGATAATGCGTGGCTCCTCGGTCCGCTACCAGGTATGACCCACTGTGGCGCCTACGTCGTAGTGGTACGAAGTGGGCCACCGTCCATGCCAACTTCCTCGACTTCGAAGGTGCTAACTGTCCAGGCGCGCTCTCGTGGCGCATCAGACATGAGCAGGAATCCCCGAATCAGCAACGCAGCGTGGCCATGCGTCACGTCTGTGTCTGCGCCGCGACTGGCCACTCGTGGAGTTTCTGCCCAGAACATCGGGTAGCGATCAGACTCTCCGGGGTACAGATCCGGATCTGCATCCATGACCATGTACCCCTGGCGCTCCACAGCGTCCTCCAGGGCCTCGCTGAGTTCCAAGCACTGGTCGTAGGTCTGCCCGGCGTACAAGAGCCTCACGCGGGCCTGGCGAGCCCTCATGCCGTCGTAGACCAGTACCCGGGTCGCGTCGGTCGGATCGACGACCTCCTCAAGCCCCCCGGTAAACTGCGACCACCCAGGATCCTCTTCAAACACACAGACCACGCCGATGCCCGGTAGCGCGGCCAATCGCACGTCGATCTCGGCACCGTCTGCATATTCGCTATTCCGACCCGTGGACACGGTCTTGCAGACATTCCGACGCAGCCATTCCATGACCTGGTCCTGGATGCGCTTGTAGACACCGCGGGATCGCGGGGGGCCCAGGGCCCGCCGAATGAACTGGAACCCGCTGGCAAGCGTGGCGCTCTCACCAGGCACCGGGGTGCCGTTTGCATCCAAGTTCTGCAGAACCACAGCGACGGCTGGGAACGCGTTGTAGGGGACCGGTCCCCCAACAGCGCCTGCCGAGGCACGAACACTGTCCTCGTAATCCGGAGTACGAACAATCAACTCAGTGGCGCTCAGGACCCGGACGACCTCTGCCGATGCGCTCCCAAGCATCACAGAAACAGACGGGTAGACATCCGGCGTGGGTAGAGCCACCGGTATGGCCGGTGTTGGGAATCCGGTCCCCGTGATGAGGATCAGGTCGCCGCCTTGTGACACGCCGGTATTCGGGGACACCGCTGTAATGGTAGGGATGGCCATCCTATGGTCTCTTCATCGCGGCTTGCCGAACCAGGGTAGCAACAACACTCGTCGGCCCGCCGAGCCCTTCGCTCTGCTTCAGCAGGGACTGAATTGACCGCGCGGCAGTTTCCCAGATGGGCTTTCCGGTCCGCACAACGGTGATTGTGCTCGATGGCACAGCCAGGGCATCCGGTAAGTGCCCTGTGTCGGGCTTTCGGGTGCCGAATCCGCCGCGGCCCTCCCGCATCATAATGGCGTAGGCCCGAGAACGTACTGTTTCGTCGTATGACAGGACCCTCGTGGGCCCATTCACGCCAGCGTCAATCACCTCCAGAGGCGTACCCAGCGGAAACTTGGGATTGGGATCCGGTGCCACGTTCCCACTGAGGATCCCCACGTGGCATCGCCCAGCTATCGAAGGAGGCGTTGCAAGAGCGCCAACGTGGCTGATAGCCCCCGCGAGTCTCCGGTACGTTTCTCCAGGCTGGTACGGTGGCCGCGGAGGCCGTACGGCTCCTTGGTCCTTCCCCTGCGTGGCGAAGATGGTCCCAAGGCCCGTTTGCGCCGCGGCATCAGCCATGCCCGAGTACATGGCTGCCGTCACAAACACGGCGTACTGCCCGAGGGCCATCGCCCGAGGCCGAGCAATAGCCGACCAAGCCACTGGGCTATCCACGGCTCGTAGGATGTTTCGCATTGATGCAATGCCCTGGGAGTACCAGGATGCGCGGGCGTGCTGCTGCGGAACTGGCAGCCGCCGCTGCCGCGGCCGGTACCGGGATACACGGGCTTGTGAACCCATCAGACCACCCGGTCCTCTTCCATGGTATAGAGAAGCTCCAACGAGTAGCCGTCGGGGCCTACGCCAGCAGAAGCAGGCTTCGTCTCATAGATGTACAGGGGCATGCGAAAGCCCACGGTTTGCCCCGCCGACGTACCGCGTCGGCGGATGACCCGGGCGATGCGGTCCCGGGCCTTGAGCAGGCAATCCCCGGTGGTCGCGTCAACCAGGCCCAGTCGCCGGAGCTGTCGGCGATGCACCACAAACACCCAGCGGCTTACAGGTGCATCGCCACCGAAGGCCGCACGGAGGCGTTCGTGAGACGCCACCTCGAGCTGCGCTGCGATGCGCACGGCGGCCATCTCCTGCCGTGGAGCCACCGGGGACCCGTTGGTCCAGCTCACGATGGGCTGTTCGCTTACCGGGTCGTACCCCGCCGCGTACTCGGATCCAGGCGGGTTCACGGCCCAAGTTGCCGGGCGGTCCAACCGGAAGATTTCCACGTCGCAGGTGTCGAGGAGCGGAATGTGGAGGTTGAATTGCACAGTTCGCTACCACCCGGCGTCTGCACCGGAAGCTCGAGACCGGCCCACGGGCGTCACGTCCGTCGGCGCGACGTACTGGCTCAGGATCATGTCCAGGTACGGGTCCCCCGTAAACACGCCTCCGGTGCTCATCGAGGCTAAACTGGAACCGCTGTCGATCTTGATCATCTGGTCCCGCGTTCGGATGGTCCCGATGAGCCCCGGGACCATGCCCATCGGACTGCTCAACGTCATGTCTTCGAGCTGCCGCGATACCAAAACAGCCACGACCTCGGCGAGCGGCGCTGGCGTGCGTCCAATGTCAGCGCGCAGGCCCGCTGGGTCCAGGGCGCCCTCCGTGTACCCGAACACACCGTCGAGGCGGTAGTTGCGACTCCGGTCTGACCAAGTATGTCCGCCCTCACCGACACGCGGAGACCAGCCGTCGCCGAGCCATGCGGAGGACAGCTCGAGCATGGAGAGAATCCGGGAGTCCCTCCCGATCTCCCCGTCGAGATGCCGCACACGCACATGGTATGAGGACCGCGTGATCAACTGCGCCTGTTCTACGTTGTCCGATCCCATCCACGTGTAGTACACATCGTGCAGAGCTACGATGGGCTCCCGGAGCAAAAGATACTCCGTGTCCATACCAGCCACGTACAACGATTTGAACGTCGGGTGGAACTCCCGCGCTGTCCAGTGCTCGACGCGCTGGGAGAACTTGTTGACTACCCGGTGCAGCGTTTCTACGACGTCGGTCCCAGCAACAGCATACCCGTCCTCGTAGAGCGCCCGGGTCGAGACATACCCGCGGTACTCTGCGCCGGTCCCCGGCCAGTCCACATCGCTAAGGACCTCAAACTCCAGAACTTGCCGGAGATCTGGGCCACTGGCCGAGAGCCGGTAAGTCACCACAACACGGTGGGTGCCCAACGCCCAAGTACCCGTCAACCCAGTAGGAACTGCGTACCGACCAGTGCCCAATCGGTTGCCAGACGTAAGCGGTGTGGCAGCCACGACTGTGGTAGCCGCTGCTGCGGGATTACTGATGTTCTGAATGACAAACGATGCCGAGGACGGGTCGGCCAAGAAGCCTCCGCTACGGCAGAAGAACTGGAGCAGGGGCCACGCTGTCGTGCTCTGCTCTCCCCGTCGGACTCCGCGCATCGCCTACAGTGTGCATCCTGATACCGAAATGGGTCAAGACATCTCTACCAGACACAGCATGTTGACACGCGGGGAGTCACTTGACACGCAGGGTGTCACTCGGTACCTTGGGGCCAATGCGGTACTGGACGCAAGACGAGATCGCGCTTCTGCAGACCCCTATGCCCCTGAGGGAGATCGCGCAGCAGCTGGACCGAAGCGTTCACGCATGCGCCAGTCGTCGAAGAGCCCTGCACTCGCGACCCAGTGTGTGCGTATTGAAGCCATGGTCTGTCGAGGAAGACTGTGCCCTCGCCCAGATTCTACATGCGCAACCGCTGAAAGATGCAGCAGGAGCCCTGGGACGGACCTACGTGGCGATCAAGCGTCGGGCGGCCAAGCTCAAGCTCGCCTACCCCCGTGCAGACGCATGGACTCGGGCCGAGGTCAGTCGGCTTTACGTTCTAGCTGAAAGGACGACGCAAGAGCGCGCTGCGAAGGACCTGGGAAAGACACTCTTGGCGGTCAAAACCAAATGCCATCGGCTGGGCCTACTTTGGCTCGCCGGGTACACCACGGCGGCCGACCTCGCGCGTGAAACCGGGTATTCCCCTGGTGGGATGTCCCGCTATCTCGCTCGAGTCTACCCAGACCTGCGACCGGCTCGCGGGTGCACTTGGCGGCTCACAGATGAAGAAGCTGACGCCATTCGACTGCAGTTTCCCCGGACCCGCAACGCACTCCGCGCTGCTGGCCGGCTCTGACACGAGGGCCGGGCGAAGGCCGAGAGCCTATGGCAAGCGGCCGCCCATGGATACGTCGCCCATGCTCATGTCCCCGCCAAGGCCCTCCTCGACACGTCGAACGGCCGCGTCCATCCGGTTGCGTTGCACTTCCCAGTACCGCGGGGGCTCTGCGCCGACCTGCTCGCTCGGGACTTGAGCTCCATCCACGACGCGGGGGGCCGGGGCATTGGCCGTGGCGCTCACGCCGCCGCCGCGGTTGACCTGGACCTGGCTGCTGGCATGGATCATGTTGCCGTTGGCGTCCATCCCGGAGATGCCCAGCATCCCTGCCCGCATCGCGGCTTCTCGAAGGTCGATAGCCTCCTTCTGCTTCTCGGTCACGATGTCCAGCAGCATCGGGGAATGCGCGACTTCATCGCGTTGGCGATACCGGGACATGCGCAGGGCCTGCGTCTTTGACACACGCTCCCACTGCGGCACGTCGCCGGGACGACCGGTCCCCCCACGGAGGAAACGCGGGCGACCGCTACGGTCGGTCAGCTCGTTGAGCGGGCAGCCCTTGCGCAGATGGCCCAAGTCGGGATTGTAGGGCTTCATGCGAATCCAGAAGTAGCTCTCGAAACTTGCATGGATGGACCCCTCATCGAGGGGCCGCAGGTCCATCTGCTCCAGGTTGGGGAGACCGCCGGCCGGCGCGGCGGGCGCCAGTCGTCGATTCTCCATCTGCTCCATGCGCTGGAGCAATTGCGCGTTCTGCTCTTGAAGATCCTGCATGGCCTGAAGGACAGCCGCCATGCCAGTCGCCGAAGGGCCAGGAGCACGCGCGGTCACGATCGGCATCTCTGCCGCGTCTGCGCCATCCTGGTCCTGGTCCTGGTCATGGTCCTGGTCATGGTCCTGGTCATCGCGGTCTCCCGTGTCAGCTGCGTCAGTCCCCCGGGGGAGATCCTCGCGGCCAAAGGACCCAATAGCCTCTTCGAATGACGGGGGCGTCATCTTCTTCTTAATCGCCACGGGTTTCTCCTGTGTGTCCCATGTATGACAGGTTAGAGACTATAGGACTCCCAGTATGTTTAGCAAGGGAAAAACACGACGAATGCCACCCGCAATGCAGAGAACAGCACCGGCTACGGACAGCTGGAAGGCCCACAGAGGCCGTGCACGGAGGCCGCGGGCAGAAGTCAGGTAGGTAGACCTGCTATGCTACAGGCGAAGCCGCACGCCCTAGTAGAACCGGACCATCAGCTCGATCAGCGCGTAGGTGGACAGGTCCTGCCCGTTGGTGCACTCCACGCCGGTGCTCAGGTCGACGAACCGCAGCTGGTCCGTGGCCCGAGCGTAGTAGGTCAGGAGCCAGCCGCCCGCGCCGTTGGTCACGAGCTGGGTCGGGATATCGAGGAACGTCACGTTCGCCAGGCCGCTGATCCCCTTCACCGTGGTGGTGATGAAACTCGCGTAGCCCCCGGTCACCGCCGGGTAGGAGCTGTCCAGCGTGAACCGGACGCGGGCCTCCCCGGTGTATTCCTTGCCGAAGGCGATCTGGTTGCCGACCTTGGCGGCTGCAGTGATAGCCATGGAATCCTCCATTCTGCGCTTCGGGACTCACCCGGCGCGCGATCAAGTCATTGCCATTGCCATAGTCGGGAGGGCCACCACTGGCCCCCCCGACCCGGTCTAGTTCTACGTGGACAGGACGCCCGTCGACTTGACCTCCATCTCCTCGTACATCCAGCCCTGAGCGATCCAGGCGGTGGTGATGACCGCCGTGGCACGCAGGCGCGGGTTGTACTCGGTCTCCACTTCCATGTTCTCCCGGATCCCGAACAGGAAGTCCTTGGCATCGCAGTACATCACGACGGTCTCGTTGGTGCCGATGCCCAGCGACGTGGGGAAGCGCGGGATGTCGTAGATCGGGGCTCGGCGATACGCCGGCATCTCCGTGCCCTCGACGATGACGGTGTCACCCAGGCTGGTGTTCCGGCTCTCCAGCTCGGTGAGGTACGCGTTGAGCGCCTCCTCCGAGGTGTAGAACGCCAGGTTCCGGCCGCTCCGGTAGGGCTGGAGCATGGTGAACTTGATGGTGTTGAGGACCGTGGAGGACAGCGCCACGGTACCCGCCGGGTACACATAGGTGGTGGCCCCCGCGATCATCCCGTTGAACAGCCGCAGGAAGGGCGTGGCCCCGCTCGCCGTGTCACCGGCGATGATCAGGTTGTCCCACCCGCCCCGGTGGTGCTTGGCCAGGTAGCCCAGCAGCGTGTTCTTGAGCTGCTCCTTCTCGACCTGCTGCTTCATGATGTGCTTGGGCCAGCGGACCTCGCTCATGATCTCGCGCACGGTCAGGATGGTCTGGGTGAACCCCGGGCGCACGCGCTCGGCGTCGACCAGCGCGGTGTACTCCGACGCAGGCTGCCAGACAGAATCCCCGAAAGTGCTCATGATCGGGAACTCGATCTGGTCCCGACCCATGATCACAGTGCGGACCTTGTCCAGCATTACCGCCTCGGCGATGGCCACGAGGAAGTACTCCTCCACCTGCTCTCGAACCAGCTCGCCACCCGACGCGATCTGGGAGATCTGCAGATCAGCCTTCTGGGCCCAGGTGGGCTTCAGGTGGCTACCTTCGGTGATGGGCATCTTCAGCTCCTTTTCCTGCACCGGCATCCACCGGTAGCTTCATGAAACCACGTCCAGGCCCCTCACGGGCCCCTAGAAACAGGGGGAGAATCCACCCTTCTTGGCTCTCAGGTCCTTCAGCCGACTCGACCGGCTGTAGTCCTCGGTATCGATATCGGAACGATCCGGGACAGTGCTCGCGGGTTCCAGGTCCACCATGGGCGCCGTGCCCGGGATCCCCTGGTGCTGCCGCGCTTTGACCCCGGAAACCTCGTCGCAAGCCCGCTGGGCAGAGGCCACGGCTTCGCTGGCCTTGGTCTCGAGCTTGCCCAGCCGATCCTCGAAGGTCCCCAGAGACGCTTCCAGTAGTCCCTTCAGGCCCTCCATGGCCGCCAGCATCTCGGTCTGGAGACCCTCGATCGCCTTTTCGGCCGGCGAGGGGCCCAACAGCTCCGCGGGCTCCGCGGACTCCGCGGACTCCGGCGCAGGGTCTGCCGCAGACAGATCGCTCTTGACCTCGGCTACCGGCGCCGGATCGGGCTCAGCAGGCACCGCGGGCTTGGCATCCGGGTCGGCATCCGTCTCAGCCTTGACAGCCGGCTCGGCAATCGGCTCGGCAATCGGCTCGGCAATCGGCTCGGCAATCGGCTCAATGGCCGCCTCAGAACTCTCAGTGGTAGTCATGTTTGTTTCCTTCCCGGCTTCGGCGGTCACTTGGGATTCGCCGAGGACCTTTGCACCCTGCATGGTTCCCACGCGGGTGTGGTCCTCCGGCGAGTTTTCCACGAGATGTACGATCGTGCCCCCGAAGGAGCTCGTGGTCTTGCTTTCTACACAGAGTTCCCCGGAACTCGAGGTCCCCACTGGCCCGGCGCAACCTGCGTCCGTGGCGCCCCCCGCTGCGTTCGACAGGGTACCCGCGTGCGCCTGAGTCTTGACTCCAGTACTCTCAGCAACTTCGATGTTGTACCCTTCGGCCGCGCGGCGGAGTCGCTCCCACATCCAGACCAGATCGTTCCGCGTGTACTTCCCGGGGCCATTGGGCCTTTCACGGGAGAGGTATGTAATCGCCGCGCGTACGCGCTTCTCAGTGTCGATGGGGTACTTGTAGTTGTCCGGGTCCAAGTACGCATCACGGTCTTTGGGGTAGCCCTCTGGCGGTGTCTTGCTCCCTCCAGGCTTTTGCCCGGATGGCTTCTCCCGTGTTCCGGAGAAGCCAGGAGACCCGCTGCTGACGGTGCTAGCAGGTAGTACCTCCGCTATCTCCTGGCAGAACCCACGAATGGCCTTGGCTGCTTCTGGATCGCGAGATTGCAAGAGCAGTGTCTCGACTTCGATATCCCGAACGGCCCGGGTTACTTGGCACAGAGGATCTTTTGCGGATTCGAGGCGCGGCCCGCCGAGCTCTTTGAGACCGTCTACTACGGCGTCCAAGGCGTCGCTCAGTGCCTCATCCGTACCCTGGATCTCATTGCCCAGCGCCGAACGGAGACCCACACCGAGAGCCGTGATGGCCTCTCCAAGGCGCTCCCACCGTAGGCCGTCCAGTGCGGTGTCGCTCTCAGGCAGGGCCTTCACGCCGTCCAGGAAATCTTCGGCGCCGTTGGCCCCTGCAGGTACGAGGGCGACCTCGTAGGAACGGACCCAGAGCAAGCGCCGGAGTACGTCCAGGACTCGCTGGCGCATCCCCTGGTGCTCTACCAAGCCGTCATGTGGTACTTGGGTCATCAACCCGCAGAATGCACCAGAAAGCGTCTGGAGATCAAACGCTCGATGCTTCAGTCGCCGCCGAGTGCGCCAGACCTTGACTCCGTGTGGTAGTACCCGAAGTACCCGATGGAGAACGCACGGATTTTCTTTGCCTGGATGTCCTCCCAGATCCAATCAGGTCGGCACCACACGCTGAGGAGCCATGTGCCAGGAACAACTTCGCGGCCGTTCCACATCTCCCCACGAGCTCCCACGGTCCAGCACGACAGGACCGGGCACTCCTCCTGGATCTCCTTTCCGCCATGAACGGTATGGATGAAGGTCATCCTCCCACGCGTGTTGGCCATCCACCAGTACATGGCCAGCTTTACCTGCTCAGCCGAGAGAATGTCGCCAGAGGCTACCAGAAGCTCCCCGTCCGCTTTGCCTATCGGCTCACGAGCAAAGTCGGGCTTCTCAGGCTCCAGTACGATACCGGTTACAATGCGGTCTACTGGGAACTCTCCGTCCATGGGATAGCCCATGGGGTCCAGCGAGCTCGGCCCCGGGCCCGGAGTACCACTGGCGCGTTTTGCCCCCGTGGTTTGTCCGATGATGGGCCCGGAGTAGCACCGTTGCTGGGCCTGGCCCGGTACCACACTGGCTCCTGGCGAGCGCGGTCCTGTGCTCCCGGAGCCATCGAGGGGCATGACTTCAAAGGGCACGGAGATCAGCCCGCGAACTGGCGGCATGGATGCCCCCGCGTCTCGGGTCTTGGCCCCCGCGGTCATCGGCATGACGCCCGGAACGGCGTTCACGCGGAGGAACTCGACACGGGCTGCCGGCAGGGCATCCACCGATCGCCCAGGGCTCCAAACGTCGAGGGGCCCAGAAGCCCCGGCGCCGCGCTTCAAGAGGACCACGTCGTAAACTGAAACTGCAGTGGCCATCGCGGACCCAGCAACTGGCTCCGGAAGCCCTACATGGCGCAGTGCCCCATCCCCAGACGGCATAGGGGCCAACTTCAGACTTGCGGGGAGATACGAACTCAGGACACTCGCATGGGCACAAGCCTCAAGGGCCCCTGAGAGTTCCAGAGACAGATCCTCGCCGCCGACGCGGCAGCGCACTCCGACGCCTTCAGGCGACATCATGATGCAGTCCGGGGCCAAGTGGTATACCTCAGTGAGAAGCGCAGCGCCCTCCTGCGTTGTACCGCAGGAGTACTTCGACGCACCGTGCACACCGGCTACCGTAGCCAGCCTATCCGCGTACCGGAGACGGACGCCCAGGGCACCGAGAGCCTCACACAGAGCATGTTCAGCATGCACGGCCCACTCAGGTGAGTCAGGGCCAGCACCGAAAAGCATGTGGAGATCTCGGTACCCCTGAATGACTCGCCGGAGCCCACCAGGGCCCAGTACGTCCAGCAAACGCTGTGAGCCATCGGCAAGGCCCGATTGGGCGCCCCGCGTGTCAGATCCTCGGATGGTTTCGACAAGACCCTGCACGGACTTGCGCACAGCCTCAGCCAGAAACTGCCGCTCTTGTCTCATTGGGGATACAGGCATCGGCGCTTACTCCTCCCGGAAGTCTTCAGTCCCCGGGTTCATTCGCACGGTGCCGGGCTTTGACTCGGCGCAAGCCCAGCTATTGCCCGTGAGTCCGTCTGTACTGGGCTCCATGGCAGAACCCGCGATCTGCTCCTCAGCAGCGTCATCCGGGTGCTGCGCACGCTGCAGTCGAGCAAGTACAGCGCCCCAAAGGCGATCCATGGTCGCCAGGATGGAGATGTTTCCATCGCCATGGAGCCGGGTCACCAGGTCATAGATCACGTCCAGGCGCTCTTTTACCGCCGCGTCGGACCACACCAGCGGACGCGTACGAGGGTCTGTCATCGCCCGGTGCAGTGTACGCCCGATGCCCACGAAGAACGGCTGAGCGAATCGCGGGTTGCACGCAAGGGTCTCTCCCACGGCAGGTGGGATAGACACGTTCGTGACGACGCGGGCGAGCATCAGGTGTTCTTCACGGCCCTGTAGAGCTTTGCGTTGGCCTGCCACCGACCCCAAGATAGCAAGGCCCTGCCGGTCTCTACGAGCCATCCAATCATCAGTCATTGAGCTTCTCCGTAGTCCCAGAACTCTCAGAATTCTCAGAATTCTCAGAATCCATGGTCGGGGCCGTTGCCGGGGCGTACCCGGCGAGCACATCAGCCGCGTCTTGGAGGTCCGCCGAGCGCATCTGCTCAGATGCTTCCGGCGCCGGTGCATGTGCGTCGTCGAGCTCGAGGAAATTGGCCACGGCTTGCGGCGCTCGTGCCATCATGTAGGCCTCGGTCACCCGTCGGGGGAGCTTGGCCCAATACCGGTCTCCCAGGTGGTCCAAACCGGGGACCAGGCGGCGGAGGAACGGTCGAACGTCTTCCGGTGTGACCAAGGAGGCCTCGCTCAGACGCTGGAAGGCTTCAGCGATCTCTCCCAGGTGCATGGGTATACGCGGTCGTGTGCGCGTGCGAACGGCGACCAGCCCCATCTCCCGCAGAATCTGGTCGAAGGGCCGGTTGAATGCGTCCCTTCGGGGCTCGTAGATCTGGCTCTCGGCGAACCGCAAGGCCAAGTCCGCTGTGTTCTCGTTCACACCCTCCAAGTCTCCCAGTGCCGGCGCAGGGAACCGGTAGAGCCGGCGAACAGCCCGATCGGCCTCCTTGGTGTACTTCAGGCCCAAGGCATCGTCCTGCTGCGCCGGACGGGTGTTCTCGATTTGGATCTTGGGCTCGCCACCGCTGCGAGCCCCTGAGCCGACCAGCCGGTCACCGAGAACTTGCATGATCAATAGCCCGCGTTCCCCAGGCCGAATCGACTGGAACTGCCGCTGCCAGTACTCCTGCTGATCGGGCCCGATACGAGCGCCGCCGGAGACCATCATGAGCAGCAGCGGAATCAACTGGCCGGACAACAGCCCACGGTTCTCCTGCGCGAGCTCGCGGATACCCAGAGCTTCGGGCTTGGCCGCGTACCAGGGGGCCAGTCCAGTAGATTCTGCCCAGGGCGCGGAGAGGGCAAAGTGCAAAATCTCCGTGGCGGGGGTCCCCGGGGGCCAACCTGCCTGCGCGTAGTGGGCCCCGGACCCCGCGCCCCCCGGTCCGGTTTCGGCCCTTTGGAGGTCTTCCAGGGTCGCGAAGCCCCGCTGGCCCGAGCGCCGGCTCCGGATACGCGGGTCGCCAAACTCACGGAAGTATGACCACACGCCGGACCCTGGCGCGGCCGTCACCTGATAGAACCCGTGAAACCGGCGGTACCGTACTTCTTCGATCTGAACGAGGGGGTTGTGGACATCCACGTCGTGGAACCCCACGATGTCTTTCTTGGGCTCAATCCGGATGAACCGGGAGGAGACCCACTGAATGGCCCGCGGAGTGCCGTCCATGCCCCGCAGAACCTCCAGGTGCGCGCGCCCGCGGGTCTCGAGGTCGAATCCGAGAAGAATACGTGTGGTCTGCAGATCGTGGTCTACCCCGCACGTATCGTAGAAGCCCTCGGCGCGAGCCAGCTCGTATTCGATCCGGGCATCGAGCCACCCGCAGGCCTGGTCCAACGAGGCCTGAGAAATCTCCAGATGAGTCCGATCCGAGGTTCCCCGCATGGCCCGTTGGAGCCGGATCCAACGCCGGATGGTTCGCTTACCCTCTTCGCTGGCCGGGTCCACCACAGGCTCCACATCCACCGGCGCCCCATACACGTTGTCGAGGAGCGCTGTCACGATGCTGAGCACGGACCAAGAGTTCCGAACCAGCGTGTCAGCATCGTTATCGGACTCCCGCGGAGCAAGCGCCGGGGGGCCTCCACCTGATGTGACAAACAGCTCGCCTACCCGGGCGCTCTCCGAAGACTCCGTGCCCAAGCTCTGTATCTTGACGAAAGCTCCACCGGCTTCTACGTCAGTTCCGCCAGTGGCCGCAGCTTGCGATTGATCGCCCTGCGTCGTGGTATGCATGTCGTCCATAGGCCGCTCCGGTACTACTCCAGATGTTGGCCCCCAGGATACCCGGCGGTTTGCACCATGGCAAGCACCTATGATGCCTCCCGTTGATTTTCTGGGGGATCCCTGCCGCCCCCAAATACACGTTGACATGCCACATGCTATACGGTAGGTAGTCTATCAGCTAATGGAAAAACCACCGAAGACCACCAAGGTTGCAAGGGCCCCAAAGGCTTCGAAAGCTTCGAAAGCTTCGAAAGCTTCGAAAGCTTCGGAGTCATTAGGGCTGAAGAAGAAAAAGCAAAGGCGGGGCCCACGCAAACGCCCCAAGGGCTCCACGTCCGTAGACCTGAGTGCCGTTAGCAAGGCCAAACTCCACGAAATCATACAAATTGCAACAGGTCAGGTCTCCGGTGTGCCCGCTACACGCGTGTTGTCAGCCGTGATCCAGAAATTCTACCGGTTGCAGACCTTCATGGACTCCCAGGGATTCCTGCATTTGCGCTTGCCTGGGGGCGACTCCGATATGACTTTTGACATGAACTTGGAGTAGCTGTAGTCTGGGCGCATGGGTATGGAATGGGCCCTGCCCGCGAACTCGTAACCTAGACAGCACGCGAGAGCACAGCGATACTCCGCGTAGTCTCCAATCCCAAGGAGTAACCCCATGGCTGCTATCACCCCGATCAGCTCCGTAGCCGTAACCGCGTTCAAGAGCGGCGCAAAAGTCTTCGACGGGCGTCTGACCGGCTCGCTGGTCAGCGCGTTGAACACTGTGATCACCGGGATCAACACGGTCATCACGCGCTGGAACGCGGGAACCCTCGATGCACTCGTCGTCGCGGGCGGCTCCGGAACCCTCTACGCGGGTGGCACCGGAGCCGGCATCTCGGCAGACGGTACCAACCCGCCCACGCTGGACCAGTACCGGATTCAGGATCAGCACGACGGATCCTACCACGTGGTCACCTACAACAGCGGCGGTGGCGCCCACGCCGTGGGCAACTTCAGCGTGGTGTAGGCCCGCTCTGCCCCGGCCCCCACGCAGCCTCTTGGCTGGCCACTGCAGCAAGTTCAAAAGCCACGCGACCGGCTGCCGCCTATAGGCAGGCAAGAGGCCCACTAGCGATGGACAAGGAAGGGCGCATGGCCTCGCAGACCCTTGTACTCAGCATCGACCAGCCCGGATGGGCCTTCCACAACATCTCCCGTGAAATCGCCCGAGGCCTTGGCAATCTGTTTTCCACGGTTGTCATCGAGCAAAGCAGCAAACTCCTATCCCCGGTTTCAGGCTCCTCGGTACTGGTCTGCTTCTGGTGGGGGGATACTTGTCGGCTCCGGGCCAACCTGCGCCCGGGTACGCTCATTACTTGTGTCTACGACCACGAGAGTTTTTGCTCCGGGCCGGCCAACCTGTCCCCTGAATTCCTCCTGGCACTGCGGCAAACGGACATCCTTGCCGTGTGCAATGAGGAGATCCGGCAAGACATCCAGCAGCGGTCCGCGGGGGCCAAACTCCCGCCCATCTTCCTCGTCCCAGACGGCGTCAACACGCGGCTCTTCATGCCATCCCGGCTGCCTCCTGGGCCTCCGGTCATTGGCTGGTGCGGGAACAGCGCTCGTATGGGGCAAGACAAGGGCATTACAGACTACAAGGGGCTGGGGCTCGTACGCGAAGCTTGCCAGCAGGCGCATGTCGAACTCCACGTCCTTGACGCCGCCAAGGGCAATTCACGCTCGCTCCACGAGATGCCACCGTTCTACCACGCGATCACGTGCATCACCTGCATGTCCGTCCGTGAAGGAACGCCGAACCCTATCCTCGAGGGCATGGCGTCGCAACGCATCCCCATCTCCACGCGCGTTGGCATCGCTCAGCGAATGATCCGTGACCAGGTCAACGGATTCCTCCTCCGCGAGCGCACGACCGGGGCCCTGGTTGAGGCCATTGAAGCCGTTAAGCGCATGGCCCCGGACGCGCGAACGAACATGGCCCGTGGCGCCCGCGCCGAGGTCGAGCAACGCTGGGCATGGGACGTCACCCTGGAGAACTGGCGCCGGTGCCTCCTGGCGGCTCTCGCGATCCAAGGCCAGAGTGTCCCCCAGGGGTTAGCTACGACGCGGCCGGTTTCACCAGAAGTCCTGCAGCCCATGGCTCAGCCTGTCGCGGCGCCCGCACTCGCGCCCGCGCCCGGGCCTGGGTCCGAGCCCGCGGGCGAACCGCGGCTAGTTTCCCCACGGGGGCACTGTGGGCCCGCAGAGGCGCAGGCCCGGGCACTCGGGGTAGAGCAGATGGCCGAGGACGGCGACGTATTGCTCCTCTCCGATGTGAGAGATTGGGCCTTCCACCAGAACATGAAGGACCTCGAACTCTACCTCGGAAGCAAGCGCGGGTTTGCACACTGGTTCGTGATCGACTGGTGCAACGCACGGATTGAGGCGCAGGGTCGCCAGGCGCTGCCTGCGCATGAAGTGGACGAGCGCATTCGCGCAGCCATGTTGCGGTTCAACACGGTGTTCTGCGTCTACCACCGCTGGGGCATCGACGCGATGCTCCCGTGGGACCGCACCGTCGGCAGCCTCCGTGCGCTCTGGTTCAAGCCTGAAAAGCCGGGGCCGCCAACGGCCGAAGACATCGCGCTCGTGAATCGCTTTCGGGCATTTCATGTCGTCACGAAGCAAAACTACGACGAGCTGCGCGACCACTGCCCCAATGCGGTGTACCTCACGAATCCTGTAAACATGAACCGATTCCCCGAGCCGACCCCTGTGTCCGGCGAGGTCATCTGTTCCTGGAACGGCAACGCCCAGCACGCATCTGGGGCCTGCGGAGACGTCAAGGGGTTCGACACCATCATCAAGCCGGTCTGCGAGGGTCTGAAGCAGCCCCTGGTCTTTGCCGAGTACCACACAGCCAGGCTATCCCCGGCCGAGATGCCCGTGTTCTACTTGAAGGCCAACCTGTGCCTTTGCATGTCCAAATACGAAGGGGCGAGTAATTCCGTGATGGAGGGGATGGCCTCGGGTCATGCGCTAATCACCACGGACTGCGGAAACCACCGGGAGATGCAGCGCTCGCAGATCCAGGAGTTTGGAGACACAGGGATCGTGATCGTGGAACGCACCAGGGATGCCCTGGCGCAAGCCATCTGCATGCTCCGTGCTGATCCGCTCCGTGTAGCCGAGATGGGCCGCATCAACCGGGCAGAGATCGAAGCGCGCTGGAGCTGGTCAGTTTGGTCCCAGCGCTACGAGGAATTCTTGTGCCGCGCAATGTAACTGAACCCCAGCGATTGGAGAAGCTCCCGCCGGCCCAGCGTGCCAGCAACGCCACCGGCGGGCAAGACCACTGGTACCTCCTGGCATCGTACCTCGCAAAGGATCTGTCCGTGCTGGACGTTGGCGCTGGGGACGGGAGAGGCCTGGCGCTCCTCCGTTCCGGTGAAACCACGCGCGTGGTGGGGACTGACCCGGCGCCCGTGGATCGTATGCACGTCCTGGACCTCCCGATCGAGGACTTCCGGGATCGGTCGTTTGACGCGGTCACGGCCATGGATGTCCTCGAGCACGTCGAAGAGGATACCGAGTTCCTGTCCCAACTCCATCGCGTGGCACGACGGTTTGTATTTCTTTCCACGCCGAACTGGAATACCTGGAAGTGCCAGAATCCCTTCCACGTCCGCGAGTACACTCCGGAGGAGTTGGCAGCCCTCATCGAGCCCTACGAAGCGGTCCTCTGGACTTGCGGGAAGAACAGGGAGGAGGAACCGCCGTTCCGCATACCGAACCTCGGGGATGCTTTGGCCACCTACGGCGTGCTGCTTCGCGGTGCCGAGTGCACCGACGACCAGTGGGCAGCTATTCAAGACTTTCCCCGGGTATCACCACGACTCCCACGCGACCTCGCGAGGCTCAGTCGCACTGCGGAGGAGTGGACCACGTACTTCCAGAGACTGGTAGAGGGGCTTGCCCCGCTCCCAGCTGCTGCGGCCCTTGTACAGGATGTCTCCGAGACGCTGCTCTTGGCTCCTGATGAAGTGCCAGCCGTGCCCAACGATGCCGTCAAGACCCTGCGGTTCGGCCGCGCCGGCCCGCATCAACAAGCAGTCCTCCTGACATGGCTACTCAACACCTTCGCCCTTGCCCCCGCCGGCCCGTATCTGAGCCAGCCCAAGCCCAAGGAGCCAGCATGACCCGGTCATCGTCGTCGTCGTCGTCACCCCCCGAATCAGACAAGGGCTTCGACCAGCGCTGGAGACGGCACCCGGAGCCCCAGCCGACCACCGCGAAGCAGTTCATGGAGAAGACCGGTTGGCGGCTTGAAGACTTGGCGGGCAAGGTCGTCCTGGACGCAGGCTGCGGGATCGGCCGATACTGCCGGTTCATCACTGACCACGGAGGCAAGGCCATCGGTGTGGACGTGTCCCCCGACGGGCTCGCAGCGGCTCGTGAAAACGCGCCGCAGGCGGAGCTGATCCAGGCGGACCTGACGATACCCGGATTCCTCCCCGATGCGTCCGTCGACATGGCCATGTCCATCGGGGTCCTCCACCACACGGCAGACCCGGCGCAGTCCTTCGCCAATGTGGCCCGGACCGTCAAGCCGGGGGGCCAAATGGCTATCTGGGTCTACACCCGGCCCACGGCAGATCCAAAGCATCAGATCCTCGTGGACTTCATGCATGAGGTGACCAGGGCCGTTCCCCCCGAGGTCCTCTATGGCATCTGCCGTGAATACGCCGTGCAGATCCGCGACCTGTGCCATCCCGCGTGGGGGCCCCTGGAAGAGGTCCTGCGGCCGTCCTACAATCCGAATGATGAGCAGTGCATCAGCGACTTCTTTGACTGGCTGACACCGAGATATCGGTTCTGGCATACCGTCGAAGAGGTCACCGGTTGGTTCACTGCCAGCGGATTCGTTGCTACGTGGGTAGGCGGATTCCCAGTTTCCGTCTCCGGGTTCAAGAGGGGATAACACCCAAATGCCTGCGTCGATCGGCGACTGGAATCGCTGGGCCAACCATGCCGAGGTGCAGCCGGATCGACGAATCCGACTGCAGATTGCCATGGCTCGGACCTCGGCGGGGAACGGGAGCCTAGAAGAGCGGCTACTTCGTCTCATGGTCTGGGTCGGCACCGAGATCGCTCACCCCCTGAGTCACCCCGGAAGCCTTTGCCCTCGAGAGATCCTGGAACAGCGCGCAGGCTGGTGCGAGCAGCAGTGCCTTCTCTTTGCCTTTCTTGCATATCATATCTTCCGCGTGGAATGCCGGGGGATCGAGCTGCTCCACTCTGACGGCACTAGCGGACACAGCGTCGTCGAGGTAGTAGGGCCCCAGGACCTCGTGGCCCGGCCATTCCTACTAGATGTCGAAAAGGAGCACCAGTCGGTCTACCGGGGAGCCGACGGTCGCCTTTTGGGCTATGACGATATTCTTCTCGACCCAGCCGTCATAGTCCGAGACGGCCACTGGTGGCGAGGGACAAACGGCGTCGGGAAAGACGGCTTTTACACCCATGGGGAGAGCAAGGCAACCTTCCACGGGCTTGCAACGCCCGAGGTGCGCGTGTGGCCCTGGGGGACGAAGCCATGACTCTGGCCCAACGTGGCGTCCAGCGCGTCGTGCTAGCGCATTGCGACCACTTTGAGCCTTACCAGACAGATGGTTCTGGCTCCTTCATGTCTGTGGGGCACGTCCGGCGGTGGCTCGAATTGCTGAAGCAATGCTCCTGGTCTCGAGCCATCTCCGTGTTCTTCAGCTCGCAGTCCTTTATCCTCGGGGACGAGAGGGACCTGGGAGTCCGTGAGAATCCTGCGAGGATGGCGTCTGACCTGGAGATCCAGAAGGCCCTCGTCGGCGCGGGCGTAGACCAGCAAATCCATATTCATCATGAGTGCTGGCCCCACGATCCAGAGGCCAACTCCAACCGACTGTCCAGTCTCCTTGGGTACCTCGTGGCCCAGCGCGCAGATCTACACCTGCCGCAATACGCAGCCTTCGTCCATGGCTGCTGGTCCCTCAATGCCTCTGACCCGGCGATCTGCGACATCGTGGACGAAATCGCTGTTCTCCATCGCCACGGAGTGATAGCAGACTTTTCCTTTCCGCCCGGCCGCAGGCATTGCGCCCCAACGATTCCTGCGCCGCATACCGTGGTCCCCTTCTCCGCGCCCAAAGGGTATGCCGCAGACGGGGCCAAGCCCCGAACCGCGTTGTTGCGTATCCCGAGCGCATCTCAGCTGGCAGCCGAAGGGCGATTCCTGATCTGGAACAGCCCCACGCCGTTTTCCCGAGTATCCCTGGACGCTGTTGCCCACGGAGACACGGCGCCGGCTGACGCCGTAGTGTCCTGGCTTGAGGAGTCCCCTGTCATCGGCGGCACACTCTATATCAAGACTCACGCGCACTCACTCTGGGACGTGTACTGGAGAAGCATCGCTGACACGTGGACCCCAGTTGCCAATCCCCGTGTAGCCCGGGCCATGGATGGTTTGACCGCGGCTTGCGCGCGTGAGGAGATCCCTGTCTGCTTCGCAGACGTTACAAGTATCCTTGAGAGCAAACCTATGCAAACCGACTCCAAATCCAGTTCAGCCGGTGGCCCACGCAGAGCCTGCGTTAGGGGCAATGACGTTGGCCCTGGTGGCCCTGACTCCAGTGATCCTGACCTCGATGCCTTCGACGCTGGTCTCTTGGAAGCACACCGGAGCTGGTTCGCAGAGAATCCGGGCCGGCTGGCCATCGACGGGTACTACAAGTACAAGATGGACTCGGGCTCAATCCTCGATGCAAATGACCGTGGAATCGTCCGATGGTTGGCCCGCCAAGGCCCACGGCCTCAGCGAGTTCTCGAAGTTGGCGCTGGGCACGCGCAGTTAGCTCTGGCCTTGGCTGCCCTCGGGTTCCCCGCGGTTGCCGTGGACATTGACCCCGAGCGGGCCCGTGGAGCTCGGTATATTCAGGCCTGGATGGCCCGAATGCACCCGAGGGTCGCGTGCAATCTCGAGGTGCTTTGTTCGACGTTCCCCGATGGGTACTCCGGACCGGATTACGACATGCTTGTCGCCACAAACGTCATAAATGAGCACTGGCGAACGTGGGAAGTCCCAGAGGCAGACAAGCTCCGTTTGGCCCTCAACGGACGGGACGCAGTTATCGACGTAGAGCGCTGGTGGATTCATCGGCCTGGGGCCGAAGAGCAAGCCGCGCTGGTGGACGGCATACGCTTATTGGGTTACGAAGCGTCGCAGGTCCCCGTCCCAGAACTCTCCGTGGCCACGATCTGGGGCTTCCGGAGATGACAACTGTTGGGGTCAAGGAAGTCCTGATCACCGATCAACGGAGCTGGCAGAAGTGGCCGGACACCGACGACACGGATTTCTCCAAGATCATCCAGGAGCGGCGGGGGGGAAACCCGTACCGCTTCGCCGACGAAGGGGTAGACCTCGTCGTGGACACCACCACGTACCCTCAGTATCTGCCCTATGTCCGCGCAGGAGTACTAGAACTCCCCCAGGGGATGGCTCCGGGGATGGTTGACAACACGCGCAGGCCGGCCCCTGCCGTTGTAAACCAACTGGTCTCTGATCTCCTTCGACTCTCGGGGGACCACGAGATCCTGCGTTGGCAGCACGCCTATCAGTGCTTCCCAGAGGTCATGGAGCGGATCTCGGGCAGGTTCAAGGTCTGCATCCTGGAGTTCGGAGATGACTGCCCGGGGTCATCGGAGATCAAGACATTCCCTGTGGCAAAGTATTTCGATGCGCTGGTTTATCGAATGCTTACCTGGGACTATGCTACCGGCGTGCGAACTGCAGAGAAGTACCAGGCTCTCGGTCTACCCTACTGTCGTATGCACATTGGGGGGACATCCGATCAACTCCAGGCATGGTGCAAGGACACAGGATTCACCGTACAGCAAAAAGCAGAGGATCTGCGCCGGGGCGCAGTCGACATCGATTTAATCTTCGTCGGCTGCCGCGGGGACATGAACCCGGAACGCCGTGCGTTCCTGACCGAGTTGAACCACCGCGCGGGAGAAACCGGGCACCGCAGTCTTCTCTGTGGCTCTGGCATGCGCGATGGAGAACTTCTACCGCGAAACGACGTCAACCGGAACGGGTACGTCGTGGCGCCTTATTACGCCAGATCGCGATTCGGCGTAAACTTCCCGATCTCGTCGTTCTTCAACGGTAGATTGTTCGACTTGTTCGAAACAGGCGTGGTCCAGGTTCTCCATGATAGGCACGGAGAACTCACTGAATTCGGCTACCGTAATGGAACGCACTACATTGGGTTCGATGGCTCCATTGCGAACTTCTTCCAGGTGCTGAAGGCCCCACGGGAGGACGGAGAGTTCCTGTCTCGGATGGCCCTGGCAGCCAAAGAGCATACCGATACTGTCGTAGCCAAGAACAGCTACCGAGAGGCCATTCGGCACTGCTATGGCCGGTACCTCCAGCGTTTGGCACCGAATGAGTTTCAGCAATGACGGGCACTGGCGTCCTCCACGTCGTGGGTATGGGCCGATCCGGCTCCACGCTCCTCGGCTTAATCGCTGGTGCGCAGCCCGGATGGACCATGCTGGGGGAGTGGATCCACTACTGTGTCCTCAACATGAGTGCAAACGACCACGATTTGTTCATCGCCCTTCGTCGCCAGCGCTATGCCTCGGGCATCTACCGGGCATATTGCAGGTCTTGCGGCGGCATGTGCCCGTTCATCAAGGAGCACTCCAGTCTGACTTTGCGCGACCACTACCAACAGGTACGCAAACTTTTCGGGGTCACGGGCTGGCTCATTGATACCAGCAAGAACCCGGGGTACACAAGCATCATGCAGACTTGCAACCCGGATGAGCAGCACATCCGGGTTCTGGTCCACAAGCCCCCCTGGGCCTACGCACGGTCTCTCGTCGGTGAGAACGCAGCAGACAGCGACGTAGCACTGTGGGCTGCAAACTGGGCCGCCAACGTCATAGCTCTCTCCGCATCAGCGCCTGACCATGTGCTGGCCTATGAGGATTTGGCTACCGACGCAAGCCATGCCATGCCGCGTATTATGGGCTTGAAGAGCTCAGAGACCACGAAGATCCTGACGGTTCCAGCAGAGGACTACGGAGAAAAACGGCAGCACCACATCGGCGGGAATGTGCATACACTGCGCAATGCGATCTTGGCAGGCACCGTTGACAGGAACCCGTGGTCTGGCAATGACGTTGATGGGCTACCAGGAATCCGCGGGGTCCGCGTCGACCCCAATGTGGCAAACCCTATCCAGCGCTACGTGGAGATTTGCTACGGAGATCCATGTGTGCACGAAGCAATGTCCTTGGTTGGGAGAACTTGGCCATGACCTACCGTAGTTTGAAAGAGCCGTATGACGCGCCCATAGCCTTGAAGCGGGGAGACACTCCGGCTTTCCATTGGCTACTCGACCCCGAACAGCTCATCGATGGCTCTGTCCTCCGAAGCCACATCTGGGAGCCCTATTCCACGTGGGCCGTCGAGAGCCTTGTCCGCCCAGGCATGCACGTACTGGACGCCGGCGCCAACATGGGCTACTACACAGTGCTTCTGGCGTATTTGGTGGGGCCGGGGGGCCACGTGGCCTCTTTCGAAGCCATGCCCGAGCCGGCTGCCCTGATCGGGGAGCACTGCAGACTAAACGACATCGAAAACACCGTGGTCCACTGCAAAGCTCTTGGGCGGAGGGCACAGGGGCCACAGGAAACCTTCTTCAACTACTCCTGGCCGCCCACGCGCTGCGAGCAACCCTCTGCGCAGATAGCAACGGTGGCACTGGACGATCTGCAGATGGACCGCCTGGACTTCGCCAAAGTGGACCTCGATGGCAGCGAGTTGGACTTCATCTTCGGAGCACGAAGGACCCTGGCCCGGCTCCGCCCGGTCCTGCTCCTCGAGGTCTGCGACTATACCCTCCGTGAGTCTGCAGGGCTTGCTCGCGATAGCAACTACACCTACGGAACGAAGACGCGGGAGATGCTGCTCTTGCTGCAGGACATGGGCTACAGATTCGTACGTGAGGAGACCTTTTCTCCTGTGGACCTCGAGGCCATCATTGCAGAGGACGACTTGTCCAAACGGAGCGTCAACGTGGTCTGCGAGGTACCGACGTGAAACTCCACATCGGCTGCGGACCACGGTACATCGCGGGCTGGGTCCACGTCGACCTGATGCCGCACGCGCACATCGACCACATCGTCTCTGCGGCCCACCTCGTCGAAGCGTTTGGTGCAGGAGTCGCAGAAGCAGTCTACGCGTCGCATATCCTGGAGCATTTTCACCGCGAGGCTATTCCCCGCGTGCTCGGGGACTGGCGCAGTGTTCTCTCACCTGGTGGGGTCCTCCGACTCGCCGTCCCGGACTTCTCTGCGATCTGCGCTTGGTACCAGGAGACTAAGAGCCTTGAAGGACTCCACGGCCTACTCTACGGGGGGCAGGACCACCCACTGAACTTCCACCACTGCGCCTTCGATGAAGCGTGGCTCACCATGGCCCTCTCAGCCGCGGGCTTCGTGCGCATCCAGCGCTACGACTGGCGCAGGACTGAGCATGCGCACGTGGATGACTTCTCCCAGGCGTATCTTCCCCACCTGCGAAAGGCCGACGGGAGGTTGATGAGCCTCAACCTTGAGGCGTGGCGGCCACAAGCATGAGCAAGATCTTCGGCATCGGCCTGCCCAAGACGGGAACAGTGAGCTTGGCCAAAGCACTGGAGAGCTTCGACCTCCGGGTGATCCACAACCCCTTCGGCTTCTACAAGCAGGTCTTGGAAGAGGCGAACTTCACTTGGCAACCTGATACCTGGGATGCTCTGGTCCACTTCGGCACTCGCTACTACCGGCATCTCGATCGCGTCTACCCCAAGAGCCAATTCATTCTCACGACCCGCCAGCGCGAGACTTGGCTGGACTCCTGCGAGCGGTGGTGGGAGGCGCACCGGGTGGCCAGCGATGACCCTGACACGCACCTCAGCAACATGAGCACTTTCGGCACCCGGCGGTTCCACCGTGGGCAGTTCGGGGACATCTTCGACCAGCACGAGGACTGCGTCCGCCGCTGCTTCAGAAGAGCAGGCAAGGACAAACTTCTTGTCCTACCGCTTGACGCCAAGGACAAGCTTGGGGACCTCACAGGGTTTCTCGGTCGAGACCCGCGCCATGGCCATAGCTACCCTCACGAAAACGCAAATCCGTAGGCGCACAGATCGGTGCGTAGAGGAGGCAGGCAGAATGCACCAAAGCATCTCGAAGGCGTTGGCCACCGCAGTGCAAGAGTCTATCGCGCCGCAGGGCCCGAGTGGCACTGGCCTACTGCTCTCGGGTGGCCTCGACTCGGCCATCATCCAGGCTATCGCCCGACTTGACCACCTCTACTGCGTGACCTGGCCCGAGCAGGACAACATCACAGCGGCTCGGCTGGCCGCCCGTGGCTTTCCGGTCACCGAAGTGACCTTCTCCCGCGAGGAGATGCTTGACGCGCTTCCAGAAGTCTACCGGCTCACCCATGGGACCGGTTCGTGGTCCCAGGTGTGCCAGTGGTTCGCGGCTCGGCGAGCGCAGGCTGACGGCATCGAAGTCCTGCTCACCGGTGAGTGCGCCGACGAGCTGTTCGGTGGCTACACACGCTACCGCGTGCTGCACTACCTCGACAAGATCTTCGCGGACTACCGCCTCGTGGCCTACAAAGGGATCATCCGGCACGTGCTGGGCATTGACGGCCCGCGGGACGCAGCGGCCCGAATGATCGCTCGCACGGTCCCCACCGCAGAGGCCTACGAGCTGATCGACAAACACGCAGCCAACGTAACGTCTGCCGTGGAGATGGCCCGGCTAGTGGACCTCCATCATGGCCTGCCCCCGCTCCTGGTCAACGAGACCGCGTGCCTCCAGGCCTTCGGCGCCGAGGTACGTTTCCCCTTCGGGCACCCGATGGTGCGCGAGGCAGCCGGTCGTCTGTTCCCCGACGAGCGAGTCACATCTGAGTACTGCAAAGCGCCCCTGCGCGTCGTGGCCCGGGAACTTGGTGTCCCGGACATGATCGTGGAGGAGCAGACCAAGAAGGGCCTCTTCATCCCGCAGGCATGGCGCCCGGATGGCGAGCCTCTCTGGTCCACCCGGTGGTTCCAGGAAATCATGGCTCAAGCTGCTTGAGAATCTCTCATTGGTTTATGCTACACTCCTCGACTAGCGTTTAGCCGGAGGACCAATCAGCATGCCAGCCTTTTGCTTCCTGAACAGCGTGTCCATGGCAGCGGATCAGACCAGCGCGTCCAAGCAGGTCGCAGCGGCCCACGGGACCTTCTCCTTCCAGATCGTCACCCGGCAGGCCAACGGGACCCTGGTCGTCGGCCCGACCCCGGTCAACTTCCAGGACCAGAAGCTCACCTTCACTCGGGTACGTTGGGAGCTGGCCACGACCACGGTATTCATCGATGGCTCGAATACCCTACGGACCGACGAGTGGACCACGCTCGCCGCGTTGCCCATCGCTGTTGGACTAGCTACACTGCTCACGGTGACTCTGGGCTGAAACCCGGATTCTGCTTGGATTCTGCTTGACCCGGCAGGCCTGCCACGTTAACTTCACGGGCCGTGGATAGAACTCTCCAAGGCGCCTCCAGAGCACCTGCAGGGGCCCTGAGACGTAGCGAAGCTGACCGGTGCATCCTTGCTGCTCTCAAGCAGAGTTCGAAGCCCGTCCGTGGACTCCGCCTTCGTGGTCTTGCCGGCCTGACACAAGGACAATTCACCAGTGCCATGGAGCGCCTCCAGCGACGGAGGCAAGCTCACCGAGTAAGCCACGGGTGTTGGACGCATGGCCCGGCCCGGGACGTCGTAGCATTTGACCTCCCTGCGAGAGCCCGACCAGCGCCGGCCGAAACGCCGGATCTTTGTATGAGCAGGCCTGTTACCCGAGAGGAAACCTGCGTACATCGCAAAGCGTGCCTTGATTACGCCGTGCAGGCGCACTGGCGCCGCTGGGGCTGCCACGATTGCCCACTGGCGGGCGGGCCTGAGTCATGAAGTCCATGCGGGTTCTGTCCGCATCCCTTGTGCTCTGCTCAGGGCCCTGGCCCGTCGCGCGATTCCGCAGTCATGCCCGTTGACTGCATGGAGTACTCGCAGGGCACGCAGCCGTCGACCCGCGTGGTCAATTGCCGGCACGAAGCCTACGATGTGTACATAGGCCGGCCTTCGCTGTACGGCAATCCGTTTTCCCATTGCCCTGGAACCCTGGCGCAGTACCGCGTGCGAACACGGGCTGAGGCCATCCAACGCTATGCTCAATGGGTTGTGACGCAGCCGCGCATCATGGCAACGCTATCAGGTCTTCGCGGAAAGGTCCTTGGATGCTGGTGTGCTCCGCGGGCCTGCCACGGTGATGCTCTGGCCCGTCTGGCAGATGACAGTGCCCTGAACGCGGCAGTTCATCCCCTGCTCCCCGTCGACTCGAGTCCTCCGGTCCTGTCCTTGCTCCGGCGCGCACGCGAGGTCCGTTTGTAATTCTCCTCTGTGGTATCTTGGGAACTGATATCAGGGAAGGAGCCCCAAGATGCCCCCCACGCCTGGCCAAAGAACACTCGTCGACTCCGGCGACATGTCCGGTATCATCACGTCCCCGACGGTTATCCTGGGAAACCCAGATGAAGCCGGTCAGCCAGTTCGCCGCCTCTGCTTCCAGTTTTTCTCCGTGGCCGTCGCCCCTGACCCGCCCGCCGTCCCGACGCACCAGGGGGATGTCACCTGGGAGGTCTCCCTGGACGGTTCTCCCTGGACGGTTCGCACTGGGAGACCAAGGGAAGCCAGGCCGTCGCGGCTGGCAGCATTTTCGGCCACATCGCTGATGATGTGGCCACTGCGGCTTCGTATCTCCGCGTGGTCTACACCCCGGCTGCAGGGATCGGTTCGCTCACCGTGCTAATCGCCATCCGGGTCTAGGAGAACAGCATGTCCTACACCTACTACGGATCTGGTTCGGCGCCCGCGGCCGCGAGCCAAGTCGAACTCGAGGCCCAGATCGGCGAACTCCTGTCGTCCGAGGCAGAGGCCTCTGCAAGTATCAGTAGCCACAACGGGTCCATCGCGGCTCACGGGCAGACCGTGGTGGGCCGCGCGCTCGTCACGGCTGCCAGCGCAGCCGACGGGCGTTCGGCCATCGGCGCCGATGCGCCCACCGACAAGCGCGACCCGAAGTCGCACGCGATCAACGGCGCGGAGCACACGGGGGCGGGCGACATCGTGACACGCGCCGCAGCCGACTTCGAGCAGACGGCCAACAAGGACAGCGCCAACGGCTACGCCCCCCTGGACGCCTCGAAGCAGCTTCCCGCGAGCAATGCCCCTGCCAAGGCTGTCTATTCCACGGGCGGCGGGCAGGCCCTGTCCCCCGGGGACATCGGGGCAGATGCAGCCGGGGCCGTGCGCCCGCCAACGGCGTCTCCAGCTGCCGGCGACGTTCCTATCTACACAGGTGGCGCCTGGGTCAATTCCCAGCGCGCATGGGCCACCGGCGAGACGCCGGCCACGCACATCTCGCTCGACAACACCGAGCCTGCCACAGTCGGCGTGGACCAGTATACCCCCGGCTTGGCCTGGCGTGGGCGGGCGTGGGCCACCGGCTCGGGCTCGTCGGTCGGCTGCGCGTGGCGCTGCTACGGCCTGGCCCGGCAGAATGCGACGGGGGCGGTGGACCTCGTCTGGGAGTACCAGACCGGCGCTGGCGCGTTCGCCACGGTGATGTCGCTCCTGGCCGGCGGACTGTACGTCCCAGCGGTCTACGTCAGTGGGCAGATGACCCTGGCGCGGGTGAACAACGCTACCGGGCTGTCCACCGCCACCACGATGAAGACCTCCACCAACGAGGTCATTGAGATCGTCAACGCGGGCCGGTCGAACGTCGCCTACCAGCGCGCCGTCGCGCTGACCTACGACGCGAACCTCGCCAGCATCGACGACAACTTCATCGTTGCCGAGGCAAGTTGGGTCAACAACGCCGACGCCCGCACGATGCTCTGGGCGGTGTTCACCAAGGGCATGATGATCCCATCCGTTTCGGTGGCAGCGGCGCCGACGCCGGCCCTTGCCGGGCGCATTGGCTATTGCTCGAACGGCAACGGTGGGCTGCCGTGCCTGTACGTGGACACTGGAGTGGCACTGCTCCGCATCCCGCTCGGCGCGGCTATCAGCGCAACCTAAGGATTGAGCCATGGGCAAAATTCGCAAAGCCATAGATGGGAACATTACTACGGCTGATATCGTCGCGGTAACGGTGGACCTGCGCAGCGGCGAGATGCGCCTCGCACTGGACACCGACGGCCCCGTGCCCGAGGAGATCCTCGTACAGCTCGATGGCACGGCGTTCACGCGGGTGCGCAACGCCGTGCTCCACGCCTCTGTGCTCTCGGCCGTTGGCGATCTGACCGCCGGCCTGCCGCGGGTAGACAAGGCGGTGAAGCCGTGAAGCCGCGACACCCCACCGAGAAGGAGGCCGCCGGCGTGATGGACAAGCTCACGCACGCACGCGACCTCGAGAACCAAGCCGCCATCGCACTGCAAGAGGCGCAACTCGAAATCGCCAAGCTGCGCCTCGTGACAGGCGTTGGCGCTGGCGTGGCATACGACGCCGACGCGGGGAAGTGGGGCCAGCGCGGCGCCGACGGCACGATCTCTCACCTGGACCTGGAGGGCTAGCCCATGCCTATCGAATACACACTGACCGCGGCAAACCAAACGCTGATCGGGGCGGCGGTCCAACCCACGGGCGCTGAAATCTCCGCCAAGTACCGCCCCAAGCGCGGCAAGCTCGTCTACGACGGGACGCGGTTGCTGACGGGCTACACAGACGAGTTGGTGTCTGCGCACATCTCCGACTGGACGGAGACGCCCGGCCCCGGCCCGGGGACGTTCGCCGACTCGGCGGGCGGGTATGTGGTCACGGCCATCCCTGGCGCGACCTACGACTGGCACAAGCCCAGCGCGAACTACAACGCGCCGTTCGCTTTTCTGCCTGTTCCGAGCGACGGCGATTTCATCGCATATGCTCACTGCGCTCTCCCCGCCGGCAACGAGAAAGTCGTCGGCCTCACGGTCTACGACGCGGCAGATCGCAGCGAGTATTACCACGCGCAGTTGAGGCGCAATGGCGCCGCCGCGCTCCAGGTTCTCAGCGGGCACAACACCGGCGCGGAGGTGGGACTCACCGCGGTAGCGCAGGACAACTACTGGCTCGCGTTGATGTGCAAGTGGCCAGCGATCTATTGGGGACGCAGCGCCAACGCGCTGGGGTCCGAGCCCGCCATGACCGATTGGACGTGGACGCTGGTCGAAAGCGATGTGACGTTCACGCCAGGCGGCCGGCTCGTCGCGCTCGTGAGCTACACTTATGGCGCGAATCTCGGGTGCGTCGGCACGTTCAACAAGGCGCGCGTGATCGCACTGTAGCGCGGAGACAGGATAGGCACGCCCATTGGAAACGCTCACGCTCTCACTGCTCAAGCTCGGCGGCGGCTACGTTCTGGGTGCCGTGCTCCTCTACCTGTATCTGCAAGCGCTCGCGACCATCAAGGACTTGACGAAGGCCCTCATGGAACTGTCCACCGCCAGCATCAAATCCCAGATCGAAGTGGCGGAAACGCTTCGGCGCGTCGAGCGGCGGGTGGACGATGAGCGGTAGCGCGATCCCAGCGGGGCTTCTCGCCGCGCTGATAGACGTCGGCGTGGTCTCCGAGTCGCAGGTCGTGCGCGCCATGGCCTATGCCGTGGCCGAGAAAATCACCGATGTGCAGGCGCTTATCGCCCTGGGATACACGACGGGCGCCGCCATCGTTGAAGGGATCGAACGCATCCGAACGGCGGGCGCCTCGCCGGGCCGCGCGGCGGGGATGGCCCGCGACGCCGCCCGCATGAGCACAAGCCAAATTCTGCCCGGGGGGACGAGGCGAAAATGAGCAAGCGGTTCTGCGGTGACGACTCCTGTGTGCTGGTGGACGCGCTCGGCGGCACGCTCCCCAAAGACTTGCTCATGGCCGCGCGCGGCATGGCCCGCAATAGCGGGTCGCCGCTGTGCGTGGCGCTCGTGGACACGGGGGCACTGCGAGCGCGGGACGCGCTGCCCATCGTGAGCGGCGAGTGCGCACTGGCGAAGAACAAAGCCCAGGCCGCGATAGCGTGGGCGGCCATCGCCAGGCGCATTATCGGCGTGGTAACGCTGCAGGCAATCGACCTGCGCAACAAGCTGTAAGGGAGGCACTCTCATGGAACCGGCTGCAACCTCGAAACCCTGGTATCGCTCACGCACCCTCTGGGCCGCCGTCGCCACGTTGCTGTTGACCGTCATGGAGGCATGGGTCAACGGCGCGTCGAAGACCACCATCGTCGGCATCACGTCCACGGCTGTGTTCGTGTTCTTGCGGGCCATCACGACGCAGGGCCTATTGTGGACCGTGGCCCTCGTCGGCCTGCTCTCCGTCGGAGCAACGGGCTGCGGTACGAGCACGCTCCAGCGCATGAGCATCACGGCGCAGGGCAGCTCTATCGCGTGGACGCGCGGCTACCCGGTGCTCGACCTCGCATGCAAGGCCGAGGCGAGCAAGTGCGCCGTCCCCGGCCAGAGCGTGCCGCTCGCGCAGTGCCCCGGCGCCGCGAAGTGCTTGCGGGCGCTCGACGGCTACCGCAACGCGCTGGACACCGTGGACCGGGCGTTATTGGTAGGCATCCCTCTTGCGGCTGTTGACTCGCCGGCAGCGGCGGGGTATCTTTCGGTCGCGCTGGCGGCATACGAGCACGGGCTGGCGCTGGCGAAACAGTGGGGGCTCACCCTGCCCCCGCCTCTGGGGAGGTGACGCATGCACTGGGCAAGCATCCTCGTAACGGCGGTGCAGGTAGCCGCCGGGCTGGTCTCCGACATCATCGAGATGGCTCGCGCCGCCGGACACCCGGTGGACGTGACCGCGTTGACCGCTGACCTCACGGCGCAGGTCGCCGCGCGGGCGGGCCAGGTCGCCGCGACCCACGCGGCGGTGGCCGATATCCTGGACGACTCGCCGCCCCCGGCGAGCCGGCGGTGAGCGACCCACGCGGCGCGCTTGAGGACGCCTACCAGGACGCGCTGGACCTGGCTCGCTATCTGCGGCAGACCCTCGAGGCGCGGCCCGTGTGCGTCCGCGCCCAGTGGGCGCTAGACCAACTGGAGCACTGCCCCACGCGGCTTGTGGGCGCGGGCGCTGCGGTGTCGGTGCCGGGCCTGGACGACTCGAGCGCGCTGGTACTGGTGCTCGACGTTGAGACGCACGGCCGGGTGCTCGACGTGCTGCGCGAGCTGGCGGGCGAGGCTGCGGAATGAGCCCTGCCCGGTGGGCCGCGCGGGCGGCCGGCACGGCGGGTGGCGCGATGCTGTTCGTCGCCATCGTGGTCTCGGCCGGCGCGGCGCTCCTCGCCGGCGCGTATCTGCGCGGGCGGCTGCCGTGACTTACTACAACGAGTTCGACGGCTACGCGGGGCAGTGGCTCCGCAATCTGTGTGCCGCCGGCCACCTGCCCGTCGGGGTAATCGATGAACGAGACATCCGCGAAGTGCAGCCGAGCGACCTCCCCGACGGGCACGCCCACTTCTTCGCAGGCATCGGCGGCTGGCCGCTCGCTCTCCGTCTTGCGGGATGGCCAGATGACCTTCCCGTTTGGACCGGCAGCTGCCCCTGCCAACCGTTCTCCATCGCCGGTCGCGGGAAGGGAGCCGCCGACAAGCGGCACCTTTGGCCCGAATGGCTCCGGCTCATCCGCGAGTGCCGACCTCTGGTCGTCGTTGGAGAGCAGGTTGCGAGCCCGGCTGGACGGGCGTGGCTCGCGGCTGTACGCGATGACCTGGAAGCGCTGGGATATGCCGTCGGGGGAGCCGATCTGTGCGCTGCGGGCGTCGGTGCGCCGCACATCCGGCAACGGCTTTACTGGGTGGCCGTGCGCCACGGCGCGGGACTGGAAGTCCTCCGCGAGCAACAAGCACGGAAAAAACAGCCGACCGCTGAACGAGGTTTCGCGACTGGCGGGGTGGGTCACCCCGACGGTATTCGATTCGCACAATGCGAACACACCGGAGACGTGGAGAGCCCGGCAGGAGAGCAATCCGAACACGGGCGGCAAGTCGTCAGCGAAGGACCTGTCAGTCCAGGTTCAGTTGGCGGGCTGGTGCAGTCCGATGGCGCAGGACCACAGCCGGGGCGGGGCGGACGCGAGACCGCAGGACACGGGAGTGCCGCTGAGCCAGCAAGCCCCACTGACGGGGCGGGCGACCCCAGCGGCGCAGGAGGCGGGGTGGACGCCCGAGCAGTTTCTTGCGCGCAAGACCTCGGCAGTGGAACGCGGGTCCAGGCTTGGCGTGTCCCTGACGAGTTTATCCCTCCAGGCGCTACTGGCGGAACATGGGCAGACGCCGATTGGTGGCTCTGCCGGGACGGGAAAATCAGGCCAGCTCAACGCAGAACATTCCCGCTGGCTGCAGGGGTTCCCGGCCGCGTGGGCAAACTGCGCGCCTACGGCAACGCGATCGTCCCGGAGCTCGCGGCGACGTTCGTCCGGGCGGTGATGGATTGCCTACAGATAGGGCGGCTGCCGTGACCCCGCTCGATATCCCGCCCGCCCCGTGGTCGTACCGCCTCACCCGTGCCGGCGTGATGCTGATGATCACCGGCTGCGCGGTGGCGCTCGTGCTCCTGGCCCTCGCCGGCTCCGGGCACTGCCAGCCGGTGCGTGATGCCGCACGGCGGGGCGCCTCCCAATATGCCGTGCCAGCGGAGAGTGTTGTTTGTTATAGAGACAAAGTCTGCAAAGGAGAAACCCATGGAATCCATCGCCGTTTACGCCCCATGTAACGTATCAACGATCGACGAGCCAGACCACAAGGCGGGCAATGCCTGCCACCTGTACGCGATCCAGTACGGTGGCCCCGATGATGTCTGCAAGGTGCAGTTCCAGCACGGGGCGCGCGGCGCCCCCGGCGCCACGCCTGGCGTGTTCGATGACGCCCTGCTCGCCATCGAGGAACACCGCATGGCGGCGTTCCAGACGGGCCCTTTCGCTTGTGAGGAGAATGAGCGGGCGCTTGATGCCATCCGCACTGCGCGGAGGGCGCTGGCGGACCGCGTGGCAGCCCGCCAGGCGGCCGGAGTCCTGGGTGCTAACAAAGAGCACTAGACGCGGGTTGCAGCGCTGCCTGTGCGCAGATGCGGCGCCGTGGGCGGTGATTATGGCAGTGTCCGTGGTCTGCAGTTTGGCTGCCGTGGCCAGCGCGCGGCCGCACTTAATAGCGCCGACGGAGGCCGCGCTCGTGAGTGCGGTCCTGGCGCACCCAGCGCGCCGCTGCGCCCGCCAGACCTGCGCCCGGGTAGTACGCCTGGCCCTGGCAGCCGAGCGCGCACACGGGCTCCCAGGCGGGCTCCTCGTGGCCGTGGCGGGGGCAGAGTCGGGCTGGCGGCCGTCCGTCATGGGTTGGCGCCGCGGCCGGGGCCGCCGTGGCTGCGACGTTGGCGTGGCTCAGATCCACGTCCCTGACTGCCTACCCCACCTGGTTCGGTTGATCCGGCCGCTCGGCGAGAACCTCCGGGCGGGCGCCTACCTGCTCATGCGCAGCCGGGAGCGATGCGCCGCGCCGGCCCCGCCGGCTGCCTGCCGCCGGTGTCCCGCGGCGCTGTACAACTCAGGCTCGGCCACATGGTGCGGGCGGGTCCAGGCCATCCGCCGCGCGCTGCTCGCGCCACAGGAGGTGCCCGGTGCATGACGACAATATCGCCGCCATCCTATCCGAATTCAACGCGCCTGAAGACCGCGCCATGGCGCTGCGTGCCCTCGCCGCCAAGTTGCTCGACGCCATCGACGCGGAGATCGTAGCCGAGCGCGACCGCGAAGACCACGCCCCACTCTGGCTCGAGCTGGCGGCGCAGGCGCGGCTGCGGGCCGGCGAGCTGCTCGGCCGCATCCACGACTAGGAGGCCACCCATGTCAGACCTTGTCAGCTATACCGCCGTCGGCGCCACGGACCTGCGCTACGCCCGCGAGCCCGTGGGAGTCTACGGTTCGATGGGCCACAGGTCGCGCCGGGTTCGATCCACGCCTGAGATGTGCACTGCGCTGGACCGTGCGTTGACGGCCATCGGGGAGGTCTGCCCCGCCGGCCGCCCGACGCACCTCGTGACTGCCGGGTGTCAGGCAGACCGCCGGCCGGACGGCTCGCCCCGGGCGCCTGACGACCGGCACCGGCAAGGCGTGGCAGTGGATATCGATTCGCTGTGGTGGGATCGGTCGGCCATCCCGGCTGTGGTGACGCTGCACAGTCGCGGCGACATGCGGCGATACCTCGGTGTCGAGGCGTGCCTGAGGATGGAGTTCGGGACGGTCCTCGGCTGGGAGTACAACCGGGCGCACCGCGACCACTGGCACTGCGACCTCGGCTCGGACGTCGGGTTCGACGTGCGGTCCCGGTCGCGCGTGCTGTTCGTGCAGGCCGCGCTTGTGGAGCTGTGGGGCGAGCGCCTGGTGCTTGATGGCGTGTTCGGCCCGCTCACCGCGGCGGCGGCGACGCACATCCTGGAGCAGGTGGACGACTCCGGGCTAGGGCTCGCACACCTGCCCGCGTGGCGGCGGTTTCTGTGGGCGGCGGCGGGGGCAGGGTGGGGTGTCTGCGAGGCGGGCTAGGGCTGCTCCTCGAACGCATACGTCCACCGCCCGACGCGGACCAGCATCGCGCCCAGCGGCGTGGCCACAGATTGGACGTTGACGCACCCATCCAGGAGCCGGCGGACCGCCGAGATGTGCTGCCGATCCTGGACAGAACCGGTGTCGCCCCGCTTGTGCCCGCGCACATTGTCGATGGCCTCGCACACGTCCTGTGCGCCGAACCCCCGGCGGTGCACCTGCCACCACCGATAGACGCCCTTCAGCGCGACGAAGTGGCTGGCCCCGCCGAAGAACGCGTGATGCTGCCAGATATTGCTGCGGTGCCCGTTCCCCGCCGGCCCGGAGTCCCACGACGCGATGACCGCCGGCTCCGGCTTGTAGCAGCCGAGGCCGGCCGCGTGGTCTCCAGCCCCGATCCACTCCACGCGGTAGAGCCCGATGGCGCGGATGAACCCCGGGCCGGTCTTGGCTCCGTAGTCGTCTTTTCCGCTGATATGGATGGCCACGCCGCCCCGCGTGAACACGCCCCCGAAGCCGAGCATGTCCGCGACCTGCGGGTCGCCGTCGGGCAGCCGATCGACGTGGATAGTACACCAGTGGCCGAGGACGGCGCAGTTGCGGAAGGTGCCGTAGACGCGGTCATCGCCCTGCGCGGCGGTGGGCACGCTGTAGGTTGAGCCACCGGTGTGGTACGTGGGTGTGGTGCTCATGATTTCTCCTCCGTGTTTTGCTTGTGCTCAATCCCCCAAAGGACCCCCGTTCCTATGCACTCCTCGCAGTCCATCATCCACCCTGTATCGTCCACAGACGAACGCCCTGGGTCGTATTCGCCCGTCCCGCCGCACACGGGGCAACCATCGTGACAGGCGCAGTGGCACTCCTCGCAGAAGTCACTCCGGCCATATCTCAGATTGAAGCACTCGATTGAATCGGGGGTTGGGCAGATGCACTTACTCATCGCAGATACCCCACTCAACCTCGCGCCCGATGGGCTTGCGCTCCGTCGACATATTCAGCCAGTTCCTGCACCCATGGCAGTTTCTCGCGCACTCTTGGCAGATACGAACTGCGCGACCGCCGGACAGCCGATACAGCCCCGCCCCCCATGCTCCGCAGCACAAGCACATCCTTAGAGCGTTGGCGTCGCCTTGTTTCATTTGAAGCACTCCTCCTGGTTGTGGTGGCCGATCAGTTCCTTGCCCGCCGGCGTCACACCGTAGATACGATATGGGCTGTAGTCGCACGGCTCCCGGCGCACATCGGCCAGGCCCTTACGTACTAGGTCGCCCCAGTGCTCATCGTCCTCGAAGCCCGGCTCGGCTGCGAAGTAGTCTTGATAGTAGGGGTCGCGGGAGTCCATGCCGCAAGCGTGCCGCATGAGCCTGACCTGGTAGGCGGTTGGCCGCCCGGGTGGGGTGCTCATCGCCAGTGCACCTCTTTCTCGATGGCAGCCGCCGCCGCCTTCAGCGCTTCGGCGGTAATCCGCCGAGACGAATTCTTGACAGGGCCGCCGGGGTCATCTTCGATCTGCTGCTCTATCCCCTTCGCCTTCTGCCGCAGGAACGCCACGATGGCGTCCCTCTCGCAGGTGGCTATCTCTCGTGACTTGCTCATGGCTTCTCCACTGTGGCCTTCTCGAAGATGGCCTTCGCAACGCGGCGGCGCGTCATGTTCTCCTCGGTCCCCGGAGTCCATCCGTCTCCGAGCCACTTGGCCGGAGTGGCATTCATGAACTTCCGCCAGGCGTCGTATCGTTCCTGCGGCATCTCACACAGCCCCGTGGCCAAGCTCTTCGGCTCGGCGTAGCAGACGTTCTGAAGCCGGTAGTAGATTGCCAGTACGGCTAGGCGCAGGTCATGTTCGCTCACCGGCTCAAGCTCTTGGCAAGCGCCGACGATCTCGGAGATGGTTTTGATCCCTACATCGGTGCTCATGGCGCACATCCTCCCGGCTGCTGGTGCGGCCCGTCGTGCCCAGCGGGCAGGTTGCAGTTCCAGTCCTCGATGCGGGCGAAGCAGAGCCGCGCCCGCGACCCCTCCAGCGACGTCGTGGCCCGCACCGTCACCGTGATGCACGGCAGCGTCAGCACGCCGATGTTCTGCGGCGCGCCCCTCTCGGCGGCGTCTGCGATGCGCCTCATGGCATCCGCGGTGCCCCTGGCGGCATCTGCCGCGTCAGGCACGCCCTCGTCGTCGCAGGCAACCGCCAGGTCGTCGAGGCAGTCAGCCGCCGAAAGCAACTCGGTGTTGTCCAGCCAGAGGCAGGTGTTGTGGGCTGCATCCCGGCTGTGCTCATCCATCATCTCAGCCGTCGCGCACTCGCACGCCATGTGCTCGTCGGGCACGACGCACCTTCCCGGGAACTGGCAAGTCCAGCGCAGTTCTTGCGCCTGCTCGTGCTCCTCCTGGCGATCCAGGTACTCCTCGTAGGTCTCGTGGTCGTCGTCGGGGTAGTTCATCCTCTCCTCCATCGAGCAAGCTCGGTGTCGTATCCAAGACGGCACGGGTGCCGAGGCTGGCCTGACTTAGTGGTGCCGAGACACCACACGTTGCCGAGGTCCACTCCATCGAGCAGCGCTGCTAGAGCCTTGTCGTATCCGGGCACTTTCGTTGCATGCGATCCCCATGCAACGACGAGCCGGCGCCCCGAAAACCCCGCGAGCGCGGCTAGGTTCAACCCCTGGATGTCACGCCCCGGGACCAGCAACTCCGTGGGGTCCGTGGCTCGCAAGCCAAACAGGTTGATCGCCTGAATGCCGCCGAAGTTCCAACGCCGTGAGAACCCAACACACTTGCGAATCGTAGCGTCGTCCATCTCTGCATCTGCCTTGCTCGGATTGAGCATGCACCACGTTACGAGCGGATCGCCATTGCGCCAGATGCGAACAAGCCCGTAGCGATAGTTCCCGCAATCGCTCAGCGAAGCGCGTGACCACCAATACTTACGCGGCTCCGGGAGCATTCCAGGAAGACCCGCAGTTCTCATCATCTCCTCCAAAGCCCGCGCTCCTGCTCGGAGAGCCGGGCCATCGTGATACCCAGGTTCCGCGCCTGGGCTCGAAGCGTAATGCGGGCTGCAATGCGACGGAGCCTCGACAACTTACCGCAATCGGGGTCCCACTGCGCACCCTCGGGCAGCTCGCCAGATCCGGCGCAGCACCAGCACCGCCACACCGCCTCCGGCGTGGGTCGCTGTACGGTGTCAGGCCAGCCGGCGGGGTCGTCGCCGGTGCCACGGCAGACGGGGCAGGTCATGACTGCTCTCGGTCTGCCGTGGCCAGCAACGCCTCGGCCTTGTCAATGGCGGCATTAAGTCCGCAGTCGCAGTGGCCGGGGACATAGTCATCCTTCTCTGCATCGTACCGGCTATCCCATGCGGCAGGGCAGGCGTTGGGGTCGTCCTGCGGCGTCCGTTGCCAGCCACCTTGATACCTGTGGCGCCCTTGCCTTTTCAGCAGGGACACGCACTCGGCCAGCGAGAACGCGAGCAGGAAAATAGCTTCGTCCTGTTTGCCCATCAGAACCTCTCCTTGACAAACGCCAGGACATGCGCGGCGAAATCATCCATGGGATATTCCCCGCCCTCGCCATCCGGCTTCATGAGCCAGATAGTTGAAGGCCGAGGGCCAGGTCCAATGGCGACCGAGCCGAGGTCGATGTCGATTGCATGCTTATCTACAATTGGGTCCAGTCTATACGCCGCGAACTCAGCCAGATCCTCAATCCTGGACATGATGCAAGGGCCGCATAAAAGCCCAGACCCCGCAGAAGGTCCTCGCAATCTGATTCTCTCCCACAGTGCATCTGCTATCAGTACATCCACGGTGTATAGATTTCCGCACCTTTGACAGCGGCATCCATGTTTCATCATTTCTCCACCAGTTCCCGCGCCAGCTCGATGATGCACGCCTTGTTGACGCGGTCCTCGCAATCAGTTGTGTCAACGGCCTCGGGTACCATCCCGAGCAGCCCGCGGATCGCCTCGTGAAGTAGATGGATGTGCCGGGCATGTCTCAGCGCCAGCTCTGCGCCCTCCCCCGTGCAATCGCAGCCGCAGTGGACGCAGCACCCGTCCTCATCAACCTTTACGTCGGGGCCGCACTGCGGGCACCAGGATCCGGTCCAGTTGTCGTCGGTCATTTCAGCTTCTCCCTTGCGCTCTCCAGCACCTCGTCTATGCGTGTCATCGACATCTTGGCGAACTCTCTCCTGTGAATCGTAGACCCAACCCCAGGCTCACCGACCCAGCGCGCCAGCCGCTTGCACTCCTCCAGGGTCAGCGCCAGCTCGGATGCCAGCCCCTCCAGGTCGAACACCCGTGCGCGGAGCTGGGCGCCGGACACGTCCTCGCACCCGAGGTTCTTGAAGTCGCTCTTGCTGAGGGTGTTTAGCTGGCGCATCTCGCGTGGGTCCGGGCCAAGATCGCAGAGTCCACAGTCGGCGTTTAGAGGCTTGCCGTGCCTGCACTTGTCGTCGCTCGTCATTTCTCCACCAGCCCCCGCGCCAGCCCCACCGCGGCCCCGTCCTCGACGGTCATATCGCGTCCATCCCCGGGCCAGTACACGCACGAGTCCAGGATGCGCAACAGCCCGCGCAGCGCCTCCTTGCACAGCGCCAGCTCGCGCTCCTGCTCCTCCCAGTATGCTCGCATGGCGTCGGGCGTCACGCCGTCCGGGTCGCCGCCGCGCTCCAGGCCGGACGCGAGTTGCCACTGGGCGACCTTAGCACCCAGGCTATCGCACTCATGCTCCAGTCGACCAATTGTCGTCTTTGAACTCCATGCGTTGTTGCGGATGATTCCGTTCAGTGCCGTTGACCGCTCCATCTCCAGTGTCAGCCCACGGGCCAGATCTGCCGACATCTCACGCTGCTCATCGAGCGCGGCAAGAAGCACATCAAGGCGCGCCCGCACCACGGCCAGCGCGTTGCTCGCCCCCGCGTCTCCGAGGCACAACCCGCTCAACACGTCCAGCGCCTGGTTGATGTTCATGGCACCCACTCCTCTGCAAACACCTTCAGCGCCGCATAGAACCGCCGGGCCTGCTCCCCGGTCGCCAGCCGCAGCTTGCACCGGATGATGGCCTCGAGTGCGTCATGCCCTCCGAGGGTGCCGTCCGGGGTGGACTCAATGATCACCTGGCACCGTCCGTCGTTCTTCGGGCGCTTGCGCGGGGGCCGGGTCTCGATCCGCAGATAGTCTACGGTGCCGTAACGTTGCCAGAATTGCTTGGGGGATTCGTTGATCATGGTCTACTCCTTGCCGTCCGAACCATCCGGTTTTCCCGGTGGGTTCGATCTCAGCATCCGCGCCCGCATCTCCCGGATGTCGAATGTCTCCACTGGCCCTCTCTCGCACGTCCACGGGATATAGTCGGCCTCGATGGCCGCGATAAACGCCTTAGCAGCCTCGACCATTGCAGGTGTTCGCTCATTGGTCATGTTGCCGTCTGGGTCTCCATATTCCTCGTCGAGATACTCCAGCATGTCGTCTACCGTCTCCTCCGGTGTCAGGTGTCCCTTGATGCTCGTCCGTACCCACCCGTAGACAGGGACCGTGTCCGGGAGGGCTGCGAGTGCATCCTCGCTCATGTCGTCCAGTAGTGCCTCAACGGCATCTTCTGCGGTCTCGTGCAGGAGGCGCTCCTCGTCGGGGCGCGTGGAATAATATATGGTATCGCTCATCGTCCTCTCTCCTTGCCGTCCGGAAACATCCAATCCAGATAGCGCGCTATCGCGTCCACCGGGCTTGACACCAGGATGTATGGCCGCGCCGTGTTGAGCGTTGCTTGCTCGGCACGCACCATCTCCTCCGGGTAGTTGTTCACGCGGCCCTCGGGCGGGAACCGCGTGCCGCGGTACTTGCTCGTGAGGGTCGCGAGCGGCACGCCGCTTTGGATCGCCACCGACAACGTAAGCATTAGCAGGTCGAGGTACGCGTGCACCCTTGAGCCCGCTTTGGCCGCCTTGACGAAGACCTCGCCCAGCCGGCCGTCCGGGTACGTGTTGCAAATCAGGTAGAGGTCCAGCTCGCCGTCGGCGTGCTGGATCGTGAGGTGGTGGGTGACCCCGGGCCGGTGGTCCGGGAGCGGCACTCGGGCGGGCAGGGTGAGGGTGTCGGTCATCGTCCGCCCCCGGGCGCAGGCGCCATCAGCCGGCGGTGGTGCTGCAGCGGCGTGCGCCAGGTCGTCTGGCCCTTGCGCGGGCCGCGTGTGACGACGTAGGCCACCGCGCCCTCTGCGAGCGTGGACCCGTCGTCCAGCACCTCGGCGCGGAACACCCGCCAGTCGGCGGGCAGCCCGGAGATCGTGGCCCGGGCGTGGGCCGTGAGTTCCGGGAACACGTCGTGCGGCGTCATTTCCATGGCGTCACGGCCGGCTCGTCGGCCAGCATGTAGGTGGTATCGCACCACTGGCAGGTTATCTCCCGTTCCGGGCCGGCGAGAGGCACAAGCCGGGCATCTCGCAGCCGGCCGCATAGCGGGCAGTGCCAGTAGGCCGACAGCCGCCACTCGACGGGCCGCGCGGCAATGATGGACTGCGCTAGCGCCCGGCCGACGGCTGTGATGCGCGCGTCGTGTGTCGGTCGCCGCCGCGAGGGCGGGACGAGTGGTGACCACTTGCGCTCGCGCAACTCGACCAGGCCACGCTTTGCCAGCGCCCGATGCGCGGCCAGTGGGATCGCCGCGCTGAACACATCGTGGCCGGCCAACGACAATAGCGCGTCCGTCTGGATTTTCGTGAGGGGCCGCATGGTCACACCTTCATGGGCATGATCACGCCCACATATCCGCTGGCATCGCGGACGACCACCGGCGAAAGCTGGCCCGTGATATCCAGCCGCACGACGTCGCCCTCACACGCCCCCAGCGCGTCAAGCAGATAGCGCGCAGCGACCTGTGCCTGTGCGGCCGGCCCGCTGTAGTCTGCCTCGATCTCCGCACGCGCCGCCCCCGTGTCGAGGTTCTCGCCCGACACCACCAGCCGGCCGGGCGCCGCCGCCAGCGTGACGGCCTCAGCGAGTATCGCAGCGCGCTTGACCGCCGACATGACCGCCGCACGGTCTACGGCCGCTTGCTCGGCCGCGGCCGGCGGCACCACCTGCCGGTACGGCGGGAACTTGGCTTCCACCAGCTTGACGGTGAGGATGACGTCGCCCGCCCACACCACCAGGTTCTCCTCCTTGACCGCCAAACCGCACGTCCAATCCTGGCCGTCCAACAGTTGCCGCGTCTCCAGCGCGCCCTTGCGCGGGATGATGACGCCCTTGGGCAGGTCCAGGCCCCCCTCGAGCTCCATCTCCGCCTTGCTTAGCCGGTGCCCGTCGGTGGACACCATGCGCGCCGTGGTGCCTTCCCACTCCATCAGGATGCCGCTGAGGTGCCGCCGCGTCTCGTCCGTCGAGACCGAGAAGATCGTCTTCGCGATCATGTCCGAGATGGCATTGCCGTCCACCTCGCGGAACTCGGTTTCCCGGTGCTCCGGCAGCGCGGGGAAGTCGGCGCCCGGCAAACACGCCAGTTCGACAGACGCGCCGTCCGACGCGACCGTCACGCGCCCGGCCGGCGCCTCGGTCAGCGTTACGTCGCAGCCGGGCAGACTGCGCACAACGCTATAGAGCAGGTCGGCCGGGACGGCAACGCTGCCGTCCGACAGCACATCCGCCCGCGCCTCCGCCGTCACGCTGACCTGCAGGTCCGTGGCCGCGCAGCAGATCGCATCCTTGCCCACGCTCCGGATGAGCGTGTGACCAAGGACGGGCATTGTGCTCTTGCGGTCCGCGATACTCTGCGCCAGGTGCAGGCCCTTCAGAAACTGGTCCTTCTTCGTCGTGAGGTCGAGCATTGGATCTCCTTATTGCTGTGTGCAAAAAGCCCCGCCGGCTCGGGAGACACCGGCGAGGCCCCGCGGCGGGCCAGACATTTGATTCCGTGCCGGGCCACCTCCTGGTGCGGGTGCCCGCCGCGGTGTGCTATCACGCCGGCCACCCTGCCGGCACCCAATCGGCCGGTCGGCCGGCGCCAGTGCTAGCCGCTCGCACCCCGTCCACGGGCACGAGACCGCGGTCCACCAGTCGCCGGCGCTCATCGTTCCTCCTCCTCTATCTCTGCGCGGGTGACGCGAACCCACGCGCCCGCGCCGCCAAAAACCAGAAACCCACCGTCTCCGCAGGCCGTCCAGCGGGTGGGCGCCCACCCGGGCACGGGGGCCTTGCGCAGCGCGACGCGGTTGACGCTCGCCATCGGGTCCGGCGCGCCAAGGCTGTCCTCGCTCCACGCAGACATACTGCTGCCAACCCTCTGGCCCGTCGCAAGACGATAGCGCGCCGGCTCGCCGTCGACCAACACGATGGCCAGCGTTGCGGTGCGGCGCAACACCTCACCCACGTAAACGCGGCCGTCGCGTCGAACCGTCACGAGGGCGCCGATGGTAAGGTCTCGGGTCATCGCGTCAACTCCCGCGCGTGGTCCAGCAGCACCTCGAACCGCCGGCAGCGCCACTTGTCGCCGGCGCGCAGGATGTCTGCCGGCTCGATGGCCACCTGTACGACCGACGGGTGCGGCCCACGGGGTAGCCCATAGGGATAGATCCGCGCCCAACCCTCGGCGTCACCGCGGCGCGGGAACGCGTACAGGCCCGGGTGACACTCGGTCGTCTCATCGACCGAGAACCACGGCGCCTCGTAGTGGACGCCGTGCTCGTAGATGGTGTTGCCTGCGTGCATGCTCCGCCGCGTGCGCCACCCGAGCAGTCGGCCGTCGGGCAGCACCTCCCACCCGCTCAAGTCCTGTGGCGGGATGGCCGCGCCGGGGTCGAGACACGTCCCGGCCAGGTCTGCCCCGGTCAGGTCTGTCCAGCGCAGGTCGGCGCCGCGCAGGTCGGCGCCGACCAGGTCGGCCCCCGTCAGGTCGGCCTCGGACGGGTCGCGCCACTCCAGCCATGCGCTAGAGCGCACGTGGCCAGGGCCGTATGGGCGGTATCGGATTAGCCGCCTCATGGCTCCACCCCCACCAGCCACGCGACGATCCGCCGCCACAGCGGCGCCCGGTGGCGGTGCAGCGGCTGCAGGCACAGGTCGCAGATCCCGGGGAGCTGCTGGTGGTGCCGGAAGACGTGCCGCCACGGCGTCGAGGCGTCCATGGCCAGCCGCTCCGCGTCGCGCACCAGGCGCAGCGGCGGGCGCCAGCCGGTGATGCGGGTCACGGTGTTATTCCGTCTCATCGGTCGCACCCTCATCCAGCTCGTGGAGCCGGTCCTCCGCGTCGAGGGCCTCCTCGACTTCCCGTTCACTTGGGGTGTCCGTTTCAGCCGACAAGACGTGGGCGACACGCCCGTCGTCGTCGACCTGCACGTCCACGCGGACTGGCAACATCAAGATCAGCGTCATCTCGCGCATCGCTACCTCCTCGGGTCGTTGATTTCGTCATCAGGGCATCCGCCGCCGGCGCACACGCACGGCGGGCCGTCGTGCTCGCAGTGCCGCACGTCCGCACGTCCTCGCGCGGGCACTGCGCCGCCACGCACTGCCCCCGCAGAGCCACGGCCAGTGCCTCGCCCTCGGTGCAGTCCATAGCTGCTCTTGCTACCGGACCGCACCCTGGTTCGGGCGCCCGCCGCGGTGTGCTCTCGCGCGTCTTCCAGCGCGCCGGTGAGCAGCGCGAGCTGCCGCCCCTCCTCGGCGGTTGCCGCGCTGTCGCCGGCCGCCTGCCAGACGCCATCGGGCACGTCCGGGCGGCCATCGGACGCGGCCTCTGCCGCTGCCGTCCACGCGTTTTCCTCTGCGTCTGTCGCCGCGGTCTCCGCTGCCTCTAGCAGCGTTGCAGACTCTGCGATATATCGGGGCGCGTCAGCGCCGGCTACTGCGTGCAGCCACCCGCGGAGCAGTGGCACTGGCAAAAGATGCAACAGCGATATCACGTCGAACTCGTGGGCCGCGAGTCGTGCAAGCACCTCTATCGACGGTGGAGCGCCGCGTGGGTATAGCGCGACGAACTGCGCAGCCTGGCGGCTGCGCGCGGGCGATGCGTCCCGTAGAAAAATGCGGGCGAGGGTTAGCCTCATAGCGCGTCTCCTTCCGGCCGCGGCTTTGGGCAATACCCGATGGCAGTGGCGAGCACATCCCAGCGCACGCTCACGGTCAGCGACCCGATCTGGTAGTCGCTCGGATGCCCGAGATGCACGTTGATCTCCTGCTCTTGCGCGACTACTCTGTCTACCAGGATCCGGCACAATTTCGTGGCGCTGCGCTTGTTCATTGGCTGCTCCTCTGCACGTTAAATTCGGTACGTCCGTTCGGTGCCCGCGATCAGCTGCTCCATCCCATCCCGCGTCCTCTGGAGATCTGCGCCCTTCTCGGGCGGGTCCTTGTCGTCGCGCATGTTCTGGGGCCACCCTGCGTCGAGGATTCCTTGCAGTCTCGAAACGACCCCTTTTGCGGCCAGTCTTTTCGCTTCGGTCTTCGCCATGGTCTTCACAGATCCTTGTCGCGCTTGCTCAGGGTCTCGCGCATGGCTCCGTCCCCCACCAGCCACGCAACGAGCCGGCGCCACAACGGCAGCCGGTGCCGCCGTTCCACCTGGTAGCAGATGGCGCACACGCCCGGCGTTCGGGGGAGCGGGCGGAAGCTGTGCCGCCACGGCTCGTCAATTTGGCGGTTATGCCGTCGTGCCAACTGCTCGGCATCCTGCACGAGCCACAACGGCGGTCTTTGGTCGGAAATACGCAATACCGAGTCGAGTAGCTTCATCATCACTTTTTCTCCAGCTTGTCGTAGGGCGACGTCTGTCGCCACTGGGCCAGTGCGTGGTACAAGTCCATCGATGCGCGCATCGCCGCCGCGTGCTCGGGGCAATGGAAGTGGTTCACATCTGCCGCGTTATCGTAGTCCGCGAGAGCAGACAGGAACCGCCGCGCCTCGTTGAACAGGGCCTTGTTCGATGTCTTCGTCTTTCTCATGGCTTCACCTCGCTCTGTGCCCCGTGCTCATCTCGGACGCGGAGTATCGTTGTCCCGTGCCCCGCCGTAGAGCGGGGGCGTGAGCGCAAACGGTGCGGTCATCGTTTTAGTTCTCCTTGGATGCCCGTCCAAGCCAAGTGAGGGCCACGCCTATCGCGGCCCACTCGTCCGCCCGCACCCCGTACAGCGGTCCGGGCTTCGCCTTGGTCCCGATCTGCGGCACCCGGCCGCCGCCCGTCGCCGGGTAGCGGTCAATGATCGCCTGGCGGACGTTGCTATCTTTCGCCCTGCTGTCTTTGCATATCGCCAACTTGACTTGTAATCGGTAAATCCGATCAACTGAGTCCGCTCCGAAGCACTGCGCAAATCGACCAGCCCACCACACCGTATCAAACACCTCGCGCCCAACGGGCATCCCGTAACTGGCCACCATCTCCATAGCGCAGTGCATAGGAAGCGGTGGTGAGCAAAAACGCTGCTCTCGAATACGGGCTAGCAAATCATCGTTTGGCTCCAGTGCAAAACTTACAACCAGAGGATGACTGGATCCATCTTCGTTAATTACGACCCACGCAGAACGCTGCGGGCCTGGATCAACTGCAAGAATTCTCATGAATTTTCCTATAGAACGCCGCGATAAGTTCCAATTCTTCAAGCGTTGCATCGCTTTTAATTCTATTCGCCCGCCAACTTATAATAATAACATTCCCCTTTATGTACCCCCTGTGTGAATCAATCCGATCAATAGATGGACTGGAATCAGCTCTTGGAAAACCCTTGCGCTCAAGCCTTATTCCAAGAACTGGACAAAATTCAGGCATTGTTAAATCATCTTCAGTTAAATTAAAATCAAATCCACGTTTTCGCGCACGTACAGATGCCTCTTGGATCATTCGCTTAATAGGGAAGTTTGTTCTTCTATCACGCTGCCACTTGCGTTCTTGCTCTCTCCCGGACTCGGCTGATCTGCGCCTGCGCGCACGCGCAAAAACATCCTCTTTGTGTTCAAGATAGTGGCTGTGTACACATTCTTTGCAGTATGCTTGTACGCCAAATGTTCCACGGGAGTGCTTACTAAAAAATGATATTGCTTTTGGCGTCCTACATCTTGAACATACTTTTGTTTCCATGACATCCGCCGATGATGCCCCCTCAACCGGCGGTTGCGTGTGGCCCAGGAGGGTCACCGCCGGAGAGGAGACATAACGGGTTACAGGTATAGCCACACGCAAAAACATCATATTCACATGGGCGCCGCAAAGCCAACTGTTGAAATGAAAAACGTGCACGTCTCGAACACCTCACGACCGACGGGCATCCCGTAGCTGGCGATCATCTCGATGGCCAACGTCTGCGGCGCATCGCGGCGCCAGATGCGCTCCAGCAATTCGACGTTCTCCACAATGCCGTGGTCGTCGATCTCGCGCTCGACCATCAGCACATAGGCGCTCTGCACCGGGCCGGGGTCTATCGCATACACGGCGGTCATCGCCTTTTGTCCACTTTCGGGGTCTGCCGCCACGCGGCTAGCGCCCTCGTGGCGTCCAGGCTCGCGCGCACGGCCGCCGCATGCGCCGGGTCATGCCAGTCGCCATGATCGCCGCGCCGGTATCCTTGCAACGCCAGTAGCGTTCGGGCCAAGATCGTCTCAAGGTTTTTCGTCGTCATCGGTCGCTCCCGTGTCGGGCCGTCTCCAGCGCCGCCCGTAAAATCCGCGTCGCTTGCAGTGTCCCGAGCGGCCCCATCACCATGAACCGCTCCCGGTCCTCGAAGATGGCAAGCGCAGCCGTCATGGCATTGCGCAGCCGCTCGATCTCTTGCTCGGGCGCATCCTCGCCTGGCCATGTCTCGCCCGGGAGAGGTGCGACCTCAGATGGCATTCCACCGCACGGCCACCCATGCCCCACGCTCCAGGAGGTGTCATCATGCCGTCTTGTCTCTCGCCACGCGCCCTTGCCGTGACGTTTCAGGCCACGCCACCCGATGGGCGGGAAATCTTTGGTCGGCTTGCGCTTGGTGGTCATCGTCTTGGCTCCTCGTTGAGCATCATCCGGCGCTCGTCGCAGCCATGGACCATGCACTCGCCGGTGTGTTGGTGCCGAGTTCTCCGGCCACAATGCAGGCACAGCCCCGCGTCTGGCCCCGCCTGCTGCTCAGGTGTGCAGGAGCGAAGCGACAACAGCCGCCGGTACTCGCCTGCGTTGCCCCCGGCTTCGGCCCAGCATCTCTCACATGCGCTCATCACGACCTCCTCAGCGTCGCGTAAATGGCGGTCATCGCTGCCCTGCCCCCTCGCCCGCACGTGGGCAATCAGCGCAGTGCCACGCAGGCCACCTGACACGGCAAGCATATGCACCGCATGCAGAGAACGCTGGGCAGACCTCGTTGCGCCGCTGCACAGCCCCTGCTCGGCCCCGCATCGGAGCGCTATCAGCGGGTAGAACAGGCCCTGCTCGCGGAACCGGCTTCGTTGTCACCAGCGCCCACGCGCCAGACTCAGTCTGCGTTACCAGCCCGTCGAGGGCCATGAAGCGCAGCATTAGTCCAATTGACTGCGGCGTCCTGCGCAATTGTGCCGCGAGGGCACCAGCGCGCGTGGTGCCTGCTTCGATACCCTTGATAATGTCCGCGCGTCGGGAACTTGCCCGTCGCCTGGCCCCCGGCCGAATGCGGCCCTGCTCACGTACTGCTGTGCACGCATCGCAACGGAGTTTGGACTTCGACTTCGCCAAGTGCTCGCGGCCGCAGACAGTGCAGACCGCAGCAATGAACCGGCAGTGCCCCGCAGGCCTGCTCATTTGCCTGTGTCCGAGTTGCCCATCGTGCATTCCTGCGTCAAGGTAACGAGCGTGTTACCTTGCCCGTTGCATCCCACAACGTGAGCCCCGAAGCGCCATCCGTCACACTTAAAAACGCGCGAGTCGTTCCCCTCGCGTCCAACAGCACGAGCCCTCCGCTGCCATCTGCGGCCCCGGCCAGACCCGCGCGGGCTGTTCCTGCTTCGTCGTAGAGCATGAACCCTGGAGTGCCGTTTTCGCGCAGGACTACCCCCGCGAGGGCCTTCCCCGCTGCATCGTTTAGGACAAGCCCTGTCGGGAGGACGAACGCGCGCATTGACCCCGTTGTGTCGTACAGCGAGAGCCCCGGGGTGCCGCGTTCAGTGACGCCTATAGCCACGTGGGCCTTTCCTGCCGCGTCTTGCAGTGTGAGCCCTGGCGTACCGTTAGCGTCAACGCCCAGTCCGCCCCGCGCCTTCCCAGCAGCATCGTACAGCGTGAGCTGAGAAGCACCGTTGGCGTGCACTTCCACCCCCGCGCGCCTCCCCCCCGCTGCATCAAACAGCGCGAGCACCGCACCCTCTCCGCCTGGCCCCATTTCTAGTTTTGCGTGCACCTTCCCTGCGTTATCAACCAGTTCAAAACGGTGCGCGCGGACCACATCGGGCACCGCTGCAGATGCCCCGCGGTCGCAGGAGCACAGCAGGGAACTGCACAGCAAGAGCATACCAGTCAGAGCACGAGACATTTTTCACACCCTTTGCCCGTGGACGCCGGGCAGTTGAACGTCGGCCCTATCACCCTTGGCAGCCAGCAAAGCCGCTAGCAGCATTCGCTCTCTGTGAGACCTGTTGGCGTCATCGCCATGTCTGCCGGGATGCAAATGTTCTCCGGAAAATCAACACCGGAGTAGACTCCGTTGCGTACTTCGCATGTGCTCCACCCGTTGTACCCGGCACCGGAGACACAGCAAAAGACCTCGAGATCTGCATGCTCAGCAGCCCACCGCACGAGGCCCATGACTTGCTCGCGAATCTCACTCAGGGGCACGGAGCAACGAGCCCCAGGGCGGCGCACGGTCTCGATGGCATAGCCCAGCCCTTCGCGGCCCTGCTGCGGTCCTCTGCCCACACCGTATACGGCTCGCAAACCAACGCGGTCCGGAGACCCAGGCTGAGCCCGCATGGCGCGCAGAAACGCAGAGTCGCAACGCCACGTGTTCTCTGGCGTACCGCGAAACGCCAGTCCGGCTATTCCAGCTCCGTGAAACCCCGCGTGGTTCGACCCAAAGGCCAGGACCTGGTTCGGGCTCAAGCCTGCTCGTCTCACGCGGGTAACAAGCTCGGGGATCTGGAAGCTCCGTTGCGCCATCATGCACTCGCGGATCGAGCGGGTCCTGGCCTCGCGCCGTGGCCAACCCACCGGCGCTCTTGGCCCGTGCGCCAGACTTCCTTGGCCAGTACGTCTACCCGGTTGCTGAGATAGGCCTCGGTGCCTGTACCGGGAGACTGATGACCTTTGGCCCACTTGACCACGACCTTGATCCCATGGGCTTCAAGGGGCCAGCGCAAACTCCAGTACACGCGCTCGAGCACGTAGGAGTCAGTACCCTTCAGACCGCGACCCTGGAACCAGTTGCGGACCGCCAGCGAGCCGGTTTCGACCACCAAGTTCTGCGCCCTGGGCAAGCCCGGGTACTCCTCGAGCAAGGACATGGCCATGTAGACAGCGCCGTAGACCCCGCAGAGCTCTGCGTCCGTTACAGCCGTCCAACGGCTATTTGACTTGCACGGCGCAGCCAAGATAGCCCGTGTGCTGCCTACCCGGACCCAGCACCCGAAGACCGTCGTGTCTGAATCCGTGGGCGCCGTAGCATCCGAGTACCCCGTAGCGAACGCAGCAATGGACAGTTTGCCCTGGCGCAACACGTCTCGTTGGTGAATCAGGTCGTGGCAATCCCGGATCGTCGGGCCCACTGAGCCCACTGATTTGGCTGATTCGACCGATTTAGATTTGGTCAACATGGCACGAGCTCCCCATTGTCTCCCCGCGTTTCAGTTGCCACGCAGGGCTTCAAGCGATTGGCGACGGCCAGCCCCATAGGGGTCAAGACGTACCCGCGTCCGACACGCGACACCAGTTCACGCGCTTGAAAGCCGGTCAGTTCTACCGCAGCGTCCTCCGCGCGGCAGCGGCAGGTATTCGCAATGGCCTTGAGGTCCCGCGGCTTGCCGCCAGCCAGGTACCGCAGGATGCAATTGCCGATGAGCGTCATGGCGTGTCCCACGCGCAGTTCATTAGCCTGTCGATCAGGTCCCGCAGGACCTGCGACCGCGAGCAGCCGCGTTCCTGCGCTTGGCCCTCCAGCCATTGGATGTGCCGGTCGAGCAGGTTCACCTTCGTGTTCCGTACTACGTTGGGCACCCGATGACTTCGAGCCTTGGGTGCAGTCCCACCGGTCTTCTCTTCCCCGCCTTTCTTCTTGCTCCTGGATGCCATGATATCTCCTGCAAAAGGGCCTTGTCAAGGGCTGAATAAGCCCTCTGCTAGATTCTACGTCCCAGCCTCAGCCTCAACCTCTACCAGTGCCAGCATGAGCTGGCGCACCGCCGCCCATGCCCAAATCACGCGCGGGCTGGTGACCATGCCAAGGTCAGAAACCAGCTCAGCGTCCCCCGTCGCTTCGTACAGAAACGTCAGGAGCGGCTGGCGCTCATCGGTGTAGTGCAGAGCCTCGGCGAAGACCCCGCGGCGGTCCTCGTCGTCTTCCTCGCGTAGAAGCCCCTGGATCTCCTCGCGGGCCACTTCCGACTCGTAGACCTGGGCGAGCTGGCCACGGTCTGTCAGGCCGATCCGGGCCTTCTCCTCCACGTATCCTGACGGAGAAGTCTGCCCGCCGATCCACCGGAGCATGGCCAACGCCAGATCCTCGTCAGTTGCCTCCCGGGGCCGCGAGAAGGTACTGAATGCGCACGTGTCGATGTCGCCGGCGACAAGCAGGTGCCCGCATCCTGTCAGGGCCACAACTTCCACGTAGAATGCGCCTGTGCCAAGCCGCCGGAAGACCCAGTGCCCCGGACCAACCTGCGTGACTCGGTGCTCGCAGAAGGCTGCAAGTGCGCGCTCTTTCAGGTCTTGCAGCAGTCTTTGCGCTTCTGTTGCTATCGGTGCAGCCACTTGTTGACCCCCCTCAGCATGTTGCTGATGGCATCGCATTGGGCCCCGGTCACATGCTCGTTGTCCACGATCCACTCTGCGATGCTAGTCAACTTCTCCTCCACACCCACGCGGAACCCGGCAGCGCGCTCAGGCAGATCGTCCAGAAGGCCGAGGGCCTCCTCAATGGCGCCCAGAGCCTCTTCCCAGTCGCCCTCCGAGTATGCACCCGAGTCCGCCGTGGCCTGGGACCGGGCCCCAGGCGAGCCCGCGGGCTTTGCCGCAGATCTCGCTGTCATCGGTGCCGCCTCGGGCGCAACTACGGAGCTCGTCTGCTTCGACCCACGTAGGCCTTCGCAGGCTAGCAGAGCTAGACGCGCGTCAAGACCCACTGCGTCCACGGTGTCCCCCCGAGACTGCGGGACGAGCCACTCGTGGAGCAGCAGCGCAAACACAGCGTCTTCAGCCGCTAGGTCTCGGTTCAGCGCGTCAATCACGGCCTGCCGTCGCTCCACGTAGCACCGATGGAAATCGATCAGGTCCAGGTCCACCCCGGGGTTCTGGAGAGCCCCAGGGACATCGTCTCGTATGCGCTGTACTGCCTGCAGTAGACCAGCGAATGCATGCTCCCGGAGGAACGCAAACGTGGATCGGCGCACGCTATCGTCAGGTACTCGCATTGCCCGCCTCCGTGGAACTCCGTGGAACTCCGTGGAACTCCGTGGGACCTCGCGGACTCCGGGCCCACGAGAAACAAGAACTATGATGGACTTGCTCTGCCATCACGGGCCTGGTCGACCACTGCGAGAATTTCCAGGGCCGGGCGAGCCCTGCGCCTCCGGAACTCAGTAGCCACTGCAGCGTCCAACTCCGTCGCATTCCAGTCCGCGGTTTCATCGCAGGGGAGACGCCAGTGCCTCATGCCTCGGTGCTGCCCCGGGGTGCTTCGAGCATGTTCGCCCCAGACGCGATCCAGGTTGTCTCCGAACACGGCCATCAGCCACGCGCGCTCGGCGTCCCTGTCGATCACCGTGGTCTCCCCAGGAACAGGAGAGATGCACAGATGCAAGAACCGCTGGCCCCCCACGCAGTCCCGAGTGAGCAGAATGCCCAGGCCGCCCTCGGCATCCGCGAACATGCACTGGCTGAGATACCTCTGGTCGGCGCCGTCCAGGGCCCCCCGAAACTCCCCAGAGACGGTGCTCTTGAGCAAGCGCTTGGCATGCTCTGCAACGCGGCGTTGAAATGCGCGCTTCTGACCCCGGCTCATCGTCGACCTCCGCTTTGCTTTTTGCTGTTCCATGACATGCATGACATACAGGAGTTTGTACATCCTCCGCAGGCCCTTGTCAAGCCCCTTTTCTCGCTGGATTGAACGCCAGGCATTTGGCCCGTGGCCCGTGGCCTGACATGCCTGACATGCCAGGGAAACCCTACCCGGCGGCGGTCTTCGGCGTCAAGCAGATTACTCTGGACACCCGGCTCTGATCGCCGGATACTAGCTGGCAGTGGCTCCCAGCGCTTTCTACGCTACGAGCCAATGGGCGGAGCCGTGTCCTGCTGCTCCCGCACTGAGTATTCCAGCTTCCAGACATGGTCATCCTGCAGCGAGCGCAGCTCGAGCTCCAGGGTGCCTACCTCGGTGACCCGGGCATGCAGTGTGACCAGGACCGTGGCGCTGCCCGGGCCCTCCATCGCGGCCCTGACGGGTGCCAGCTCCTTGATTTCCTGCGAAGACCAGGTTTCCAACAGAGCGCCCAGTCCATCGTCTTTGCGCACCGTGGAGGACAGAAATCGGAACTCGGCCGGTTCGCCCACCACCAGGGCCAGCTCGGGCCCCGGCACATCGGCCTCGGTGCCTTCCTCCATGCCGAAGGGCACCACGCACAGGGCCTTGAGCGGCGGCGGGAGGCCTGGGATCGCTGGCATGGCGCCCTCGATGCCGAGGTAGTACGACCGAGCCGTCCCGCCCCGAATCCGAACGCCCTTGCCGCTCTGGCGCACCCGGCCGTAGACTGCAGCGCCCTGCGCCACGGCCAAGTCCAGGCTCACGCTCTCGAGGACTCGGAGAGTCCCTGAGTCGGGCATCCAGCTTTCCAGCACCTCAGCGATCCGTTGGCGAAGCGCTGCGGCCTTCATCACGCCCCCGTTGAACAGGATGGCTGTAGGCATCTTGCCATGGTCCCCCACGAACCGGGCGAGGTGCCGCGTAACCGCCGGGTCCGAGGCGTAGGGCAGCCCCGCCTCCTGAATACCGGAGCGCCGGCCCACGACCGGCCGGGCATCTGCAGTGCACCGTGGGAAGAAACCGTCCAGGATCACCTGCTGCACATCGGCCTGCGTGAGCTCAGTGGTCACTGCTTTGCCCACGACACGGGATCCGCGTCCCAGCACGGTCACCGGCGCCGACAGACGCTCTGGATCTGCCAGGAGCTGCTCCTTGGCATCCCGAGCCACGATCCACAGGGAACGGGCTTGCCAAGCGTCCAAGCCGCCCCCGAGGCGAGCCGCCAGGACGTGCGCCAGGGCTAGGTCCATGTTGTCGCCGCCCAGCATCAGGTGGTCGCCTACCGCCACGCGTTCCAGAGCGAGGTCCCCGCCCCGGCTCGCCACTTCGATGAGGGAGAAGTCAGTGGTTCCCCCACCCACGTCGCACACCAGCGCCACGTCCCCGACCTTCAGTAGGTCCCGCCATGTCTCCCCGGTTGCGGCGAGCCAAGCATAGAAAGCGGCCTGGGGCTCTTCCAGCAGGGTGACCCGTTCCAGACCTGCCCGGTGGGCCGCGGTCATGGTCATCTCTCGAGCCACCGCGTCGAAGGACGCCGGCACAGTCAAGAACACGTCCAGATCGCTCAAGAGCGAACCCGACGCACCCAGCGCGGCCCCCGCAGCGACGTGCCCGTGCCCGTGGGCATGGCCCCAGGCGCTTCGGAGGTGCTCCAGGATGCGCGTGGTGGCGTCCAAGGGAGAGATGCCTGCCACGTCTGCCGGGGCCCGCCACGGCAGCACAGGCGCCGTGCGGTCCACACCTGGGTGGCACAGCCACGACTTGGCTGACGCTACCAGACGGGTTGGCACCGCAGAGCCCTGCGACCGGGCCAGTTCACCCACGACGTAGTCACGACCGCTTTCCGACCACGGCAGGCGCAGGGCCCCGGGCGGCAGCTCGGGTCCAGCCGCCAGGTAGATGAAGGAGGGCAGTACGTCCCGGGACTCCACGACTCCGGGCCCCGTCACCTGCGGAATCGCCACGACCCGCGCGGGCCCTTCCAGCTCGTCCACGCAGGCCATGACCGTGTGCGTGGTCCCCAGGTCGATTCCGATGATGGGCTTTACGCTCGTTCTCATGCACCCCAAGGTATCACAAGGCCCCGAATCTGGCATTGCCGAGGTTGCCCGATGCTCTCCTTATTCAGCGGGAGCCACGGTCGTCCTTTTGCTGTGACTTGGGGCGAGACCCGATGCCCCCTCCTGCGCCTGCCAGGGCCTTGCGCAGTCTGCGGAATTCATGGCAACGCGGAGCCTGAGCCGCTGTGATCGGCTTATCTGTTGCTGTTCCCGGGCATCAGCGTTCCGTCTCGCACTTGGTGCACTCCTTGGAGTTCTCTCCGTGCTTGCAGGCAGGACCGCAAGCGGGGCACCAGGACACGCAATCTCCGTCGTCCTTTGTGATGTGCTTCTTCATCGCCCGGCCCTCCCCGCCCTCGAGATGTAACCCGAGGACGTGCTCCGCGGCTTTCAACCCAGCCACGTCGGCGCCGGGCTGGAGCTTGCACCAGTCAAGAAGCTTCTTGGCCCACCGGATCTGCTCCGACGGATCTCGGATCCCGAGTTGGACTGCAAGACGTTGGGCGTCTCGTGCAACAGCCTGCGCGCGTGCCTTTGACATCGTTCAGCTCCTCTCGATTAGCATCAGTAGCTCGCCGAGGATATCCGCGGTGGCCCTCCGTACATCGTCGTGGACCTCCCCGGGGCCCCGAAGCGCGCTCTCCAGGCTCACGAGGGCCCGGGCGAGCTGCGGTCGCTCCGCATCTGGCAAGTCCAGGACCTGCGTGGGATAGTCCACATCTGCGCCACCGTCTCGGAGCCTTTGGCAGCGTTCACAGAAGGCCCAAGCGGCATGGCGAGCAACCCGCCACAGCGCCGGGTCCGTCCAGGAGGCAAAGGTGTGCTCCCGGACGTCATAGACCGTCCGAATGCATGAGGGCTGCGTCCCTGGCAAGCCTCCACCCAGCGTCGGCCAGACTTGCAGAGCCCAGGAAGGCATCCGGTGGACCTCGTAGCGGTCTCCCTGGAAGTGCCCCAGGGGCCATGGCTGCGCACGGTCCACGTCTGCCACGTGCACGCCGAAGCCCTTGTCCCCGACGTACTGGTCGATCCCGGAGTGGTACAAAACCTGGTAGCGTCTTTCGCGCATTAGCGGCCTCCGGACTTCTGCGTCTCATGGATGCACACTGCGTACTGGCATTGATCGGTCGTCATGGCTCTGCCGTCAGTAGATCAAGACCAGGTGAACATCATGAGCATCTGTTGAGTTGTTGGAAACCGACACGGTGAGACACCCGGCGTTCGTGGATTGTCGAACGGACGCCCAATCCAGCAAGAGCCAACGATTGAGGTAGGCAGGGCCGATTCCGGAGCGCAGCCAAACCCACTGCTGTATTACGGGGAACTTATCCGGTGGCGCGCCTGCTGGGGGGCAGACTTCTTTGGGTATGTTTGGCTGAAGCGCGAACGTGTAGTCGTATCGCTGGCCCACCCCGGGCTTTGAACTACTGTCGGTTCCCGCGTCAGGCAGACCATCGGATCCGAAGCTGCGGGGATCACTACCGCACTGCGCCGCTACCCCGCCGGCAAAGGCGGCGACGACGCAGAGCAGCGCTTGCGGCAAACGGGTCATGACCGGTCCTCCTGTATCTGGACGCGGCCGCGCTTCTGCCGATCCAGAGCCTTGAGCCCGCGAGCCAGGAGGTACCGAATCACGTCGGCCCGGGTGACCCGCACCCCAGGGTTGCTCGCGGCCATCCAAGCAGCGACCTGGTCTACCTCGGTGAGCATATCTTCCGGGATGCGAAATGCGACTTGTTGCGTTGCCATTCGATGCGCTCCATCTTCAGCGGTGTTTGGCGCTTTCGGAGAGAGTAGCGACGATGGCATGGTTTGTCAACCGCAAAGCGACAAACAGCGACAAACAGCGGCAAACAGCGGCAAACAGCGACAGACGCTGGACAAGCACAGAAAAAGAAAAAGCCCTGAAGGGCCTCGCGGACCAACATGGCTTCCCTTGAGTCTACTGGGCTACAGCGGGCTTTGTCCCCGGCGCCCGAAGGCTAACCAGGGCTTTTGGCGGAGAGCCGGGCTTGCAGAACTCGCCTGGCACCCGTGCCCTCCAAACCGCTGCGCCCCCGTTCGCGTTCCACCAGCAAAAAGCTCGGTGTCAAGCGCAAGCGCTTGGCGTCCCTGGCGCCTTAGCCTCGATGCCATATCAGGTGAGCTTTGTCCTGAAGCATCGCTGCATGGCGTCTCAGTAGCCCCCGAAGGGTTTACTGGGACCGGTGCGGACCTCACTGGGAGCCTCAGGGCAGCCGAAGCTGCTCCGCGCTTGCCCACATCGGAAGGCGCCCGGGCTACCGGCCGCCCCAACCCGCACCCGCCACTGATGAACCCCAGAAGTGTGCCCGACGGGGCAGGGCACGTCAACTATTTTTTTTCAAAGGGCTGCGCTGGACCCGCGGGCCCGCAGGCCCGCGATTAAAATGCTTTGCCGTGCTTGCGCGGGCGGGTCTGGTTGAAGGCATGCTTGGCCAGAACAGCTGCACCCAACGGAATACCCCGAGCGCCGCAGAAGTCCAGCAGCCGGATCATGAGGTCAGCCGCTTCCTCAGCGACGTGTGTGAAACCCGGAATGCTTTTGCTCTGCGGATCCCCATGTCGAAGAGCTTCCAGCATCTCTGACAGCTGGTTTCAAGAAGTTGGACAAAGCGGTCCACTCCCTGTTCCGGCTTCATAGACAGCAGTTTCACCAGCGATACTACCACTGGCCAGAGCTTCCATCTCCACCGGCTTAACATCCGAGCTACCCGCCCGTAGTCTTGAAAGATTTATTGCTGCGTTGAAATCCCTGTCTATGGCCAACCCACAGACAGGGCACTTGTAAACACGTTCGGATAGAGCAACAGGCTTGATCGCCCCGCAACCCGAGCATGTCTTCGTCGAAGGGTAATACCTGTCCGCAATTACCAAATCCCTGCCGTGCATCGAGGACTTGTACTCAAGCTGGCGACGAAACTCAGCCCACCCCTGTCGGGAGATGGAACGTGCCAGACAATGGTTCTTGACCATTCCTCGGACATTGAGATCTTCAATTACAATCCCTTGGTGCCCCTGCACCAAGTCTGTTGTGGTTTTGTGCAGCAGATCATTTCGGAGGTTGGCTAACTCCAGGTGCTTCCGAGCCAGCTTGCCTACGGCTTTGCGTCTACTTGCAGATCCTTTTTGTTTCCGGCTCACGGATTTCTGAAGTCGCCTGACTTGTTTCTCCAGATTCCCCCACTTGCTAGAATGTTGAACCTTCCTTCCATCGGACATCGTGGCCAATGCTGAGATCCCAAGATCAACTCCAATAGCCCCTTTGGCTTTCGGGGGCTGGGAGATGACTTCAGTATCTACAGCGATAGCCGCAAACCACTGGCCCGCCGTTCGGCTCACCACGGCGGACATGATCTTCCCAGTGAAGCGAAGAGTCTCCCGCATCTTGACCCAGCCCAACTTGGGCACCCGGATATTCTTGCCATCGAGGCTGAACTTGTCATTGGCGATGCTGAAGCTATCCTTCGCCAATCCCTTTTTCTTGAACTTTGGATAGCCCGGTTTCTCGCCCGCTTTCACTCGCCTGAAGAAGTGTTGGAAGGCACCTTGGAGATTGTCAAAGGCACCCGCAGTACAGTCTCGGTGAACGTCGTAAGTCCAGGGCAGTTCAACTTTCCGAAGAGCGTTGAAATTGATCTTTAGGCTTCGCCCATTGGGTTTCTCTCCCGCCTCGTAGGCTTTCTTCCAAGCAGCCAGTGCCCAGTTGTACGTGAACCTGGCTGTACCACAGGCCCGTCGGAAGTAGTCTTCCTGGGCCGGAGATGGGATCAGCCGTATTTTGTGGGAGAGGATCACTCAACTACTCATTACGCAGCAAATAGGATTGTGGACGCCATGCCCACAACAGGCTGATGTGGCCCCAGGAACACAGCCAAGGCAGGCATCGTGCCCATCCCCTGTAGGGGGTTTCCCGCAACGAGCACACGAGCGTTTTCCCGTCGCCGCCTCTCCCGTGTCCTTATAGCGCCACACTTTGCCATCCCAAAAGGTGCGATGTCCGCGCTCCCAGGATTCAGCCATCGTTTCCATCTCCCGTTGGCTTCTCCGTGGCAGCAACTAACACTTTTTTCCTACCGCCCCTTCTCCCATACAGTCTGGCTGAGAAGGACGCGATTAGAGCCACTACGTCCTGGGCAAACTCTTGCTCAAATTCCTTATGCTCTTGCTCCTCTAGCACCACCACGTCAACACCCAAGCCCTCGCAGTAACCCTGGAACACCGTGAATCCATAGTGACATAATCTGTCCTTGTACTCCACCAACACCCGTTTCACGTCCCCGCCAGGTATCCGCTTGAGGAGCTTCTTGAACTGCTTGCGGTTGTCATTTAGGCCGCTGCCGATGTCCTTGAACAATTCTGGCTTCCAGCCTTCTTGGAGGCAGTGCTCCAGGAGCCTGCCTACCTGTCTGTCCAGGTTCTCTTTTTGTTTATGTGTGGAACAGCGACAGTATGTCAGCGTAACTGTCCGACGAATGGCGTCTTCGCCTCGGAGTCGTTCAATCTCGGACATGGGGATGAGCCGGTGATTACCGGGGCTCCTTACCGTCTTGATCTTTCCGGCTGCGTCCCAGCGCCTCAGTGTTCGGGGCGTTGTCCCCAGAAGCCTGGAGGCTTCCGACAAGGGCAGCAGCGAGGTCATAGTGCTCTTGGAACTCATCCGGCGTCATGTCCTCCGTAAGTGGCGGATCGATTGGGTAAACTTGGCCATCTTCCGTTTTGAACTCTGTCCTGCTCACTGAAACCACCCTCATTTTAGTCCTCCTGTTAGCCCTGTCAAGCCCCCTTTGTCCAAGTTTATCCAACTTTCTTGGAAGCGGCTTTAACCTCCAGGGCCGCGACGTGGAGCATCTCTGGGAACCGTTCCAGCTGCCCCAGGCTGGGGCCGGGGCAAGTAGCTCGAGTCATGATTCCACCTCGTTGGTCAGTAGCACAGCACACGTAACGTCGACGTCCCATGTCTCGTCGGTTTGCTGCGCGTTCCAGCGCGCGACGAACGCCCGCAACTCGTCAACAGCGTCCAGGTCGCAGTCCTCGTGGTGGTCGTCCAGCGCGTGTTCCAGGAGATCATCTGCGTCCAGGCTCGGGTGGCGCACCGAGCATGCCCAGACGTAGGCCGGCGGCTCGGTCTCCTCGTCGGCAAACCAATCGAGCAGGTCCGCGACAGACGGGGAGTAGCCATCGTTCCCCGTCCCGTCCCAGTACACGGGACCGTCGTAGTCCGACGCCGGGATGTGCTCGGCAGCCGCAAACCGCCTGGCCTCGCGAGCCGCCTCGCGAGCCACCTCGCAGGGGCCACAGAACAGCCGGTGCTTCCGGTCGTGCACCGCTCCGCATTGCTGGCAGGCAGGCGGTGCGCAGCATCGCTCGGCCATGCCCTGTGCGTTGCTCCCGTGGGACTTGGCGGTTCCGACCACGGTGCCGCACGAGCCGCAGGCATAGGCCACGACCTCGTCGGGGTTGGTTTGCTTCACCAGCGCGATGGGCTTGGTCATCGGGCGGGCTTGGGCTTGGGCTTGGGCTTGGGCTTGGGCTTGGGCTTGTTCGCTTCGTTCCATGCTTGTTCTGCCTTCTTCAGTGCGACCCCGAACGCCCGGGCGATGCCTGTGTATCCATCGACATCGACGGCGACGTAGTAGGTTCCGTTACGCAGAAGTCCATTCGCGATCCATGGCAAGCCCCGACGCCGGAGCGCGTCCAGGGCATAATCTAAATTGACCCAGCTCGTCTCCAGGGGGCGAAAGCGCGTGGTATGCGCCATGCCGTCGGGCGGGAGCAAGTCCTCCAGGTCAACTATCGTACGCAGTTTGGTCATCGACGGCTCCTTCGTTACAACGCGCCATCCCCGGCGCAGCAGGCATCGTCATCGTCATCATCGGCATCGGCATCGGCATCGGCATCGGCCCCCCGGGGGGTTTCCAGCAACACGTCGTCGTCACCGAAGGGCTTGGTCACGCGCCAAGAGTTGTTGTTCTCGATGACCTTCTGGTATCCGTTGTTGCGCATGTTGCTGCGGAGGATGTGGTTCTCCGGTGTATCCGGGATGTCATCGAGGGTCTTGACGGTACCCCCCAGGAAGAAGATCCCCGGTCGCTGGGTTACCCGGACGTCGGTTTTGAAGGCTTGGCCATTTTGCGTGAACTCGTCCCACTCCTTCACGTGGAAGACGAAGCCATAGGGCTTGGCCCCGTGCCGCTCTGTGACGTCCTTGGCCATTGCAACAGCGAGTTCCACGGATTGGGGCAGTGGGAGGTCCGGGATTTCCCGCGCGGTCTCCTCGTCGAAGAAAGTCCCCGGGGACAGGAAGACCGCGTAGCGCTTGGTAACGTGCGTGGGCAGATCATCTGGCATCCTATCTCTCCTTTGAAGCTTCGGATGTAGCTTTGGAAGTCTCAGCGCGCGGGAGCCACAGCAGAATAGCTGAAGCCCACGGTGCAACGGAACCCGGGGCCCGACCGTGATCGGGCCTGTCGTCTGGGTAGCGCAGTGCCTCGTGGGTCGGATCCAGGATCCGTTCGCCGTCCCAGACCACGAAGTGCAAGACGCCGGGATGGTTGAGGCTAGGCACCGTGAGGATGGCCGGAATGCGCAGGGACGGCCACACGAGCGATGGGAGCGCGGGGACCCCGTGCACTGTGAGGTATGCCGCCAGGGCTTCCTCAGATACCCCGTCTCGGCACGCGTCGGGGAAGCCCTCACGGACGGTCTCGAGGTCCACGCCCAGTACTGTGGCCGCGGCGGCCAATCCGCACTCGCCGTAGGCTTGTTGCTTGACCAGCCTCATTTGCCTCTCCGGGGCCCGGGTGGTGTACTCGGGCTCCGCCTCGCGACCGGCGAGGCCATCGGCGAGAGAACTTGCGTTTGTCCGACCCCGGGGCGCTGCATCACCCAGATGCCACGGATGCACAGGGAACTGCGCGTACCAGGCGTCTGCGTCGGACCACATGTTGGGCGCTTTGAACTCCACGTAGAGAACCTCGCACTCTTCGGGCTTGAAAGGCCCGAAGTACCGGTTGCCGAGGGTTTCGCTGCTGCGCCTCGTGGTCATCACTCCGCGTGTCCATGAGATGATCATACCGTCCTTCAGGACAGCGATGGCGCCCAGCCGGGCAGGCAGCTTGGAACCCCCGGTTGTCTCTGCTTTCTCTGCTTTGTTGTCTGCCATCGGCATGTCTCCTGTCTGCCCCGTTGGGGCTGAGTACGAGCCTGTACCGTGCCCCCGGGCTTCCGTGTCAGTCGCACGCCTGTTCGGCCGCTGCGGTAGCAGGGTCGCCGGGGCCCATGTTCCACCGGTCGGCGATGTGATCTGCTAGTACCGCGCAAGGGGCGCGGTCGTAGATAGTGGCGACGCACTCGACGTCGACAGGATCCCAGAACTTCGGGATGGGGTGCTCGCCGCACCCAGCAGCGTACACCTCGCGGTACGTGGTCTGGTCGCGTGCGTCCGCCTTGCAGGTGTCCATCCGAGCACAGATGCGGTCAATCTGCGCGCCCCGGTCCACGGCATCGCCGCACCCCAGGAGCCCCAGGCACCCAGCCAGCACCAGCCCTGCCGTCCCTGCTATTCTCGTCATCGCGGCTCCTCTGCATGTCAGGCATGTCATGTTAGAGAATAGGGCCTTGGACGGGCCTTGTCAACAGAGAACTCTTGCACCGGTCAAAGCTCTTTGCTACGCTGTTCGGCAGTGGCAAACGACCCGAGTAATGGTCTGCTGCCCCAGCACCCAGTGGCTTCGACGGCATCCTGTCTCCGAAGCCAAACCCGATAGCTGCGCCCTGTTGTAGCTCGATGGCCCCCCTGCGGCCCCTCAAACAACTCCTGGCAGGATGCTCTCGGGCAGGCCCAGAACACGGGCCAGTTCGTACGGCGTCAGTCGGTCGGCGACGGGGCTCTGGGCGTTCCACGGCCTCCGGAGGACGACGACGCGGCACGCCGGCGGCATCACGGCGCGGATCTCCTCGGCCTCCGCCGCGTGGTCTTCCACATGCAGCCATGGGCCGGAGTCCCTGGCGAGGAAGTCAGCCTTGCTGCTCACATGGTCGCAGGGGACTCTATCAGTGAAGCCATGGGCCGCGAGCCAGGCCCGAGTCGCGAGCATCGTGAGGCGCCGGTCGGCCCGCCGCGTGACGAATCGCAGGTCCCCGCCCAGCTTCCAGTAGGCCAGGAGGACTGCGTGTGTGTCAGGGTACGGGCGAACTTCGGACCGCAGGAAGTCATTGTTGGCCCAGAACTCCTGCAGGACCGCATCGATGGCGTCCCGAGAGCACAGCTCGGGTCGCAGGTCCTCCGGGAGCCCCCCCAGATAGCTCGAGGCCGCGTCAGCGATGTCCCACACCCGGATGGCTTCCGGGGGCAGCACGAAGTGGAAGACGCGGTAGAGCTTCAGGCACGCGGCGCCCACGATGTCAGCGATGACCCCATCGATGTCACAGTATACTCGTTCGAGCATAAGCCCTGCCTCCGTGTAGGCAGATGTGCGCCCGGCGCAGCGTCTTCTCATACCATGTCAGACATGGCATGTTAATATAGAGAAGGAGCCCGGGGCCTGTCAACCCCGAAAAACCTGGACAGGGCCGAGGCCTGCATGCGACTCTTGGAGTCGGGAGTATCTCGGCTGTGGTATGGCCGATGGCTACTCTGCAGACCCAGCGCTTCGGAACTCTCCGAATGCGCAACCCGCTAGCTGCGTTCTCAGCTAAGCGGTCCTGAACGCTATGACCTTGAGGGGCACTTGCAGGGAGAACGCGGTGCGCTGCGGATGTGCGTCGACGCGCTCGAGGAGGAGGGCCCGCGGGAGCACGAGGGTACTGCTCTTGCCCCAGGCGCTCGCCGGCCCGAGGTGACAAGCGGCGGTGGTGAGCAGCGGGAACTGCAGGGCGTCGATCAGCCACGTTGCGAGCAGCGCCCAGCACGTTTGTGGCGTGGCGGCCTCACGCAAGGCCTCGAAGTTGACGTACAGGCGAGGCATGCGCTTAGCCGCGTCCAACACCGCGTGCCACCGGTACCCGTCCTCAGGGGCGTGGTCTTCTGCCGCCAGGACCAGCCGCAGGTCGTTCAGGGGCTGATTGGCGTCGCGGAGCAAGAGCCTGGTCCAGATATCTCTCGTGAGGTCCTCGCGGAGGCCGACGTGCGGCGCCTCGCCCAAGGCTTGCTCCAGGGCCCCAAGTTCTGCGTGGTCCATCGTAGCTCCTCCGCCCCTTACGGGAGTTCTGGGCCGGTGGGCAGCGCCCAGAGGTTGATTATCTGCTTGTGCCGACGGCCGAAGGCCATTGGGGCTGCTGTGGCCCGCGTGGACCGGACCAGGCCGTCTGCCCGGAGTTGGAACAGGGTGAGGTTGGCAACCCGGTGGTCGAGGGCCAGGACCGCGCGGATGTCCCGCGTCGGGCTCTCGGGGTGCTGTCGGAGGTAGTCCAGGATGGCCTGGCGGCGCCGCGTGACTTCTTCCGTACGGTGTCTCATGGGTAACCGTTGCTCCTTGCGCCCCCGGGTTGCGGGTTGCGGGCCAGGGCCTCATCTGCTCCAGCGCGTCGGGCACTCCGGCCAGGTCGCTTACGACGCGGAAGGGCGCCCCCTCGGCGCCCAGGCGCTGCGTGAGTAGCTCGAACGTGCCTGGGTCCACCTCGACCCCGAGGGCGTCGTGGTGGAGCTGGTGCGCGGCGACGAGGGTCGAACCACGGCCGCAGCACGGGTCGAGGACCAGGCGGCGCTTCGGCGTATGGCCCCCCGCGGGCGGGACATAGTCCCGCAGGATCTGGGTCATGAGGTCCACGGACTTCTCGCCGCGGAGTCGCGAGCCGAGGGGCCCGGCCTTGGGCGGACCCTCCGCGATGTAGTAGCCGGCCGGGGTCCACCCACCGATAAAGGCCCGGGTGCGCGGTCTCGCCGCGTACACCAGGTAGGAGACGCAGGGCGGTCCGTCGCCCTGCATCCGGAAGCGGCCGCCGGGGATGATGGCAGGTACCCCGTGGAAGGCGTAGCGCCCCGCTTGCTGAAGCTCGTAGCGCCAGTGCGGGCCCAGGATGTCGTCGGTGACGGAGACGATCCAGCCGTTGGGCACGAGCGGGGGGATGACCCGGCAGAAGCTCTCGACGTGGGACGCGGCCCACGGCGGGTACCCGATGAGCCCTCGTGTGTGCCCATCGTTGGCATCGGAGGCGCCTGCGTTGTGCCCCTTGGTCGTGGCTTCGGAGTATGGCGCGTCGACCACCACGGCGTCCGCGGTAAAGCTCGGGGGGCTTGCGGCTGCGGCTGGGCCAAAGAGGTCGAAGAGGTCGAAGAGGTCTCCTTGGAGCAGAACGATCATCGGCGGCGGCTCATTCGCTCGCGGGAGCCTTGGGAGCCTTGGGAGCCTTGGGAGCCTTGGGAGCCTTGGGAGCCTTCCGTGGGCCCGTGGGGCGACTTGCCGGTGGGGCCTCCGCCTTCAGGCCGAGACGCTTGCGAACGCGGGGAATACCCTCGGCGAGGATACGGTCCACGAGGCGCGACCGGGGTACACCGGTCTCCTCGACGAGTGTGTCCAGGGCCTCGAGTTGGCCTGGGTCCACGGTGGTGTTCAGGGGGATGCGGAGGGGTCCGGGCGTCTTGTGGAGGGCCCGGGAGTGCACGTCCCCGAGGTACTGGCGGATACGCTGGTGGAGGTCCATGGGGAGAGAGTATGGCAGGCATGGCAGGCGTGTCAAGTAAATCGGGGTAACAGCCGAGACACATGGGCAAACGGGTTCCGGAAAGACCCGTGGGTGCACGGGGGCCTGTGGACGCATGGGGGCCTGTGGACGCATGGGGGCCTGTAGGTGCACGGGAGGATGTACCCCCGCGCCGTACTACTGGCTCGGTACTGCGTAGGGGTAGGGGGGAATACCCCTAGGGACTCGGTGCTCGGTGCTCGGTGCTCGGTGCTCGGTGCTCGGTGCTCGGTGCTCGGTGCTCGGTGCTCGGTGCTCGGTACTCGGCGGCGATTCGTGGTTTCCTGGCGGTCCATGGCTCGCGCTGGATTGCGGGGTTTCCCTGGATTGCTTTTCTGCCAGTTTGCCAGATCCCTGTGAAATTTCCGCGGGTTTCGTCAAGTCGATTCTCCGGTGCACAGCGGATCTGCATTACTGGCTTGATCGCGCGGGAATGGACCACGGCGGATTTTTTTCTTGATTGATTCCGTGGGTTTGCGAAATAGATTTTTTCGCAGATCTCATGACAAAGCAAGAAAAATTGCAAACTATGAAAAGTTTTCGCACCACGAACAGATTTTCGTAGTTTGCAAACTCTCGGTTTCCTTCCGTTTTCTGCCATTTTTCATTTTTTTTTCGGGTTTTACTGCGAAAAATTTGCATAGTGAAACCCCAATCGATCCGAAAAAACCCGAATGATTCCGGGCATTCGACCTTTGGCCCAAAATTTTCATAGTTCGATTTCAAGTTCATTCGCACAAGGAGCACACCATGGCAGCACGCGGCAAGGGGGCAGGATACCAGGGCAGCAAGTGGCTCCGTAGGGAGCGACGGCTGGCCCTGTACTCGCGAGACGGACTGGCGTGCTGCTACTGCGGGCACGGGGTGGAGGACGGGGCGGTCCTGACCCTGGACCACCTCCGCCCCTACTCCAAGGGGGGGAGCCACGCCAACAGCAACTTGGTGACCAGCTGCCTCCGGTGCAACAGCGCCAGGGGCACTCGGTCAGTAGCCGCGTTCGCCCGGGACGTGGCGGCATACCTGAACCACGGCGTGGCCGCAGAGGACATCATCCGCCGCATCCGCAACACGGTGCGCCGCACGGTAGACGTGCAGGCTGCCAAGGCCATCATCAACCGGCGCAGCGGCTACAGCGCCGCGCTCAACAGCTAACGCAAGGAGACGGGCATGAACACGACAATGGCGAGGCACTACGGACACGACGGCGGGGCTGCCCTGGACGGGCTGGCCCTGGTACTGGACAGGGCACTGACCAGGGCCCTGTTGGGCCTACAGTACACCGTGGCAGTACTGGCCGCGGGGGCCCTGGTAGCCACCGTTGTGGCGGGGGCACTGGAGCCGGCGGCCTTCGGGCTGCTGGCCATCGCAGTAGTGGCGGCGGGAGCCGCCATCACTATCGCCGCGGACGCCGCGGACCTGGAGGCGGCCCCGGAGGCGGCCCCGGAGCCGACCCCGGAGCCGACCCCGGAGGCGGCCCCGGAGCCGGGGGGGACCTGGGTCCCTCTGGCCAATGGGACGGGGGCCCTGTGGGTCCTAGCACTGGAGGCGGCCCCGGCCCCGGAGCAGGTGCTCCTGTCGGCGGTCCAGGACGAGGTGGACGGGGCCATGTGGGCAACCGAGAATCCAGCTCTGGGGCGGCCCTCACTGCTGGACACACACGGCAGCTTGGCGGCTGCGGTGGCGAAGATCACCGGCGCAATACTGGCCACGGTGCTCCTGGGGTACCTGGCCCCGGAGGCACTGGCGCTGGCCACGGTGGTACTACCCCTTTCGGGGTCCCGGAAGATGGTGTGGGGGGCAGCCCAGCAGCTGGAGGGCTGCGAGTGGGGCTACCAGCGGCAGCGCATTCTCTCGGGGCTGACCCCGGAGGAACAGGCCGAGGCCCTCCGACTGGCGCAGGAAATCCAGTCGGAGAAGGAGCGAGTCCAGGAGTACCGGCGGGAGCAGGCGGGCCGGGCATACCAGCGGGCGCTGGAGGCTGTAGGGCTTATCACCCTGCTAGCCGACGGGATTAGCACCAGGGCTAGGGAGCTGGTCGACAGGTTTAACACCCTGTCGCAGATTCGAGCCCACGGGACGGCCGTGGGTCCGGAGGAGTGGGCGGTGCTGGCCGCCACCACGGAGAGCTGGCTGGCGTCCCCATCAGGGCTGAGCGCGGCGCGGATGCTGTACTCCCGCCAGGCGCGGGACTTCCAGGAGGCGCAGGACCTGCTGGAGCTGGTGACAGGGCTCCAGGACGACGGACCCGAGGCCCCGGCCCCGGCCCCCGACATGAACCCGACGGGTGCGGGACTGGCGACGGTCCAGGCGTACCCGGCGGACCCGGCGGACCCCGGCCCCGACAACAGCCCCGACAACAGGGAGTTCTCGGATACTACTGGGATGTCCTTTGGGGACATCTCCCGCATGTTGCTGGCCGGGAGGGTGCTCTCCCCGAGCGCCTCAACAGAATACAAGCAGTGGTACCTGACCCTGCCCCCGCGCCTCCGGGGCGACTACGCCATGCCCAAGGCGGACCACCGCAACTAGGACAAGCGACTTGCCCCCCAGCGTGGTGCTGGGGGGCTCAACTAGCAACAGGAGACAAGACAATGGCTAGCACGAAGCAGACCCCGGCGGAGAAAGCACAGGCCATCCTGGCAGACCTTGGGTGCGAGGCGCTCCAGTCGGCCCTGGTCAAGCAGGCGGTGGCAGGCGCGGAGCGCAGGCTCCGCGTCCAGGCCCAGACCAGGACGCTGAGGTACACGGCGGACCTGGAGGAGACGGTGGCCCACGCGGGCTTCCTCTCCGGGCTCACCCCGGAGCAGGAGATGTCCTACGCCCGGGCCAAGGCGGTCAGCGCGGGCTTCGGCACCGTGGCCAAGGACCTGGCCACGGCGCTGGCCGGGGAGATCCGGGAGCGGCACGGGATCGAGGCCCCGGCCCCCAAGGGGCTCGACAAGGCCAAGGCCAACGCCATGACCGAGATCCTGGCGGCAACGACGGATCCCGGGGCCATCCGGGACCGCATGACCACGCTGGACAGCGCCAAGGACCTCGATGCGGTCAACGCCATCCTGGCCACCCTGGCCACGTTGGGCAACGTGGCGCCGGACAAAAGGGCCCCGGTGGGCAAGGTGTAGCAGCAAAAGCTCCGGCCCTTCGGGGCCGGGGCTTTGCCGGGCAAAGGCGCAGTCGCGGGGTTCGAATCCCCGGCCCGGCACCGAGGAGAGGAGAGCAATGGCACGCGGCAACGGTAGCAACGGGACCGTCCCGCAGCGACAGGTTGAGGCGACCCTCCGGGTTCGCCTCGACTACTGGACGCTGCGTCGGCGTGGCGTGCCAGAGGACATGGCGCGGGACTTGTCCCGTGTCACGGCCCGGTACGAGTCGGCCATGCTGGGGGCCGAGCGTACCTTGCAACAGAGGGGCACAACCGTCCAGGAGCGGGAACGGGCCCGTTCGGTGCTGGACGGGGCACGGGAGCGCCGTAAGGCCCTCTCGGGTGCTGGCCCCCGGCAGAAGCGGGTTGTGGAGTCCCCGAAGCACTCGGGGGTTCCGGCGGGCAACCGGGAAGTCCAGGACAACACCCTGGCTTTGTGGACCGCAGCGCAGTCCACCCGTTTCCCGCGGCCCGACGCGCTGGCCCGGATGTCAGGTGACATCCCGGCGGTCATGGCGTCCATCCCGGAGGACCGCGGCCCCCGTAAGCGGGGCAAGCGTAAGCGGGGCAAGGGGCGGACGCGGCAGCGGGCCGTGGCCGCTGCGACACGGGGGGTGTCGGAGCGGTAGGAAGGTGTGCCGCTGAGGCACACTATCTGGCAGTGAAGGTGTTGCTGCCGGAGCGCACTGCCCGGAATGGGTAGTGTGGCACCTTGACAACCGAATACGCCGCATGTCTCGCCGCAAGGCTTGCAGACATGGGCCACCCGGACCTACAAGGTTCCCGCAGTACCCCGATGGGGAGTCCTGCCGCGGAGATACCAGCTTCATGTCCCCCGCGGTCGCTAGGTTCCGGGTGCAAGCAAGGGTACAGTCAGACGCTTGGCCGCAATCGGCCAAGCACATCTGGCAGCGTCGGAACGCGCCCCCGGGCTATGCCTTGGGGCTGCTGGGGGTTCGACTCCCCTTGCTGCCACCGAGTGTGGCATTTTGCCCCAGTTGGGGCAGTTGGGGCATTTTGCCCCAGTTGGGGCATTTTGCCCCAGTGGATTGGGTATGCCAGGAGAGACTGGGGTGACTGCACCCCCCTCGCCATGGCACCTCACTGGGGAATTTCTCCCCAGTTGGGGCGTTCTGCCACACCCCACCGGGGCATTTTGCCCCACAGAACCTTACCTTACCATACCCCACAGGTAGGGCGATGTAGGTATCCTGACCAGTCGGTCATCTCGTAGCCCCAACTACCAAACTGACCAGTCGGTCATCTCGTAGCCCCGGCTAACTGGCTGACCAGCCAGTCAGTTTCCGGGGCCCAAACTGTGGGCCACGGTCCCCAACCGACTACTGGGGGGCGAGCCAGGACCCACGGGTTCCCACCCGACCTGGCCCGCCCCCTATCCCTCCCGGCGGAGGACCGGGCAGGTGGCTCCCAAGCCGCCAGCCCCGGGGGTTCGACACCCCCGGCCGGGACCGCGCTGCGGACTCTGAGCCAATTCCGGCTCCGAGCCCGACAGCCGAAAGCCAGGCACACGGGAGGGGTCTCTCGACCCACATCTCCCTACCTGACTTTCACCAGACGGAGCGAGCGCTGATATCGGCTGCTGCTCCCCAACCGTGATGAGCCCGGCCAGTACCCGGGCGAAGGAGACATCACCATGAACCAACTACTCGAACGCGTCCTGCGGGACGCAGCAGCCCGCGGCGACAAGGCCGCGGCCTGGGCCCTGAGAAAGGTCCAGGAGGAGCAGGCCCGCCTGCTCCGCAATTCTGCCCGGAACCCGCTGCCCCCCGCGAACGGGGGCCCGGTCGCTGACCGGACCGACCCGGCCGCCGCGGCGGCCAGCCGCGCGGCCCGGCGCGCCGAGGCAGAGGCCCGGCGCATCGCCGAGGCCAAGGCCCTGGCGTTGGGCGGCCTCGTCGAGGCCTCCTGGACCGCCCACGTGGCGGCGACCCGGGCTACCGCCCGAACCGCGGCCGACCTGCGGGTCGGCGCGGTCCTCGAGGACGCCGGGGCCCGCGCGGCCCTGGCGCTGGAGGAGGGCGACCTGCGGGCCGCCCTGGCGCAGCTCCGCCAGCTGCGGCCGGCCGAGTGGGCCGGCGCGGCCGCCGGGGCCCTGGCCCCGGCCGAGGCCGCCGAGGCCGCCCAGGCCCTCGCCCGGGCCGAGGCCCAGATCCTGGGCCTCGTCAGTGCGGTCGCCCGGAGCCTCCGGTGCGAGCCGGAGGACCTGGGCGAGCTGGGCGCGGCCCAGCTCGACGCCATCGCCCGGGCTTCGGCCCGGGCCCGCACCGCCAGCCAGGCCGCCGAGGCGGCCGGCGAGGCCGCGGCCGAGGCGGCCCCCACCCTGGAGCTGCTGTCGCAGCTCCAAGCGGTGCTCCGCACCGCGCAGGCCGAGCGGCGGGCCGCCGAGGCGGCCCAGGGCCGCGTTCGCGGCATGAAGGCGGCCCGGCGGGGCCGCAAGGGTGGCCAGCGCCACCAAGCCCAGGGGGCCCAGGGGATGGAGTTCACCTCCGATCCCAAGGCCGTGGCCCGGTGGGCCGAGATCGCCGAGGCCATCCCGGCCCTGGCCCCGGCCCCGGCCTACATGGACAAGGAGGTCACCCCGCTGCCCCGGTTGGGGGACGTGGTGGTCCTGAAGCGCTGGTCCTTCGGGGCCAAGCGCTCCGGGGTGAAGGTGACCCCAGTCGCCCCGAAGGGGGGCCGCCCGTAGTGGCGCACTCCTACGGCGACCTGATGGTCGCCTGGGCACTGACGGAGCCGCGTTGCGGCGCCGTCCGGCTCCTGCCCTTGACGGCCGAGCTGGAGGCCGAGGACATCGCCCTCGGTTTCCTGGAGCTCGAGTTCGCCCTGTTCCTGGGCCAGCTCGACTCCGCCGCCACGATGCTCCGCGAGGAGCCCGTGGACCAAGGCGAGGGGCTCCTGGACATCCCGGAAGTCCCGGAAGTCTGGGGCCCGGGGCCCGGGGCCCGGGTTCTCCCGTGAGTAGTTATCGGGAGGTGCCCCTGCGCTGGCAGGTGGAGGGGCCCCTGAGCGCGGTCTGGCCGCGGTTCTGCGCCGCGGCCGGAGCCTTCGACGGCATGACGCCGGCGGCGGCCGTGGATCTCTGCCCGGTGGCCACGCGGCCGGCCGACGTCTGGGTAGCCGCAATGGCCGCCTGGGACGTGGCCTGCGGCGAGGCTGGTGTCGGGGGGGACCGCGGCAACCCGGAGCCCGCACCGTTCCTGGTGCGGGTGCTGGGGCACGCCTGGGAACTCCGGTACGGTTCCGGAGCCAGCCAGGCCGTGCTGACCGGCACGACGCAGGGCCACACGGTCCGTCTGACCGTGGAGGGCCCGGGGTCCGCCCTGGAGTCCGTGGCGACCCGCGTCGTGGCGGCCGGCGGTGTCCCGTGGGACACCACGTCCGACTGGAGCCTCGCACCGACGGAGTCGGGCTACTGGTCCTGCGACGTCCGGCCAGCGGAGCGGGCGCAGTGGCTCGCTGACGTACTGCGCGCCGAGGCCCGGGGTGACCGCTAGTGGCTGCCACCATCGTCGCGTTGGTCTGGAGCCGCACGGCCCTCGGGGCTGTGCGACTGACAGACCCGGCCACGGGCAAGTCCCTGGGGATGGCAGCCGCGCTGCAGCTCGCGGGTCGCTGGCCCGACGTGCTGCGCACCGAGGCCCGGCGCCAGCTTGGTCTCGGGGCCGAGATCTCCTCGGAAGATCTGAGCCCCGACTGCCCCGACTGCGAGGCCGCGCAGTGATGCGCGCCCTGCAGCGCCGCATGGGGCGCCTCGCCAATGCCCGAGCGGCAGCCCGCCGCAACATGCGGGACGCCGAGCGGACCTGCCGGGAAGCCCGCCAGCGGGTAATCCGGGAGAACGGCGCCCTGTCAGCGGCCGGTGCGCTCGAGCTCGCCGAGGCCACGCGGGGGGAGTCGGCGGCTCGCCGCGACTTCGCCCGGGCGTCCGAGGCGTTCCGCGACGTGGAGCGGGAGTTCCACGCCGCGCGAGCGCTGCGCAGCGAGATGCTGCGACGGCTTCCGGAGCCGGAGCGCTGGTCAGCGCTGAGCCACGCGGAGCTCGGCCGGATGCTGCGCTCCGTGGACCGCGTCCCCACCCTCGCGTGGGGCTGGGGCCTGGACCCCGCGAGCCCCGCGCAGCCGGACGCGTGGGCCCGACTCCGCTGGGTCCTGGCGCTGTTCGCCCAGGACGAGGAGAGCCGCCGGCGGCTGCGCCGAATCGCCGCCCGCCAGACCCGCCAGACCCGCGAGGCGGGCACGGGCACGGTGCAGGCGTGAGCCGCATCGGTGGCCCCGACTACGTCTGGGGCCCGCGCCGCGGGTTCACCCTGGCCTCCGAGGGCGAGGGTCGGAGCTTGATCTGGGCCGTGGCCGAAATGACGGTTGGGCCCGGAGGCGCCGTGCCGGACTGCACGGTCACGGTCAACCGTCCCGGGCCGAACCGGCGCCGGGAAGTGGTCGTGCGGTCCGTGTCGCTGGCCGAGCTTGCCTTCCTGGTGGGCCACGCTCGGGGTCTCGGTCTCGGCCTGTCAGAGCCGGCGACGCGCCGTCGTCTCCTGCCCTGGGAGGTGACGCAATGAACCCCGCCGACAACATGTGCCGTCTCGGCGTGGCCAGCGCCGAGCTGGGGGCCGCCACGTCGCGGTACCGGGGAGCCGAGCAGGAGGCCCAGGCGGCCTGCGTGGCCGCCCTGGACGCGCTCCGGGTCGCAGCGGATCTCGCCACCACGGCGCAGATCCTGCTCGACGACGCGGCCCGGCGAGCCGCTGAGGTGTCCGACGCGGCCAAGACGGTCGCCCTGCGGGCCCTGCAGGCTGCCGGCTCCCGCACGGTCGCGCGTCGGGGGGAGGCTCAGGCCGACCTGGCGCGGGCCGTCGCGGACACCCGGGCGGTCACGTGGGGCGCCCTTGCCGACAAGCCGCTGACGGCGCTCTGCTTGGGAGCGCAGCTGAGCCTGGCGCGGGCCACGGTCGAGAGCGTGTTCGGCCTGTTTGCCGGGCAGCGCGATGCATGCGGCGGCGTGGGCGCCGACGGCGAGTGGCACCAGCGTGCCCTGCCGGAGCTCTCGCGGCTCGAGCTTGAGATGCTCGGGCTGCCGGAGCGCCAGCGGGCGTTCGCGGCCCGGCTCGCTGATCGCGGCCTCGCCGTCATCCAGGCGGCGTGCGTCGTAGAGCCTGGGCGGACCCAGGGGTTCGACCCAGCCGCGTGGGCCGCGACGGACACTGTCCCGCTCGTGGTCAACGACTGGGGCGACCCGGCTGACGCGGCGATGCACCAGACCTGGGTGTTCGTCGTGAGGCCCGCGGACGGCCTCAACTGGAACCCGGACGCGGAGCCGGGAAGCCGGGAGGGGCTGGATCAGCGCCTCGCGCTGAACGCCTACCTCACGGCGTGCTACGCCGTGGGCTCGGGTTCGTCGCGCACCCCTGCCCCGGGAGCAGCCCGATGACCGCGCAGCGCGCCGCGGTGGAGGCGGCCGTCCGCTCGGCGGGGGGCCGAGTAATCGGCAGCCGGGTCTCCATGGCCTGGGGGAGGGCCCGACCGGGCTTGCTCCTGGAGCCCTGCAGCCTGAGCGAGGCCCGACCGGACTCCTTCGACCTCGTGGTCTGGGAGACCCCGGCCGGGTCAGCCTGCAACGGGCTCTCCCGGGCCCTGCGGGACGGGGCCCTGCACTGGGTCACTGAGCCCATCCGCCGGTGCCTGTCCCTGCAGGTCGTCCTGCCGGGACTGAGCTACGTGGCGCCCCACGCCACGAATGGCCGTGGGGACGCAAGCGACGCCCGGCTGCAGAGCTTTCTGCAGCGGGTGCGCGCGTTCGTCGCCAATCCGGTGGCCCCGGTGGTTCCTGGGAAATCGCCGGCTCCCGGCGGGCAGGGGCTGGGCGCCTGATGGCCAGGTCTACCTGCCGTACCGGGTGGGCCCGGTATCGCCGGGGGCTGTCTCGGGGGGAGCAGAACCGCCGAGCCCTGGCCGACGCCCTGGCCGCCCTGGCCGATGACCGGAGCACCCTTGAGGGGCTTCCGGACGTCGAGCCGGTGGGCCAGGTCGAGGACCTGGTACTCGACCAGGTCGAGGACCTGGTACTCGACCAGCTCTGGGCCCGACCGGCCCTGGTCGATGCGTTGCGAAGTATGCCCTCCGTGGCAGTACTCCGCGATGCCCTGGCTCCGCCCGAGCCGGCCGACTGGGAGGAGGCCATGGCACGGCTCCTGGAGAGCGGTCCGATGCTGATGATCGCACCCCGGGGGCGGACCTGCCGTGACCATGCCAGCGCCGGTGCGCGGCTACTGGGGGTCGGCGGGGAACCGATCTCCGTGCTCCTCCAGCGGGCCCGGGAGCAGAGCCAGTGGCGATTCTAGCCGCGACGATGTACGAGATCGTCGTGGGGGGCAACCGCACCGTGTATCGTGGCCCGCTCCAGGATTGGATCCTGAAGGGAGCCTGCACGGCGCAGGTGGCCCCCTTCGGGCCGCGGTACCACGTCTGCGGTCTCGTGCTTGACGAAGCCCGCGAGGTTGCGGTGGGTCGTTGCGAGTTCCGCGACGAGACCGGACAGGCTGCGGCCGGGCACGGGTCGCGAACGCACGCGGCCCGATACGACGACTGGCTCGCGGACCGCGTGGGCCAGACCCCCGGGGTGGGCTACTAGCCATGCCCGCGATGTTCGTGTGCTATCTGAGGGGGCAGGTCCGCAGCGGCGCCAGCCTGTGGCGGCCGCATCTGATCGGCGCCGACCTGCGCGGGGCCGACCTGCGCCGCGCCGACCTGTGGGGCGCGGACATGACCGACGCCGACCTGGCCGGCGCCAACATGTACGGCGCCGACATGCGGGGCGTCGTACTACGGGGCGCTGACATGCGCGGTGTCGTCCTGGTCGGAGCGGACATGACCGACGCCGACCTGGTCGGCGCCGACCTGACCGACGCGGTCATGAGCCGCGCCGTCCTGCACGACGCGGACCTGTCAGACGCGGACCTGTCAGACGCCGACCTGGTGGACGCCGAGATGGACCGCGTGGTCCTGGCCGGCGCAATCCTGGTCGGCGCGGACCTGACCTGCGCCGACCTGGCAGGGACGTGTCTCGACCCCGCGGCGGGATGGCCGCCGCAGGACCTGTCCGCATGGGGGCGGCTGCCGGACGGCCGGCTGCGCGGATGGCGCACGCGTCGGAGCACGCACGCTGACGCTACCGACTACGAGCCGGGCGTCTACGGGGCGCCGTGGTTCTCGGTCGACGAGACGACCGATTGCCACCCCGGGTTGTATCTGTTCCCGCGGCGCGCCGAGGCCGAACGGTGGGACGGCGAGTTCAACGGCGGGGGCGTGATCGCCGTCGCCGTCGAGGCGTACGACCTGCTGCGCGCCGGCGACAAGTGGCGCTGCCGGCGGTTCGAGGTGCTGGCGTGAGGACGCCGGCGCAGTCCACTGTCTCGGCTAAGGCATTGGCCGAGGTCGAGGCTGGAGCCTCGCTGGTGCAGCTCCTGGTCGCTCGGCGACCGCGCCGGCCTCACGCCAACGGAGCGCCTGGGGACTGGTGGTGCGACTACCGGCTCGTTGGGACGTTGCCCGACGGCAAGTGGCGCATGGAGTGCCAATACCTGCACGACGAGGACTCCGAGTACTGCAACGGTGTGGACTCGCACACCGGGCTGTGGTGTGCGTATTACTCGGAGCCCACGGCTGCGAAGGCCCTGCTGGCCCTCGCCGGCGACTCCGGGTTCGACAAGTCCATGTCGCTGCACCCGGTGCACAAGCTCGCCCTGCAAGCCAGAGACCTGGAGCACCAGGTCTACAGCGCACAGGCCAAGCTCTCTGACAAGGCCAAAGCCGCGCGCCGGGAGACAGTGCAGACCGCGGCCCAGGGGGAGTACATCCGGCTCTTGAAGAAGCGCCGGATCCACTCCAAGGCTATGCAGGGCCTGGCCCCGGAGGCCATGGTCGAGGTGTGTAAGACGACCGCCCGGGCCTTCCGCGACCAGTTGCTCGTGGAACTAGCCGCGCAGGAGCAAGAGTACGAGCGCGTGCTCCACGAACTCGAAGCCGAGTTCCGCATGGCCTCGGCCCGACTCGATAGCACTTGCGACGCCCTCCTGGGCGTTGCAAAGGAGTAGCAATGGCAATGGCAACGACGACAATGGCAACGGCAACGGCCGTCGGCGGGGTTCTGCCCCGTGCGTACGACGTGACCGAGGAGATGGGGCTGGAGGGGGGCGGCGACGGGTGCGTAGCCGTATGCCTCGCCGAGGCCCCCGACTTCGTCATGCTGCCCGGGGGGCTCGGGGGCGGCAAGGCACGGGTCGTGGAAGTCGCGACCTGGCCATGGGCCTGCCTCAGCCCGGAGTGCTCCGGGAGGGGCCAGCCGGTGCTGGTGACCGACCAGCGAGTCGACGGGCTCGCCCTCGCCCTCGCCGTGGTCTGCTGCGTGGCGTGCGGGCAGTTCCTGTTCGTGGCGCTACCGGAGCCGGGCGACTCGGGGGCCGCGCTGTGAGCGTTCCAGCGGACGGCCTGAAGAACGCTGTGGAACTCGGGGGCCACATCATGTGGCACCCGAACGTGGCAATGCCCGGCGGCCTGAGCATGCCCATGCTCACCTCGGGCGCCTGGGCCCTGTTCCACCCGGGCCTTGCGTCCCATCGAGGGATGGTGGGCAAGTTCTTCCGGGCCGCCGTCAGGTCGGTGGCGACGGCAGCAGGCAAACTGGACATGCTGGACATGCTGGACATGGGCCGGCCCTGGCGATTCATCGCCGGGGACACCACCGTCGTCTACGAGACCGCGGTGCCGAAGAGCCTGGTAGGGGTATTCCCCCCGAGCGGGGTCTTCGCAGCCGTCTCGTTGCCAGCCGGGGATACCGCAGCTCGGTTCACCCCGGGCGAGTTCAACTGGACGGCGGAGCTGCTCCCGGGGCTTTCGGGGCGCTACCGCTGGGCCACGACGACGACGACGATTCCGGCTCAGGGGCGCTGGTCGCCCAAGCACCCGACGCAGTTGGTGGGCCTGACGCAGGGTACGGAGCCGGTGGCTGCGGCGTTGCTGGTACTCCCGTGGGCCAATCTCATGGGCGTACTGGCGCTCGAGAAGCTTGGCATGCAGCTCTACTCTCGGCTGGAGCCGGGCGTCGCGGAGACCGAGCACCGGCTGGCCTTCAACGCAGGCCCCATGCTCCTGGTAGACGATACCCGGTGCGTGGTTGGTCTGCTCATGCCGAGCCGACCGGCAGTGTCTGTCGTGGTAGCCACGCAGAGTGTGTCGCTGTGACGCGCGGCGAGATGGCGCTGATGCGGAACCACGCCGAGGTGGTCGCAGAGGCCGGGGGCATGGGCTACACCCATGTGCTCACGGCTGATGGGCCTGTTGCTCTCGCCGATTGGGCCCCGTATGGCTTGCCCGGTGAGTACGCCGGGCAGCTTGCTGTTCGAGACGGCAAGATCTGCGACGGGGCGATTACCGAGCGCCCGTCGGGCATCTGGGTTCTGCTCCGCGACGTATCCGAGTACGCGCGTACGAGCCACCGGACGGCCCGGGTCAAGCCGCCGGGCTTCGAGAAGGTCCAGCCATCTCGCGGGCTGACGCCAGCCCGAGAGCGTGTGCTCCGGATGCAGAGCAGTACTCGACTCCCGTTCGTGCACTGCCCTGTGTTCTGGGGCGACACATGGCGTAGCATGCCGAAGACCGAGCACAAGATGCTCGTCGGTCTGTTCTACGGCGGGTACCTCTCGCTGTTCGAGGTACTCGGCAACCTGCCCGGGAGCCACTTGCCCAGTCGGGTCGGGGCGCAGAGCGGCCGGCACTTCCTCCTCGCCCGTGTGGCGGCGGAAGCCGACAGCTCGTCTGCGGCCAGATGAACAGCATGGGAAGCTGGTCTGAGCGCCCCGTGATTGCTCAGATGTCGCAGATGGGCAACAGGTTCTCATTCCACCTGTCGTATGACGGCGAGGTCACGTACCGTTGGCACGGAGCCGCGCTGCGGGCGAGTGACCGCGGGGGCGGGGGCGGGGGCGAAGACAGTGACGCGCGTCTCCGTGCTCGGCACGCGGCCCCGTGGTGCCCGTCGTCCTTCAATCGCGGCGTGTGGCCCTACCAGGTTGCTGGGGTCGGTACGGTGTACTTCGACTCGGCGCCCGGCCTTGGCGCGCCGCCGGTGGAGGCCGTTGAGCAGCTGTGGGCAATGGCTCGCGAGGGGTACATGGAGCACCTGGCGCATGCCGTGGTGCACGGGTACCCGGCTGAACCGATCCCGGTTCGGCTCGTGCCAGTGTACTTCGACTCGGTGGCCGGAGCCTTCATGACGACGGACGGGCGTCCGGCGCACATCGAAGCCGATGGCTTCCGTGACCCGGCGATGCCCGCGGTCCACTGGACCCGATGCCCGGAGTGCGGAGAGACCTTCGTGCGTCGGCAGCCGCGCCAGGAGGAGTGCTGGGCCTGCACGCCGGCCCTCTGGGTTCTCGGGACGAGCCCAGACTGCTACCGGGTGCCTCACGGCGTGCCTTCGGGCGAGTCGTTCTTGTGCGCCCCGAGCGCCACGGTCTGATGGCGCCCCCAGCCAATCGCTTCGGGGGCCCGCTGACTCCGGAGGGCATGGAGTACCTGGGACTCGATGCTCATGGCTTCCGGTACTACGACGGCAGGGACGGATACGTCTACCAGCAGTACCCGGAGAGACCGTACTGGGACCGAGGCTGTGATCGCCGTGGTGAGATGAACGGCTGGATCTGCAGCCGGGACGTGTGGGCGACCACGTTTCACAAGCTCCTGGTGGCAGATGGATAGCATTGCGGCGTTGGCAAGGTGCCAGGTGCGCAACCTGGCAGGCGACCTGACCACGCTCAAGTACCCGGGGGTCTTCGCTGTGGAACTCCGGGAAGGCATGAGCACCGTCACCGTGAGCGCCCGCGCGGGAGCCCGGGGCTGGGTCCTCGAGCATCCGGACGAGGATCGGTACGCTCGGGACTTGGCTGTTCCCTCGAAGCAGCCCTTCGTCTACATCGGCTGGGACCAATCGGACTCTCGGGTCGGTCGGCAGTTCGATGGCGGGTATGCCCCTGAGCTCTTTCGGCAGACCGACGGCGTGGTGCTCGCGGCGCAGGTGGTCCCGCTACCCGGTGGGCCCGTGCCGATCGTCGTTCCGTGCTTGCACCCGCAGGTCAAGCCGGTGTGGTGCGGATTGGGGCCTGTGGGCCAGTGGATCTCGGTCTGCACATGCTGCAAAGCAGAGGTCCTGTAACCACCGCGATGGGCAAGCCCGAACCGTGGCCGCTGAGTTCCTGGGACGAGGTGTTGGAGCTGTGGCAATCGCACGAGCGTGGAGCCCGGCGTATGGGGGCCATGACTCTGCTCTGGCAAGAGGCCGTGTGGCGTCTCGTGGACCGGTGGGAACGCCAGGCATACCCCAGGCGCAAGCCCCTACCGTACGTGCCCCCGGCTACAGGCTATGGCCCCGGGCAGAGCCGAGCGTCTCTCGAGGGAGACTTGCCGGATCGGCGCCGGCGAGAGCGCTGCGACCGGGCCAGCGCGATCATCGCTGAGCGCGGGCTCCTGCTGCGAATGGAGGCGCTGAACGAGCAGGGCCGGGCCCGCCGGTCCTGGGCATCCTGGCGCATCTGGAGCGCCCTGTGGGGGGCATTGGGACTGAACGCGCCGTCGTCGTCGTCGCCGCCGTCGCCGGTCGTCCTGACCGGTGCTATTCGGCGTCCGAGCTGGCTGATGCCCCGAGAGCGTGGGCTGACCCATGTGTTCACCTCGGACATATGGTCCGCGGGCGCTGCAAACCAGAGTGACTCCGACGGATACATCAAAGCCCGGGCGCGCATCGTAGTCGGGGCTCTGGCCGCCTGGGGTTTCACGGCCGAGCAGCGGCCTGTTCGCCTTGACAAGGGCCGCCGGGGGCCGGCGCGGTACCACGGCGTCGACCTCGACCGCGTCGAGATATGGGCCAACGTGCCAGAGCCCAAGGGCCTGGCAGCCTTGCTCACCGAGCAGATCGAGCTGCTCTGGCGCGAGTTCTATCGCGAGGAACTCTATCTGGTGAGCGGCGCTGCCAACCTCAAGGTCATCTACGGTCCCTCCGAGCCCAACTACTGGGACGGCCCGCGGGGACATGGACGGGGGGCTGGAGCAAGTAAATGAAGTGCTTCGTACTGATCGTGCCGCATGATACGCGGCTGCCCAGCGAGGTCATCGCTCTCGGAGGGGGCTGTGTATCCCCCTCGGAGGCAGCCGAGCGCTGGGCCCAGCAGCGCATGCGTCTGCGCCCCGACAGGGGCTTGCCCGCCATGACGTGGCAAGCCCACGAGGGCGACTGGGGCTCGGCGCTTATCGGTTTGCATCGACTGGAGCAGACCACCGGAAGGAGCAAAGGGAGCAGAGCATGAGAACCAAGGACAGAGAGTCGCTGAGTGGCATCGCCTCAAAGTTGATCTCAACGGCCCAGGCGGCGTACCCCGACGGCGAGGACTTCATCCAGCCGGACGCGGAGGGAGATGGACTGGCCAAGTTCATCTACCATGAGTTGATGGACGCCTGCGTCGAAGCCGAGTCCGCGCAGGAGGCTGCGATGCAGGCCATTGGCATGATGGAGAGAGCTGCCAGAGAACTCGACGCTGTGCAAGAAGCCATGGAAGACCTGGCCTCGGAGCCTTCCTCGTGAAGCGCCCGCACGTTATCCGCAGCGGTATCACGCGGATCACCCGGGACAACCTGGCCTATGGCTCAGGGCCCAGCGTCGAGATGAAGCTCGTTCGTGAGCTGGCCTGGGTCCTCCAGGAAGCAGAGGAGAGATGCTCAGTGAGTGTCTCCTGGCCGAACCAGGAGAAGGCCGCTGCGTACTTCAACGAGCACGGCTTCGTGGAGACGCTGAAGTACATGATATCGCTTCGCGCTGCACTGCCGGAGGTACCGGCGCAGTCTGAGGAGGAGTAGCCAATGCTGCGGCAGTACGTCTGTGACAACTGCGACACCATCTTCCAGGAAGGAGACGCCAGTATTGAACCGCTTGGCATCGGACAGTGGGGAGCCTGCGAGCCGGGCTGCGAAGTGCCTGCCGGGGTGTGCCCGTGCGGAGCCATGGTCTATCTCGACGATGAACTGTCCGAGATGGGCAAGCTGCGCAACGCTGCGCGGGCCCTCGTCGACCTCGTGAACGTCACCGGGGGCGTGCGCCGGCTCGAGTCTGGGCTGCACGCCCCGGTCTGCGACGAGGACTGGATCGACCTCGGCGAACTGTATGTCTCAGTCTGCGACCTGCTCGGCGAGGAGCCGAAGATCGACGACGAGGAGGTATAGCAATGTCTAACACCCTCTCCGTGGACCGCAGCGGAGGCGACATCGACGCACACGCCAACGTGAGCTGGGAAGACCCCGGATGAGCGAGGCCCAGGCCCGCGCCTTGCAGGCTATCTACGGCGGAGAAGTAGACTCAGTAGGCGGGGGCTTCTACCGCCTGGTGGTCACCGGACGAAGCACGGTCACGGTGTTCGATGCTCATGGGGTCTACCAGTGGAGCACCCACAGACTCTGGGTACGCCAATGCCACCACGACAACGCTATCTATCTCGACTGACGGAGGAGTAGGGGATGCTGGACAAAGAAGCAATAGAAGCCCAGTTCGAAGCCCTGTGTCAGAAGCACGAGGTCCCAAACGGAGTACTGCGTGAGGCCCTGAAAGCCGCCGTGTGGGACATCGCAGAGCACCTGGCCCAGAAGCGCAAGGCGTTCTACTGCGTAGGCCGGTCTGTGCAGGAGCTGGGGAATGCAATCGAGCATGTGGAAGATATCCTGAGCACGGGGCATCCATGTGGTCTGGAACTGTCGTGGGAAAGCCTAGTGCTCTTCGCGTCGAAGCGTGCTCCTGGCTACATCGTCGTCGCGTTCCTGGAGAAGCTTCTCCGGGGCCAGCGCACGAAAACCGGAGGCTTAGGCAACCATTGACCTGCGTCTGGTTCGGCCTGATGACCGCTGACAGCTTGGTGCCCACGGACATGATCCTGGACGTGGTCTCGTTCCTGGGCCTGCGGCGCACCGAGTACTGCTCTCGACGTGCGCCGGAGACGGGCCACCACATGCTCTGCGTCGTGGGGCGTCACGCCGACGCCGTGGAGCAACGGCTCAGGCACTTTGCCCAGCGGTATCCCGGGCACGAGGAGTACTAGCCGCCACCGATGCCTTGCGATGTGAAGACTCTGCAACAGCAGGAGAAGCTGCTGCGGGAACAGGCGCTGGCCGCTCTGGACGCCGAGATCGCGGCGGGGCGGAAGTCGCTGGTGGTCGGACGCGACGGGCGGGTCCACATCGTGGGCTGGTCCGGGACGCTGGCCGCCGGAGCCGGCTGGCATGAGTCGTGCGCGGTGGCGCGATTGTTTCGGGAGGGGAGTTGGCTGACCCGAACGAAGATGCAGCAGCAGGGAGTCACGGCAGGGGCCGTGGCCAAGACGCACAGCCACTAGAGAGGGAGAACAGCAGATGTGTAAAATGCAAGAAACCCTGGCTTTGTACCTGAAAGCCAGGTACTCAATTATCTGGATTCGATCGGCGGAAGAGCGCCGGGTCCAGACCACGGTCCAGGCTATCGCCAATGCCATGAACAGGGGCCTGTGGCTCTGGAGCATCACCTCGGGGTTCACAACGCCCACGGGGAGTGGGTCGGAGCCCGTGATGGATCCACAGCAGGCGCTGATGACTATCCGGGAGAAGACGACCTCGGACATCTTCATCCTGTGGGACTTCCACCCCTACGTGGCCGGCGACAACCCGGTCAACGCGCCGGTCATTCGTGGGATGCGGGAGCTGGCACACGACCTGAAGGCGTCGTCGGCGGCTTCTTGCCGGAGCGTGATCTGCGTGTCGCCGGAGATCACGCTGCCAATAGAGTTGCAGTCCGAGGTGGTCGTTCTCGACTGGCCCTTGCCAGACGAGGAAGTGCTCACGCGGGCCGTCGCGGACATCGTGTCGGCGCTTGAGCCCGCGGTGCAGAACCGTATCTCGGAGGACCGGAGCCCGATCGTGCAGGCGGCTCGTGGCCTGACCCTGGCCGAGGCAGAGGACTGCTTCGCTCGGTCTGTGGTGTCGGTGGGCACCCTGGACCCGGCGATCATCTCCGGGGAGAAGAAGCGCATCGTCGAGCGGAGCGGCGCCCTGGAGTGGCGCGATCCACCGGCAGACGGGATGGACGGAATCGGCGGCCTCGACTTGCTCAAGGCGTGGGCCGTGGAACGCCAACTCGGTTTCTCGCCGGCGGCTCGCGAGTATGGCCTCGACGTGCCCAAAGGCGTGCTCCTGGTTGGCCCACCTGGAACAGGCAAAACGGTGGGTGCTCTGGCCATCGGCGCGTCATGGGGTTTGCCGGTGCTGGTAGCCGCGGCCGAGCGCATGAGCGGGGGCCTGGTCGGCGAATCCGAGGCAAAGGTCCGAAAGATGTTGAACACGGCAGAAGCCGTGGCTCCGTGCCTGGTGCTGCTCGATGAAATCGAGAAGCTGTTGGCCGGCGCCGGGGGCGACGGTGCTGCTGACTCTGGGGTAGGCAAGAAGACATTCGGCATGATCCTGTCATGGATGAGTGACAAGACGGCGCCCGTGTTTGTCGTCGCGTCCTCCAATGGCGTGGAGGGTCTGCCGCCGGAGCTCTTACGGCGTGGGCGCTTCGACCAGATCTTCTTCGTGGACCTGCCCACGCTGCTGGAACGCCGGGCCATCTTCTCGGTTCACCTGGGCCGACGCCGGCGAGACCCTGCTGCGTTCGATCTCGACGCCCTGTCCAGGGTAACAGAAGGCTTCTCCGGTGCAGAGGTTGAGGCTGTTGTCGTGGACGGTATGTTCCAGGCGTTCGCCGGAGGCACAGAGGTGACCACGGCGCATCTCATCGAGGCCGCCGGAGCCACTGTGCCTCTGTCCAAGGTCTCCGGGGAGCGCATCGAAGCTGTTCGCAAATGGGCCAAGGGCCGAGCCCGACCGGCGTCGCTGCCGGAGACGAAGGTAGACGGCAGTCGGTTCTCCAACCTCGCTTGACACACGGCAAGACCGGCCGATGGGCACGGGACTTTGACTCCTGCGTGCCCTAGCCAGTTACACAGACTAGCAACCAGGAGATAGGTCATGGACAAGCTCACCATCGAGGCCCGACGGCTGTTCGGGTCTCGCAACGATGGCCTGCGGAAGGAGATGATCGCCGCAGGATGCAAGTTTGACCCGAAGGCAGCCGTCTGGGTCTTCCCGGATGAGGCGACCCGCGGTCAGTTCCTGCCGCGGATCCCCGGTGGCGCGCCGACGCAGTCGACGCAGCCGGTGGCCCGTCCGGCGGCCCGTCCGGTGGCTGCGCCGGCTACCGTATCCCCGGTGGTCGCGCCCCCGCTGGAGCGTATCCCGGCCCCGATGGCGCAGGCGCCCGAGCCCGTCGCAAAAACCGAGCAGCCGGCGCCCACGGTGTCTGAGCCAGCGCCGCTGCCGCCGCCACCGCTGCTGCCCCGGGTGGCCGCGCTCACGCCGGCGCTGGAGCCGGCGCCGGAGCCACCGCCTCGGCCTCCCATGCCGCAGGCGGACCTGCAGCCTGACACGCCCGAGCGGCGTGCTCCGGTGCGGATCCTGACCTTCCCGCCGTCACTCGTGGTCTGCGGCGCCGTGGAGGTCATCCACCTGCAAGGCTCCGTGAAGTACACGAGGATCGCCGAGTCCGTCGAGAGCACGGACGTGGAACTCGCGGACACCGTGGTGGCCGCGCTGAACGAGGTCGCGGGGGCGCCGAGCGGCGGGGACGAAGTCCCTGCGACCCAGCGGGTTGAAGAGCGGGTTCGGACATCCAAGCGGACGTGCGTGGAGCCCGACGAAGAGGAGAAGGCCCGTGTGCTGGCGCAGGAACTGCGCCTGTCGGTGCGCCGGTACGGCGTGCACTCGCTCCTCGGGCCCATCTGCCCGCTGGACAAACGGACGGCCATCGAGGACATCGTCATGAAGGCCCGGGAACGCGCCACCGAGTGGAACCGGAGTGCCTGCTATCATCACGTCCGGGTGACCTACTTGCTGGCCACCATGGCTGGGGAGGAGGAGCAGGCCGCGCGGGTCGTGGCCTTCGACATCCAGCAGGCTCTGGGTGAGATGCGCAGTGCGCTGCAGGAGACGAAGCCCGACGAGCTGGTGCGGCGGGCGCGCAACGCCGCCGTGCGGGTCAAACGCATGAGCAAGGATCTCGCCATCGCGCTGTCCACGTCGCAACAGAAGATGCTCTTGGCAGCCGTGGAGGAAGCTCGGGCAGCGGCCAACCTCGTGGTCGCCGAGACCAAGGAGAAGACGGGCGACGTGGAGAAGGTCCTGAAGGCTGTCTCGCTCCGAGCCGTGGACACCGCGCGATTCGAGTTCGGGAAGTATGCCATCCCGGAGGACATGGAGGCTGCCCAGGTCGCCAGCGGTGCGAGCACGGCGCGGTTCGCCGGCCTCGATCTCGGCCTCGACGATGTGCCGCCGCCGCCCCTGCGGGTGCCATCCTCTGCCGCCGCTGCGGACCGCCCTGCCAGCCTGAACCGCTTCGATGCCCTGTCCACGGGAGCGCCCGAGTGACAGCCTGTGATATCTGCGGGGACTCACCGGTGCGCGGCGTTGCCTTCCCTTGGCATGCTGATGAGGGCATCGCCGGGGTCGAGCGGTGCGACACCTGTGGGTCGCTGGAGGGCCTGCACAGTGACGCCGATGCCGCGGTTGCCCTGAACCGGTCCTTGCCCTGTGGCTTCGCCGTCGTCCCGATCGCTCAGTGTTCGACGGAGGACTGTAACTGCGAGGGCAACTGTGCAAGCGACTGCAACTGCGGCATGCCGATCCGGATGCGCTACGCTGTGCACTGCACAGCCACGGGAGACCTGCTGACCTTCGAGGAGGGCATAGTTTTGGCCAAGCAGATGCTCGCGCAGTTCGTCACGGCCCTGCGGGAACCGACAAAAGGGGCGCCTTAGCGCCCCACACCATGCGCTATACCCTCAAGGTCTGTCCCAAGACGTTGGGCACAGCGCTCTACGTGCTGGGCAGTAGCACTCTGGACGCCCTGCCGATCCGGGTCACGCACTGGTGGCCCGTCGGCCGGCATCGGGTCGATGCGTACAAGCCCATGGTGGAGGACTTGATGAGCCTCGACGGGCGAGAACTGGATACGGTGGGCGTGGGGCCCGGCAGCGGATGCTTCCGTGAGCCCGTCAGCGGTATGACGGTCTGGCTGATTGGCGAGGGCCAGACCCTGCCAGCCAAGACCGAGGAAACCCCCGTACGGGGACCAAAGACCACGCTCGAGACCCGCTGGATGCATGGCCGCTGGGAAAAGCTCACGAAGCGGGGCTGGGTGCCCGCGTGATGCACCGAGCGCGGTCCGCCTGTTGCGAGGCTCCGGTCATCGTTCCTTCCTACCACGTGGGCAACTGCAACTCGGAGGCCCTGCTCAACGAGTCAGGGCAGTACGTCGGCATGCTGGAGCCCGGCGGCGAGGAGGACATCGACGCCCTGCTGTGTTCCGGGTGCGAGGAGGAGCTCGACTCCGAGAAGGACCTGGTGCGAGGCAGGGTATACGTTGCTCCATCTGCATCAGCGAACAGCATGCCCGAAGGGCCCGCTGTAGCCACAATGCTCGACCTGAGCACAAGCCATGCGCCGAGTGAGGCGCCGGACTTCGGCGAGTGCCGGTGGATGGACCACGAGATGGGCTGGACCGTGTTCGTGCACGGTGATGACGAAGATCGCAGCGACGAGCGCACGCCCAGGTGGTTCCGACCGATCATGCACTACGCACAAGACCACGACTGCATCGTAATCAACTTCGACAGGGATGGATCGGAGCACCCAGAGCTGTTCCGGGTCTGGGAGTGGTAGCCGATGTCCACGACACGAGGGCAGAGACAGGAGATGCTTCTGCGACTGCAGGGAGTCCTCGACCTGCTGAAGCGGCTGCGGAGCAAAGCCCTGAAGCGGCTGCGGAGCAAAGCCCTGGAGGAGAAGCCACGTCAGTGGATCGCATCCCACGACAGCCAGATCGGCGTGGCCTACTGGACGGGCTATCTCGACGCGCTGAACGATGGGGAGAAGCAGATCCTGCGGGTCTTCACCTGTGATGCCTGTGGATCGCAGCACGCCGATCCGATGGAAGCGTTCGTGACCTGTGAGGACTGCGGAGCCCAGCTCTGCGAGCCCTGCTGGGCACCCTGCTGGGCACTCAAGCGGAAGGACCATACCGGCCCCTCGGCCCACTCCATCGTCTGCGTGGACACTGTTGGATGCCAGACCAGAGCAAGAGCGGCCACGGCCGCGGCCGAGGACTGACATGAGACTTCGAGACGCCCGGCGGCTGTGCAACCACGACGGGGTTGTTCTGAAGGCGACCGGCGAGGTGTGCTACATCATGTTCCCGCCGAAGCTTTTCGAGCCGGACATGCACGAGGAGTTCTTGGGCGAGGGGCCCTGGATCCAGCTCGAGGTGTGGAGTGAAGAGCAGAGAAAGCTGCTCACCGTGCACCACATGGATGCCGAGCGCCCAGCGTGCCTGGCGTTGGACTACATATAGCTTCAGTGGACGAGGCAGCAACGATGACAGGGCAAAGCAACAGCAGCAGCAGCAGCGCACGCGGCGCAGGCAGTGGGTGCCTGGACGAGGCAGGCCTGGTGCCGAGCACCACGATCACGCGGGTCTGCTCCTTGCGGGACGCAGCGTTGACTGCCATGGACGAAGCCATTGCCACGCTGGTGCGGGGCTTCGCAGCAGCGGAGAAGGCCCGTGGACTCGCTGCGGAAGCAGCCGGTGGCCATCGGTTCTACCTGGTTGATCGCTCGAAGTCGGAGACATACGGGCGGCTGTTCGCTGGTCTGGACGCGGCGGCCACCACTGCGCTCTTCCGGCAGTCCACTGATGCCGACATCTGGGTCCACTTGCTGAATGCCACTGGGATGTCCAGCGTCATGGACCGAACGGCCCGAGAGCAGTTCGATGCGGACTTGGCCGGTTCGGTGCCGGAGGTGAACGAGGGCAACGTGCGAGCGACCTTGCAAGCCTTGCTCGGAGACGCCGAGCTGATCTTCCAGCGCGGTCTCGCTCGTGTGTTCTCCGACCTGGATCGCCGGTTCAAGTCCCACGACGGATTCAAGCTGGGGTCTCGCATCATCCTGACCTATGCCTTCGACGCATGGGGCTCGTTGAACTACGGGAGCCGGATCAGTGAGACACTGACCGACGTCGAGCGAGTCTTCGCCGTGCTCGACGGTGATGCCGGCCGTGACTTCGGCTCGTTGGCCGCAGCTATCCGGGATAGCCGGCAGGGCGGAGGTCTCTCGCCGCGCCAGTCGGAGACAACGACGTCGTACTTCAAAGTCCGCGGCTTCAAGAACGGCAACGCGCACCTGTGGTTTCAGCGCGACGACCTGGTGACGAAGGCCAATAAGGTACTAGCCGCGTACTACGGCGAGGTGCTGCCGGACGCAGTGGACCGCGACGAGCCGACGGTGACACGCTGCACGGCGCTGTCCAGGGACCTGGCCTTCTACCCAACGCCGCCGGCAGTGGCCGGGGCTCTGCTGAAGGACGTATGGATCTCGGAGAATAGCCGCGTACTGGAGCCCTCCGCTGGCGAGGGCGGCATCGTCATGGCGCTGCTGGCCGCTGGAGCCGGCTGGGTGGACGCCATCGAGGTGGACCCCGGGCGCGTGAGAGTGCTTCGGCAGATCCGGGACTCTCGAGTGACCGTGACCGAGGGCAACTTCCTGTCCATGCCAGTGCGCACACAGTACACCCATGTGGTGATGAACCCGCCGTTCTACGGTACGCACTGGATGCAGCACGTCATGCATGCCTTTGACTTCCTGGCCAACGGCGGGACGCTGGTAGCCGTGCTGCCGGTGACCGCCGAGCTGGGCGACAGCCCGAAGCATGAGGCGTTCCGTGCCTGGGCGGACAAGCACAAGGGGGACCAGTGGCGCGGGGTGTTCAGCGACCTGCCCCCGGAGTCCTTCGCTTCGGCCGGGACACGGATCAACACCGTGAAGCTGACGCTTCACAAGTAGGCTTCGCGATTGGAGACGATGATGGAAAATCTGCTGTGCTACGCGTTGCTGGGCCTGGAACTCCGCAGGGAGCCCCTGGCTGGTGCAATGGACAAGGAACAGTACGTGCGGGTCCGGTCGGCACTCCAGACCTCCGGATTGCCAGTGGGCGCTCTGGGCCCATCGACGGATGCGCCCCGGGCCGCGTCGTCCACGGACCTCGCCCGGGCTCTGGCCCTGGGCCCTCTGGCCCCCGTCGGGGGCCTGAAGGCGCCGCTCCCCGCGCTGCTGCCGTGGGCCGAACTCAGTCTCGACGGTAGACTGCGACCGTGCCCTGGCGTCGTATCGGCGGCTCTGGAAGCGCGAGCGCTCGGCGCTGTTCTGCTCGTCCCGCACTGCGACCGGGCAAACGCAGAACTCGTGCCGGGGTGCCGGATCGCTGCGTTCTCCACGCTGGCCGAAGTCGCTGCGTGGCTCCGTGGATGCACGCAGGCCGAACTGGAGGTGACGCCGAAGCGGCTTGCGAAGCCGATGCCGATGCCGGGGCAGGTGTCCTGGTCCGACGTCGATCCGCGGCTCATGGACCTGCTGGCACCGGCGCGAATCGCTGTGGCCCGTGGCGAGCACGTGCTCCTGGTTGCTGCTCCCGGCTGCGGCAAGACTATGGTTGCGCGCCGACTCCTGCTCGACTTGCCGGAGCTGGACAACGAGGAGCAGTTGTCCTCAGCTCAGGCCTACTCGGCAGCCGGTATTCTGCAAGACGGCAAAATGACTCGGCCCTTCCGGGCGCCGCACCACACCTGCTCGATGATGGCTCTGCTCGGCGGCGGGTCAGGGACTGGCGGCCGGCCGGGCGAAGTGACTTTAGCTCACGGTGGCGTCCTGTACCTCGACGAGTTACCGGAGTTCCAGCGTGCGACTCTGGACGCACTGGCGCGGATCATCCCACAGGGTTTGGTGCAGACCACGAGTGGAAGCCGGCCTGGCCAGAGCGCCTTTCCGATCACCTTCCCGGCCCGCTTCGTACTGGTGGCCTCGGCGATGCCATGCCCCTGCGGCTACCTGGGTCACCCGTCTCGAAAGTGCGCGTGTGGCACGGCGACCGTGGCCCGGTACATGGACCGGATCAAGCCGCTCTTGCCGTTCTTCTCGGTGAGGGTAGACATGCCTGTTCTTCTGGGGGCCACCCGATGACACGGGAGGAAGCGCTACGGCGCTACCCACGCCTCGTGGCGCACCTGATGGCTGAATCGCTTGGCTACCTCTCGGCGCGCTGCGCGGCAGCGGCTGTGGCAAACCATGCTTCCCGACGTGGAAGCTACAACGAGTGGTACATGACCATGGCCACGAAACAGCGCTACCCGGAAGCCGCGAGCCGGGAAGAGGCACTGTTGCTGACGGGGCGTGACGTGCTTGGACGGGCCTTCCGGGGACGACGCTTCCACGGCGGCTACATGGCCAACCTGGCCATAGCTCAAGCGCTCGTGGAGCAGGAGCGCAGGGGCGCTGAAGCCCCGTTGTTCGGCCTCGCCGGCTGGATGTAACGGTCGATGCTCAAGATGAAGAACAGGGAAGGCCTGACCTTCGAGCAGTGGCGTGCAGTGGCCACCATGGGCACCGCGGATCCGCGTTGGAAGGAGCCCAGCGAGGCTGTGCTCGTCTCGGCTTGGGGAGCCGGTGAGCCCCCAGATGATTGGCGCATTGTTCGTCAGAACGGTGCTGTTCGGCTGCCCAACGGTAAGTGGGTAGTGCTAGTCGTATCAGACCAGACCGGGCCAGATCAGTGAGCCGCCGCGCCACGGTCATCCCCTGTTTGCAGATCGAAGCGGGGGACTGGATTCACAAGCCCGAGGTTCGGCACTGGCTGGAGAATGCAGGCGGGGGAGTCGCTTCCTGGTCGACGTGGGACACGTCCACGTTCGACGAGTCTGTGCTTTACCCCGGAGACATATTCACGCTGTATGACCACGGCGATGGCCCGGACAACCCCGAGATGCATCCAGCAGGCAGCGCAGCCATGCCCGGGTGGCTATGGGCCAAAATCGAGAACGCGGTCAGGTCTGCCGGCCTGACCTACTGCATCGTCAGGCTCTTGGACATCGTGCCCGACGAGGAGGACGTGTAGAGATGGACATGAAAACCGAACGGGGCAAGAAGCTCCAGAAAGAACTGCGACTTCGCCGGATGGACTCGGCCGAGTCCGCGCTGGACCGGATCATCGACCAGGAGGCCGAAGACCTGATGGGCTGTCCTCCTCGGGAGCGAAAGACCCATGCACGGCGGGTCCGAGCGCTAGAGTCAGCCGAAGTCGGCGTGCTCGACTTCGTGCTCTGCTTCCTGGAAGAGGAACCGGAGTACACGGTCACGCCGCATGACATCCTGAGCTACCGCTGCAAGGCACAGGCGTGGGCCATCGCCCAGTTGCTCCTGGCAGAGCGCCGACTGCTGCCGAAGGGGACGCGGGAATGAGCCAGCATCGTGTGCTGACCCGGCCCAAGGAGTTTGAGCCGCTGAGCGAGGGGGACGTACGAGCAGAGGAGTCCGTGGCGCGCTGGCTGGAGACGTGCCTGGAGAAGCACGGATACGCTCTGTGCCCCGGCCCCGAGAGCCGGCGCATCGTAGAGACGTACATCGCTCGCCTGCGAGCGCCACTGCCCTTACTGGACTGTGACAAGCTGCGGGATGCCGCTCGAGAGCAGTACGCGGAGGGCTCTGACGACGACATCGAAGTGGACGCCGACGCGTCTCTGTCCTGCGGCGACATGGGGGCCTACGTCCAGGGGTGGCTCTGGGTACGCTACGAGGATGCCAAGGTAGAGCAGCCGGAAGGAATGCTCCCGTGAACACCATGGAGCCTTCCCAGAAGAATCTGCTGCTTCCCCCGATCCGAGAAGTCCTTCTCACCGGGAGAGACAAGCCGCTGGTCATGATGGCCACGCCGGTCACACAAGACCTGTACCTGCACGTGATGGGCGAGAACCCGGCCTGCTTCCAGGGGGAGGGGTACCCAAGCAACCTTCAGTTCCCGGCGGAGAATGTCTCTGCCCTGGACGCAGAGGCGTTCTGCTCTCGGCTCTCCGAGATGCTGGGGCTGACCGGGGCTGCCGTGTACCGGCTCCCTACCGAGACCGAGTGGGCGTGGGCCTGCACCTGCGGAGGATCCTTCCAGTACCCGGAAGACCCTCAGGAACTCCTGCTCTATGCCCACTGCAACGCTGAGTCGCCGGTCCCCGTCGGAGAGCACCGGCCCAACATCTGGGGCCTCTGGGACACGCTGGGCAACATCTGGGAGTGGACGGCAAGTGATCGTGGGGGGCACCGGGTGTTGCGGGGCGGGTCGTGGGACGACCTCCCGTGCTTCCTTCGGGCGGCGGACCGCGACGGCTACGACCCCGCGGACCGGTCCAACAGCATCGGGTTTCGGTGTTGCCGGAACCTGGGAGGCACCCCTTGATGACCCTCTTCAACGACACGGAGAGCCGCCTGGCGGACGCCTACATGGTCTACGGCCAGCACAAGGGCTCCAACATCTCGATGCCCTTCTCTGCTCTCTCGGAGATCGCGGAGATGGCTCAGTGCGCTGCTACGAACGGCTACGACGAGCTCTACCGGGTGTTCCGGGTGGAGCCCAACGGCGCACAGCGGTTCGTCACGGCCTGGTCTGTCCTCGACGGGGTAGTCCGAGAGCACCGCGACGTGACGATTCCTGCGAAGCACTTCTAGCAAAAGGGAAACCCAATGGACAAGAGACTCAAAGATATCTACGAGGGGACACGCGCAACGATTCGCCGGGATCTCGGGCGCTTGAAGGGCGGGACTGTTCTGGCCGGCGGCATCCTCGGGGAAGACGGCTACGGCGGAGGCCCCATGCCGGGGCTAGTGATCCGGCTGCCGGACGGCTCGACAGTGAGCCTGGCTATCCTGAGAGACTTCGAGGGCAATGGCCCCGGCGGGTACCAGCTCGACTTGGTCCCGGAGACCGGGGCAGACCGATGATTACCGTGGTCTGTTCCGTGCGCGGCGAGTGCTGCGCCAAGTCCCACCTGAAGGTCGTGAACGTGCCGACCGACGACCCGGAGCGGGCAGCACGTGCGGCCCGCCGCTACCTGGAGCACGGAGATGCCCCCGGAGGCTGGGATGTGGACGAGAGCCTGGTCCTGCCAGAGGCTATCTCCTCGGAGGAGTCAGGCCCGGATGCCAACCCGGACTTCGTGGTGCCCGAGGATCAGGTGTTCATCTGGTCATTGACGAAGGACGACAGAGTGCGCTGGAACGACCCCGACGACGGCGTGTGCAGCCGGATCTTGACGGTCGCTGATGTAAAGTTCGAGGGAGAGGACTCTGCGACGATCACGGACATGGACGGCTCCGATGTGGGCTGCTGCTTCCCTGAACTGGAGGAAGCAACGGAGTGCCTCGGCCTGACCGACGAGCAGGAAGAGGATCTCGTGCGCGTCCTGGTCGAGGACATGCGCAACGACCACGGCTACATGAGGCAGGTGGCCGAGCAGTACGCCGAGGGCCTGCCGCTGGAGGAGAAGCGCAGGCACCTCGGGCTGAAGGAGTAGCAGATGACCAGGCACTTCCTGCTACATATTTCCCGTGACGATGACTCCGGGTGGAGCATACCCGACGCTTGCATCGTCGCAGTGGACGACGCGTTCCTCGCCCGGCTCCACCGACTCCGGGATCTGGCGGAATCGATCGGGCGGGAGGAAGAAGACTTCCTCGGCGCCACCTTCTGGGACTACACCCCGAGCTACTTCATCACGGACGGGCAAGGCCCCGAGGCTACTCCGCTAGAAGATGTGTTGCACTCGCGGCTCATGGAGGTGATCGACACCGCAGACGGGTGCAAGGGCATCAGCCCCGAGGACGCCCAGGAAATACTGGACGGTGTGGAGACAGCCAATGCTGCACCGGGGCTCGACTACAGCATCCTGCACGTGACCCGGAGGGGCGCGTACTGGAGCATGCGCCCCAAACACGTGGACCACGTCGTGGCGTCCTACACGGTCCTCTGGGAGGAGATCCTCTGATGAAGAAACTGCTGGCTTGGTGCCCGAAGGATCCGACGCACAAGAAGTTCATCACCTCGGCACATGTGGTGGAGGAGTGGCTCGTGGATTCCAAAGGCGATTTCCTGGAAAATCGCAGCCATGGCGAGACAGTCCACGGCCCTGACACGGGAAACACGTGGGCCTGCGACACGTGCGGCGCAGAAGCGGTATTCCTCACGGGCTTCGCGGAGCGGGCGGAGGCTCTGGCGGAGTTCCTTTCCGAGTGTGACCTACGGGAGTACGCAGCAGCCGATGCTGCCAAGGTGCTGTTCGCCAGTTGGCGAGATGCCGAGGAGTCCGATGTACCACCGAAAGAGTTGATCGAGGATGTACGTGGGGTCATCGACATCCTGAAAGACTGGTACGACGTACTGGTCGCGGACAACCAGGAGTAGCCCAGTGCCTCCGCGGAGCAAGACGGAGTGCGAGCGCATGGCAATGGAGGAGTACCTGAGCCACCTCGGAAAGCTGGTACGGGTCAACTCCTGCATGGGCTACATCTTGAAGGACTCCGTGGACCACGACTGTCCGGATGAACCAGCCATCGTCCGAGTCTGCGAGACGGGGGAGGACAGCATCCTGCGGTGGATGGACGACGAGTGCCTTGACCCCATCTGGGACGCGGAGATTGTCCAGTACGGCTCCCTGCCCAGGAACATGCGCTCGTGCTGGATCTACGGCACGACGTACAAGCGCGATGGCGACGTGGAGCCGAGTGCCGTGATCGAGATCGTGGAGGAGGCTGGTCTGGAGCAGGTACACGAGTACGCCTTTGACATCACGCTCCTCGCCGTCTGCCGGGTCAAGGCAGAGAACGAGAAGCGGGCCAGGGACTTGCTCAGGGAGCTGGTTTCCACGTTGGACATCGGCACGGTGTTCGATGTGCGCAATCAGCCCGA